>JAESFW010000262.1_pt1 | contig 51036 bp, 46 predicted proteins | sample 9269481 | NCBI WGS metagenome assembly JAESFW01 (sample SAMN14515350, study PRJNA621654) | algae metagenome | isolation source: Lyngbya sp. HA4199-MV5 and co-occurring heterotrophs from soil with... | place: USA: Ahupuaa O Kahana State Park, Hawaii | collected 2009-07-21 | reverse complement strand
CATCGCATCTGATCCCCGCATCGTCTGGACTCCTTGTTGAGCGAGGCCTCAGTATCTACAACGATGCTCTTGAACGCCAGGTTTTACGGGGATGATATTCAACAGCCTGTTAGGTGGACGAAGGGAAAGAAGGAAACTCACCGAGCAGTTGCGCAGCCCAATCCAAGCCGCTGTGGCGCAGCCACGCTGCGGCAAACTCCGAAGAAGAAGTGCCCACGGAAACGGCATCGATGGCCCGCTGGTGCTCCGGACTGGATGCGCTTGCGAACGCCAGGGCAACAGGCCCCAGGTCCAGGTCAAAGACGCGGTTGCCAAGCCGCGACTGGTAGTAGTAGTCGCGCTTGGGCTGCGCGGTTGCGACGATTTCGATCTGCCGGCTATTGAGGCCGAAGCCCTCGTAGATCACCCTGATCTGCGGCTCGGTCGCCTGGGGATTGGGCAGGAATATGCGGCTCGCGCAGCTCTCCACCACGGCCGGCGCGATGGTCGAGCCCTGGATGTCCGCCAAGGACTGCGTGGCGAAGAGGACCGAGACGTTTTTCTTGCGCAGCGTCTTGAGCCACTGGCGGATGCGCCTTGCAAAGAGCGGATCGTCCAGGAAGAGCCAGGCTTCATCCAGCACCAGAAGCGTGGGCGCACCATCGAAGCGCTCGTCGAAGCGCGCAAACAGGTACGACAGCACGGCCATGGTGGCGGCCTTGCTGTGCATCAGCTCCTCCATCTCGAAGCATTGGACCGGCGAGCTTCCCAGCCGATCCGAATCCGCATCGAGGAGCTTTCCATGGGGCCCGCCCAGCACATAAGGCTGCAGCGCCTGACGCAGCGCATTCGATTGCAGCAGCACGGACAGCCCCGTCATGGTGCGCTGCTCGGTAGGCGCGCTCGCCAGGCTGGTGAGAGCCGACCACACAGACTCCTTCTCAGCGGGCCCCACGACAACACCCTCTTGCAGCAAGCGCCCCTCGACCCACTCCGATGCCCAGGCCCGGTAGCTCTCCTGGTCGATCCGCGCCAAGGGCTGGAAGGCAATCGTTCCATCCAGCCCCAGGTCGTAATGCTCGCCGCCCAGGCCAAGGACCGTGGCCCGCATCGATCGGCCCATGTCGAACGCCAGGATGCGTGAGCCCGCATAGCGCCGAAACTGCATGGCCAGCGTGGCGAGGAGTACCGACTTGCCCATGCCGGTGGGCCCGACCACCAGCGTATGGCCCACGTCACCGATATGCGTCACCAGCCTGAAGGGGGTGGAGCCATCGGTACGGGTCACCACGAGAGGCGGGCCGTCCAAGTGCCGATTGCCCTCAGGGCCGGCCCATACGGCCGACACCGGCATCAGGTGCGCCAGGTTCAGTGTGGAAACAATGGGCTGGCGCACATTGGCATAGGCGTTCCCGGGGATCGATGAGAGCCATGCATCGACGGCGTTCAGGGTCTCCGGAATGGTCACGAAGCCTCGGCCCTGGATCGTGCGCTCGGCGACACGGAGCTTTTCGTCGGCTGCTTTGGGGTCGGGATCCAAGACGGTCAAGGTGGCCGTGACATAGCCGAATGACACCTGGTCGCTGCCAAGGGCCTGCAGAGCAGCATCGGCATCCGCGGCCTTGTTCGATGCATCCGAGTCCAGCAGCGGACTTTCCTGCTGAAAGATGGTCTCGCGCAGCAGGGCCACGATGTTCTTGCGCTTGGCAAACCACTGCCGGCGCAGCCGCGTGAGCTCCTTTTCCGCCTCCGCCTTGTCCAGGCACAGAAAGCGGGTGCACCAACGGTAGCCAAAGCCTAGGCGATTGAGCTCGTCCAGAACACCTGGCCAGGTGGACGAGGGGAAGCCGCGGATTGAGAGCGTACGCAGATGCTGGTCACCCAGCATGGGCGCCAGGCCACCGACCAGGGGCATGTCTGCAAGCAGGGCGTCCAGGTGAACCGGCACTTCGGGTGCCACCACCGGAAACTGGTTGATCGAGATGCAGTCGTGGAGGTATGTCAGCGTCTGGCCATCGTCTAGCCACGCAATCTCCGGCATTACGCCATGAAGCAGATCGAGCAGACGCTGCGATTCCGAGATGAATGAGTCCAGCCGCTCGCGCCAGTTCACGCCCTCGGTGGCTTCGTTCTCGTAGAGCAGCTTTGCCGCACGCGCCGTGCCCTCCTCCGCGGGCAGATGCACCAGCGTAAGGTGGTAGCGGCTCTCGAAGTGGCTGTGCGCCGACTCGAACGACGCGCGGCGCTCCTCATCCACTAACCACGACAGCGGCTCCGGGAACTGCGATACAGGGTAGTTGTCCGCCCGGCGGCGCTCAGCCTCGACAAACAGAGCCCAGCCCGAGCCCAGGCGGCGAAGCGCATTGTTGAGCCGCGCGGAAGTGGCCACCAACTCGCCCTGCGTCGAGCTGTCCAAATCCGGCCCCCGAAACCGCGCCGTACGCTGGAAGGAACCATCTTTGTTGAGCACCACCCCAGGTGCAACAAGACCCGCCCACGGCAGCCAGTCCGCCAGCTGTGCAGGGCGCCTTCGGTACTCGATCAGGTTCAGCATCGTGCGCTCTCTGGCTGGGCCTCAGGCGTCCAGCAGCATCCGGTGCTTGATGTGGCGTGCGAACACCGCCATGAACTGCGGGTCTACCCGGGCGCCCATGACCGCGAGCCAGTGCCCCACCAGCCAAAGTACGAGCCCAGGAATCCACAGCTGCAGCCCGAGGCCAACGGCGGCCGCGAGCGTTCCGTTGGTGATGGCCACGGTACGCGGCGCACCGCCCATCAGGATGGGCTCGGTCAACGACCGGTACAACGGCACCTCAAAGCCCGCGGCCCCGCCCGTCTGAGGAAGGTGGATGACGCCCGCGCTCATGCCACCACCGCCCCGCCCGCGAACGAGAAGAACGACAAGAAGAAGCTCGACGCCGCGAATGCAATCGAGAGACCGAACACGATCTGGATCAGCTTGCGGAAGCCACCCGAGGTATCGCCAAAGGCCAGCGTCAAGCCCGTGGCGATGATGATGATCACCGCCACGATGCGGGCCACCGGTCCCTGGATCGACTCCAGGATGGATTGCAGCGGCCTCTCCCACGGCATGTTGGAGCCGGCGGCATGGGCGGGGATGGCGACGGCGAGCAGAAGCAGCACCAGCACGAAGCAAGACAGAATGAACTGCAAGGGAAGACGGGGACGTTTCATGACTGATCTCCAGAGGGGATGGACGAAGGGGGGACAGCAGAGCCAAGGGATGGGAAAGCGGGATCCAGGGATGTATCGAGCTGGTAGCCGTGGGCGTCGTGCCCGACGACACGGGCGATCTCGCGCACACGCCGGGCACGCCCTCGACCGGCAATGAACACAATCACGTTGACCGCCTCGGCAATCAGCGCCCGAGGCACGGTGACCGAGACCTCTTGCACCAGTTGCTCCAGTCGCGTGAGCGCACCCATGGCCGATCCCGCATGCACGGTGGCGATGCCGCCCGGGTGTCCGGTACCCCAGGCCTTGAGCAGGTCGAGTGCTTCAGCGCCGCGCACCTCGCCAACGACGATGCGGTCCGGCCGCAGCCGCAGCGTGGCGCGCACCAGGTCGGCAATGGTCGTGACGCCGGGCTCACTGCGCATGGCCACGTGGTCATCGGAGCGGCACTGCAGCTCGACGGTGTCTTCCAGGATCAATACTCGATCACGCGTATGGGCAATCTCGTCGAGCAGCGCATTGGCAAGCGTGGTCTTGCCCGTGCTGGTGCCGCCTGCCACGACGATGTTCATGCGCTCGTGCACCGCAGTGCGCAGAAAGGCAGCCTGGGGTTCGCTCATGAGCCCATCGGCCAAATAGTTCGCCAGGGTCAAGATGCGCAGCGCGCGCTTGCGGATCGCAAACGATGGGGCCCGGACCACCGGGGGCAGCACACCCAGAAAGCGCTCGCCTGTCTCGGGCAGTTCTGCGGAAAGGATGGGCAGCCCAGAATGCACCTCTGCGCGCACGTGGGCCGCCACTAGGCGGATGATGCGCTCCGCAGTGGGCGCAGGCAACACAACGCCAGTGGGCTCACGACCCGACCCCAGCCGGTCCACCCATAGAGCGCCATCGGGATTCAGCATCACCTCCACGACCTCGGGGTCCTCCAGCGCAGAAGCGATCTCGGGCCCCAGGGCAGTACGCAGCATGCGCACCCGCCGCTCGAGCGAAACGGCCGCATTGCCGCCGTCGCGATCGCTCGTAGGGTCACTCGGGCGCGACATGTCCACCCCCTACCTCTGCAGCCGACGGGCCCGAAGCCGGCTCGATCTCTTCGTGCACCTCCCGCACCAGGCTGCGTCCCCGTTGAATCTGCCGGGCGAGCTGCTCGATGAAGCTGGCATAGCGCGCTCGTCCCTGGGCACGCACGGCATCCTGCTGGCCCTCAGGCACCGGGATGGTGACGGTCAGGTAGTAGCGCACGTACAGCGCCACGGTTTCGATGAGTATGGACTGGTCGCGCTCCAGCCGGTCAAACTGCCGCGAGAGCCTGTCCAGCCGCTTGGCGAGTGCCGCTTCGCGCTGGTCGCCACCATCTGGCGAGAGAAACGACGACAGCGCAGCGGCAATGACCGACGACTTGGAAACACCACGATGCGCGGAAAGATCTTCCAACCGCCTCGCGTGATCGCGCTCGATGAAAATGTTCAGACGTGCCCGGGTCATAGTGCAATCCCGTCGTCCGGATCCAACGCGGCGAGCCGCGCAGTGCGTGCCAGCCGGCGATCAACGTCCTGCACTTCAATCGACGCGTCATCGTCGTCCAGCACCAGCAACTCTGCAATCTCCTCAACAGAGGACGCCACAGCCGGAGGCTCAAACTCGTGCTTGAGTTCATAGCCACCTCCGTCCTGCGAAGGTCCCGTGTTGCCACCAAGATCCGCGGGAAACCCTATGGGAGCCAGACGGCTCCAGTCATCCAAGCGTGTTGGTGGACGGTCTGCGTACGGGCCTAAACTCAGAACAGGAGCTGGCAACACACGCCGCGTGAAGTTGTGATCGAGGTAGTAGCGCAACTTCTTGGCACGGATGGGCGGATGCCCTGAGACCATCACCACCTCATCATCAGGAGGCAATTGCATGACCTCGCCCGGAGTAAGCAGCGGGCGCGCTGTCTCCTGCCTGGACACCATCAGATGCCCTAACCAGGGGGCAAGACGATGCCCCGCGTAGTTGCGCTGAGCACGCAACTCGGTCGCAGTGCCCAGGGCTTCCGAAATACGCTTCGCAGTGCGCTCGTCGTTGGTCGCAAATGCAATCCTCAGGTGGCAGTTGTCGAGAATCGAGTGGTTGGGGCCGTAGGCCTTGTCGATCTGGTTGAGCGATTGCGCGATCAGGAAAGCTCGCAGGCCGTAACCGGCCATGAAGGCCAACGCCGACTCGAAGAAGTCAAGCCGACCCAATGCCGGAAACTCATCGAGCATGAGCAGCAGCTTGTGGCGCCGGGCAATGCCATCGGAACCATCGAGCGACTCCGTCAACCGCCGCCCCACCTGGTTCAGGATGAGGCGGATCAACGGCTTGGTACGGCTGATGTCTGAAGGGGGCACCACCAGATAGAGCGAAACGGGATACCGAGCCGATATCAGGTCAGCGATGCGCCAATCGCAGCGCGACGTGACCTCGGCCACCGTGGGATCCCTGTACAAGCCGAGAAAGCTCATCGCTGTGGACAGCACCCCAGACCGCTCGTTTTCGCTCTTATTGAGCACTTCGCGCGCGGCCGACGCTACGACGGCATGCACGTCGCCGGCTACATGGCGCGTTGTCATCATGCGATGCAGCGTGACTTCAAACGGGCACGCGGGATCGGACAGGAAGTTCGCGACGCCCCGCAGGGTCTTGTCCTCGCCGGCATACAGCACATGGAGGATCGCGCCTACCAGCAGCGCGTGCGACGTCTTCTCCCAGTGGTTGCGACGCTCCAACGCGCCCTCTGGGTCCACGAGGATGTCGGCAATGTTCTGGACATCGCGCACTTCGTGCACACCGCGGCGAACTTCCAGCAATGGGTTGTACGCTGCTGATCGGAGGTCCGTTGGGTTGAACAACAGGCAGTGCGAGAAGCGGCTGCGCCATCCCGCACTGAGCGACCAGTTCTCGCCCTTGATGTCATGGACCACCACGGAACCGGGCCAAGAGAGCAGCGTAGGAATGACAAGGCCCACACCCTTGCCAGAACGTGTCGGGGCGAAGGCCATCACATGTTCCGGTCCATCATGGCGAAGGTAGGAGCCCTCCGGGCCCAGCTCCCTGCCGAGGAACACGCCGACCGGAGTAGTCAGCGCGACCTTGCCTATGTCATCGCGCTCAGCCCAGCGGGCAGACCCATACGTGGTAACCCGCCGCACAAGACGTGAGCGCCACACCGCCATGCCGATTGCCACACCAGTGGCGAGCAGACTGCTGGAAGCCGCGATGGCCCCTCCGCGCGAGAAAATCTCGGGCGCATATGCGTCGTACCAGAACCACCACTCGAACAGCTTCCAGGGCTCATAGACCGGAAACCCTGATAGATCAAACCATGCAGCACCCAGGCGCGGCTGGTAGTTCAAGGCACGTGCAGTCCATTGCGTGGCACTCCACACACCACCCACCACCACTCCGAGGACGGCCGACAACTGGCCGAACAGGATACCGGTGTAAGAAGAGAGTTTTCGTTCCTTCTCCGCCTCTGATCGAGATGCCATGCCCGCTTGTTCCTTCGGCGCCAACCTGCGCCATGCGCATGCGCGCCACATGACACGCATTGCGAGAGTCTGGAACTGATGCGCAGCGTGGCCCACCTATTGGGGCGTAGCGCAACGCAGGCTGGCGGGCACGTCTCAGGACGGCGCCCTTGGCTGGCTGGATTCAGTGGGCGAGGAGCACACTCCCGGCCTTTCCGGGCGGAAAGCATGTACTCCCTGCAGCTCCATGTCCAAGGCAGATGACACAAGTCACGGATGCGGCAAAGCCCTGGTGCGTAACAGTCACGTCAGAGTGATGACGTGGCTAAGGAAGCGTTGGAGCGCCTCCGCCAGTCCAAATCGCTGGCTTTTGTGAACTACGTAGGTCGTTATGTGTGCTGACTCAGTCAGCGGGATGACAACGATGTCGCCGCGCTGCAGCGAACTCACGTGATCGGCATCCGCGATGCCGACACCCTGTCCCATCGCCACTCGGATAAAGTAGCCAGACAACGTGCGCGCCTCCGCCGCGATTACCGGGGAGAGCGGTTGCTGTCCCAGAATTCGTGCAGCCTGCTGGTGCAAGCCGGGGTGAAGCACCGCGGTGTACGTGATGACCGGAAAAGCAAGCAGTTCGGACCATGACACCGCTTGGCGCCCAGCCAATTCATGCTCTGGAGACAAAATTGCAACCATAGGACTGTGCCACGCCGGTTGTTGGACAATAGCCTCGTCGTCTGGCAGGCCGAATGAGAACCCAATATCCACCTCTTCATTGCGCAGCGCGACCAGCAACTCTTCCGCATTCATCTCCGTAAGCTCCAAAGGGATGTCCGGAGCTCGCCCCCTCCACTGACTCAGACACTTGGCGAGTCGGGGCTGCACCGTGCTTTCATCTACCCCGATGCGCAGTGGCTCCCGATAGCGAGCATCAACAGCCCTTACAGCTCGCTTGGTACGCTCCAGTCTGATAAGCAAGCTGCGAGCATGTGCAAGTAACTTGACCCCTGTGGGTGTGAGCACCAGGCTCCGCGGTGTCCGAAAGAAGAGTGTTACCCCCCACCGGTCTTCTAGATCTCGGATGGTGCGTGACAAGGAGGTCTGATCAATATGCACGCGCTCGGCCGCTCGTCGGAAATTGAGCTCTTCGGCCACGGCAATGAAATGTCGCAAATGGCGGAACTCGATCATTTGATATCAGTCTTTGCAACGCCAAGCGCGCAACCATATGCCGCTAGGCTGAATCCCGAAAGTACGGCCACTGGAGAGGATTTCGTTCCCCTCCAGCTTCTGCATGCATCGCGCCAAAAGACAACGTGAAGTCCAGGATCAGGTCGTTCTTGGAGCATGGCCTAGGCGCACGTTCAAATCTACGTCGCTCACAGTCACAAAACCCTTGAAGTGGCGCGAGAGGCCGGTGGTCTGGAGCACTTACTCGTCAGCCATGGCGCAGCGACTCCAGCAGCGCTTGCCCGAACGGCAGGGAGCCCAGGTTGGTCTGCCCGCCGTCGATGGCAATGACGGTGCCATGGATGTAGGGCGCCGCGCCGCTGCACAGGAACAGCGCCAGGTCGGCGATCTCGTCAGCGTCCGCAGCTCGTGCCATGGGAATACCCGCCAGAACGCGCGCCCAACTCGCGTCGCCCTCTGGAGCAAGCCGACGCATGCCCTCGGTGTCGGCCACCGGGCCGGGCGCAATGGCGTTGCAGCGCACGCCCCGCGCCGCCCATTCGATGGACAGCGTGCGCACCAGCATGTCGATGCCCGCCTTGGCCGCGCACACGTGTGCCTGCGCGGCCATGGGCATCACAGACTGCACGGCGGAAATCGCCAGCAGGTTGGCGCGTCCCGAGCGCCGCAGCGTCAGTGCGGCGCGGAAGGTGTTCCAGGTGCCCACCAGGTCGATATCCACCACCGTCTTGAAGCCGTTGGAGGAGATGTTCTCAGCCTCCGCCACGAAGTTGCCCGCTGCCCCGGCAACGCAGATGTCCACCGGCCCGAAATTAGCGTGCGCCTGGCCGAACGAGGTGGCCAGCACATCGAAGTCGCGCACGTCCGCCGAAAAGCCGCGCGCCTGCCCGCCCGCGGCGCGGATGGCCTCTGCGGCGCCCTCGGCGCGTTCCAGGCTGCGCCCCACGATGGATACCGCCGCCCCCTGCGCCGCGAAGCGCTCGGCGATGCGCCGGTTGATGCCGCTGCCGCCGCCCGTGATGAGCGCGTGCTGGCCGCGCAGCAAGCCGTCCTTGAATACGTCCGCCATGGTGAAAAAGTCTCCTTGGTTCTGTGAAATCAATGCGCCGCATCCTTGTGGCGCAGGCAATAGGCCAGCGCAGCCGCACCGATGAGGGTGCCCTGCAGCATCAGCTTGCCCGGCTCGCCCAGGCCCAGGCTGGTGAGGAAGTTGAAGAGAAAGACCAGCATGAAAGCCGCCACCGCCGGGCCCAGCATGCCGCCCCGGCCGCTGCCGAAATTGATGCCGCCCAGGATGGACGCAGCCAACGCGTTGAGCGCCAGGTCCGCCCCCAGCTTGACGTTGCCCACGCCCACGAAGCCCAGCAGCATCAGGCCGCTCGCCGCCGACATCACGCCCGACACGACATGCGCGATGAACACCACGCGCAGGTGCGGCAGCCCCGACAGCCCGGCGGCGCGCGGATTGGCGCCCACGGCGTCGAGCACGCGGCCGAACGCGCTGCGGCGCAGCAGCAGGGCCACGGGCACCAAGGCGGCGATCCAGAGGATGAGGACCAGTGGTACGCCGGCCACGCGGGCGCGGCCCATCTCGCGCAGGATCTCGGGCGCATCGCCCACCGCATGGAACTGGCTCAAGGCGATCACTGTGCCGGAGAGAATCATCGACACCGCCAGCGTCACAATCACTGCCGAGGCCCGCACGCGCACGATGAGGAAGCCGTTGAACGCGCCCACCAGCGCCCCAAACAGCACGCACAGCAGCAGCGCGAGGGGCCAGGGCAGCGGCATCACGCCGCTGGTCAGCAAGTAGGACACCACGGCGATGACACCGCCCGACGAGAGGTCGAGCGAGCGGCAGCGCATGACCAACGATTGCCCGATGGCCGCGAAGCCCAGCGGCGCCGCCTGGCGCAGGATGAGCAGCAGCAAGAAGGGCGACAGCAGGTTGGGCCGCAGCGCGGCGGCGCTGGCCAGCAGCACGGCAGTGCCCAAGTAGGCGGGCGGTAGCGCCAGCATGAAGGACGCGGCACGGTAAAGAACGGTACGAGACATGGCTTTACTCACATTCCCACGATGCGCCTGCGCTGCAGGCTCACGGCCGCAAGCAGCAGCGCACCGGTCAGCACGCCACGCATGAACGGAGACACGCCAAACAGGTTCAGGCCGTTGGTCATCAGCCCCAGGCTCAGCACCCCGGCCACCACGCCCGCCACGCTGCCGACGCCGCCTGTCAACTGCACGCCGCCCAGCGCCACGGCGGCCACGGACTCCAGCGCGTAGGACGCGCCCAACGCCGGGTCGCCCGCCGACACGCGCGCGGCCAGAAACAGCCCCGCCCACGCCGCTGCCACCGAGCACCACACATAGGCGCCCACCACCACGGCCTGCACGCGCACGCCGTTCAGGTAGGCGCTGCGCGGGTGGCCGCCCACGGCGAACAGGTGCGCGCCAAAGCGCGTGCGGCGCAACACCAGGCTGGCCACCAAAGCCGCCGCCGCGCACCACAGCAGCGGCGCAGGAATGCCCGCCACTTGGCTCGTGGCCGCGGCCCCCAGATGGAGTGCGATGGTGCCGCCCGGAATCGGCAGCACCACGTAGGCCAGTCCCTGCAGGAAGGTGGCCGTGCTCAGCGTCATCACCAGCGGGTGCACGCCCGCCAGCGCCACGCCCAGGCCGTTGACCAAACCCACGGTAACGCCCAGCGACGTGGCCAAGGCCACCGCCGCCAGCGGGTTGGCCTGCGTGGCGGCAATGGCGGAGGCCAGGCTCATCACCGAGCCCACCGACAGGTCGATGCCCGCCACCAGCGTGACGAACAACTGGCCCAGGGCGACGATGAGCAGCGCGCCGATCTGGCCGCTGAAGTTCAGCAGGTTCTGGGGTGAGCGGAAGTCGGCCTGCGTGGCCGCCAGCAGCAGCACCAGCACGATGGGAAGGCCCACGGTGTAGCGCGAGAGGCCCGTGCGGGCCGGTGTATTTGTCTTCATGCGGTGGCCTTGGAAATGGATTCGCTGCGCAGCGCATGGCCCAGCAATTGTTCTTCGGTCGCGCCATGGGCAGGCAGATCGGCCACGATGGCGCCACCGCGCACGACCAGGATGCGGTCGCACATACCGATGAGTTCAGGCAAGTCGCCCGAGACGGCCAGGATGGCGCCGCCCTCCGCCGTGAAGCGGCGCAGCAGTTCGTAGATCTCGGCTTTGGCGCCCACGTCCACGCCGCGCGTGGGCTGCTCGACCAGCAGCACCTGCACGTCCGCCGCCAGCCAACGGCCCAGCATGGCCTTTTGCTGGTTGCCGCCCGAGAGCGAGCCCACGGGCTGGGCAGGCGGCGTGCGCAGGCCCATGCGCTCAGCCAGGCGGCGCACCAGTGCGGGGTCGCGCGGCGCGCGGCGCCACAGTGCGGTCTGGCGCAGCGGGCCGAGCCAGATGTTGTCCTCGATGGAGAGGTCGAGGTACAGCCCCTCGCCCTTGCGGTCCTCGGGCAGTAGCGCAATGCCATGGCGCACGGCGGCCTCCACGCTACCGGGCGGGATGGCGGCGGTGGCCGCATGCACCTCGCCGCCATCGCGCGGCAGCTCTCCGGCCAGCATGCGTAGGATCTCGCGCTGGCCTTGGCCTTCCAGCCCGGCGATGCCCAGGATTTCGCCCCGGTGCAGCGTGAACGACACGGCGGGGCCGTGCGGCGTGGCCGCAAGGCACTCCACCCGCAGCGCGGGCAGATCGAGGATGCTGGCGGGGCGTTCGGGGAACAGTGCCTCCAGCTCGCGCCCCACCATCAGCGCCACCAGGCCCTCCTGCGTGAGCGCCTCGATAGGCTGCGTGGCCACATGCGCGCCGTCCTTGAGCACGGTGACGGTGTCGCAGAAGCGGAAGATTTCCTCCAGCCGGTGGCTGATGTAGAAGACCAGCTTGCCCTGTCCCTTCAGCGCCCGCAACAGGCCCTCCAATTTATCTACCTCCGTGCGGTTGAGCGGCGCGGTGGGCTCGTCGAAGATGAATACGTCGGCCTCGGAGTGCAGGCCCTTGGCGATCTCCAGCAGCTGCTGCTCGCCCACGGTGAGCGTGCCGCACAGCCGGTCGGGGTCGAGCGCGATGCCGGTGTGCTCCAGCACCTGCACGGCCTCGCGCCGCAGGGCTCGCAGGTCGAGCAGGCCGCCGCGCGTCAGCTCGCGCCCCAGACACAGGTTCTCGGCCACCGTGAGGTTGGGCAGGATGGTGAGTTCCTGGAACACGGTGGAGATGCCCGCGCGGCGCGCCCTGGCGGGCGTACCCAGGGCGGCAGAGCGGCCCTTGAGCAGGATCTCGCCGCCGTCGGGCACGTGCACGCCGGCCAGCAGCTTCATCAGCGTCGATTTACCCGCGCCGTTCTCGCCCGTGACGGCATGGATCGAACCAGGCCAGCCCGCCAGGCTGACCCCCTTGAGCGCGGCGTTCTGGCCGAACGACTTGCTCACGCCCCGCAGTTCCACCAGGGGCTGGCGCTCCTTGCTCGCCATGGCTTACTTGGTACGGTAGGTTTCCACGATCTTCGCCTCCGGCAGCGCGGTCGGCATCCAGTAGGAGTCGTTCAGCTCGGGGCGGTAGAACTTGTCGAGCTGGTCGCGCGCAATCGGCGTGGGCATCGAGAAGTAAGAACGGTACAGCGGCTCGCCCTTGAGCAGCGCGCTGGACGCGCGCACCACCGCCGTGCCCAGGCCCGGCGTGACAATGGGCGCCACGGTCTTGACGCCTGCGTTCTTCCACACGCGCAGGAAGCCGTTGTTGGCCTCACCGGTCATGGGCACCAGGGGCTTGCCGGTCTCCTTGAACACGTCGATGCAGGCGCGCGTCATCTCAGCGCCCGAGAACCAGATGCCATCCACCTGCTGACCCGAGAGCACGAGGTTCTCGCAAATCTGCTTGGACTTGGCGTAGTTCCAGTCGCCAAACACTTCGTTGGTGATCTTGAGGTTGCTGCCTTCGATGGCTTTCTTCAGCCCGTCGTAGCGCTGCTGCTCTTCATCCACGCCCGCAATGCCGCGAAACACCCACAGGTTGCCCTTGCCGCCCAGTTCCTTGCGCAAGAACTCGCCGCCCTGCTGGCCGAAGATGCGCCCGCCCGCCCAGATCTCGGTGGTGGACGGTACGGTGCGGCCATACGAGCCCAGCGTGACCACGGGGATGCCCGCCTTGGCGGCCTTCTCGATTAGCGGCGCGCCGACTGCCTGCGAGATGGGGCCAATGATGAGCAGGTCCACCTTCTTGGTCATCAGGTCTTCCACGTCGGCCACCTGCTTGGCGGGCTGCCAGTTGGCCTCGGTGAAGAGGAACTCACCGATGTTCTTGTCCTGCGCGGCGGCGTGGCGCATCTCGGCGATGAGCTGCACGATCCAGCTGTTGCCCATGCCCGCCCACGAGACGCCGATGCGCCAGGGGCCCGCCTTCCTGTACTGGCCGGGCTTGGTCTGTTCGGCCGTGGTGGCCGTGAGCAGACCGGCGGGCAGCAGCTCGACGTCGGCGGCGTGCGCGACCTGGGCGCCGGCAAGGCCTGCCAGCGCCAGCATGGCAAAGGTTTTCTTCCAGTGGAATCGGAATGCGGTCATGTTGGTGTCTCCTGTGTTGAGTAAAGAAAAAAAGGCGAACAGGGGCCGACGCGCGGCCCTTGGGGCAGCTCGGCAGGCAGGGATGGAAAGAGAAAGGGAGCGCCCCGTTCAGGGCGCGGGCACTAGCGCGGCGTCAGCCAACAGCGCGCCGTATCCACAAGGCGAGGTTGGCGATCACCTCTTCGCGGTTGGTCTCGTTGAACACCTCGTGGCGCGCGCCGCCATAGACGTGCGTGGACAGGTCGCTGAAACCAGCAGCCCGCAGCCGCTGCACGAGCGGGTCGAACCACGCCAGGTTCGCGTTGACAGGATCATGATCGCCGGTGAAGAGAAATAGAGGCAGGTTCTTGCGCACGGCGGCATACACCGCCGTATCGGCCGTGCAGTTGCCCACTTCGAAGAGGGAGAACAGCGACGGCAGCGTGAGCGGCGTGCCGCACAGAGGGTCGGCGAGGAAGGCCGCGGGCACGGCCGGGTCGCGGCTCAGCCAGTCGGCGGGCGTGGCGGGGTTGGGGCCGGTGCTGGCGTTGGCCGTCTCAGGCGTCCAGCCCGAAGTGCGCACGTCTAGCATCTCCAGCGCCGCAGTTCCCGACAGCGCCAGCGCGTCCAGCAGGGCCGAATGCTCGATCAGATAGACCTGCGCCGCCATGGAGCCCATGCTGTGCGCCACCATGGTCACTGGCAGGCCGGGGTGGCGCTCGCGCAAGGCGCGCGTGACGGTTGCCATGTCGTCAACCAGCGCCGCAAAGCCACGCGTTCCGAAATCGCCCGCCGTGCCCGCATCAAACGCCGACTGACCGTGGCCCCGGTGTTCGCTGCCATACACAGCGTAGCCTTGCACGGCCAACGCCTGGGCTACATGGCGGTAGCGGCGGATGTGCTCGGACATGCCGTGCACCAGTTGCACCACGCCACGCGGCACGGGGGTGGCCCAGGCGTAGCACTCTATGGCGCGACCATCGGCAGCAGAAACGCTGAAGCGCGTTTCGTTGGTGTTCGTTGAGGTCATATGTCTCCTTCGGTTTTTTTCGTTGACCAGCGGATGGATGGTAGATCGCGCCGTTACGCACGGTCAGCCGGAAAATTCTCTCCAGAGCGAGGGAATTTTCTGCATGCCATCAGTTCCTCCCAGCGTACTTAACGCATGAAAAATGGGCTCCAGTGCTTGATGGCAAAGCACGACTAGCTATCTTTTTTAATGCGATGCTTGGAGCGACTCAGCGCAGTAGTTGTCCTTCGCTGCCCAGCACTGTGAAGTCCACGAAGCGCGACCCTTGCCGCTCTCCCTTGGCATAGCGCACAACGAATCCACCCAGATCCAGCACGCCCATATGCTCAAGCGCGGCCGCCACCCGCACTGGCGCGCCGCCGTCAGCGCGCCGCAGGGCTTGCACCAGCACCTTGGCTGCAATAAAGGACTCGAAGCCCGGATAGCTGGGTACTGCGTCCATGGGGCCATATGTGGCGAGCAGGGCCAGGTATTCCCGTGCCAGCGGCCTGGAGGCGGCGTATGGGTATGGCACCACCTGCGCAAAGCCCATGCCGCGCGCCGCGCTGTTGCCCGCCAATGCAGCCAACTGCTGATGATTGACCCGCGAGAACCCCAACAGGTGCGCTGTCTCACCGTTGGCCCGCCAAGCCTTGGCGAACGCGGCGGCCACGGGTGTGGCAGCCATGAGCACTACAGCCTCTGGCTTGAGCGCCCGCAAAACCTGCATCGACTTTTCCACCCCACCCTGCCCAGGCGTCGCCTCGGCGGTACCAGCCAGTGGCAGCTTCTTGCGCGCCAGCGCCGCACGGATGGCGGCCAGCGCATCTAGACCTTCAGGGCCGGGGGCGTGCAGCATGGCGATCCTGGCCACCCCCAACGTAGCAAGATGTCCAACCAGGGCATCGGCTTCGCTCTCCAAGCCCGCGCGCACATGGAACACCTGTGCATGCCCCGGCTGGCGCAAGCCCTCGGCCCCCGTGGCGGGACCCAGCAACGGCACGCCAGAGGGGATCAGAAGCTTCTGTTCCAGCACAGCCTGCACGCCCTGTGCCTGAGGGTAGCCCATCAACGCTGAGGCCAACTCATCCTGCACGAGTTGGCGCGTATTGCGCACCGTGGCCTGAGGCTCGTACGCATCGTCGAGCACTACGTGCCGAATGCGTGCCCCCTGGATACCGCCCGTGGCATTCACGTGTGCAAATAGCACGTCCGCACCCAACCGCAACTGCTGGCCCAGGATCGCGTACTCACCCGTAAGTGGCAGCGACTGCCCTATGGTGAGTTCTACCGCAGGGGCCGCACCTGCACCTTGCGCCCAGCACATGAACACGGCAGGCGCCAGACGGCGCCAGGGAAATTGCTGCACGGTAATGTCTCCTGCGGTGGTGATTGTGGTGCGCGATCCTGGACGCACACACCACCGCCGTCTGCAGGATTTATCCGCCCCACGCGCCAGACTTTTCCTCCCCTGCCGGCCATGGACTTTTCCGGCATGCCGTACAGAAATTTCTGGCAGGCAAGCTATCACCAACTTCTTACGCTCCATGCACTTTCAAGAAAAGCTCGGAGACAAAGATGCAAGACCATGTGATAGACCGAACTCCGTCCGCCTACGCCTACCCGCTACTCATCAAACAACTGCTTCACACGCCGCTGGCGAACGCTCCGCAGCAGGAGATCGTGTACCGCGACCTCTCGCGCTATACCTACCAAGACTTCGCGCGACGCATCGCGCAGCAGGCGCGCATGCTGCAGGCGCTGGGGGCGTCGCCGGGCGACGTGGTGGCGGTGATGGACTGGGACAGCCACCGTTACCTGGAAAGCTACTTTGCCGTGCCCATGATGGGTGCTGCACTGATGACGGTGAACGTGCGCCTGTCCAACGAGCAAATCGCCTACGCCATCGACCACAGCGGCGCCAGCACACTCTTGGTGCATGCCGACTTCCTGCCAGTGCTCGAAGCCATCCACCCGCGCCTGCCGCACGTGCGGCACATCGTGCTGCTGCAGGACGAGCAGCCGGCGCGCACGCCGCTGCCCGTGGCGGGCGAATACGAGGCGTTGATGGAAGCGCAGCCGGCCGAATACGACTTCCCCGATTTCAATGAAGACACACTCGCCACCACCTTCTATACCACCGGCACCACGGGGTTACCCAAGGCGGTGTACTTCAGCCATCGCCAGATTGTGCTGCACACGCTGGCGGCAGCCGCCGGGCTGGGCGCGCACCCGCAGCACCAGCGATTTCACCGGGGCGACGTTTACATGCCGCTCACGCCCATGTTCCACGTGCATGCCTGGGGCCTACCCTTCGTGGCGACGCTGCTGGGGGTCAAGCAAGTCTATCCAGGGAGGCTGCGGCCCGAGTATGTAGCCGAATTGGTGCAGCTTGAGGGCGTGACCTTCTCGCATGGCGTGCCCACGGTACTACAGATGGTGCTGGCTGCGGCCAAAGGTCGGCGGTTCGATGGCTGGAAGATCGTCTCAGGCGGCTCACCGCTGCAACCCCACCTGTGCCGCGAGGCACTGGCCCAGGGTATCGACATCTTCACGGGTTACGGCATGTCGGAAACCTGCCCGCTGCTCACGCTGGCACAACACCCCGCGCACCTGCAACCGCCTGAATCCGAGGATTTCCGTATGGCCACGGGTTGGGCAATTCCGCTGGTGGACGTGCGCATCGTGGACGACGCCATGAACGACGTGCCGCGCGATGGTCATTCCGTGGGCGAGGTGGTGGCGCGTGCACCGTGGCTCACGCAAGGATACCGGGGTAACCCCAAGACATCAGAGGCCCTGTGGCACGGCGGCTACCTGCACACGCAAGACATAGGCCGCATCGACCCCACGGGCTGCTTACGGCTGGTAGACCGGCTCAAGGATGTGATCAAGACCGGAGGCGAGTGGGTGTCGTCCCTCGACCTGGAGCAGATCTTGTCCACCCACCCCGGCGTGGCCGAGGTGGCCGTGGTAGCTACACCCTGCGAACGCTGGGGCGAGCGCCCCGTGGCCGTGGTGGTGCGCCGCTATGGCGATGACTCCGCCACCGAAGAGGCCCTGCGCGATGTGGTGCTGGCTCAAGCCACCAAGGGGGTGCTGCCCCGCTACGCCGTGCCTGATCGCATCCACTTCGTGGCAGCAATCGACAAGACCAGCGTGGGCAAGTACGACAAGAAGCTACTGCGCTCCAAGTTCGCGCAAGAGCCCGCAGCCGCCGCAGCCTGAGCCCCGCGCTCACTAACAAGCTCCTCTCTTCGGCGGGCTTTGTCCCGCCTTTTTTACAACCAACCACCAACACCCCTTACCGGGGAAGGAGACAACACGCCATGACCATACGCCACCTTCTGCCCGCAGCAGCCTTGCTGCTCACGGGCACCACTGCTTTCGCACAGTCCAGCGTCACGCTTTCGGGCCGTATCGACCTCAACGTGGGTCGAGATATTGGCGCCGGGCAGACGCGCATGGGTACTGGGTCCATGAGTCACCTCACGTTCGCGGGCACGGAAGACTTGGGGGGAGGCACGCAAGCCACCTTCAAGCTTGCCACCCGGATCAATGCAGACGATGGCAGTACCAACACGCCCGGCGCGCCGCTAAACTCCCCTAAGGGAACATACTGGACGCAGGAGTCATCCGTAGGCCTGCGTGGGAATTGGGGCTCGCTCACACTGGGGCGCCAGATGACGGCGGCGTTGCTTCCGCAGATCCTGGTGGACCCCTGGTTCTGGGACAACGTTACCAACGGCTTCGTGGCGGGCTCGGCCTACGTGGGCAACCTCTGGTACAACGACGCCGCCACCTATGCTTATGGGAGCGGCCCCTTCTCCTTCACGGCTCAGGTAGCGGCCAAGGACGCCAACCCCGGTTGGTCGGGTGTGGCCAACAAGACGCCCTACTCTTTCGCGCTGGGCTACGCACCCGGCCCGTGGCAGGTGCGCTTCGGCTATGAAAAGCCCTCCGACGGGCGCTCCAGCCTCGCTACGCTTTTCGGCGGCTATGACTTCGGCGCCTTCACACTCAACGCCATGGTGGCAGGCGGCAAAGACACAGCCAGCGCGCGCGTGCGCACCTGGGCTGTCTCGTCGGTCGTTCCCGTGGGAGCCGGGCAAGTACGCGCCAGCTTTGGGCAATACAAGCATGCGGACGTGACAGGTTCGCAAAAGCTGTCGCTGGGATACCACCACTTTCTATCGAAGCGCACCAGCGTCTATACAACGTTCGCACACGACAGCAAGGCGCCCACGCGCAAGAGTGGTTACGAGGTCGGCCTGCAGCACACGTTCTGAGCTTCAGACATGTGCCAAGGCATGGTTACCTGTAAGGATCGGACCCCTTCATGAGAAGCTTCACAGACTGGGCTGATCGCGTTGGTGTTGCATTGCATGCACTCTCGGCATTCTCCGTGGTGGGGGGAGCAACCGCGATAGCATGGCTGCCGCAGCCCCAGGCGCAACAGGTCACCATGGCCTGCCTTGCCATCGCGGGGGCTTGCAGCGCAGCATTGGCCACCAGGAGTGCACGCCGCGCACGCCTGGCGGCACAAGCCCGCAGCCTGGTTCAACGGCTGGTGGCCGGCGACCTCGAAAGCCCCCGCGATGGCCCCTCCAATGCCTCTGCGGCGGATCCACTGATCAGCGATCTGCTGCAGTTGCAGGAGCGCATAGCAGCCATCGTGCGAGATGTGCACGCCGGTACGCTCTCGATCGCCACATCTTCCGGCCAAGTCGGTAGCGATCACACGCGCTTCGCCGGCATGATGGACACGCTGGCTGCGTCTATCGACGACGTGAACGGCGCCATGGAGCAACTTACATTGGCGCTGCAAGCCAATGCGGAGGACGCTAGACGCGGACATCAGATCGCTCAAGGCGTTCTGGCACGTGCAGCCACCGGCGAGCAAGTGATCTCACGACTCGTTGAAACCATGGGCAGCATTACAAGCAGCTCACGCCGCATTGGCGAGATCATCGGAGTGATCGACAACATCGCCTTCCAGACCAACATCCTTGCGCTGAACGCCGCCGTCGAGGCTGCGCGCGCGGGCGAAGCGGGACGGGGTTTCGCGGTGGTAGCAACCGAGGTGCGTAACCTCGCTACGCGCTCAGCCCAAGCTTCGCGCGAAGTGCGTTCCCTCATCCAGGGCGCCGCACAGAACGTGGATGCGGGCGCAGACATGGCTGGGCAGACAGGCCGCACCATGTCCGACCTGCTGGACGGAGTGCAACAGGTGGGCCGAATCATTGGAGCCATGGCCACTGCCGTGGGCCAGCAAAGCGCGAGCATCAGCGCAATTGGGGCCTCCATTGCGGATATAGACACGGTGACGCGTCAGAACGCCTCGCTCAGCCGCAACGCCGCAGAACCCGTAGCTGCACTGCACCGGCAAGCGCTGCAGCTCGTGGGCTCGGTGGAATCATTCAACCTTGGCAGTCAAGCTCACGCGAGTGCAGAAGACGCTCAGGCGCTAGTGAACCGCGCAGTGGCCATCCTGCGCAGCCAGGGCGCCGCAGCGCTGGTAGCGCAGGTCAACACATCCAACAACACCGAGTTGATCGACCGCGACCTGTACCTCGTGCTGTACTCCACCGATGTTCACTGCGTGGCCCACGGCACCAACACCCGGCTGGTGGGTGTAGACGGACGCAACTTCCAGGACCAAGACGGGAAACACTTCGTTGCCGAAATCGTCGCAGGTGCGTTGCGCCAGGGCAGCGGCCACGTTACCTACCGGTGGCTACACCCGCTTACGCAGCGCTCAATGCGAAAGTCGGCCTACTACGAGCGTCACGGCGACCTGGTAGTGACTTGCGGCTCCTACGTGAACGATAGCGACCACGCCTCTTGACGGCTCCACGCCCGCCCTCTACCGTTGCGCCCCATGCATCCCACCAACAAGGCGAGCGACGATGAATATCAGGGCCTGTCTTTCAAGGCCATCGTCGAGCAGTCGATCACTGGCATTTACGTTCTGCAAGATGAAGCCTTCGTGTATTCGAATGAAACCTGGGCGCAGTTTTTCGGTCTACAGGTCAACGAGATCACTCGCATGTCCCTGCGTGAGTTGGTGCCCCCACCCTATATTGACAAGGTTCTAGAAAAGTACCAGTTGCGCGTTTCCGGCGCGGTGGACAGCCTGCGCTACGTAACCCCGGCAGTGCACAGGGACGGGCATTTGATACACCTGGAGGTACATGGCATGCGCATGCAGTACAGGGGCCGACCAGCCGTCGCAGGGGTAGGCATCGACATCACCGAACAGGTGCGGCGCGAAGACGAACTGCGTCAGGCGCGCACGGAACTCCAACAATTAGCAGCGCACATCAATCAAGAGCGCGAACGCCAGCGCGCCCTCTACGCGCGTGAGTTGCATGACGTACTGGGCGGGCTGTTGGCATCCATCAAAATGAATACTCAGCGCATACTGCGTCGCGCCGACACCCCTGAACTCAAGGAGATCTCCGCCGACCTGATGCAGATCACACGGCAGGCTATTCAGTCCGTTCGCGAAATGTCCGAAGAACTGCGGCCCAGCGGCCTGGACCACCTGGGCCTGTCGGCCACCATGCAGCGGGAGCTAAGGCGGTTCGCGGCGCGCCACGGCCTGATATGCCACTGGGAAGCGAGTGGCACGCAGGGCGGCCTGGAGATCGACCGTGCCACAAGTGTGTTCCGCATTTTTCAAGAAGCACTGATCAATATCGCCAAGCATGCGCGGGCGCGCGAAGTGTTCGTGCACCTACAGTTGGATGAGCCTGGCAATCAACTCTTGCTTTCGATACGTGACGATGGCGTTGGCCTAGCGCCCGGCCCCTACCGCAGCGACGCACGTGGCCTGCTGGGCATGAAGGAGCGCGCCCGAGATCTCGGCGGTAGTCTGGTGGCTCAGCCTAATCCAGGAGCAGGTACGAATCTCCATCTTTGCATTCCCATAAAGCCATGATCAAAGTACTCGTCGTTGACGATCACACCATCTTTCGCTCAGGGCTGCGCAAGCTACTCTCTGACGAAGCCGACATGTGCGTGGAGGACGAAGCGCGCGATGTGGGAGAGATGCAGGCCAAGCTGCGGCGCGCGTCTTATGACGTGGTGCTGCTGGACGTGAGCATGGCCGGGCGTAGTGGCCTGGAGGCCATGCCATCACTGCGCGCCGAGTTCCCAAAACTTCCCGTGCTCTTGCTCTCCATGTATCCTGCAGAGCAATATGCGGTGGTGGCTCTGCGCGCGGGCGCCAGCGGCTATCTGACCAAAGACGCTGAGTCCGAGGAACTCATCCATGCAATCCGCGAGGTTGCTGCTGGTCGTCGCTACCTGAGCAGTGTTGCCGCCCAGCGTTTGCTGCTACAGACGGCCAGTGCAGACGACAACGACCAACCTCCACACCATCGGCTGTCCGCGCGCGAACAACAAATTATGCTGATGATCGCGCAAGGCATATCTTTGACAGAAATTGGCCGAAGGATGTTTATCAGTGTCAAGACCGTCAGTTCCAGTCGCACCCGCATCCTCCACAAGCTCGGAGTCCAGAACAATGCGGAATTGGTGATGTACGCGATCCGGCACAAGATCGTGCACGGTTAGTTCTAGCCACAGTTGCGACTACGTTGCCTTCGTTGTACCTCTGTTCGAGCGCTTCGCTGACTACGGCCCCTACTTGTCGCCGCGATGTCCATGACATCTCGCCAACGCACATTAGTCGTCCGGTGAACCCATCTTGTATTCCGAGGCAAGACTAGCTGGAAGGGTTAGCATCACCGAATATCTGTGGACACAACGTGCCATGATGCAAGCCAGATCAGCAGGAACGATGACTTCGGCCGCACAAACTTGAGCACACGGTCCCGATATCCGCAGTTTCGCCAAATTATCCAGTCCTAGCTCGCCACCTGACCCCGGCCCCGGGATTTGGCTAGGTAAACCAAGGAGTCAGCCCGCTCCATAAAGGCTCCAGTGTCTTCGTCGGGCGCCGCCATGGCTACGCCAACGCTGGCTCCAATGTGAATGCGCTCATCTCCCACAGCGAAGAACTCGCTCGCGACCTCCACGATCTTGCGCGCAACCATCTCAGCGGCTGCTTTGTCGCGCACCGGCGAAAGAATGATCGCGAACTCATCGCCGCCCAACCGGGCCACCGCGTCAGTTGGCCGTACGGCATTTCTGAACCGCTGGGCCAGTTGGCGCAGCACCTCATCGCCTGTGGCATGCCCAAACGTATCGTTGACCGGCTTGAAGCGATCCAAGTCGATGTACAACAGGGCAATGGGCTGCTCGCGGTGCAAGAGCATGCTGGAGGCTGCACGCGAGAAGCCTGCCCGGTTCAACAAACCGGTCAATGCGTCGGTTTCCGACAGGTTCAAGAGGCGCGTCTCCTCTTCTCGGTGCGAGGTGATGTCTTGCGCCACAGAAATAAAGCCATCGACCGTTCCATCGAGCATGCGCAGCGGGATGTAGGTCACGTTCACGTACTTGACGGTTTGCGAGACGCTATCAGTCCTCTCGAAATTCAGGGTTTCACCTTGCAATACCCGCTGCACCTGGGGACGGCGTTTTGACCACTCCTCGTTCCCATACAGCTCCTCTACGGTGTGTCCGATGATCTGCTCGCGCGACAAGCCGCGCTGGCGTTCGAACTCGCGATTGACCAGCCGGTAGCGAAGGTCCTTATCGAATACGGCCACCAGTGCCGGAATGGCCTCGATGATGACTGGCCGTCGGCCTTCAGCACACTCGCTTCGCCCACCCAGACACCTGCCCTCCGGACAATGGGCAGTATGCTTTCCGCAATCTGCGTCTTGGTGTCCGGAGAACAGATGTCCTCGAAGCGGATCGACCCCAGCGCTTCGGCGGAAGGCAGCTGTAGCAACTCGCGCGCTGCGGGATTGAGGTACTGGACCTTGCCGGACGGGTCGGCCTGGATGACCAAGTCGGGCGTGTTCTCAAAAATCTCCGTGAGCTCGCGCAGCTGTTGTTCGGTTTTCTTGAGTTCGGTGATATCCACGCCCGTGGCGTAGAACCCCTTGACCTTGGAGTCGCGATCCAAGGCTGGCAAAAGCTGCGTCTGGACGAGTCGAACGCCTTCCGAGGCTGCCTCCGTCAGCACGAAGTTCTGAATCTTGCCTTCTCGGACACCGTCCAACTTCTCTCGCAGGAATTCGGGAGGCGTATCGGTGATCTCGACGCGGGTGCGGCCCAGGATTTCCTCGCGGGGACGGTTCAGCCTTTTGACCAGTGCCTCGTTCACGAACTGGTATTTGCCTTCCATGTCTGTAAAGGACAGTGCGATCGGAACGTTGTCGGTGAGCTCCCTCAGGAACTGCTCCTTGTCCCGCAGCTGGTCCTGGAGCTTCTTGCGCTCGGTGACGTCCTGCAAGGCTCCGACCAGACGCACTGGCTGCCCCGATGAATCTGTCTCCACTTCGCCCACCAGGCGCACACAGATGTCACGCCCCTTGGCTGTCGTGAGTGGCAGCTCAAGATCGTAGGGAATCCCGTGCAACACAGCGTTGGTACCTGCTGCCTCGGCTTGCTCACGCGCTTCTGGAGGAAAAAAGAGCATCACGCTGTCCAGCGTAGGCACGAAGTCCTGGTCCACCTCGTGGATCTTGCGCACTTGATCCGACCATCTCACGGTACCCGTGGCAAGTTCAATCTCCCAGCCGCCAACCCCTCCGACCCGCCCGGTGCGGACAAGGAACTCCTCGCTGTGCCGTTGCGCACGTTCGGCCAGCTTTTGTGCCGTGATGTCACGGCCCACCGAGTGGAGAAGACGCTTTCCTTCCTCGCTCACCTGGAGGCTGTTCGTCCAGGCGACCCACATTTCGCGGCCGTCCGGGGAGACCATCCGGTTTTCGCCATGGCTTGCCTCGCCTGTCTGGATCACCCGGTCAACCACCTCCTTCACGCGCTGAACGTCTGACGGCTCAACGTGGTCGAGGAGGTTGCTGCCCACGAGATCCTCAGGCGTTGTCGCGAAGCTCCGCGCATAGGCTGGGTTGGCGTAGGTGAGGATGCCATCCGCCGTGGCCAGGGACACCAGTTCCGACTGCTCCTCCACGATCGCACGATATCTGGACTCGCTGTTGGCAAGTTCCTTCTCGTAGCGGGTTCGCGCGCGGAGCAAGAGCACGATCTGAATAAGGGCGAGAAACGCACAGACCTGCAGCACCCACACCGCGCTATTCGCCAGAGAATGCCGGTGCTCTGCAGCAGCCAGCATGTCTGCGGAGGCGTCATTGCGGCTTCGGCGGATGGTGTCTACGACGACATTGAGCTGGCTGATTGCACGCTCCATCGCCTTCGCCCCAATGTCTGAATTCACAATCTCCAACGCCTCTTCGCGCTGACCTGATTGGTAGAGCCGGACCGTTTGGTGGAGCTCCGGGATTTTGACCTCCAGCGCATTTTCCGCTTCGGCGATGGCGATCTTCACGTCGGGGTGCAGATCGGCCAGGCCATCGAGCTTCTCCAGGAGCTCAGGCAGCCGGGTACTGGCCGATATGTAGGGCTGGAGATACGCAGGATTGCCTGTGAGCAGATAGCCTCGCTGCGCGGTCTCCATCTCAAACAGAGTCGTGCTCAGCACATAGACTTCGCGCAGCCGCACACTGAGGTGGATCTGATGCTTGGTGTCGTCTGAGATCTTGGCGAACTGCTGGTTCAGAAACGACATCGCTCCCATCAGGAAGAGCAATGCCGCCAGCAAGGCGATTCCGGTCACATAGAGGCCTGTCTGATACCGGGTTCTCTTTTTTTGGCTGGCGATATTCATTCTGGTCCCTTTCCCCGCTAGCGCTTGGCCACGCTCTTGTCAATCTGGCACTATAGACCAGCGCCTTGCGTTGCGATTTCTTGGCGGCAGCGGGTCAGCCACTGGCGTGTTGCACCGGGCGACAAGCGGTCACAATGGAGGCCCAGCCATCGACGCTCCCCCAATGCCACACCACATTCTTGTAGTTGATGACGATACCGAATTGAGGGAGATCCTCAAGGCGCTGTTGGAACTCGATGGCCACAAAGTTTGGGCCGCCAAAGATGCGGCCGAAGCCATTTTGTTGATGGGCGAACGACTGGCGAGTGTTTTTGTGATCGATGACGATCTCCCTGACATGTCGGGTTCGCATTTGGCCCTTCATCTCAAGGCGATGGTAGAGACGATCAATCCAAACCTCCCTTGCGTCGGTGTTGCCATCCGGGGGGACGTGGCACCTGGTGAAGTGTCAGCCATTGACGGCTTCGACTATCTGCTCTTCAAGCCGGCAGCCTACGAGCAGCTTGCGAAGGTTCTCGGGAATCTTGCGCCTGACTACTGACCGCCTTTTGGTGCTCCCCAGCCGTGGCGGCCCGTAGCGCCCGGAGATTTTGTACTTGCCGTGATTTGCCGTTTAGCTATCCTTGCCCAAAATTTGACGGAAGGCTATAGATGGTCTACCACTTCCACGTCGTCCATTCGGAAGCTGCCAAAGGCGCATACGCTCACCTGTATGGTGCCCCCCTGGACGATGAAGATGTGCAGCGGGAGTACTCGTTGTTCGGTACGCCGTTGGAGTATTTCGTCACCGATTACCCTGGTATCCATGCGAGCTACGTGATTGCGCAACCACCCGAGGAGGGGTTGGTGGTTTCGCTGGAAACGGCCCTTGACTCGCTGACAGTGAACTACCTGATTGCGTTGTTTCTGGAAGGCTTGAACAAAGCCAGGCCGGGACTTAGCCTGGTCGTCAAAGCCAAGTGATCTCCGTCGAGATCAGCAGGTGCTCCATCGTGACTGAGGACCACCTTGGGGTCGCACGACTTGCGAAAGCGCCGCAGATGGTAGCCGTGAAATACGATAGCCCAGTCGCTTCTACATCCTGCTTTTCCAGCGGTGAGGCAACAGCTGACCGATCAAGTGAGCTCGCTTTAACGGCTCAGCCATACCGTCTTAATGTAGGAGCTCTTCAGCCAGAGCGGTTTCGCACAAGGGCGGAAGCTATTGCTTCTTACAGAACTTGTTGTATGGTTTCGTCGCATGGGCGTGGAGCTCTCGTCCACAACTGGCTGTTGTAAACGCAAACTAGAACCGACGGTTCTCCTTACTGGCCGGAATGCAGCGACTCATCCCGCACCACACCCCGTCTCATGCGCGCATTGCTGTCAAGAATCGGTGACCACGAGATATCAGCAGAAGGCTGCATTTGATCGCGTGCGCCACGAAAACGCTATGGTCGAGTGCTTCTTCCAACTACTCATGTGCGAACGCATTCTTACCAAGCAGTTCGCTGGGTATGCGTGCATCAATGCCCCCAGAGTAGAAGCCTCAAAAAAGCACTTGGCCTTAGTCCACCAGGGAAAGTCATCTTCCCTGTTGGGCCCGTTGCAGTCCAACCGACCAGGATACACCTCCGCCACTTAACGTAGCAGTAAGCTCCAGCCCTGCTCGATGCTCGATCACTGGCCGCCAAGGCACAAGGCGGAAACCCATTCCATCATCGAGCATCGCAAACCTTCCGCTAGCCAGTTGAACGGACTGGCGATAGACACCACCAATGGTTTCGCCATCCCTCACCGGCCGCCACGTCCTCCCGGTCTCCTGCTGCAGCTTTTGCCCTACCACTATCAGCTCACGATCCTGCAAGGTTGCCAGCAGGTTGCGAGCGAAGACAACGCGCTGCTCCCTGCGCTCGGCCAACCCCTCGCCCACCAAGAAATCCACGCGCTGCGACATCGCCTCCCGCACCTCCGCCCCGAACCCTTGAGCGGCTGGCTGAGGCGAGCCGCTCACCACCAGCGCCCGGTCCAGCCAAGTGGATCCCACAGCATGGATCTGCTGCTCCAGTGGCAGGTGCGAGCGCATTTCAACGGCATGACCCGCTTCCTTCTGCGCACCATGCTGTCGGACCCTCTGCAGCAAGTCCGGTGGCACGGCCCAGACGCCATCGGCCACGCGTTCCACAATACCCCTGCGGCGCAGTGCCTCCAGTCGACGCACGTGGACATCGACCGTTGCCTGTGGATCCCGATCTCCTACTTGCAGGAGCTGCGCGCGATGATGGGCCGTGGTGTAGATCCCCTTCTGTGCCAGATCCAGCACCGTGCGGTCCACAGCACGCTCCAGAGCCTGTGGTTTGCTTTCGACGAAGCCACCAACCTGCAGCTCCGCCAGATCGGTGTTTGCCTGCAGCCGGAGGTAATGCGCCCGGCCGTCGATACCATCGACTACCAAGTAGGGCCGATCGTGCAGTTCGCCACCCAGCCCTTTGGCCGCAATGCGCCCAACAACGGACACATCCACCTGCACATCGGTCACCAGTTCCCTCTCCTCTCCCTTCATCGCCCGGTGCATGGTGCGCAGGATGTCGCCGCACTCCGCCATGGCGGTAAGCGTCTGCTCCATCCGAGGCGCCAGGCGCCACCGATGGGAATCAAGGTGCTCGGCAAGTGCCATGGCTTCAAGGCGCTGCAGCCGGGCACGCAGCAGGTTGACGCGCTGTGCCCCCAAGGCCCCCGGGATACGGCCAGGGTTCTCCGTCAGGTCCACAACATCCGCCACCGCCCGGCGCTGCAGTTGCCGATCCAGCCCCGTCCATCGCTGTTGCTCCACTTCGCACTGCAGGCTCTGCCGCATCTCCAGTTCGGCGCGCGGTCCCAGCCATTCCGTCGCCAGCTCGCAGGCACGCTGGCGCATGCCATGGGCCATGTAGTCGGGCGCGATGACCAGGTCCGCTCCCCTGCCCTCGCCCGAGCGCCCGCGCAGCACGACATGGGTGTGCGGGTTGTCGGTATCCCAGTGGTCCACTGCCACCCAGTCCAGGCTGGTTTCCAGATCGACGGCCATGTGCGCCATCAACGTGCGCGTGTAATCGCGCAGGTCTTCAAGCTCCCCGGCATCCTCCACTGACACGATAAAGCGGAACTGGTGACGATCCCCTTGGCCCCGCTCCCCAAACGCCTGCAGATCCGCAGTGTCCGTGTCCGGCCCGTAGGCCTGCCCCTTCTGTCCCTCTCGGGTCGTGCCGTCGCGTTCGATGTATCGTAGGTGGGTGGAAACCGATTGAGCACCCGCTTTCATGAGCACAACAAAGCGTGACTTGATGACCACACGTCGTGCGTTCCTACCCAGTCCTTGGCCCGCAATGCGGGCCGCCACACGCCCCCGACCAAACGTGGACGCAGAACGCATGCCCTGGGCCCCTGACGCCTTGGAGCCAGCCCTGGATACCTCCTTCAGCACTTGGCTGATCAGACGCGGCGACCGTAGTCCAGGACGCGACTTCGGCGCGCCCGGCAGGACCCTGAACCGCTCCTCCTCCGGCCCGTCCTTATGCACGGCCATGGTGCCCACGCCAGCGCGTTAGGGCGCAAGAGATCGGGAACGGCACGCGCCAAGCACCCGCTGCTGACCGGCCCCTGCCAGGGCACGGCACCGGATGCACCCGGCCTGGTGCCGTGCCCAACCCACGTGCAGACTGGCTTGGCGGGCACAAGCGTGCCGGTCCTTTTATCTTGCCCTCCGCCACCGCCCTGCCCTCCAACCCGTATCCTTTCTTCACAGAAAGGGCCGCACTGTAAGCACTTCGCCAATGCGCCTGCAACGGCAGTGCGATAGCCACTGCGCTCCGACGGCAAATCAGCGCAGCGACAAGCGCCGAGACACGGGCCGCTCTGCGACTATTCCAAATACAGCAGCATGAACTGCTCATGGCGCATCCCATGTCCACAACGGACGCGCACTACCGAGCACCATGGAAGCGCTCACAGGGCCAAAGTACCGACTGTCAAACGACGCTTGGCTTGTCACGCTGAGAAGAAACAGCTCGCCCGCGACCAACCGGCGGCACTGCCCCCAAGCTTCAAGCGGCCGCTGCACGCCGTCGCGCGCCAGAACGGTGGCGATAGCCCGACCATTCACATGCACTGCATCACCGCACACACACACGAATTGCGGAGAGACAGCGCCCACCCTCTTGAGAATCGGCACCCCCTTCGGAAGGTAGCCACGGTACGCTGCGACGGCAGTCACATCCGCAGGAAGGCGAGCGAGCACGATGCTTCCGACTGGCAGCGATCTGGTGTCCACACCGCGCTCAATCGCGTACCACCCTTGCGGTACGCTGTCCGTTGGGTTGTAGACGATCATCGTCAGATCACGTGAGCCGTCCGTAAGCAACGGCTGCGCGCAAAGGGCCGCAACGCCGAACACAACGCCAGCGAGTGGTCCACGCCGGATCACGTCAAGCCCTTCCTCGCGAGATACGCAGAATGCCGCTCGCGGGTGTAGTCAGGAAGCGGCAGCCGTGCGGATAGCCTGTTCCCGACCGTGCGCCAGTAGGTCGGCGCGGCGGTAGCCGGATCGATGGTATGAGCCTCTACGGCATCGATCACCGCAAGCACCGCCTTGACCTGCGATTCACCACTGGCGCGCAGCAGAATGCGCGCGCCAGGCACCACACCAGCTACACGCTGCACGTCATCGAAGGTAGCTGGTGCTTGCAGCACCGCGAGCTGCCAAAGTGCCGTGCCATAGTCGTTTCCGAGCCACTTCACGCGACAACACACCGCGTCTGGATCAAACGTGGCCACACGCCTCCACCGGTCCAGCACGGCCTCCTGCACAGGGCTGCCAAAGCGCAGCCAGACATTCACCCGGCCTTCCACGTAGGCCAGCGAGACTCGCATGCGGACGGGCCTGGGCTGCTGGATCGCAGCGACTGGCCAGGTCGCTTGGGTATTGGAGAGAAGCGGCATCATGTCTGGCCTGCCCCGTACTCACGCTCGAGCAAGTCCCGCAGCATCTCCGCCGCAGTGATGCCGCGTTGGAAGGCCGTCACCTTGATGCTTCCGCGCAGCGCAGGAGTCACATCGATGGTTAGTCGGGCTGTGTAGACAGAGGTCTTGGCACTCCCTTCGGGCACCTCTGCTTGACGCACCCAGGTTGCCGCAGGATCCACGGCAGGCCTGCGACCGATGGGTGCTCTTTTGGGCGCTGCCGATGCACTTTGTGCGGTCATGCCAGCATCTCCTGCATAGCGTGCGCCAGCGCACTGATCTCACGCGCAGCAGCGCACTTCGGCGCAGACTCACATGCCAGCATGCCCGCCGCCACGCTGTCCGCGAACACGATGCGCTGTGAGATTTCTGCAGGCAGCGCGGCGAAGGGTTGATCCGCCAGGGCAGCACGCGCTTCACGCCCGATCACCGTGCCGACGACGCGGCGGTTGATCACGAACGCGGCGCGCAACTGCGGCCGGAACACCCTGGCCTCGGCAATGAGCGCCACCATTTCGTGGCTGGCCCATATGTCGTAGGCGCTTGGCTGCACGGGTATCAGTACCAAGTCAGCGGCCAGCAGCGCGGAACGTGCGAGGGCCGCAACACGTGGCGGTCCGTCGATCACCACATAGTCCGCATCCAGCGCGATCTGCGGTGCTTCTTGGTGCAGGGAGTCTCTGGCCAATCCGAAGACTCCATACAACCGCTCCTGGCCGCTCTGGAGCCTTCGCTGGGCCCAGTCGAGGGCTGAGCCCTGTGGGTCCGCATCGAGCAGCGTCACTCGGCTTCCCATCGTTGCCAGCTCGCCGGCGAGGTGAGTGGCCAACGTAGTCTTGCCCGCCCCACCCTTCTGGTTGAGCAAGGCGATCACACGCCCCGGCCTGCCAAGCTTGGTCCTGGCAGTCGAGTCGCCTCCTCGCACTGCCGCTTCGGCAGTCGCCGTACCGCTGCCCGATTGTTGAGCAGCCTGTGCTCGCGCGCGCGTGACTTCCATTTATGTATCCCTTTAGATGTTTAGGGAGCCCGCAAACCCTTGCTGGGCGCGGGTTTGGGTGGCTTACGTGCGGGTGATCCACCGATGCCGCTGCGGGCGATTACCCGAGGGGCTTGCGGGTGATCCCCCGAGCCCACCCCCAAGAAATCCACAGGTTCTTCAACAGAATTTGTGGATATCTCCTCGTCCGCCCCGGCCGCTTCCAGCGGCCTGAACTCCAGCCACTCGACACCCCCTCTGCGCTCGATTGCCAGCCGGTAGCCCGGCAACGACTGGCGCCGCTCCAGCTCGCGCACCTGAAGAGCGAAGTCGGAGGGGCGCTGCAGGCTCCCGGACTTCAAGTGGAGATGGCGCATCTCAAAGCGCCACCCCGCCGGCTGCCGGCCGCCGTGCTTTCGCACGAGCCGGTACAACCAGCGTTCAATGCCGCCTGAAAGCCGGAAGTACGCCGGGTCCAGCGTGAGGGCCAAGGCCTCGTCCATGAGCCCGGAGAAGAACCAGTCGGCCAGGATCAACTCGATGCCATCAGAGCGCCCATCGGGACGGATGCACTCCTTCCACTCATTGATCCAGGAGAAGCGATGCACCCGCTTGGCACCGTTGGGACGTTCCTGCTGGCGCAAGGTGGTAGCGATGGTGGTGGACTGCAGCCGGTCCAATGCCGCGCGCAAAGCCAGGTAGTCCGTACGGCCGGTCCCCCGCTGTGCGAAGCGCAGGATTTCGTAGGGCGTTGCCACCATCAGGCGCGAAGGAACAATCCTGGCCCTCTTGGCCTGGATGATCTGACTGGCCGCCCAGATCAGCACGTCGGCATCCCAGATGGTGGCAATTCCGTGCTCCGGCACACCTTCCACGACCAACGACACGCCACCTGCCTCGAAGCGAATCGGAACTGTCCTCGGCGACTTGGCCAGCGAAAAGAACGGATAAGCCATCAGATCCTGGGCGTCACGCAACGCCATGTCGGTACCCGGCAATGCGCGGAACCGGGCGATCTGCTCGTGATCGACGGGGCGCACGGGCATCGACGCTGCTCCGATCTATCGCCAGTGGTCAGCGAACCGAGTCGCGCTGCACGTAACCCGGGTCCGAAGTCATCTCATAGGCCCGGCCATCGGCCCAGGCGCGCAGGTCCGCTGCGGCGTACACCACACGCGCGCCAAACTTGCGAAAGCGCGGGCCACCACCCAGGACGCGCTGCTTTTCAAGGGTGCGCGGCGAGAGCCGAAGGTACGCGCCGGCCTCCACGGTGGTCAGAAACTCGTGCCCGGCGGCCGCAGAGTCCTTTGCAGCAGCTACAGATGTCCCAGGCAGGGCCATAGAACCCACGTTTGAAAGTGAAGCACTCCCTGCTTGCATGTCGCTCTCCAATCTGTTCAGTGGACCGCAAACCGTTCGCGGCCCTTGGAGGCAGTTTCCAAAATCACACCCTGTACGGGCAGGGAGAAATTCAGCGCATCGCTTCGTCTCCGGGGTCCTTCGAAGCGAAAGGCAGCACACCCGCGAGTGCCAGGTATCCGCCATTCATGAACGCCTGCGCCCGGCGCACCAAGTAGCGCACCTGTGCCCGCAACTCACCATCCTCGCGCCAGCGGATCTCAACCGCTTCGCTCCCAAACAATGCCAGTGCAATGGCTCGGTGCGAAGCTCCCGCCTGCACAGCATCCAACGCCTGAATGGCGCGCAGATGCAGCAACGATGATCGCGCAGCAGCACGCGCATGCGCGGCCGGCAGAGCCTGGCCCGCCAAGGTCTGCGCCTGTGCGTTGAAGCGCTCAACCTGACCACGCAAGCCCGGCGTCAAAGGAACCGTGCTCACATAGCCCTGCCCGTCCGCAACCGAACTTGCCAACGACAGGCGCACCCGCTCCGCATGCTGCTCCGCTATGAGTGTCAGTTCCAGGCCATCGAACACCAACCGCTTGCGGCCCGGAATGCGCCACAGATCAAAACCCTTGGATGCCACGCCGCGGGCCGGCGCCGCACGCACATGCAGCAGTTCCTCAGACGATGTCAGCCACAGCGGCTGGGCTAGGCGGGCATCCAGGCGCGGGTCTTCGGCGACATCGCAACCCCCAATGCGCAAAGGACACTACCCGTGTGCGATGTCTCCAGTCCGCGGCATAGCCAGGATGCCGGCGGAGGTACTCCCATGCAGTGCCAGCGCCATCCAGATCGAGCAGGTACAGGTAACCTGCAGCGACCTGCCAGGCTGCGCTCGCTGACTGTTTGAATTTCGACTTCGGCACGCGTTCCTCCACAGCAGAAAAGGAGAACCTGCCATGGGAGATCAAACACTGGCTCGCCTTTGCGGCGACATGCCATCGCGCGCAACGCGACGTTGCAACGCGGTAGTCAGTCGGTGATCGATCCGTCCCTCTGCGCGTCGGCGAAATAGGCCGAGAGCGGCTGCCGCGGCTTGAAATGGGGATCGGAAACAATGCGCAAGCCTCGGGGGCCGCGAACCTCTTCCAATTCCGAAAGGCGGACATGCGCCAGCTCCGGCAATCCCATACCGGCGTCGCACAGCCCGTAGGCGAGATCGCCATCTGCATCGAGTTCGGTCAGCAGCCATACAGCCCCTGCGTCAAGGGTGTAAAGCTTTACTACGGGCAAGGGGTCGATCGCCTCGCCGCGCGTCCGCGCGGCGCCGTTGGCCAGCAGTTGGCCGCGGTGGTCATTCGAAAGAATTTTCATTGTGTATCTGTGACCAGCCCACATCCTAAACCCCACCGTGCAGCCCCGCTCTTCTGCAACATGCGAGGCAGCCCTCCAGCGTTAGAAATTTCCATCAAGAACTCCAATTGCTGATGCGAGAAGTTTCGCCTTGGGTATCTTATCCCGTGGTGCTACTTCCCGTCACCAAAGACAGTGGCGGCCGTGGCAAAACCGTCTCCGTCTTTCTCAAAAGACCCGATCCTTATCGCACTCGGCGATGCGATCAGACGCACGCGCGCGACCAAGTCCCTATCTCAGGAAGCGCTAGCCGATCTTGCTGGTCTCGATCGGTCATACATGGGAGGAATTGAAAGAGGCGAGCACAACGTGGCAATCATCAATTTGAGCAAGATTGCTGACGCACTGGGTGTTCGTCCTTCAACGCTTCTCACGGACGCGGGGATGTAGCGAAGTCGGTCAAGCACCGCCAAAGCGGTGCCAGAGTGGTGCTACGTCACGATACGCCCAGCCAAGCGGGCCTCACGGGCATACGCGCTCAAGCGCTTGTCCGGCGAGAAGTGCAGGTCTCGCTCCACCGGCAGCCCAAGCCGCCCCCGCACGGCAGCGATCTCAGCCAGGCTGACCCAGCCCAGTTCCGGATAGCCGAGGCCCAGGTCGCACAAGCCGAACGCATGGTCGTGATCGCCTGGATCGATCTCCGTCAACAGCCAGGTCGCCCCGGCATCGGGCGTGAAAAGCTTCACCACCGGGGCGGGATCGAAATTCTCCTGCTCGGTTGATTGCCGGCCATTGGCCAGCAGCTGCACTCGTTGCTCGTCCGTAATGAGCTTCGTCATGATCTTCTCCTTGGAAGGAATCAGGGCGGGATTGCCCGCAGCCGAAGCATCACGGCGCAGCACAGCCGTCACAGGTTCGAAGACGGCCGGCAGGCCGCAAGCGGGCACCGCACGCGCAGACCTTGACGGCGAGAACGACGTGGTACGGTGAACGGAAACGCAAGCCAGCCACGCCACCTCAGCCCCCTCTCCCGCAAGCGCAGCGCGCAGCGCCCACCGGCGCGAAGGCGTCAGCGATGAAAGCCCGCAGGGGCGAGACGCCGCAGGTGGCTCGATGCACCGCACGACAGCGCGGCCGGCCACGCCGGAGACGCACAGAAGCGGTTCTACGCAATTCAACATGTGTGCAGATCCGCAGAGCCGGAAAAGCGAAACTCAGCCAAGCCACAAAGCCGCAAACTAGGCTTCACGAATCCCCACAGATCCGACGAATCGGCAGCACGACAACGCTCAAAAGCGGCTCTACGGTTGAAAGCCCCTCTGGGCCTGGCACCCTACACCGAGCGAGGCGGCCACAGCTCCGACGCGAACCAGAGAGTACGCAGCCCGAGCTTGCGAGCGGAAAAAAAGGCGCCCCGCCTCAAGCGGGGCGCCAAGGGCGACTGTCAGTCGCCTTTGCTGCGGGTCCAGATGAGGTTGAATGCGCCGTCCTCGCCATCGACCAGGCGGGCGTAGATGGTGGTCGGGAACGAGGGGTCGTCCAGCGTCACCGACAGGTAGGGCCGCTCTGCCCGGCTGATCTTCTTCCACGCCGCGCCGATCTCCAGGCCATTGCCGGCGACGATGCGGAAGTCCGGCGAGCTGTCGCTTTCCTTGGTGTTGGGGACAAGCTTGACTTTGACGTTGAGCGTCAGGGTGCGGACCGTGCCGGTGTAGCCGTCTTGCTGTGCGTTGAAGGTGCCGATGTTGGCCATGATGAAGTCCTTTCGATGTGTGCCAGGTCGCGCCCATCGCGCCTTGGCGTGATCCGATCGGTGAGGGACCGGGCGCGCCGCACCACCAGCGCAGCGCAGGGGCCGTAGCAACGCGAAGGACCGGCAGGCCCGAGAAATTTGCCTCGCGAGGAAGACCGCAGGTCGGGGAAATTTGTCGGGCCGAACGGTTGCGGCGAACAAGCCCGAGGCGGTGCAAGCCTGCGCCGCACCGCCGTGCCCGAGCCAGGATTCACGAGACCCACAAGGCCCACATGGGTGTGACCCTGTTCCGAAAGGATGCATGGCCTGGCACGTACATCGCACCAGCATTGGGGACACGCGCCATCACCCTGCCCCAACGTCCCCAGCGCATCACCGCGACAAGAGAGCCCACTCGCACGACTGCTGAAGACCGAACGCCTTGAGGCCAACGGCAGGGAAGAGTTGAGCAATGCGGCCCTGCGGCTCGCAGATGCGACCGATCCTCGCCCGAACACGAGCTACGCCCCCGCCCCTTGAGAGGCGATCAGCTTTGCGGACAGGCGCGATTCCAGCAGAGCCCGCTCTGCAGCGACCAGCGTCACCGCAGCCTCGCAAACAGTCTCGTGCGCATCGTGTGCCCGAACGAGGAACGTCGCGCTGCGATCCCCCACGTTCTGCAGCCAGCCCCGCAGCCGCAGCGGCACGCCCGGCGGAATGGGCGCGCAATGGTCGATGCGGATCGTGCGCCCGACAACAACCTCGTTGTCACCTACATGCTGCTGCATTTCGCGAATGCACACAGACTCGATGACAGCGACCAGGTACCCCGTGGCCAGGCACTCCAACAGGCGCTCTGCATACCCGCTTCCGTGGGGCAGCCGGGCAAACAGCGCCTTCGCTGTCTGCTCGGGTGGCACGTGGTAGGTTTCCTCGAAAAAGATCTCGCTGACTCTCTGGTGGTTCATGGGTCGCCGGGGTGGAGAATGGCCTGGACCAGCGCGCCCCATGCGGCTGGTCAGGCCGCGCAATGGTCACCGGCACGGTGACCAGATCACACCCACCACAGCGAAGCGCGGCGTAGACAAGCCCAGGAACTGACGCCTGGCGGTCCCCCTGGAGTTCAAACGCGCGCGGCACACCTGCCGCGCGCGTCGCGCATCGCGCATCAAAAATAGAAAGCCCCGGCCCAAAGGCCGGGGCTTCGTGCCTACGCTGCAGTGCGCACACCCTCTGCGGCTGCGCCCTACACAGGCTCGCGCTCCCCAGCATCAGAAATTGGGCTGCGCTCCACCGAGGCCTCGGTGGCGGGCTCCGACACGCTCCCTCCATCCTGCGTGCGGAACATCAGCGGCAGCCATCCTGTCCCCGCAGCCAGCCGTTCGGCCTCACTGGCAAGGTCCGCCTTCTTGAGCTTTTCCAGGCGCTGGACCTGATCGAGAGCGAAGGTCTGCACCGCCTCCAGGGCCTTGGCCTTGGATACGTGCAGAAAGTACCCCTCTGCGGTCGGATTCCACCAGCCATGCATGTCGAGCTCCACCGCACTAGCGAGTGCCGCCGCAGGCACGGCGCCTTCTTCAGACGCCAGCACGCTGACCGTGCAGGCCACGCACACGGCAAGCAGCGACAGCAGCTCATGCTGCGGCAGCGCCAACAGATCGGAGAACAGGGCATCGGGGTCATCCGGCAGACGATCAGCCCAGGCTTGCCGCACCTTGCGCATCCCGACTGCCGCCGGGGCATCGCCCACGTCCGGCGCATGAAGCGCCAGCCCGTCCTGCGGCGTGGCGTGGATGTCGAGAGGCGAACCGCACGAACCGTATTGGTCCAGAATCACCCGCAGCGCCAAGCGATGCACCAGGGCAACCAGCGCCACATGGGGATGGCGCGCCACTTCCGCCTGCAAGGCCGCAGTGCGGTGTGCGCTCAGCCGCCTCGCCAGCTTCTCCGATATTCCTGCCTTTGCGGGCTCGTCACTTTCGGCGTCTTGGCCTGCCTTGGCACCACCCGCGCCATCACCAGCCTGCAGCTCCCGTAGCACGCTGGCCTGCTCATCGCGCAGCAGGCCTCGATGCACGACCACGGCCCCCATGGGGTCGACAGTCACCACCGCGCCAGCCAGCGCCATCGCTGCGGCCGGGTACTCGACCAGGGACAGCTCTATGCGATCCATCTCGTTGCCGAGTTCGTCCATTTCTGCCTGCAGCGCCTCTACCTGTGCATCCGTCATGTCCGACTCCTCGTCGTCCAGACGCGCCTGCAGCTTGGACTGTTGCTCTTCCAGCTTGCCAACGCGCTTGGCATCGGCCTTGGTCGGTTCCCGCCGGGTGCTGCGCACCCGCTGGAACTGGTACAGCTCCGAGGTTGTGGCGCGGGGCACTGCATCCACCCAGCCCCAGCCCTCGGCCCGCACCTCGTCAGCCACGGGGATCAGCTTGTCGCGCGCCAGGGAGTCCAACAGCGCCCCATCGCTCAGGAACATGCCGCTGTGCTCGTCCGCAAACAGGTCGCGGCGCACTACACCGCCCGCCTGCTCGTAGGCCGCCACACCCACGAAGCGCGCCACGGCATCCCGACTGGCGTCGATTTCTTCGCTCGTCAGGTGATCGCGCAGGGCTTCCGGGCTGCGCTGCCACTGCGGCGCATCGTAGAAGGCCGTTTCTTGCGCTGCATGGTCGTCGGTGATGGCCAAGGCCATCAACTGCTCCAGGGTCACAGCCTTGGCGCCAAAGTCCGCGAGCAGGCGCGGCGACACATTGGCGAGCTTGAGGCGCCGCCGCACCACCAGGGGAGTGACACCAAAGTCGGCGGCAATGTCTTCCACGGGCCGGCCTTCGGCCACCAGGTCTTTCCATGCGAACAGCTCTTCGAGGGGCGACATGGCCTCGCGCTGCACGTTCTCGGTCAGGCTCACGGTGCGGGCCGCATCGTCGTGCACCTGCAGGCAGAACACTTCGTGTTCTTTCGAGAGTTTGCGGCGCTTGACCAGCAGCTTCAATGCGGCAAGGCGGCGACGGCCTGCGACCACCTCGTAGTGCTCGCCGTCTGGGGCAAGCACGACCGACAGGTTCTGTAGCAGACCCAGGCGAAGGATGCTCGCTGCCAGTTCGGGGATCGATGTGCCGCCGCTCTTGCGCACGTTGCGGCTCGAGGGCCGCAGCTTCCACAAGGGGATGCGCAGCAATTGCTGCGCTGATGGCTCTGCAGCAGCCCCGCCGTGTACAACAGGGCTGGCAGCGTTGGAAACGGCAGTGCTGACTGCCGAGGCTTCCTGGTTGGAAAGGGAATTCATGTTGTGACTCCAATCGCAATAACTGAGAATCGGAAAAGCGTGAAAGCGGATTGCCGGTGGAAGGGCCCAAAGCCCTTCCATCCGGGCTCAGGCCTTGAGCTGGCGCATGCCATCGGCCAGCAGCCACAGGGCACGGTTCAGGCGCAGGTTCTGGTCGATGCCCTGCACGGGCCGCGTGCTCTGGCGGCGCCCGTTGCTGGCGCGGGCATGCAGCCCGCCCTTGATGAGGTTTTCCTGCGTGCGGTTGAACACGCTCCACAGGTCGCGCCGGTCATCGTCCGTGCGGCGCGGCATCAGGATTTGCGATTCCGTGATGGGTGCAGGCTTGCCCGTGTCCTCGTACTTGAGGGACAGGGCTGCGCGGGCAAACACCTCCGACTCGCCTGCATCGAGCGCGACGGCCTGCATCGACTCGCGCGACGCCTGGGCCTGCCCAAAGCCCTGCAGCACCGCATAAGCGCCCTCGATCACCTGCCCTGCCACATCGCCCTTGTGGGGCACGCGCACATCGGCCACGGTGTCGCCGCACACCAGCCCATTGCTGCACACGAAGCGGAACATGCCCGCCAGCATCTGGTAGCTGCTGGTACCGTCATGCGAGTTGAGCAAAATGATTTCGTTGGCCTCGCGGCCATTGATCTGGCTGGCGTGGCGCAGCCGCAGCATGTGCTTGGTGAAGTCGCGCCGCCCCTCCTGGCGCACCCGGGTCTGGCAGACCATGAAGGGCTGGAAGCCCTCCCCTCGCAGCTCCTGCAGCACGGTCGCTGTGGGGATGTAGCTGTAGCGCTCGGAACGGCTGCCGTGCGGCGCCTGCGCGAAGATGGACGGGGCCACGGCCCTGATCTGGTCGTCCGACAAAGGATGCTCGGAACGCAGCACCGGTGATTGCGGTGCGAAACGGGATGCCAGTTGCATGGTGATTTCTCCTGACGAAGTTGGCTGTTGAAGAAAGCCTCACCGGATTCCTAGATTCAGAGCCCTCTTCGGGCTTCCGGTGGGGTCGGCACGAAGAACCCGGTTGGCCTCGTTGCCACCGTCTTTCCTGAGTTCATCGCCCGCGGCCACAGGAGCGCGCGCCGGGGCGCCGTCAAGGAAGAAGCGCCAGGGGTGGTGCGGCCCGCAGCCGAAGGCGAGGACACGGCCTGGCGCGCCTTGACGGCGCCCCGGCGCGGGCTACGGTCGCGAAGAAGGTGATGAGGGAAGGAAAGACGGTTGACCAAGCAACGGCCCGTCTGTCACGCCGGCCCCACGCAAGCGACAGCGCGCAGCGCCGAAGGCGCGAAGAAGGCCGATCCGGCGCAGCCGGTTCGGGGGTTTCAAAGGGGCGCCAAGCGGAGCGCGGCGGGGATGGGCCGGACGGCCGATCCCCCGGAGGGCAAGCGCAGCGCGCAGGGGCTGCAGGGGCCAAAGGCGTCGGGGATCAAAGTCGGATGGCCGCGATTCGGCACGAGGCGCGGGGCGCCAGCCCCGCTGCGGAACGCCTAGACGCCAATACAGAACGCTATCGGGTCGCTGTCGGGTTGCTGTCGTGGTGACCTTAGGATGCGCTTCGCATACTGCGATCCATCGACCAACGACAATGGAGCTGCACATGAATGCCACCGAACAAACGCCCACGGCGCGCCTGCTGACCCCTGCCGAACTCGGATTCTGCGTGCGGCTACTCCGCGAGACTCGCCAATGGTCTCAGGAGCAACTGGCCGAGATTTCCGGCCTCAACGTTCGCACGATCCAGCGGATCGAACAAGGCCAGGCGGCAAGCTTGGTCACGCGGCGGGCCCTAGCCAGCGCCTTCGAGTTCGAGGACGTGGATGTGCTGAGCAAGCCCTTCATGATCCCGACCGAAGACGAGCTCAACGCGCAGAAAGAAAAGTTCGATCGCGAGCACGTCACGCTGACCGCATTGCCTCTCACGACAGGCAAGCAGTTGGCGAAGCTGCTTGAACTCCACATGATGGATCTGTCGGAGCCCGGCTTCGAACTTAGCCGAGAAGCTGACGAGACGTTCGCCGAACTGGTGGACTACTTCCGCGACTACCGGGACTGCGCAGACGCGTACAGCGAATCCACCAAGTTCGAGGTGTACGACGAACTGCAGGCGCGTATCGACGCCTTGAAGGCGCTCGGCGTCTCGCTACGCTATGCCGAGCGCAAGATGCAGGTGAAGTGGGAAACGGATGCGGACGCTAAGCCTATGCCAGTCAGCGTGCTGTACGTCGTCGCCTTTCCGCTCGGCAAAGAGCCCGAACAGTTTGCGACGCCGAAGACTGGCAATCTGCGCCTTTAGCAGTTTGCCACCTACATCCCGCCCGCCTGGACAATGACCGTCGGCTTGATTCTGTCGCGAATTTCCTGATACACCGGAATTCCCGAGTCGACACCGACTTCCAGGGAGACGCAGACCGCGAACCTCACTTTGCCGGTCAACTCGCCGGCATCGGCCGAACAATTGACCTTGCACTCGAACCGGCTCCCGTCGACGAATGCGACTGCATCAGCGCCTTCCAGGATCTCGTGTTGTACCGACCCGCGCAGCGCGGCCTTATCGTGCACGCTGTTCGCGCGCTTGATTCGCAGCTGATCCTGCGGAGGGGTGATCCAAAGCTTGGCGCGGCGATAGCCCTGGTGAGAACAGTTAATTGGCGTCATCCAAGCCAGCGTGACGGTCAGGCGACGCCAAGCCAGCTTGCCGGCCAAAGTCGGCGGGAGAGGCGCAGAGAACACGAACGCCTCGTCCGCACCCAGCTCTCCGACGCCGAGCAGCGTCGCGCGTTGTGCTGCACAGGTGATGGCGCGCTCGACATCGACAGGACCGTATCCCAGCCACCTTGTCACGAGGTCTTTCTGGGCGATGTGCTTCGCCACGCCGGTGATCGCCTCAATCTCGGGATGCTCGGCGAGAAGCCGCTCGGGCCAGTCGCCCCATTGAGCGCCGTGCACCATCAAAGCTTTGAGCAGTACAGCGTCGTATAGCGGGCCAGGAGCTTCATGCGTGTCGCCTCGCAGCAGTTCCAGCATGTCATAGACCTGAACGGCTGCGCGGCTGGCAAGAGCGGCCGCATTGCTGGTGCCCCGCGTGTACGCGGTGGCGTTGAGCGCTTCGCCTGGCAGGGGTGGGACCGCTACTCGGTGACCGGGTGCCGCGCCGGCGGTCACCACATCCATCAAGCTGACAGCAGGATCGGACTGAATGCGTGCTCGGTAGAGCGCGCGTCCGCCGGGCATCAGGATGTCTGGCTTGACGCTCCGTCGGAAGCCATGGCCCACCCGCGAAAGTGGACTCAAGCCACCTGCGGCGAAGAGATCGTATCGCCCCGGAACGCTCGGCGAGTTTGCACTGTCGACATGCAGCGCGCCGACGGTCAAGACATTCAGCGCCTCGGCGGGAGCGATCAGGCGCCGCTCGATGTGCTCTGTGGTCATGGCCGTGAATGCCAGTGCCGAACGTTGCTCCGCGGTCAGCGCATCCAGGGTGTTAGCCGGCGTGTTGAGAGTGATAGGACGCAGGTCATTGCCGGCGCTCACGATGAAGAGCACCGAGTACCTGAACGCCAGCCAATCCAGCAGACGCGCCCACGGCGACATCTGCCGATCGAACAAGCGCGATTCGTCCCCGATGGACAGGTTGATGACGCGTACCGTTGGCGCAACGGCGGGCTCCTGCCCTTCGCCTTCGCAAATCCGCTTGACCGCCCGATGGATCAAGTCGATCAAGAGAATGTCGTCTGGCGTGTGCTCACGCCGTCGGGCATTGAAGTTGTCGTTGGGGTCAGGTCGCAGCACCGGACGCACGTAGAGGCGGCAGCTCAAAGGCTCATCGCCTGCGTCGAGCTCGCCATGCAGGATCAGCGAAGCCATGGCGGTACCGTGAACCCTGTCCTTGGCGGTGTAGCCGACTTCCCACCCGTCGGGATCATCCACGAGCAGGCGCCCCTGCAATTGAGCGTGGTTCTGCAAAGGTAGGCCGTCAAGCAAGGCCACAACGGGCGGCCGGTCAACCGCTTCGGCTGGGGCCGCTTGAGCCAGCACGTCCGCTTCGTTGATCCCATCGGTGATCGACTGCGCCTTTGGCCGAAAAAACATGATGCGGTCCGACAGTACCAGGTCGGGCGTCTGTCCGGCCAAGACGCCCTCCACCGCCTGGGATGGCAACTCGACCAAGAACCCGTGGTAGGCGATCTCAGCGATCAATGCGCGACGAAGGACTTGGCCACCCAGCGCCTGCACCCGGGTTCGGATGTCCGTGTTTGCCTTCTCATTCTTTTGCTGCGCAGCGAAGTACCAAGCCTCGATCTCGAACCGGATGGCCGGCAGACCATCGTCTAGGCAGTTCTGCCAGTAGTGGCGAACGTCCGCATCGATCCGGTCAGCGACGCTCCAATGCCGGATGTTGCGCAACTGCCCGAACAGATTGCGGAACTTGTTCAGGCCGCGGTCAAACTGTTCTGCAGGGTTGTTTTGGTATCGATTCCAAAGCGCCAGCAGCTGAGTGAGGGCCTCTTGGTTGCTGGCCAGAAGGAAAAGGCGGCCGGGAAACGTCTTGTCGCCCTTTCCCTCGATGTAGAAGTCGGCATCGGGCTCGAGCTGGTCCTCGGCCCATTCGACCAGCCATTCAAGTCCGGGAACCTTGACAACTGCCCTGGCGAAGTCTTCGATGGTGCCAGCCACATCGAGAACCAGGATCAGTTCCGGGTTCTCCATTGGCGCCGTCTGCTGCAGCTTCAAGCGCTGCGCCTCGAATGCTTGCTGGAGTACCGTCAGCTGAGGTGCGATGCGTGCGCGTTGACGGGCGATGTCAGGAACGTGGACCGATCCGCCCCCTCCTCCAAGGGAGTTTCGATCTGCGGGGGTCGGTTCAGGGAAGAAAAGAAGCGGAAAGTTTCCTGTTGCCATCCGTTCGCCCGTGTCTCATGGTTCTTGTTACTGGCCGATAGTGAATCGAACCTGCCATTGCTTGAGTCGCTCTGACACGATGCGCTTGAGATTCGCATCAGGTAGTGCCAGAACATGGCGACGCTGAACGTCATCGCAGAACTGCTCAAGGTCTGAAAAGCTGTTGGCTTGAACTTTCGCCGCGAGCGTCTTAGGTGATATGCCAAGAGGCGCTTCCATGCGCGCTTGGAAGCGGGTGAACCATTCTTCCTTCTGGACAATCGTTGGAGCCGGCAACGACAGTCGCAATTGAAAGCGTCGCCACACTGCTCGGTCCAAAAGCTCTGCGTGGTTGGTCGCGGTCACGACGACAACGTGACTGGGAAGTGCGTCGATCTGCAGCAACAACGAACTGACCACGCGCTTGATTTCACCGGTCTCGTGCACGTCGCCGCGTTCCTTGCCCAGTGTGTCGAACTCGTCGAAGAAAAGGACGCATTGGTGCGTGCGCACGAAGTCGAACAGCTTCTTCAGCCTTCCGCTGGTCTCCCCCAGGAAACTGCCGATCACGGCCTCATACCGCACCACGAACAAAGGAACCAGCAGTTGAGCGGCGATGGCTTCAGCCAGTGAAGTCTTGCCGTTGCCAGGAGGGCCCGACAAGAGGATGCGGTTCCTGGGCTCCAGGCCATAGGAGCGAAGGATGTCCTTTCGGTGCTGCTCCTCAACCAGCTCGCGACATGCGGCTAGCGATACGGCATCCAAAAACAGCGCATCGAGTGCCCGGCGCGGTTCGATTTCGTACAACAGACCGCCGTGGCCGCCATCGAAGGACCGCACGACCTCGGCCGAACGCGGACGACCACCGGCCCGGAGGTTCTCTTCCAACTTGTTGGCGAGTTGATGATGGTGCTTGGCGCGTTCCTCTGCAGCCATGGCCTCCACCGTCGTGCGCAGCAACTGCTGGTCACCTTGGCTCCCTGCTTTGACGAGACTGACTAGGAGGTCCGCTCGCGACATGTATTTCCTTCTCGTAGCATCATGCGAATCGCACGTTTTGGCAGTTGCTCAAGGCGCGACGCGAATCGAGCGCCCGCTGCTCTTGCGACCTGGTTTTACGATGATGTCCACCTGCTGGTTCAGCGCCAGTAGAGCCTGCATCAATCTCTCCAATGAAATTCCGCGCAGCTTGTAGTTTCTGATCGCCGACACCTTTGGTTGAGGCATGTGCAAAAGTTGCGCCGCAGCACTCTGGCTCAGCCCATTTGCGTCAAGCAACTCATTGACCTTTGATGCCAACGTAACTTTGGCCGATATGTCAGGCATGGCGGTTGAAGCGCCATCGCGCACTGGCGCCGCACAGATTGACGCCGACTTCCGAAGCGCCCTAGGGAACTGCTCGCTCACGGCTGTTTCGGGATGACGGCTCATGTGACTCTTCGCAGCGGTTTCAATGGGCTCAGTATATCCATATGGGTATCGCTTCTTTCGGACGCCACGCAAGCGAAGCGCGCAGCGCCGCCAGGCGCGAAGGCCGATCAGGCGCAGCCTGGTCGGCGGGCTCGAAGGGGGCGCCAAGCGCAGCGCGGCGGGGATGGGCCGGACGGCCGATACCCTGGAGGCAAGCGAAGCGCGCAGGCCCCCTGGGGCCGAAGTGGTCGAAGTGGTCGACACAGGACGCGGCATGAAAACGCCCCGCATCCGGCGTGAGCGGATGCGGGGCACGGCGCTCGATGAGCGATCAGCTTGACGCCGGCGGAACCATCGCCTGGAGCTGCTCAATCACGCCCGGCTCGACGAAGACGCAAGGCTGATCAGCCTGGATCGGCACATTGAACAACTCCAGGAACACCCGCCGCCTCAGATGCGCCACACGGCCCGTGCGATAGGCCTCGGCAGGTTTCAGGCGGCCACCCGACGGCGCCCCGCGCTGCGGGTCGCATTCAACCAAAGCGACGAACCCATCGTCGGCCAGCTTCTGGTGCTCGGCGCAAAGGCCCCAGCCCGTTGTCGTGTGCCGCTCCATGCTCGCGCGCAAGCGTTTGTCCAGCAGCACATTGCCCGTGTCGAAAGCCAGGCCGCAGACCAGGCAGACGTGTTGTTCAAGCGAAACATGCGATTTGTCGTTCATGACGATCTCCGGTTGCTCGGGCGGAATTGCCCGGAACCGTCGCCAGCACGACGCAGCGCAAGCAGTCAGGGGTTGAAGACGGCCGCAGGACCGCAAGCGCCATCGGCGCGCAGACCTTGACGGCGAGCACGTTGTGCTAGCTTGAAGGTGACAGCAAGACCGCCCTTCCCTTGCCAATGCAGTGACCGGCAAGCGCAGTGCGCAGGCCCGTAGGGGCCGCAGGTGTCAGGGATCAAAGCCGGATGGCCGTGATTCGGCACGAAGCACGGGGCGCGGCCCGCGAGCCCGACGGCGGCACGCCGGGACATAAGACTGAGACCGACTGAGTTCAGCCGAGCTCACAATCAAAAACGCTCCGGCCTGCTGTGAGAGGAAATTGCTTCCCGGACATGCCTCCGGACATTTGATCAGCCGACTTTTCTAAAACCCACAACGTAAGTTGTTGATTTATTTAGAATTCTCTTGAGAGTCGAAAAACGAAGACCGCCCGAGGTAGTAATTGGAATAAATTAAGCTGCGTGACATGGAGGTCAACGTGAGCATTCAGGACTACCTCAAAGACCACGGCCCGGCCACGGCTGCAAACATTGGCGCGTGGCTCCAAGCCAATGGCGTCAAGGCCGAAGCTGCGCGGAAACGCCTTTCACGCGTTCTGCCCCCCGTCCATTCCTTCCCGGTGCCGCTGTTCCCAAAGGGCACGCGGTTCATGTACCTGCAAGATCAACGCGAAAGCGAGAGGTTCTGGACCGCGCTGCACCGCGACCTGCGCACGAGCGGATCTGTCTATGGGATGGGGTTGGACGGCCTCCTCGCGCGCCGCGGCGCAACGACTGCCGCTGAATTCCCCGTGATCAGCGGAGCGACCGTCGTTCCCATCAAGCGGCAGGTCACCGCCGAAACCGTGTTGGACAGGCTCGAAGCCGCGCGCCTCGTGACCCAGATCAACTACGGCGATGGGCCCCTGGTTCTGCTCCACCAAAGCACATTGGGCTTGGCTGACCACCAAGGCATCAAGTCTCGGGCAACGGTCGAGCGGATCATCCTCGATGGAATGCGGGATTGGGCCCGCAACATCGGAGCTGCGTCGTACAACCAGATCGCCGTCCGAGGGGAGGAGACACTGAGGCCCGTTCAGCAGTTTCGCTTCGACCTGGTCGGTCCAAGCTACCTGTTGCCGCTGCAGCGCGGCGACCGACGAAGTCCCGGCTTCCTTGTCGCCGATGTGTTCTCGGACGGCGAGCTGGATGAATTCCATGTCCGGTACTTCCTGCGGAAGGCCCAGGCGCTACACAACACGCTGTCAAGCTCCACCATCCTCCCGATTCTGGTGGCCAACGAGTTCACTCCCGACGCACTGAGGACAGGTCATGCCGCCGGCGTTCTCATGGCCACGCCTAAGACGCTGTTCGGCAAACGCGTCGGAGAGGCCCTGCGCACACTCTTGACCACACTCAACAATGCAGCCGCCTACGCATCGGCAGATTCGCCCAACCGGCTCATCGCACTGGTCGACGCTTTGAAGGACATCGAGGGTCGATCACAGAACTTGCGTGGACCGCTGTTCGAGCTGCTCGCGGCGTACCTGGTGCGAAGGGACGCAGTTTCCATCGATGTCGGCTTGCGTGTCAGGGATCCCAAGACCGCGGAAATGGCAGAGATCGACATCCTCAAGGTGCTCCAGATGGCCAGCCAGTTTGTGGCCATCGAATGCAAGGCGCGAGAACCGGGAGGGATAGTCGAGGTCGACGAGGTCCAGCACTGGCTGCGCAAGACCAGCGTGATTCAGAACGGCCTTCGACAAAATCGTGATCGCGAGGCTGAGGTCAGCTTCGAGATCTGGACCACGGGAGATTTCAGCGCCGAGGCACTGGCGCTGTTGACCGAACAGAAAGCCGCCCGTACACGAAGCCGGATCGACTGGAAGACGGGCAACGACATCATTGCGCTCGCAATAAGACTCAAAGAAAAGGCTGTCAGTGAGGTCCTGCGGCAACATTTCCTGAAACACCCATTGGCTACGATCGTGCGGCCAAGTTAAGCCGTCTTTCTGGTCATCCACGCCAACGCGCACAGGATATTCGATGCCTTGCTCGCGCAACGCTTTCAACCACGTCAAGACGATGCCGGCGTGATCGACGTGGCCAGCGACGTGGTGGAGACCCCCGAGGAAGTGGCCGACACCATCTGCCAGGCGCTGAATTTGTGCCTAGGAAACGGCTGTTCCCGTGCACGAACTGCTGCCTGGCGCCAATTGGGGGGTGACGTGGCGTGGCGCGAGCTGGAAGCGTTAGCAGCTGGAGCGAAGCTGGCGAAGAAGCGGTTTGCAGCGACGTAACACACGCCCGCTCATCGAGACCAGTCATCTCCGTCGCCCCAGGGTGGCGCGACCTAAGGACTCACGATTGCGAGCACGCGAGGACACAACTTGCATGACCTCCGCGTCTCGAAACAGCAATCGGCGAATGCAGGCTGTGCCGTAGGGATCATGCGTTGCGTGCTGCAGCGATCTCACGCTCAAGTTCTGCAGCAAAGGTCGACCAAGGACAGAACGCTACGACACGCTGATTGGCGAACCAAGTACTTTGGACGCCGATCACACCGTACATCCACGTGTCATTCGGCTTCCACACCGCAAACACCGGACCGCCGCTCAGTCCATCGGCGTTTGCTGCGACGCCCTCAGAACCGCCAATCAGCCTAGCGTAGATCTGATTGCCCGACCGATCGTTGGCCCCAGAAGGAGCATCGCAGGGCTCGAGCGCGATGATCACGAACTTCGCCGTCAGGATGGTCTGGCCGTCGTACTGAACAGACTCGGAAGGGACACCCATGACTACCCATTGAACGCCTGGCGCGCGCGAGGGTTCAACCCATGTGTTGCGCGTAAGCGGTTTCGCGCCTCCGACCTCCAACTGCGCACGATAGAAGTCGCGAATCCCGATCACAGCGTAGTCGAGGCCTGAAACCTCGTCCTCGATCACCAGCCATTCGTCCAATTCGAAGTGAAACGGAACGCCGGTGTCTTTGAACTCATGGCCCGCGGTCTGGTCGCCCAGGCGCCAAACATCAAAGCTGAGTCCGGCATCGATTGCCTTTCGGATGTCGCGGAGAACATGGCCCGCCGTCACGTAAACCCACGCGTCAACCACCTCTGCAAGGAAGCCAGAAAAGATCAATGGCTTCTCCTCTCCGTTAGCCAGCGTTTGAACGCAGGAGAGCGTGACGAAATGCGGCGCTGCCGACGCCTTGAAGTGTTGGATCAGATCGGCCATGGTAGAGACTTAATACGGGAGCGTTGAATGACCATCAGGTAAACCTCAAGATTGCAGCGTTTCGAGATTGGATCATCGCCGAGGAAAATGGCCCGGCAACCAACGAGTAGCTCACCCCAATTTGACGCGACTGAACTTGAGCCAACTTTCCTTGAAGGTCGCGATCACCTCCCGGTCGCGGGCGACGGTCTCGATGTAGTGCAACACGGCGTCACGGGACGACGCGGACACTGGAAACCTCTCGTCGCGCATGACGTCACGCGCAAGGTCACCGATTTCGTCTTGGCGCTGCGCTTGTTTTTCCAGCCATCGATGAAACGGACTACGGGACGCTTCGTAGGCGGTCTGGTGTGCCAAAGCTGCGGGGGCAACAACGTTCACGACATTCGAGCCCCGACGCAGGTCGCCTCTGCTCCGAGCCGTTCGACGCTGCCAACGCTGCAGATCGGAGAAGTAACGGTCATAGGACTTGATCCCATGCTCACGATGGAAGTGTTCGGCGCTGACATGCGCGTCACAAGAGGCGCAGAAGTAGACCCCGACACCGCCTTCAAGCTCGTCGCCATGTAGGTACTGCCGACGCGGGTTTCGGTCGAACTCATACACGCGTTCAAAGAAGTCTGGTTCAACCCTGACCTGGAGCGATCCGTGAAGACCCTTGATCCGTTCAAGGATGTCGTCATCCACCTTCACCCCAGCAAAATCGAACTCCCACGCATACACGACCCCATCGTCAGATGCCAGCTCCTGCAGTGGCGCGTCGGTCAGCTCTTCAGCCGCAGCGATATCCACATCAAGGAGATCTGCCAGCGCCTCGGTGAGCGATAGCGTCTCCCGCCGGTTCCAGTTGCCGTCGAGCTGGGCATCTTCGATACGGCAGCCTACCGCCCAAAACGCCACGCCCTGCCGCACGATCCACAGCGTTGCTCGCACGTCCACGTGGTGTCCCACATAGGGACGTTCGGTGTCCTGTTCCATCGAGATGTGCCCGTCAATCTCGATCTCATAGGGATCGCCGTTGGTTGGGACGTCATCGAAGTCCAACCCTTCGATGGGCATGTAGATTTCCCGAATACCGTCGGAATTCGTGACCGCTGTTTGGCCAGACACGGTACCGTCGTTGGCGACCACGAGGTTCACCATCGCCTGCAACGAACTGCGAAACGCTTCCAGCGAATCGTGTGCAGCAGTCCCTACCCACGACTTGCGAAATGCCTCAAGCACCAAGGAGCTGAGTTCTTCGCCCCCGAGTGCGAGGTTCAATTCCTGCGCGCGATTGAGCAACGCAGCTCCGTCGAGCACGACATGTGTTTCTCGATCCAACAACAGCGCCGCATCAGGTGATGCCTGCAGCGCCGCCAGAGACTTGTAGCCCAGTGCCGCAGCCAGGCACTGCTGAGCGTGTCCGTGCTTGATGCGACCGGTGAATTGAGTATGGTGCGTGATCGCGTACGCGACCGACGAGATGTCGATAGCCATGTAAGCTCCTAATCGGGCACAGGACGTTCGAGCGCTTACCCGTCCTGCGCCATGCGAGCTCGCATGGGTTGGACAAAACATTCTGAAATCGGTCTTGCTGCCTGGGCAGCACGTCTTTTTGGAGCCGCTCGAAGCTCAGGCGGACGCCTTGCGAACAGTCTATCGCGAAACTGCAAGCGCATGTTCTCAATCAGCGTCCATCGCATTCCAACTCCTGGGCGGTGTCTTCAAACCGTCCTCAGGGAATCAGCGCCAAGGTTTTTCAAGCACCCTGCGGCTCCGAGGGAACCTCTCAAAACCCCACCACTCCACCCTGAGCCCTCCGCTCCCGTCTTGACCCTCGCATGATCACCCCCCGCAGCGCCCTGAAGTTCGACCTGTTTGCCGAAGCCTCGCGCAAGCGCAAGATC
>JAESFW010000261.1_pt1 | contig 51511 bp, 37 predicted proteins | sample 9269481 | NCBI WGS metagenome assembly JAESFW01 (sample SAMN14515350, study PRJNA621654) | algae metagenome | isolation source: Lyngbya sp. HA4199-MV5 and co-occurring heterotrophs from soil with... | place: USA: Ahupuaa O Kahana State Park, Hawaii | collected 2009-07-21 | reverse complement strand
ATCAAGACCGGCAAGAAGGGCGTGAGCATCGCCTACACCAATGCCAAGGGCGAAGCCCAGTCGCTGGACGTGGACAAGCTCATCGTCTCCATCGGCCGCGTGCCCAACACCATCGGCCTGAACACCGAAGCCGTGGGCCTGCAGCTCGACGAGCGCGGCGCCATCGTGGTCGACGGCGACTGCAAGACCAACCTGCCCGGCGTGTGGGCCGTGGGTGACGTGGTGCGCGGCCCGATGCTGGCGCACAAGGCCGAGGAAGAAGGCGTTGCCGTGGCCGAGCGCATTGCCGGCCAACATGGCCACGTGAACTTCAACACCATCCCCTGGGTCATCTACACCAGCCCCGAAATCGCCTGGGTGGGCCGCACCGAGCAGCAGCTCAAGGCCGACGGCGTCAAGTACAAGGCCGGCAGCTTCCCGTTCCTGGCCAACGGCCGTGCACGCGCACTGGGCGACACCACCGGCATGGTCAAGATGCTGGCCGATGCCGACACCGACGAGATCCTGGGCGTGCACATCGTGGGCCCGCAGGCCAGCGAGCTGATCGCCGAGGCCGTGGTCGCCATGGAGTTCAAGGCCAGCAGCGAAGACATCGCGCGCATCTGCCACGCCCACCCCAGCCTGAGCGAAGCCACCAAGGAAGCGGCCCTGGCCGTGGACAAGCGCACGCTGAACTTCTGATCTCCGTTCACCGGAGAATGATGGCGCCGTCGCCCTGTGAAGGGCGGCGGCGCCTTGTTCCTTGTTCCCATCTAGCACAGGCGAGCGCACCGTGACCGTCAAACAGGCCTATCTGGCCGAACTCGAAGCCAAGGGTTTCAAGAGCGACCCCGCGCAATTGCGCGCCGTGGATGCGCTGCAGCGCTGCGCCGATGAATGGGCGACCTACAAGGAGCGGCGCTCCAACGCCTTCAAGAAGCTCATCAACCACCCCGAGATCCCGCGCGGCGTCTACATGTACGGCGGGGTAGGGCGGGGCAAGAGCTTTCTCATGGAATGCTTCTTCAATGCCGTGCCCTTGAAGCGCAAGGTGCGGCTGCACTTCCATGAGTTCATGCGCGAGGTGCACCGTGAGCTGGCGGGGCTGCAGGGCACGCAGAACCCGCTGGATGTGCTGGGCGAGCGCATCTCCAAGCGCTACAAGCTCATCTGCTTCGACGAGTTCCACGTCGCCGACATCACCGATGCGATGATCCTGCACCGCCTGCTGGTCTCGCTGTTCGAGAACGGCGTGGGCTTCGTCACCACCTCCAACTTCATGCCCGACGAGCTCTACCCGGGCGGCCTGCACCGCGACCGCATCCTGCCCGCGATCGCACTGCTCAACCAGCGCCTGGAAGTGGTCAATGTGGACAATGGCACCGACTACCGGCGCCGCACCATGGAGCAGGTCAAGCTCTACCACACGCCCCTGGGCCCCGAGGCCGACGCCGAGATGAACGAGGCCTTCAATCAGCTGGCCGAAGTGCACGACGAAGACCCGGTGCTGCACATCGAGGCGCGCGAGATCCGTGCCAAGCGCAAGGCCGGCGGGGTGGTATGGTTCGACTTCCGTGAACTGTGCGGCGGACCGCGTTCGCAGAACGACTACCTGGAGATCGCCACGCAGTTCCACACCGTGCTGCTGTCCGATGTGCCCTACCTGCCGGTGGCCATGGCTTCGCCCGCGCGGCGCTTCACCTGGCTGGTGGATGTGCTGTACGACCGGCGCGTCAAGCTCATCATGTCGGCGGCCGTGCCGCCCGAGGCGTTGTACACGGAAGGCCCCCTGGCACACGAGTTCCCGCGCACGGTGTCGCGCCTGAACGAAATGCAGTCCAAGGAATTCCTGGCGCTCGAGCGCCGTGTGGTGGATACAGGGTTGACATGACGACGACAAGCAAGACGACGATGCGGCGTTTCCTCTTCATTCCCGCGCTGTGCCTGGCCGTGCAGGCGGGCCTGCTGGCGCCTGCACTGGCGCAGGATGCTGCAGCCCCCGATGCCACGCCCGAGCGCAAGGCGGCCCATGCCCAGCGCAAGGCCGAGCGGGCCCACATCGAGGCAGAGCGCAAGGCCGTTGCCGAGCGCCAGCTGGCCGCCGACAAGGAGTGCTACAAGCTCTTTGCCGTGGAGGACTGCCTGCGCACCTCGCGCAACCGTGCGCGCGAAGCCGAGGCGGGTCTGCGCAAGCGCGAAATGCAGATCAACGATGCCGAGCGCAAGGAAAAGGCCGCCGATCGCCGCCGCAGCATTGCGGAAAAGCAGAGTGCCCAGCCCGGCCCGCTGGGGGAGGCCGCAGAGGTCGGTATCGGCGTGCGCGGCCAGCCGCATGTGCAGGCCCCGCGCCCTCCACGCACCCCCAAGACCCCGGTGGTGCCAACCCCGCGCGCCCAGGACATCCAGCAGCGCGAAGCCGAACAGGCCCAGCGTGCTGCCGAGACCGCCCAGCGCGCCGATCGCGCGCGCGAACGCCATGCCGAGGAACTGAAGGCCGCCGAGGCGCGCCGCGCCCGCGTGGCCCGCGACCAGGCCGCCGCAGCGGCCGCGGGCCGCAAGCCGGCGGCACCGCTGCCAGTGCCAGCCCCGGACGCGGCCCGTTAAGGGGAGTGATCTTTGGTGGCCTCGCGCCGCATGGCGGGCGCGAGGCGGCAAGCGCCTCGTCGCGCGCCGTCAGGCCTTGCTGGTGCTCGTGCCCGCTGCTGCAGCGGGGGCGCCAACGGCCGGTGCAGGGCGTGCGCCCATGCCCAGGCCCTGCATGGGCTTCTTCTCTTCGACCAGGGCCTCGATCTTCACGATGACCAGCGACAGGTTGTCGCCGCCCCCGCGGGCCCGCGTGCGCGCCTTCTCGATCAGGAACTCGGTCGCCTCGCGCGGCGAGAGCGATTCGACCACCGAGGCCAGCTCGGTGGGCGAGAAGTAGTGCCACACGCCATCGCTGCAGGCCATGAGCGTATCGCCCGGGTGCAGCTGGGAAATCAGGTGCGTGGTGATGGGTGGGTCGCTTTCGGTGCCCAGGCAGCCCACCAGAATGTTGGAATGGGGGTGGTTGTTGGCCTCGGCCTCGGTCAGCTCGCCGCGGTCCACCAGGGCCTGCACATAGGAGTGGTCGCTGGTGCGGTGCGTCAGGCGCGCGCCCTGGAAGTGGTAGATGCGCGAGTCACCGGCATGCACCCAGTGGCAGTCGCCGCGCGGATTGATGAGGAAGGCCGCGACGGTACTGTGCGGCTCCTGCTCGGCTGCGATGGCCGTGAGGCGGATGACGATGTGCGCTTCTTCCACCATGCTCTTGAGCATGGCGGCCGCGTCGTCGGTCTCGGGGGAGTAGCGCTCGAAGAGCTGGCGCGCCGTCATCATGACCTGGTCGGATGCCTTGCGGCCACCGCTGCGCCCCCCCATGCCATCGGCCACGACACCCAGCACGCAGCCATTGTGCCGGCTGTGCGCAATCAGGGCGACCTGGTCTTGCTGGTACTCGCGGTCACCCTTGTGGATGCCGGTGGAGGCGATAAGGCGAAACGCTTTGGTGCTCATGCTGGTGATTGTGGTGCGTCAATGGGCCAGGCTGTCGTTCGAGGGGTCTGATGCGCGTATTATCCGCCCGCCTGTGGCATTTTTGCCATGACTGCCACGCGCCTCCCTTGAAATCCATCCACCCTTCGCTTCATCGGCACACCCTTGTGCCGCGCATGGAGCGCTTGCTACACCCCGGGGAGCCTGCCTGATGCCGCTGCCCGAGATGGTGCAGGAGGTGTTCGCACCCGGCGGCCTGCTGGCGCGCGCGGATGCGCAGTTCCGCCCGCGCGAAGGCCAGACCCGCATGGCCGCCGCCGTGGCCCGCACCATGGAGGAGGGCGGCCTGCTCGTGGTCGAGGCGGGCACCGGCGTGGGCAAGACCTTCTCCTACCTGGTCCCGGCCCTGCTCAGCGGCGAACGCGTGCTGCTCTCCACGGCCACCAAGGCCTTGCAGGACCAGTTGTTCGCGCGCGACCTGCCGCTCCTGGCCGGGGTGCTGGGCGTACCGGTGCGCGCCGCCTTGCTCAAGGGCCGGGCCAGCTACCTGTGCCTGCACCGCATGGTGCAGGCCCGCCAGGACGGCGCAGTAACAGATCGTAATGTCGCACGCGTGCTGGCCAAGGTGGAAGCCTGGTCGCACAGCACGCGAAGCGGCGACCTGGCAGAGCTCACGGGCCTGGACGAGCGCTCGCCGGTGATTCCCCTGGTGACCTCCACGCGCGAAAACTGCCTGGGCGCGAGCTGCCCGCGCGCGCGCGAATGCCATGTGAACATCGCCCGGCGCGAGGCGCTGGCGGCCGATATCGTGGTGATCAACCACCACCTCTTCTTTGCCGACATGGCGGTGCGCGAGTCGGGCGTGGCCGAGTTGCTGCCCACGGTGCGCGTGGTGGTCTTCGACGAAGCCCACCAGATCAGCGAGACCGGCGTGCAGTTCCTGGGCCTGCAGCTGTCCTCGGGCCAGTTGCTCGACTTTGCGCGCGACCTGCTCGCCGCCGGCCTGCACCATGCCCGCGGCCTGGCCGACTGGGTGGCCCTGGCCGGCAGGGTGGAGCAGGCTGTGGCCGAACTGCGTGCGGCTGGCGGCAGCGCCCAGGGCAAGCACGGCTGGAGCGGGGCCGCCCCCGAGGGCGCACAGGCCGACGCCTGGGACGCCGCACTGCGCCGCCTGGGCACCGCCTGCGCCCAGGCGCAGGAGACGCTCGACCCGTTGAGCGAGACCGCACCCGATCTGGAACGGCTCTACGAGCGCAGCACCGAGCTGCTGGCCCGCCTGGGCCGCTTCGCGGGCGATTGCAGCCAGGAGGCGGTGCGCTGGATCGATCTGGGCGGCAGCACCCAGGTGCGCCTGGTGGAGTCACCGCTGGACATCGCGCACGCCATGCGCACCCGCCTGTTGACCCAGCCCGCACAGAGCACGCGCGATGACGAGTGGCCCGACCCCGAGGGTGAACGCGGCCGTGCCTGGATCTTCACCTCGGCCACCCTGGGCGCCGACGAGGGCCTGACCTGGTTCGTGGAGCGCTGCGGCCTGGAGGGCGCCGAGATCCTGCGCGTAGACAGCCCTTTCGACTACGCCACGCAGGCCGCGCTGTACGTGCCGCGCCACCTGCCCAAACCGGCGGACCCGGCCCACAGCGCCGCCATCGCGCGCCTGGCCGGCGACGCTGCAGCGCGCATCGGCGGGCGCACCCTGGTGCTCACCACCACGCTCAGGGCCCTGAACACCATCGGAGACCTGCTGCACCAGCGCTTTGGTGGCGGCCAGGACCTCGCGGTGCTGGTGCAGGGCGAGTGGCCCAAGCGCCGCCTCATGGAGCGCTTTCGCGAAGGCGGCACGCACGGTGGGGCGGGTTGCATTCTCGTGGCATCGGCCACGTTCTGGGAGGGGTTCGACGTGCCGGGGGACGCGCTGCAGCTGGTCATCATCGACAAGCTGCCGTTCCCGCCGCCGGGCGATCCGCTGGTCGAGGCGCGCAGCCAGCGCATCGAGGAAGCGGGGGGCAGTTCGTTCCAGCAGTATTCGGTGCCCGAGGCCGCGGTGGCGCTCAAGCAGGGAGCCGGCCGGCTGATACGGCGCGAATCGGACCGGGGGGTACTGGTGGTCGGCGACACGCGCCTGGCCACCATGGGCTATGGCAAGCGGCTGCTGCGGGCCCTGCCGCCCATGCGGCGCCTGGAGACGCCGGAAGATTTCGATGCCGCGCTGGGCGATCTGCTGGCGGCCCGTTCAGACCCGGGCTGAGCGGGTCGTCAGATGCTGCTTACCAGAACTTCCACCACGGATCCGACTTGCCCTTGAAGCCGGTGCGCGTGTATTCGCTTTGCGGGTACGAGGCGTCCATCACGCGGCGGGTGTCGTCGCGCAGCTGGGTCATGCCCAGGGCGTCGTAGGACTGCAGCAGGATATACAGAGCCTCTTCGACGGCAGGCACGCCCTGGTAGTCGGCCACGGCCACCTGGGCGCGGCTGATGGCGGCCACGTAGGCACCGCGCTGGTAGTAGTAGCGTGCCACGTGCACTTCGTACTGTGCCAGCGAGTTCACGATGTAGGTCATGCGCTGGCGTGCGTCCTGCGCGTAGCGCGAATCGGGGAAGCGCGTGCTCAGCTCGCTGAACGATTCGAAGGAATCCTTGGCGGCCTTCTGGTCGCGCTCGGACAGGTCCTGGCGCGAGAGCCAGGAGAACATGCCCAGGTTGTCGTTGAAGTTGACCAGGCCCTTGAGGTACAGCGCATAGTCCAGGGCCGGGCTGGCAGGGTGCAGCTTCATGAAGCGGTCCAGCGTAGCCACGGCCTGGGCCTTTTCGCCCGCCTTGTAGTGGGCGTAGGCCTTGTCCAGCTGGGCCTGCTGGGCCAGCGGCGTGCCGGCGGCACGGCCCTCGAGCTTCTCGAACAGCGGCACGGCCTTGTCGTAGCCGCCGGAGTTCATTTCGTCCTTGGCTTCGGAGTAGATGCGGTTCGGGCTCCAGTTGGCGGTCTTGTCTTCCGTGGTGGTCGAGCACCCGGCGAGAACGCCTGCAGCCAGCAGGGCGGAGATAAACGGCAGTGGGGCACGAAGCATCGCAAGCAGCTTTCAGGCAAAAAAGAAACGGAATGTTCCCGGGAACCTGCAGCGCGCGGCAACCCTGCCGCGCCCATTCCCGGTGGGTCACCCAACGGGGCATTGTACCGGTGGCATCCGGGCCTGGAATCTCCCTGTCGCAAACGTTTCGGTTACGGGATGCACCGGGCTTTCTACAATGGAGCCCATGTTTGTCCACCTGCGCCTGCACACCGAATTTTCCGTCGTCGACGGGACCACCCGCATCGATGAAGTGGTCAAGGCCGCTGCCGGCGACGGCCAGCCCGCCCTGGCCATCACCGACCTCAACAACCTCTTTGGCGCCATCAAGTTCTACAAGGAAGGCCGCGGCAAGGGCGTCAAGCCCCTGCTGGGCGCCGAGATCTACCTGGAGGGCGAGGGCACGGCCCCGCCCTCGCGCATGATCGTGCTGGTGCAGAACCGCCAGGGCTACCTGAACGTCTCGGAACTGCTGGCCCGCGCCTGGACGCGCAACATCGTCAAGAACCTCGCCGTCTGCACCTGGGAATGGCTGCAGGAGCTGTCCGAAGGGCTGATCGTGCTCTCGGGCGCCCAGGCCGGCCCCGTGGGCCAGGCCCTGGTCAAGGGCGATGATGCCGGCGCCGCCAGCCTGGCGCTGCGCCTGGCGGGGATCTTCCCGCACCGCTTCTACATCGAGCTGCAGCGCGCCGGCCGCCCCGACGACGAGGCCCATGTGGTGGCCGCGGCCCAACTGGCCGCGCGCCTGCACCTGCCCGTGGTGGCCACCCACCCGGTGCAGTTCCTGGAGGACGAGGGCTACGAGGCGCACGAGGCGCGCGTGTGCATCGCCGAGGGCGAGATCCTGGCCAACCCGCGCCGGGTGCGCCGCTTCACGCGCGAGCAGTACTTCAAGTCCTCCGCCCAGATGCAGGCGCTGTTTGCCGACATCCCCTCGGCGATTGCCAACACCGTGGAGATCGCCCAGCGCTGCAACCTCACGCTGGTGCTGGGCAAGCCGCAGTTGCCGGACTTCCCTACGCCCAACGGCATGCCGATCGACGAGTATTTCCGCTTTGCCTCGTTCGAGGGGCTGGAAGAGCGTCTCAAGCTGCTGTTCCCCAAGGAAGCCGACCGCGATGCCCAGCGCCAGCGCTATGTGGACCGGCTGGAGTTCGAGATCGGCACCATCCTGAAGATGGGCTTTCCGGGCTACTTCCTCATCGTGGGCGACTTCATCCAGTGGGCCAAGGAAAACGGCTGCCCCGTGGGGCCGGGCCGGGGGTCGGGCGCCGGCTCGCTGGTGGCCTATGCGCTCAAGATCACCGACCTTGATCCGCTCGAATACAACCTGCTGTTCGAGCGCTTCCTGAACCCGGAGCGGGTGTCCATGCCCGACTTCGACATCGACTTCTGCCAGTCCAACCGCGACCGCGTGATCGACTACGTGAAGGACAAGTACGGCAAGAACGCCGTGAGCCAGATCGCCACCTTTGGAACGCTGGCGGCCAAGGCCGCCATCCGCGACGTGGGCCGCGTGATGGACATGAGCTACACCTTCTGCGACGGCATCTCCAAGCTCGTGCCCGGCAAGCCCGGCATGTCGTACACGCTGCAGTACCCGCCCGAAGTCAAGAAGGACGGCGACAAGAACAACTACGCGCTGGAACTCGAGCCCATGCTCTATGAGCGTGTGCGCAAGGAAGAGGACGTCAAGACCGTCATCGAGATGGCGCAGCAGCTCGAGGGCATGACACGCAACATCGGCATGCACGCCGGGGGCGTGCTGATCGCGCCGGGCAAGCTCACCGACTTCTGCCCGCTGTACCAGCAGCCCGGCAGCGAATCGGCCGTGAGCCAGTACGACAAGGACGACGTGGAGGCCATCGGCCTGGTGAAGTTCGACTTTCTGGGCCTGGCCACGCTGACCATCCTGGAGATCGCGCGCGAGTTCATCATGAAGCGCCACAAGGGCCAGGAGAACTTCACCTTCGAGGCCATTCCGCTCGACGACGGGCCCACCTACAAGCTGTTCTCCGACGGCAAGACCGAAGCCGTGTTCCAGTTTGAAAGCCGCGGCATGCAGGGCATGCTGCGCGAGGCGCGCCCCAGCCGGCTGGAAGACCTGATCGCCCTGAACGCGCTGTACCGCCCGGGCCCCATGGACCTGATCCCCAGCTTTGTGAACCGCAAGCATGGCAAGGAAGTGGTGGAGTACCCGCACCCGCTGGTCGAGAAGGTGCTGGCCGAGACCTACGGCATCATGGTGTACCAGGAACAGGTGATGCAGACCGCCCAGGTGCTGGGCGGCTACAGCCTGGGCGGCGCCGACATGCTGCGCCGGGCCATGGGCAAGAAGAAGGCCGAGGAGATGGCCGAGCACCGCCTGATCTTCCGCGCCGGTGCCGCCAAGCAGGACATCAGCGAGGAGAAGGCCGACGAGGTGTTCGACCTGATGGAGAAGTTCGCGGGTTACGGCTTCAACAAGTCGCACGCCGCCGCCTACTCGCTGCTGGCCTACCACACGGGCTGGCTCAAGGTGCACTACACGGCCGAGTTCTTCTGCGCCAACATGACGGTGGAAATGGACGACACCGACAAGCTCAAGGTGCTGTTCGAGGACGCGCGCAAGCACTTCGGCATGACCTTCGAGCTGCCCGACGTGAACCGCGGCATGTACCGCTTCGAGCCGGTGACGGACAAGGTCATCCGCTATGGCCTGGGCGCCGTCAAGGGCGGGGGGCAGGCGGCCATCGAGGCCATCGTGGCGGCGCGCGAAGGCCGCGGCGAAGGCCCCAACGGCTCCACCAAGGGCCCGTTCAAGAGCCTGTTCGACTTCTGCCTGCGTGTGGACCGCGCGCGCATGAACAAGCGCACGGTGGAGGCCCTCATCAAGGCCGGCGCCTTCGACTCGCTCAACCTCAACCGCGCCTCGCTGCTGGCCTCCATCGACCGGGCCTTCGACTTCGCCGCTGCCTCGCTGGCCAACGTCAACCAGGGCGGCCTGTTCGACATGATGGGCGACGATGCCCATGGATCGAGCACGCAGGAACCCGACCTGGTGGATGTGACGCCCTGGGGCATCAAGGAGCGCCTCACGCTGGAGAAGACGGCCGTGGGCTTCTACCTCTCGGGCCACCTGTTCGACGAGGTGGCCGTGGAGGTGCGCCGCTTCGTGCGCACGCAGATCGACGAGCTCATCGACAGCCGCGAGCCGCAGATCCTGGCCGGCATCATCAGCGACCTGCGGGTGATCAACGGCCAGCGCGGCAAGCTCGCGCTGTTCAAGATCGACGACAAGTCGGCCGTGATCGAGGCCTCGGCCGACGAGGCGCTGATCAACACCTACAAGAACCAGCTCAAGGACGACGAGTTCGTGGTGATGATGGGCCGCCTGCAGCTCGACCACTTCAGCGGCGGCCTGCGCGTCAAGGTGCAGCAGGTCTGGGATCTGGCCGGCGCGCGTGCGCGCTTTGGCAAGTACCTGCATGTGGTGGTCAACGACAAGGCACCCGAAGTGCAGAAACTGCTGCGCGAGTTCCCGCCGCGCCGGGAAGAGGCGCCCGAGGGCGACCTGCTGCACGGCCTGCGCGTGCGCATGGGGCTGCGCTGCACCGGCACGGCCCAGGGTGCCGCCAGCAGTGCCACGGCCGTTGCCGAGATCCAGCTGTCCGACAGCAGCCGCTTCTACCCCAGCGATGCCGCGCTGGCCGCCTGGAGCGCCCAGGTCGGCGCCGGCTCCGCCACCGTCGTTTATGAATGAGGCACCCCCTGAGTCGCTACGCGCCTTCCCCCTCTCTCGACTCGCTGCGCGAGTCGGGAGGGGGACGCCCCCAGCGCGACGGGGCGGCCCTTGCGCGGGGGCGCTGGCCTGGGTCGCGCCAGTTTCAAAGGTTGCGGAGGATGGGCAATGCAGCTCCGGGATGGCACACCGCCCCATCGCTGCATATGCCTGCGTCGACCGTTTCGCAGGTCTGGTTATGGCCTGGCAGGAATATTGCTGAGGGCAGCCTTGAAAAAAAACGGACCAACATCAGATTTCTCCTGCGGCAGCGGTACGCGCGGGTCGCTAGAATGAAATTCATGGCAACAAAACCACCCTCTCCCAAAGCCGCGCCGCCTGTGACCAGGCCTGCGCGGGATGACGGCGGTTCGGTCGTGCTGGAAAGACGCACGCAAAAGACCCAGCCCCCCCAGATGTACCAGGTGGTCATGCTCAATGACGACTACACGCCCATGGAGTTCGTCATCGTGGTGCTGCAGGAGTTCTTCAGCAAGGACCGGGAGCAGGCGACCCAGATCATGCTCAAGATCCACCTCGACGGCAAAGGCGTGTGCGGCGTGTATTCGCGCGACGTGGCCGCTACCAAGGTCGAACAGGTGCTCGACGCGGCCCTCAAGGCCGGACACCCGCTGCAATGTGTCAGTGAGCCTGTTGAATAACAGGTCTTTGATCCCGATCTACAGTTATCCCTTCCACGCAAGCACAAAGGAGTTCACATGATTGCACATGGCCTTTGTTGAGGCCCGCCAGCAGCGCCACGAATTCATCACCGTGGAGCATCTGCTGCTTGCACTGCTCGATAACCCCAGCGCAGCGGAGGTGCTGCGCGCCTGCTCGGCCAACATCGATGACCTGCGGTCGTCGCTGTCGAATTTCATCAAGGACAACACCCCCCAGGTCGCCGGCACCGACGAGGTGGACACGCAGCCCACGCTGGGTTTCCAGCGCGTGATCCAGCGCGCCATCATGCACGTGCAGTCCACCGGCAACGGCAAGAAGGAAGTCACCGGCGCCAACGTGCTCGTGGCCATCTTCGGCGAGAAGGACTCGCATGCCGTGTACTACCTGCACCAGCAGGGTGTGACGCGCCTGGACGTGGTCAACTTCATCGCCCACGGCATCAAGAAGGGCGAGCCGCCGGAACCCGCCAAGGCCGAGAACCAGGCCGAGGGCGAGGAGAGCGGGTCTGCCGAGCGCAACGAGAAGGCCTCGCCGCTCGAGCAGTTCACGCAGAACCTCAACCAGGCTGCCAAGGATGGCAAGATCGATCCGCTGATCGGGCGCAACTACGAGGTGGAGCGCACCATCCAGATCCTGTGCCGCCGCCGCAAGAACAACCCGCTGCTGGTGGGCGAAGCCGGCGTGGGCAAGACCGCGATCGCCGAGGGCCTGGCCTGGCGCATCACGCAGAACGACGTGCCCGAGATCCTGGCCGAGGCCGTGGTGTACTCGCTCGATATGGGCGCGCTGCTGGCCGGCACCAAGTACCGCGGTGATTTCGAGCAGCGCCTGAAGGGCGTGCTCAAGTCGCTCAAGGACAAGCCCAACGCCATCCTTTTCATCGACGAGATCCACACCCTGATCGGTGCGGGCGCTGCCTCGGGCGGCACGCTCGATGCGTCCAACCTGCTGAAGCCGGCGCTCTCCAGCGGCCAGCTCAAGTGCATCGGCGCAACCACCTTCACGGAGTACCGCGGCATCTTCGAAAAAGACGCTGCGCTGTCGCGCCGCTTCCAGAAGGTGGATGTGGTCGAGCCCACCGTGGCCGAGACCATCGACATCCTGAAGGGCCTGAAGTCGCGCTTCGAGGAGCACCACAGCGTGAAGTACGCCACGGCCGCACTGCAGGCCGCGGCCGAGCTCAGCGCCAAGTACATCAATGACCGCCATCTGCCCGACAAGGCGATCGACGTCATCGACGAAGCCGGTGCCGCCCAGCGCATCATGGTGCCCAGCAAGCGCAAGAAGACCATCGGCAAGGCCGAGATCGAAGAGATCGTGGCCAAGATCGCGCGCATTCCGCCGGCCAACGTGTCCAACGACGACCGCAGCAAGCTGCAGACGCTGGAGCGTGACCTGAAGAGCGTGGTGTTCGGCCAGGACAAGGCCCTGGAAGTGCTCGCCAGCTCGGTGAAGATGGCACGTTCGGGCCTGGGCAAGGGCGACAAGCCGATCGGCTCGTTCCTGTTCAGCGGCCCCACGGGCGTGGGCAAGACCGAGGCCGCCAAGCAGCTGGCCTACATCATGGGCATCGAGCTCCTGCGCTTCGACATGTCGGAGTACATGGAACGCCATGCCGTGAGCCGCCTGATCGGCGCGCCTCCGGGCTATGTCGGGTTCGACCAGGGTGGCCTGTTGACCGAAGCCATCACGAAGAAGCCGCACGCGGTGCTGCTGCTCGACGAGATCGAGAAGGCCCACCCGGACATCTTCAACGTGCTGCTGCAGGTCATGGACCATGGCACGCTGACGGACAACAACGGCCGCAAGGCCGACTTCCGCAACGTCCTCATCATCATGACGACCAACGCCGGCGCCGAGACCATGAACAAGGCGACGATCGGCTTCACCAACCCGCGCCAGGCGGGCGACGAGATGGGCGACATCAAGCGCCTGTTCACGCCCGAGTTCCGCAACCGGCTGGATGCCATCGTCAACTTCAAGGCATTGGACGAGCAGATCATCCTGCGCGTGGTGGACAAGTTCCTGCTGCAGCTGGAAACGCAACTGGCCGAGAAGAAGGTGGAAGTCACCTTCACCGACACGCTGCGCAAGCACCTGGCCAAGAAGGGCTTTGATCCGCTGATGGGTGCCCGCCCGATGCAGCGCCTGATCCAGGACACCATCCGCCGTGCGCTGGCCGACGAACTGCTGTTCGGGCGCCTCACCGAAGGTGGCCGCCTGACGGTGGACATCGAGATGAAGGCCGACGAGAAGGGTGTGGAACAGCCGGAAGTGCTGCTCGATATCCAGCCCCTGCCGAAGAAGGACCGCACCGCCAAGTCGGAGCCTGCGGAGCCCGAAGAAGCCACCGCCGACTGAGCGAGCCACTGGCCAGACCCAAAGCCCACAGCACCCGCTGTGGGCTTTTTTCATGGCGCATGCGCCTGGCAGTCCCCCACCGGAACGCGCTGCCTTGCGGTGCACCGTTGCGCTGGCAACACGTCAGGCTATCACACGCTTTGTTGCATCAAAAAGAAAGCCCGCTCAGTGTTTTCCTTCAGGATTGCGCCATGTTTCTTGGGTAGAGTGGCATGGAGCGCATCACATCAATGAAGAAGGAGTAATTACATGAGCCAGAAAGTCGCGTACGTCACCGGGGGCATGGGGGGCATCGGAACGGCTATCTGCCAGCGCCTGCACAAAGAGGGTTTCAAGGTCATTGCGGGCTGCGGCCCGACTCGCGACCACGCCAAGTGGCTGGCCGAGCAAAAGGCCCTGGGCTATACGTTCTACGCGTCCGTGGGCAATGTGGGCGACTGGGACTCCACCGTCGAGGCCTTCAGCAAGTCCAAGGCCGAGCACGGCAGCATCGACGTGCTGGTGAACAACGCCGGCATCACGCGTGACCGCATGTTCCTCAAGATGTCGCGTGAGGACTGGGACGCCGTGATCGAGACCAACCTCAACAGCATGTTCAACGTCACCAAGCAGGTGGTGGCTGACATGGTGGAAAAGGGCTGGGGCCGCATCGTCAACATCAGCAGCGTGAACGGTGAAAAAGGCCAGGCCGGCCAGACCAACTACTCGGCCGCCAAGGCCGGCATGCACGGTTTCTCGATGGCCCTGGCCCAGGAACTGGCCACCAAGGGCGTCACGGTGAACACCGTGAGCCCGGGCTACATCGGCACCGACATGGTCAAGGCCATCCGCCCCGACGTGCTCGAAAAGATCGTCGCCACCGTGCCCGTCAAGCGCCTGGGCGAACCCAGCGAAATCGCCTCCATCATTGCCTGGCTGGCCTCGGAAGAGGGAGGCTACGCCACCGGTGCCGACTTCTCGGTCAACGGCGGCTTGCACATGGGCTGATCCCTCCGCCAGCGACCCTGTTGTCGCCCGGAACGAAAAAACCCGCCTCGGCGGGTTTTTTCATGGGTGCGAGCGGCTGGCTCGAGGGTCAACCAACGAACTTGCCGTTGGAGCCCATGATGCCCAGGTCGATGAATTTCGATCCCACAAAGGGCGTACCGCCTGCGAAGTCCACCAGGAAGCCACCCATGTCGTTGTTGCGCATGCCGGCCAGCGCGCTGCGCAGCTTGGCGCGGCTGAGGTCCTTGCCGGCGCGGTCCAGGCCGTCGATCAGCACGCGGGCGTTGACGTAGCCCTCGAAGCTGCGGGCCGAAAACTCCTGCTGGCCCGCAGCGCGCATGGCGCGCTGGTATTCGCGCACCAGGGCCACGCTGGTGCGCGTGGCGTCGGGCATCACCATCGACACGGCCAGGCCGCCGGCCTTGGCACCCAGCTGGCGCAGGTTCTCACCGCTGAACGCCACGCTGGTGGCGGCCAGCGGCGTGCTGGCCGAGACCTTGCGGAACTCGTTGACCAGCGCGGCACTGACGTCGCCGGCCGTGCCCAGCAGCACGGTCATGGGCTTGGCACCGATGGCCTGCTGCACCACCTGGGCCACCTGCTCGCCCTTGGCGTCGAGCTTGAAGGCCTTGGGCGCGGGCTGGTTGACGGCCTTCAGGGCGTTGTTCACATCGGCCAGGAATTCACGGCCGAAGACCGTGTCCTGGTAGACCACGGCCAGGTCGGTGATGCCCATGGCCACCAGCTTCTTGGCCAGGCGCTGGGCTTCGTCGGAGTAGCCTGCACGCACGTGGAAGACCGAGCGGTACTCGGGCTTGCGCAGCGAGGATGCGCCGCTCTGCGGGGCCACGTAGGGGATCTGCGCTTCATCGACCAGCGGCATGATGCGCTGGTTGTTGGGCGTGCCCATGCACGACAGCAGGGCTGCGACATTGCCGTCGGCGATCAGCTTGCGCACGTTCTCTTCCGAGCGTGCGGGTTCGTAGCCGTCGTCCAGCGCCAGCAGGCGCAGTTCGCGGCCATGCGTGCCGCCGCTGCGCGCATTCGCCTGGGCGATACCGGCGTCCAGGCCTTGCTTGAGTTCCTTGCCCAGGCTGGCCAGGGGGCCGGTCATGCCCAGCGAGCAACCGATGGTGACCACCTTGGCATCGATGGTGTCCTGGGGGCCGGCCCATGCGCTAGGGGCGAGCGAGAGGCCGGTGGCGGTGGCAAGAAGGGACTGGGTGAACTGGCGGCGTTGCATGAGGAAAGTGGCGATGGTCGAAAAGGAGGGCGCTGCCACGGGATACCGTGGTGGCCAGGGACCCTGGCTGCATGGATAGCGCAACCATAGGGAAAACCCTGATTTTATCGACCAATCGTGAGCGGCGTCAAAAAACGTTTCGGCGCGAGGGACAAGTGGCGGCATCCGGGGGATGGCCGGCGCCCCGGCTCAGCGCGCGCAGCGCGCCATGTACGCATCCTCGAAGCGTTTGAGATCGCTGCGCTCGCCCTCGCTGAGGTCGGTGCGAGCCTTCTTGAGCGTCAGGATGCGGCGCGACTCGGCGCATTGCTGGCTGTGGCGGGCCTCGTCGGCCTGGGATGCCTGTTGTGCCTGCTGGGCCTGGTGGTCTTCGTCGCGCCGCTGCTGGCGCGCCTCGCGTTGCTCACTGTAGTAGCGGGACGAAGCTTCGCTCTCCTCTTCGCGGCAGTCGCGCTCGAATTCGCGGCGCATGCCCTCCTGCGTGTCAGCCTTGATGTTGCGGGAGTAGGCCGTCCGCAGGGTGTCTTTCAAGCTGCGGCAGCGCTCGCTCATGTACTGTTGGTGGTCGGCGGCGGGCGCTGTGGACACCGTGCGAGTGGGCGATCGTTCCTGGCGGTACTCGCTTGCCGTGGGACCGGCCGATACCGACGTGGTCTTCATGCCTTGCGGGCAGGCCCGGAACGAGGTGTAGGTGCTGCCACTGTCGTCCCGGCAGGTGTAGCGCGCCTGGGCGCTCGCGGTGGCGGGCGCAAGGGCCCCCAGGGCCGCCAGCAGCAGGCTGGTGCAGGCAAGGCGCAGGGCGTGCCGGGCACGCGCCGGGTGGGCCGGCCAGTGGTGGTGCATCCGCATTGGTGGTCTTCCTTTCCATGGTTGAAGTCCCGGGTGCCGGTGAGGGCTCGCCAGGGGCGCACCGGGAGGTGCAATGCATGGATTGTTCGTTGACCAAGCCTGGAGGGCGTTCTCCGCCTTGTCCACTGGCGCTGCTGGGCGCTTGACAATGTGTCCACTGCGCTGGGAAGGGGCGCACCGGGGGCGTTCTGGCGGTCTGCGGCGGAGCGATGCGCAGAGTAGCAGTGGGCTCAAAAATGGGGAGAAGAGGCGGCCTCGATGCGAGTGGCGGCCATCCGCGCTGGACGCCGGACGCAAAAAAACCCCGCTGCGGCGGGGCTTTCCTGCTGGAGGAGCAATGGGAACAGTAGGAAGAGGGGGCGGCCCGGGTGGAAGCCCGGGGCTGCCACACCCTCAGAAGCGGGCCGGGGCGCGCTTGCGGTCGCGTTCGTCTTCGGGCCAGGCGGACAAGATTGCGGTGGTGTTCATGTTGGAAAACTCCTGTGATGTACCAACAACGCACCCGCTTCCCGTCCGGTTGACAGCGTTTCGCAAAAAAATGCAACCCAAAATCAAAAAATTTCCAGCCCCGGATTGCTTCAAAAAATATAGCAACCAACGCAAGCTGGCCAATATGTAAATCCTGGAAACAGGGGCAATGAATTACAGGGTTTTACAACTCAGCTGCCCGCGGCAGCCGAAATTTCTTCGAGCGCCGAGGAAATTTCCAGCCAGCGCTCTTCGAGTTGCGCTGTCTCGTCATTGCCGGTTTTCAGCCGGCGCCCGCACTCGGCGATCTCGGCCGGGGGCAGGGCTTCGGTGAGCCGGCGCTCCAGTTCCGCGCGCTCGGCCGACAGCGCGGCCAGCCGCTTGTCGATCTGTTCGAGCTCCTTTTTCAGCGGGCGGGTCTTTTCCGCCAGCTGCTGGCGGCTCTGGGCGTCGAGCTTGCGCTGGTCGCGGCCGCCTGCTGTGGCAGGCGCTGCCGCCTTGGGGGCGCTGGCTGCAGGCGCCACCGGCGCGGGGGCGGGCGCCGGCGCAGGGGCTGTCGCCGCCTTCGCTGCGGCCGCCTCGGCCTGGCGCGAGAACTCGCGCAGGCGCTTGGCCTCGTCGAGCAGGTAGCGCTGGTAGTCGTCCAGGTCGCCATCGAACGGGCCGACCACGCCGCGGCCCACCAGCCAGAACTCGTCGCAGACCGCGCGCAGCAGGGCCCGGTCGTGGCTGACCAGCATCACCGTGCCCTCGAACTCGTTGAGCGCCATGGACAGCGCTTCGCGCGTGGCCAGGTCCAGGTGGTTGGTCGGCTCGTCCAGCAGCAGCAGGTTGGGGCGCTGCCAGACCATCATGGCCAGCACCAGGCGGGCCTTTTCGCCGCCGCTCATGGTGCCCACGGCCTGCTTGACCATGTCGCCGCTGAAATTGAAGCTGCCCAGGAAGCTGCGCAGGTCCTGCTCGCGCGTGGATTCGCGCGCGTTCGCGCCCATCTCGCGCGCCAGCCGGATCATGTGCTCCAGCGGGTTCTCGCCAGGGCGCAGCACGTCCAGCTCCTGCTGGGCGAAGTAGCCGATGGACAGGCCCTTGCCCTCGGTCACCGTACCCGCCAGGGGAGCCATCTCGCGTGCGATGGTCTTGACCAGGGTCGACTTGCCCTGGCCGTTGGCGCCCAGGATGCCGATGCGCTGGCCCGCCAGCACCGACTTGCTCACGCCGGTGAGGATGGTCTTGACCTCGTCTTCGCTGGTGTAGCCAAAGGCCGCGTCGCTGATCGCCAGCATCGGGTTGGGCAGGTTGACCGGCTCCTTGAACTCGAAAGTGAACTCGGCCTCGGCCAGAAGGGGCGCGACCTTTTCCATGCGCTCCAGGGCCTTGACCCGGCTTTGCGCCTGCTTGGCCTTGCTGGCCTTGGCCTTGAAACGGTCGATGAACTTCTGCAGGTGGGCGATCTTGTCCTGCTGCTTGGCAAACGCCGCCTGCTGCAGCTCCATCTGCTGGGCGCGCAGCTCCTCGAACTTGCTGTAGTTGCCGCCGTAGCGGGTCAGTCGCGCGCTGTCGATCTGCAGCGTGACGTTGGTGACGGCATCCAGGAATTCGCGGTCATGGGAGATCACGATCATGGTGCCGGCGTACTTCTTGAGCCAGGCTTCGAGCCAGACCAGGGCGTCCAGGTCCAGGTGGTTGGTGGGTTCGTCGAGCAGCAAGAGGTCCGACGGGCACATCAGTGCGCGCGCCAGCTGCAGGCGCATGCGCCAGCCGCCCGAGAAGCTGTTCACCGGGCGCTCGAGCTCGTGCGTCTGGAAGCCCAGGCCCAGGATCAGCGCCTGGGCGCGCGGCACCGCATCGTGGTCACCGGCGTCGGCCAGGTCGGTGTAGACCTGGGCAATGGCCATGCCGTGTTCGGCATCGTCGTGGGCGGTGTCGCTCTGCTCCAGCCGCACCAGTTCCGCGCGCAATTCGGCCAGGCGGGTGTCGCCGGCCAGCACGAAGTCGGTGGCCGTCTCCTCGGTCTCGGGCATGTTCTGCGCGACCTGCGCCATGCGCCACTGGCGCGGAATGGAAAAATCGCCCCCGTCCTCGTGCAGGCTGCCATTGAGCAGCGCGAACAGGGTGGATTTGCCCGCGCCGTTGCGGCCGACCAGGCCGACCTTCTCGCCCGGGTTCAGGGTCACGGAAACGCTGTCCAGCAGCACCTTGGTGCCGCGCCGCAGGACGATGTTCTTCAGGTTGATCATGCAGTGTTCAATCACGGGGCCGCTGCCACAGCATGCAGCAGGTCCCAGGTACAAATCGGGTGGAGGATCGGGGGAGATCCTTGGGGAAGGCGATCGGGCTGCCGGGTCCGGTCCTCCCAGGGCCCGCAAGGCGGGCAACCTGGGATTGTCGCCGATATGGGCGACGGCGGGAAAACCGCTGCGACGGAGGCTACCTCGCTGGAGCGGCTGCGACCTCGTACCAGGCCCAGCCCTCGTGCTCGCCCAGAAGGCGAAGGTGCGGGTTCTCGCGGAACTCGAAGACGCCCGCGTTCGCCGTGACCACCTGCGCACCGGTGGTGGCGAAGTCGAAGCGCCGCGGGTCCAGCAGCACGCGCACCGAATCGGGCGTGGGATTCACCACCCGGTAGGTCGCGGGGGCCGCCATGGTCTCCTGCACAAAGGTCAGGTGCTGGTAGCGGTTCACCGTGTCCTGCCCGCTCGCGGGAAGCTGCATGCTGCGCCACACGCTGGGTTGGGGGTAGTAGAAGACCCCGTCCACCACCGGCACGCCGGCCGCGGCCAGGGTCATGGCATGCGAGGTGCTGGGCAGCACCACCAGCACGCGGCGCATCTTCGCTATCCCGTCTGCTCCGGCAGGGCCGGCCACAAAGCCACGCACGGGCTCGGCCAGGGCCACGCGCGCCGGGGCCAGGCCCATGGGGTTGAAGTCGAACACCGCCAGGGCGTAGACCACCATGGTCAGCGCAATCGAGTGCCCAACCTGGCCGTGCACCAGCCAGTAGGCCGAAAGGCCCGCAACCGCGGCCATGCTCCAGAGGAACAGGGCCGTCATGCCGGGGTGGAAATCCTCCGGAATGCCCGCCAGCACCAGGGCCGCCAGCGTGGCGCTGAACAACCCCAGCACCACGGCCGCGGTGCGCGGCGCCGCCGGCAGGGCCGCGGCAGGTGCTGCCGCGTGCGCCGGGCCGAGCAATGCCACGACCAGCAGGCTGGCCAGCGCCAGCGACAGGTCGATGCGCGAAGACGATACGTAGTGCCAGAACATGGCCTTGGACAGCACCAGCGGCACGCCCCAGACCACGAACACCACACCGAACACCGAAAAGGCCGCACAGGCCGCCAGCACCCAGGGCTGGGCTCCCTGGGCGCGGATCTGCCGCAGGCACAGGAACCAGATGGGCAACAGCAGCAGGAAATAGGAGCCGAACTCGCTTTCGTTGAACACGCCGCCCTGCAGGTTGGACAGGGTGTCGGCGTTGCCGAAGCCGCGCAGCAGCACCAGGATCGACAGGTCGCCCCCCTGGAGCGCAGCGCGCTGGCCGGGGTAGACCGTGCCCCGCATGGCGGCTATGGCGTCGCGCGCATCGTGCCCCCAGAAGTACAGCAGGGCCGCCAGCAGCGCCGTGGCCAGGGCAAAGGCCAGTGGGGTCTGCCAGCTCCAACGGACCTGGCGGCGGTTGCCGATCAGCCAGGCCACGAGGACCATGGCATACAGCGTGGCCACCGTGATCTGCCAGGGCGGGTACAGCACCAGCGCAAACCCGGCAAGGAACCAGCCCAGCGCCAGGGCCAGCCAGCCCATGCGGATGCCCGGGCGCTGCTGCAGCATGAGCAGGGTGGCCGCCATGGCCCCCGAGGGGAAGAACACCGCGTACAGCGGCCAGTGGGACCAGCTGGCCGCATACGGTGCCAGGCAGAACAGCAGGGACAGGGCGAGGTTGCGCCCCGAGCGCCCCGGTGCCAGCACCTCCAGAAACCACCACAGCGCCAGCAGGCAGGCAAAGAACGGGAAGAACCAGTACCAGGCGAGCGCCTTGTCCAGCGGCAGCGCGAAAAAGCCCCAGGTGGCGGGGCGCGCGAGGGCGGAGATGTGCAGCACGGGCACGCCCGTCATGCCGATCACCATCATGTTCTCGCCGTCCAGGCCCAGGTTGCGGTTGACGACCGGGAATGGCGGCTGGTGGTTGGCCTGGGCCAGGGCACTGGCGGCCACCACCATCCACTCGTCGGAGCGCACCCCGCGCGGCTGGCCCGCCAGATGGGTGACGGCGCTGTCGGCCGACAGGAACGTATGGGGCGCACCCTGGTCGCTGCGGCCCAGCAACAGCTCCAAGGACGATCCGGTGGCGCCCGCGCCGACCAGCACGAGGAACAGCACGCCAATGCCGCCCGCCACCGCAGGCCGGTGGCTGCCGATCCAGGCGCCCATGCGCCGCTGCAGGCGCGTGGCGCCCGGCAGCAGCAGCACCACGATGGCCACGGCCACCACGGCCGCAATCAGCCAGTGCCGGCCCGGCGTCTCGGGACCGGTGAGCTGGCCTGCCGCCGGCGAGGACGGGTTGACGTTGAAGCGCGCGCCATCGTCGAAGCGTGCGATCACGGTGACAGGTTGTGGGCCGCCTTCCAGGTAGCGCGGGTAGCGCAGCTCCAGGGCGAACCCCAGGGGAATGGTGTGGCCCTCTTTGAAATGGACCGCCACTGTGTCACGCTTGGACCGCGTCGGGACGGCCACGCGCTTCTCGCTGTCGCCGATGCGCACGAGGAAGTCCTTGGGCAACTGCTGGTTCTGCGAGTCGTAGCACCAGCCGGTGATGCGCACCATGCTCCTGGTGCTGTCGTACTCCACGGTATCGACAAAGCCGTACACGCCGGGTGCCAGCAGTTGCTGGGCCCGGGCGCTCGCTGGCAGGCAAAGCAGCAGGGCGCACAGCCAGACCCAGGCCAGTGCCGCCCAGCCAGCCCGTGAAAGACCGCGCAGCGCCTTGCTCATCGGGAGGCGGCCACCGTCACCACGATGCCGGACATGATGAGTGCCGTGCCCACGAAGTAGCCGGGTGCGAAGCGCTCACCGAAGAAGAAGCGGCTGGCCAGCGGAACCAGGATGAAGGCCAGGGCCATGAAGGGGTAGACCTTGCCCAGTTCGGCCTTGCGCAGGATCAGCACCCAGCCGATCGAGGTGATGCCATAGAGCACCATGGTGGCAAAGAACACCGCCAGGGTTTCGATGGCAAAGAAACTGCCGGTCTTGTTCATGGAGTTGGCGCTGACCTTGAACAGGATCTGGCCGATGGCAATGCCCACCACGCAAAGAATGGTCAGGAGATAGACGTACATGGATCGTGATTCCGGTTGGAGGGGAGGGGCTGGGCCCGGGCGATGTTAAAGGAGGCGCAGCAGCCCATAGCGCTCGGAAAGGGTGGTGGCCATGATATAGAGCGAGCCCAGCGCGAACACCGCCGTGAGCCCGTGGGCCACGACCCGGCCGGCGGGCGAGGCCGCCCGGCCCATGGGCCCCAGCGCGGTGGCGGCCAGCAGCGCGGGCACGATGAAGTAGCGGCCCTGCACGCCGCTGATGATGGCGACGGGATGGTCGTTCCAGCTGATGGCCAGCGCCAGGAAGACCAGGGCCGAGCTGGCAAGTCCCACGAAGAGCAACAGTGCGCGGGCGGCAGCATCCCGCCAGAGGTAGCGCGTGGACCCGAGAGTCACGGCCAGCGCCAGTGCCAGACAGCACCAGATGGTCTTCATCTCTTCTTTGGTGACGGCAGCATCGAGCCAGCCCATCATGCCGACGAAGGAGTAGGCGTAGAAATACCCGGTTTGGCTGTCCATGAGCGTATCGCGGACCAGGCGGGCGAACCCGAGCGGATCCTGCAGGTAGATCGCCAGGATTTCCAGGGTCCCATGGTTGCGCACCAGGCGGCTGTCGGCCGTGCTGGCGAGCCCGTAGAGCGTCCAGCCCGCGCAGGCCACGCACAGTGCGCCCCAGGCCAGCAGGTGGCTGGCCGAGAACCTGCGCACCAGCAGCCACAAGGGCAACAGCAGCAAGGGGGCAAGGTTGGTGCGCGAGGTGACCAGCAGGAAGGTGCAGGCGTACAGCGCGCACTCCTGCAGCCAATTCGGCTCAGCCCGGGGGGCCCCACAGCGCGCCGAGAACAGGGCCGCGAGCAGCACAGCGGAGGCGATGCTCAGTCCGTCGATGGTGGGCGAGATGACCTGGAACATGGCCATGGGCATGAGCAGCAGCGCCCGTACCAGCAGGTTGGGCGTGAAGAGCCGCCAGGCCCAGGCCATCAGCACCAGCGCGGTGGCCGCCACCGCGAGCCGGGTCAGCTCGTAGCTGGCGCGCATCGACAGGTCGAGTGCCCGCGCCATGCGCAGGCCCAGGGCATGGGGCAGGTAGATGAAGGGTGCGTAGTAGCCGGTGCCTGCCGCGTTCACGAACATGTCCTGGTGCGCCCAGCGCTGTTGGGCGGCCTGCTCCATCAGCTCCCGGGCCGAGGCCTTGGGGTCGCGCTCGTGGCCGGCAATCTTGCGCATGCTCTGCACGAAGACCTGGAAGTTGCGGTCCACGTAGCCGCCCTGGTTGCCGACCTCGTCCGGCTCGTCCTTGCGCAGTGTCCACTGGCCATGGGCGATCATGTCGGCACGCAGCAGGTGCGAGTTCTCGTCGGGCGACTGCAGGGCCGGCACCAGGCGCATCAGCCCCCAGGCAACCAGGAGTGCCAATGCGAACCAGGCGGCCTGTGCCGCCAGCGGGGGGCGATGGGTACGGGATTCGGTGTGGATCGGCATGGATGGGTATGAGCGTGCCGCATCCCGGATGCCTGGCCCGCCGGTTGCAGCGGGGCTGGGCACCCCGGGGCTCAGGAGCGCTTGTCGAGGTCGATCTTGCCGTGCAGCACCTTGTGCAACGGCTTGAGCGGCACAGAGGCGATGTCATGCCCGATGAAGGCCAGCAAGAGCTGCAGGCCGGCAATGATGGGCAGGGCGGCCAGCATGACCGTGCCGGCCGACGAATAGGCCTGGTGCACGCTGGAGTTGATCCAGTGCAGCACACCGAAGACCGTGCCGAACAGCACCATGGCCAGGCCCAGCGGCAACTCGATCGATGCGAGCGACATGTCGCGCAGGTAGTAGTTGTAGAAGATCCGCTTGGCGAAGTTGCGCAGGTGCTTGACCGTGAACTCGGGCAGGATCTTGCTGATCTTGAGGTTGCTTTCCTCGTCGGCGTAGTGCGCGTTCATGGGCACGTCCACCACCACGGCGCGCAGCGTGTTCAGGCGGAACAGCATGTCCGTCTCGAAGAAGTAGCGCCGGCTGATCTTGTCGAACGGCAGGTAGCTGGCCACGCGCGCGTGGATGGCCGTGTAGCCATTGGTCGGGTCGAACACCTGCCAATAGCCCGACGAGATCTTGGTCAGGAAGGACAGCGCCGCATTGCCGAAGATGCGCATGGGCGGCATCTGGTGGATCTCTTCGAGGTCGAAGAAGCGGTTGCCCTTGGTGTAGTCGGCCTCACCGCTCAGGATGGGGGCAATGAAGCCGGGCAGGAGGCGCGGGTCCATCTGGCCGTCACCATCGACCTTGACGATGATGTCGTAGCCCGCCTCGATGGCGCGGCGGTAGCCATGCATCACGGCGCCGCCCACCCCCAGGTTCTCGGGGTTGAAGACCACCTCGACCCGGGGGTCGGTGCAGTTCTGCTGGATGAAGGCGCCGGAGTTGACCGGGCACTTGTCGTCCACGGCAAAGATGCCATGGACCTCGGGACCGATGCGCTCGATGACGCCCAGCACATGGCCCGTGACCTTGTAGCAGGGAATGACCACGGCAACGCGGGCAGGTGCCGTCGGTGCGGGGGACGAAGGGAGTTCGGTGCCGGTGCCTGTTGCGAGGGGGGAAATACCGTTCATGCCTGGACCAATGCCTCCCGCGTGACGAGCAGTACCTGGTCTTCACCGGCGCTGGTATCGACCCAGTAGACCGGCAGGTGCGGGAAGGCCGCCTCGAAGTGCGCGCGCTCGTTGCCGATCTCCAGCAGCAGCACGGCGTTCTCGCCCATGCGCGCAGGCGCATCCTTGAACAGTTGGCGGATGAAATCCATGCCATCGGTACCACCGGCCAGGGCCAGCTCGGGCTCGGCCCGGTACTCGGCTGGCAGTTGCGCCATGCTGGTGCTGTTGACGTAGGGCGGGTTGCACAGGATCAGGTCCCAGGGGCCGGGCAGGGCAGCAAGGCCGTCCGACAGCTGCAGCGTGATGCGGTCCTGCAAGCCATGGCGGTCCACATTGATGCGCGCCACCTCCAGCGCTTCGGGCGAGATGTCGGCGCCCGTCACGGTGATCTCGGGCCAGGCCATGGCGGCGAGCACGGCCAGGCTGCCGTTGCCGGTGCACAGGTCCAGCACCCGGTGTGTCTGTTCGCTCAGGAACTCGTCCACGCTGCCATCGGCCAGCAGCTCGGCAATGAAGCTGCGCGGCACGATGGCGCGCTCGTCCACGTAGAACGGCACACCTTGCAGCCAGGCTTCGCGCGTGAGGTAGGCGGCCGGCTTGCGGGTGGCTATGCGCTCCTGCAGCAGGGCCTGCACCTGGGCCAGTTGCTCGGTCGAAACGGTCTGGCCGTCGATGGAGCCGGGCTCGCCCGACAGGTCGCTGTCCAGGGGCAGGCCCAGGCGCCAGAGCACCAGCCAGGCGGCCTCGTCGTGCGCGTTGGCCGTGCCATGGCCGAACGAGACGCCCGACGCCGCCAGCAGCGCGGCGGCAGATTGCACCACGGCACCCACGGTGCCCCCGCTCAGCACCGCGCTCATGCGGCCACCGCCGCGGCCGCCAGGGCCTGGGCGTGCAGGTTCTCGAGGGTGCGGCGGTAGATGTGGGTGAGCGGCTCGATGTCGGCCACCACGATGTGCTCGTCGATCTTGTGGATGCTCGCGTTGGGCGGCCCCAGCTCGATCACCTGGGGGCAGACCTGGGCGATGAAGCGGCCATCGCTGGTGCCGCCCGTGGTGGACAGCTCGGTGGTGATACCGGTCTCGGCCGTGATGGCCTGCTGCACGGCCGTGACCAGCTCGCCCGGCGTCGTGAGGAAGGGCTGGCCTCCCAGGGTCCAGCGCAGTTCATAGTCCAGGCCATGGGCGTCGAGCACGGCGTGCACGCGCTGCTTGAGGCCCTCGGCCGTGGATTCGGTGGAGAAGCGGAAGTTGAAGTCCCACACCACTTCGCCGGGAATGATGTTGGTCGCACCCGTGCCACCGTGCACATTGCTGACCTGCCAGCTGGTGGGAGGAAAGAAGTCGTTGCCCTGGTCCCACACCGTCGCGGCCAGTTCGGCCAGCGCCGGCAGGGCCTGGTGGATGGGGTTGCGCGCCAGCTGCGGGTAGGCGATATGGCCCTGGATGCCACGCACGGACAATTTGCCCGAGAGCGTGCCGCGCCGGCCGTTCTTGATCATGTCACCGGTGCGCTCGACCGAGGTCGGCTCCCCCACGATGCAGTAGTCCAGGCGCTCGCCGCGCGCCTTGAGCTGCTCGACCACGACCTTGGTGCCGTCCACCGAAGGGCCTTCCTCGTCGCTGGTGAGCAGCAGGGCCAGGTTGACCGCGGGGTCGGGCGTGGCGGCGAGGAAATCCTCCACCGCCACCACGAAGGCAGCGATCGAGGTCTTCATGTCGCTGGCGCCGCGGCCAAAGAGCTTGCCATCGCGGTGCGTGGGCACGAAGGGGTCGCTGGTCCACTGCTCCAGCGGGCCGGTGGGCACCACGTCAGTGTGGCCGGCAAACACCAGGGTCTTGGGCGCAGCGCCCGCGCCCGGCCGGCGCGCCCAGAGGTTGCTCACGCGGAAACTGTCGGGGCCGCTGTCGATGCGCTCGCACACGAAGCCCAGCGGCGCGAGCCGCGCCGCCAGCAACTCCAGGCAACCCGCATCCTCGGGGGTGATGGAGGGCAGGGAGATCAGCTGTTCGGCCAGGTGCAGGGTACGGGACATTGCAGGGAAATAAAGGACAGGGACAAAGACAAAAAGCACAGGGGGAGCGGCGCGCGCTCCAGGTTCAGGCCGTGGGTTTCACGTCGAGCACGATCTCGGTGAAGGAGGGCGTATCGTCGGGTGCATCGCGCGATTCCTTCTGCGCCTTGGCGGCATTGGCGGCCAGCGCGAAGTCGTTCTGCAGCCGCCACATCAGGTTGGTGGGCGAATCGGCAAAGGCCAGGCCTTCCTTCTTGTCGATGCGCTTGTCGATGATCATGCGCGCCAGATCTTCCTCGAAGGTCTGCGAGCCCTCGGCCATGGACTTTTCCATGGCTTCCTTCACGCCGCCGAAGTCGCCCTTTTCAATGAGGTCGGACACCAGCTTGGTGTTGAGCATGACCTCCACGGCCGGCAGGCGCCCCCCGTCCATGGTGCGCACCAGGCGCTGCGAGATCACGGCCTTGAGCGCCGAGGCGAGGTCGCCCAGCATGGTCGGACGCACTTCCACGGGGTAGAAGGACAGGATACGGTTGAGCGCGTGGTAGCTGTTGTTGCCGTGCAGCGTGGCCAGGCACAAATGGCCCGATTGCGCATAGGCGATGGCCGCGGACATGGTCTCGCGGTCACGGATTTCGCCGATCAGGATCACATCGGGCGCCTGGCGCAGCGCGTTCTTGAGTGCCGTCTGCAGCGACTGGGTGTCGCTGCCGATCTCGCGCTGGTTGACGATGGATTTCTTGTTGCGGAACTGGTATTCCACCGGATCCTCGATGGTGAGGATGTGGCCGGTGAGCACCTCGTTGCGGCTGTCGATCATGGAGGCCAGCGAAGTGCTCTTGCCCGAACCCGTGGCGCCCACCATCAGGATGAGGCCGCGCTTTTCCATGATCAATTCCTTCATCACGCCGGGCAGGCCCAGCGAGTCGATTTCCGGAATCGCCTGCGAGATGAAGCGGATCACCACCGCATAGCTGCCGCGCTGGCGCATGGCGCTGATGCGAAAGCGCCCCACGCCCGAGAGCGGCACGCCCATGTTGAGTTCGCCGGTTTCCTCCAGCTCCTCGATGCGGTCGGGCGGAACGATCTCGGACAGCAGGTTGCGTGGCGCATCCGGCGGCAGGATCTGGTTGTTGATCGGCACGCACTCGCCGTTGATCTTGATCAGCGCCGGGGCATTGGCCGACAGGTAGACGTCCGATGCCTTCTTGTCGCTCATCAGGCGAAGAATCCGCTCCATCGTGCTCATGGTGTTTCCCCTCTTGTTCGTTGGTGGGCCGGCGCCGGCCGCGTGCGTGTGCGTGCTTCTCGGTGGCCGCGGGACTGGGTCAGTCGCGCAGCAGGTCGTTGATGCTGGTCTTGGAGCGCGTCTGCGCATCCACCTGCTTGACGATGATGGCAGCATACATGCTGTAGGGCGCGCCATTGGCCGCCGTCTTGGGCAGGTTGCCGCTGACCACCACCGAGCCCGAAGGCACGCGGCCGTAGCTGATCTCGCCCGTGGCACGGTTGAAGATCGGCGTGCTCTGGCCGATGTACACCCCCATGCCCAGCACCGAGTGCTCTTCGATCACCACGCCCTCGACCACTTCGGAGCGTGCGCCGATGAAGCAGTTGTCCTCGATGATGGTCGGGCCGGCCTGCAGCGGCTCCAGCACGCCGCCGATGCCCACGCCACCCGACAGGTGCACGTTGGCGCCGATCTGGGCGCACGAACCCACGGTGGCCCAGGTGTCGACCATGGTGCCTTCGCCCACGTAGGCGCCGATGTTCACGTACGAGGGCATCAGGATCGCGCCCTTGGCGATGAAGCTGCCACGGCGGGCCACGGCCGGAGGCACGACGCGCACGCCGGTGGCCTTCATCTGCTCTTCGTTCAGGTGGGCGAACTTGGTCTGCACCTTGTCATAAAAGCCCAGGTCGCCGGCCTTCACGACCTCGTTGTCCTTCAGGCGGAAGGACAGCAGCACGGCCTTCTTGATCCACTGGTGCACGGTCCACTGGCCCACGCCCTGGCGGGTGGCCACGCGCAGCGTGCCATTGTTGAGTTCGGCGATCACGTGCTCGACGGCATCGGCCACCTCCTTGGGAGCGGCAGCGGGCGAGATGTTGGCGCGGTTTTCCCACGCGGCGTCGATGATGTTCTGGAGTTGTTGGGTCATGGATGTCAGACAGTACGGGATTGGATGAATTGGACGATGCGCATTGCGGCCTCCACGCATTCTTCGGCCTCGGCCACCAGGGCCATGCGCACGCGCTGGGCGCCGGGGTTCAAGCCCCCGGCCTCGCGGGCCAGGTAGCTGCCCGGCAGCACGGTGACATTGTATTGAGCCAGAAGCTCGCGGGCGAACTCGGCATCGGTCATTCCAAGCGCATCGGGCACCTTGGCCCACAGGTAGAAGCCCGCGTCGGGCAGCGCCACGTCCATCACGCCGGCCAGCAGCGGCGTGACCTGGGCGAACTTCTTGCGGTAGAGCGCGCGGTTCTCGGTCACGTGCTGCTCGTCGCCCCAGGCGGCGATGCTCGCGGCCTGCACGACCGGGCTCATGGCACTGCCATGGTAGGTGCGGTACAGCAGGAAGGCCTTGATCAGCGCCGCATCGCCGGCCACGAAGCCGCTGCGCAGCCCGGGCACATTGCTGCGCTTGGACAGGCTGGTGAAGGAGATCAAGTTCTGGAAGTCCTTGCGCCCGGCCTGGATGGCGGCCTGCAGGCCGCTCAGCGGCGGCTCGTCGCGGAAATAGATCTCGCTGTAGCACTCGTCCGAGGCAATGATGAAGCCATGGCGGTCGCTCAGGGCGAAGAGCTTTTGCCACTCGTTGAGCGGCATCACGGCGCCCGTAGGGTTGCCCGGTGAGCACACGAAGAGCAGCTGGGTTCGCTTCCAGACCTCGGCCGGCACGCTGTCCCAGTCCACCGCGAAGTTGCGCGCCGGATCGCTCGGGGCGTAGTAGGGCGTGGCGCCCGACAGCAGGGCCGCGCCCTCGTAGATCTGGTAGAAGGGGTTGGGGCAGACCACCACCGGATCGGGCCTGGAGGGGTCGACGACCGTCTGGGCGAAGGCAAACAGCGCCTCGCGCGAACCATTGATGGGCAGCACCTGGGTGGAGGGGTCCAGCGCCAGCGCATAGCGCTTGTGCAGCCAGGTGGTGAAGGCCTCGCGCAGGCGCGGCTCGCCCGCCGTGGCGGGGTAGCTCGCCAGGCCGCTGAGGTTGTTACTGAGTGCGTCCTTGATGAACTGCGGTGTCGGGTGGCGTGGCTCCCCCATGCCCAGGCTGATGGGGGAATACTGGGCCGGGGGCGTGACACCGGCAAAAAGCTTGCGCAGCCGCTCGAAAGGGTAGGGCTGCAGGCGGGAGAGCAGGGGGTTCATGGGCCATCATTATGGGTGATGCCGTGCCTGCCGGACCGCAGGTGGCCGGCCAGGCACGCTCGCGGTGTGCTCCCCGGCACAAGCCCTATCGCAAACCCTTGGGTGGTACCGCTTGTCAATCCGGCGTAAGGCAGGTGCCTAGTATGGTTGCGACAGTCCCGGAGCGCGTTCCTGGCCCGGGCCACAACGATATCGGAGACAACATGGCAGGATCTGTTCCCCTGCGGCCCGGCCTGTGGTGGATGCGCCGGCTGCACCTTCCCGGCAAGCTGGCCACGCTGGCCGTGCTCATCGCCTGCACGCTGGCGGCTGCCTTGCTGGGCGCCCCTTGGTGGGTGGACCTGGCGGGCGGCCTGGTGGTGCTGTATGCGCTGCTGGCGCTGTACCTGAGCCTGGTGGACGACCTGGCGGCCCTGTCCGCCGCCATGGCGCGCATCACCGAAGGCGATTTGTGCGTGCGGGCGGCAACGGGCGGCAGCGACGAGGTGGCCCGCATGGCCCAGTCGCTCGATGCCATGGTGTTGCGCCTGTCGTCCATGGTGGCCGACATCCGCAGCAACGCCGCACTGGTGGCCCATGCCGGCCAGAGCCTGGCCCTTGGCAACCGCGAGCTGGCCGACCGCACCGAGCAGCAGGCCGCCAACCTGGAGCAGACCGCCGCCAGCGTGGAGCAGTTGTCGTCCACGGTGCAGAACAATGCGCAGACGGCCCAGGGCGCCGACCAGCGTGCCGGCCAGATGCGCCAGGCTGCCGACACCGGGGCCGAAGCCATGGGCCGCGCCGTGCAATCGGTGCAGGCCATCCAGCAGGGCGCGCGCCGCATGACCGAGATCATCGGCACCATCGACGCCATCGCTTTCCAGACCAACATCCTGGCACTCAACGCCGCGGTGGAGGCCGCCCGCGCAGGCGAGCAGGGCCGCGGCTTTGCCGTGGTGGCCTCCGAAGTGCGCACGCTGGCCCAGCGCTCGGCCAATGCGGCGCGCGAGATCCGCGAGCTGATCAACGATTCGGTCACGCAGGTGGAATCGAGCGCCGGCCTGATCCGCACCGCGGGCGAGGGCATCACCGAGATGGCGGGCGGCATGCGCAGCGTGGCGGCCAGCATGTCCGAGATATCGAGCTCCAGCGCCGAGCAGAGCACGGGCCTGCGCGAAATCAGCAGCGCCGTGCAGCAGCTCGACCAGATCACCCAGCGCAATGCGCAGATGGTGGGCCAGGCCGTAGGCCAGGCCGAGGCCCTGGAGAGCCGCGCCTCCACCCTGTCGCGCGCGGTGTCGGCGTTTCGCCTGCAGCAGGGCACGGCCGACGAGGCGGTGGCCCTGGTCAAGCGCGCCGCGGCCCTGCACAAGGGCACCTCGCGCGACCAGTTCCTGGCGCGCATCACCGACAAGGGCCAGCCCTTCAACGACCGCGACATGTACGTCTTCGTGCTGGACACGGGCGGTACCTACCGCGCCTTCGGCGGCAACCCGGCCAAGGTGGGCACCCGGGTGCAGGACATTCCCGGCATTGCAGGCGACCGCCTGATCGAGGACATCGTGGCCCAGGCCGACGTCGCCCCGGGCTGGGTGGAGTACGACATCACCAACCCTGCCAGCGGTGCGGTGCAGACCAAGATGTCCTTCGTGGAGCGGGTGGGCGACCTCTACCTGGGCTGCGGCGTGTACAAGGCCCTGGCCGCCAAGTGACACCCGCCAGGCGGCGGCGCTGCGCTCAGCGCTGGGTTCCCGCGCGCTGCGCGCGGGCACGCGCCATGGCCGCGGCGATGGCTGCCTTGCGGGCCTGCGCGGCGGCATCGGCGGTATCGGCACTGCCGGCAGGGGCCCCGGTGGCATCGCCTGGCGCTGCGGCCTCCTCGTCGTCCAGCGGCTCTGGTGCCGCCAGGGCCGTGCGGGCCTGGTGGACCGCATAGCGCTGCCGCGCGTGGGCCGCCAGGTCCGGGCCCCAGGCAGCCCAGCCCGTGGCCTGGCCGCTCACGGGCTCCAGGGTGATGCAGTCCACCGGGCAGACCGGAATGCACAGCTCGCAGCCCGTGCAGTGCGGCTCGATCACGGTGTGCATGCGCTTGTTGGCGCCCACGATGGCATCGGTGGGGCAGGCCTTGATGCACAGCGTGCAGCCTATGCACCAGTTCTCGTCGATCACGGCCAGGGTGCGCGGTGCCTCCAGCCCATGCTCGGCACTCAGCGGGCGCACCGGCTGGCCGGTCAGCGCCGCCAGCCGGACCACCCCCTCGGCGCCACCGGGTGGGCACTGGTTGATGGGCACGCCCTCGAACGCGATGGCCTGCGCATAGGCCGCGCAGTCCGGGTAGCCGCAGCGCGTGCACTGCGTCTGCGGCAAGGCCGCGTCGATGCGGGCCGCCAGTGCATGCGCGGCCTGCCCTGCAGGTGGTGAAGGGACGGCGGGCTGGGCGTGCGGCTGCGGGCTCAAGCCTTGCGTGCCGACGTGGTGCGGCGGGTGCGCGCAGCCGCAGCGGCGGTGACCGCCGCCTTGGCCGCGGGCGCCTCGGGCTCAGGGGCTGCTGCAGCCCCCGTGGCGGGCCGGGCCTTGGCAGCCGGCTTGGCAGCGGCCTTGGCCGGGGCCTTCTTCGCAGCCGCCGTGCGGGGCGGCGCGGGTGGGTTGTCGTCGGGCATCTCGGTCACGACCGCAGGGCGGGGGGCCTTATTCTGCGGAACCTCGTGCTCCAGAATGAACTTGCGCACCTCGGGGTACACGATCTCGCGCCAGCGCCGGCCGCTGAAGATGCCGTAGTGCCCGGCTCCCTTGGCCTCCAGATGGCGCTGCTCCTTGCGCACGATGCCGGTGCACAGGTCGTGTGCGGCCTCGGTCTGGCCCGAGCCGGAGATGTCGTCGAGCTCGCCTTCCACGGTGAACAGGGCCGTGGTGGTGATGTCCTGCGGGCGCACGCGTTCCACCTTGCCTTCTGGCGAACGCACATCCCAGGTGCCGTTCACCAACTTGTACTCCTGAAACACGGTTTCGATGGTTTCCAGGTAGTAGTCGGCGTCCATGTCGAGCACGGCGTTGTACTCGTCGTAGAACTTGCGGTGGGCCTCGGCGCTGGCGTCGTCGCCCTTGATCAGGTCCTTGAAGTAGTCGTAGTGGCTGGAGGCGTGGCGGTCGGGGTTCATGGCCACGAAGCCGGTGTACTGCAGGAAGCCCGGGTAGACGCGGCGGCCCGCGCCGGGGAAGTTGTCGGGCACGCGGTAGATCACATTGTTCTCGAACCACTCGTAGCTGCGGTTCGTGGCCAGGTTGTTCACCGCCGTGGGCGACTTGCGTGCGTCGATGGGGCCGCCCATCATGGTCATGGTCAGCGGCGTCTTCTCGCCACGGCTGGCCATCAGCGACACGGCGGCCAGCACCGGCACCGTGGGCTGGCAGACGCTGATCACATGGCAGTTGCCATAGGTGGCCTGCAGGTGGCGGATGAACTCCTGCACATAGTTCACATAGTCGTCCAGGTGGAACTCGCCGTCGGCCAGGGGCACCAGGCGCGCGTTCTTCCAGTCGGTGATGTAGACCTTGTGGTCCTTGAGCAGGGTGCGCACCGTGTCGCGCAGCAGCGTGGCATAGTGGCCCGACAGGGGCGCGACCACCAGCACCACGGGCTGGGCCTTGATGCGCACCAGGGTGTCGGTATCGTCCGAAAAGCGCTTGAAGCGACGCAGTTCGCAGAACGGTTTGTCCAGTTCGATGTTTTCGTGCACCGCCACGCCCACGCCGTCCACATCCACTGTGTGGATGTCGAACACCGGCTTTTCATAGTCCTTGCCCAGGCGGTACAGCAGATCGTAGCCCGCCGACATGCGCTGGGCGAACGCCGTCTGGCTCAGGGGAGACATGGGGTTGCTGAAGAGTTTGGCCGCGGCTTGCGCAAAGTCGGTGAGCGGCTCCATCAGGGAGCGCTGGGTTTCGTAGATCTGGTACAGCATGGGGGGCGAAACTCCGTTATGTTGCAGTGCAATATAGCAGCACTTGGTTACCTCTGCATGCGGGAAAACCACCTAGACCCAGTCGCACAGGTGACAGCGCTGTCCATCTCCCACCAAAAGACCGCAGATGGCTTGCTGTGCCAAGCCAGTCTGCTATGGTTTTGTTCAGCAAGACCCTGCCCGCGGCGCGGCGCCGGTCAGCCGTTGTCGGCCAGCCAGGATTCGAAGGCCTCGCGCGCCACGTTGCGCAGCGCGGGCCGGAACTGGGTGCGGTTGGAGAGGTACAGGCAGTGCCGGATCACCGTATAGGGGTTGAAGCTGCCCTGGGGGTTCTGTTCCTCGAAGTGCTGCTTGTAGCGCTTGACCGTGCCCACGGTCTCGCGCATCAGGGTGTTGAAGCGCGCACGCGTGATGCCGGGCGACCAGGCCTGGATGTCGTCCACGAAGCCGTCCACCTTGGAGGGGTCGAACTCGAAGTCCTTGAAGAAATGCGTGGCGATCTTGAGGAAGGTGAAGGCATTGAGCTCGCTGCCCAGGCTGGAGGAGGGCTTGGGCGCCGCCAGGCTGCCGTCGTCCATCGCTGCCTCGGCCTCCGCTGTCTCGTCGGGGGCCTGCAGCAGGGCGGTGGCCGTTTCGTCACGGATCTGGCGAAACTCCCGGTCGGCCAGTTCGAACAGGGCCGACAACACATTGATGCGCCGCTTGAGCTGGCCGGGGATGGATTTCTTGTACTTGATCTTGTGGTCCAGCACGCTCCAGGAGTCCTGGATGATGGTGCGCACCTGCAGTTCGAAGGGCTGGTCGGCATGCGCAGCCAGCGCCGGCAGTGCGCGCGGGCCAGGGCGCAGGTCCAGGTGCAGGCCCTTGTAGCCGAACGAGGCCTCGGTGCTCTCCACGGCCGAGGCCTTGTCGGTCACGTCGATCACCGCGAAATGCTGGCGCACGATCTGCGCCACCTTCTCGAGCTCGTCCTCATAGAGGCAGACCACGCGCACCCCGACGAGGTCGGTGATCCAGTGCTGGATCTCGTAGGGGGTGTTGCTTTCTTCCAGGCCGGGCCGGTATTTGCGTGCGAACTTGCGGATGCATTCGTCCACATCCTTGACCCGGCCCTCCACCTTGGAGACGTCGACGCTGCGGGCGCTGTCCACCACCTCGGCGATGGCGGCCGTAAAGGCCATGCAGGCGTCTTCCAGCGCGGACCTGCGGGCTGCGTAGAACGCACGGAACCGGGACTCTTCCCGTTCAAAATCAAGCGATGCCATGGTGGGGGTGCAAAGAGGGCGAGGGATGCCGGACGGCGGCTGCGGCAGGATGTGGAAGGAAAATGGGCGAGCGAACGATACCCGCATTCTGCGCCGCCCCCTGTCAGCCAATGCCGCGCACCGGGTGACCTCGCTTGGCAGGGGCGCCTGAAATCGGATAATGAACGCAGTGTGTGACCCATGCGATGACATCAGAACAAGACACGGTCCCCGCATCCACCGAGCCCGAGAGGCTCCGCGACGCATCCGCCAGCCAGCGCTGGCTGGTGCTGGTATTGCCACCGCTGATGGTCCTGATGATGCTCGGGGTGACCGGCCTGTACTGGTACCGGGCGCACAACGAGTCGCTCGACAAGCGCCTGCGCAACTTCCATGCAGCGGCCGAGCAGATTGCCTACAACCTGCGCGACCGCATGTCCACCTACGAGGTCATGCTGCGGGGCGTGCAGGGCTATGTGGACGGGTCCGAGCGCATCGAGCGGGGCGAGTTCCAGTCCTATGTCGGTGCGCTGCAGATGCAGCAGACACGGCCCGGCCTGCAGGGCATCTCGCTGGTCATGTTCGTGCAGGGCAGCGGCCTGGCGGCCCATCTGGCGGACATCCGTGGGCGCGGCTTCTCCGGCTACACCGTGCACCCACCGGGCGAACGTGCGCAGTACGCCCCCATCACCCACATCGAACCCCTGGAAGGCCGCAACCTCGAAGCCCTGGGCCTGGATGCGCTGACGCTGCCACCGGCGCGCGAGGCGCTGGAGCGGGCCCGCGACACCGGCCGGCTGGCACTGTCCGGCCTGCTGGGACCCTTGCCGCCGGGCACGCCGGCGCAGGGCGAGGTGGGGCTGTTCCTGCCGGTGTACTCCACCTTGCTGGAGGCCGAAACCCTGTCTGGCCGCCGCCGCGCCATCCGGGGCTGGGTGGCGGCCCCGTTCCGGGTGGGCGATGTGGTCAAGGGCCTGTCCCGCGAGTTCGATCCCGATATCGCCCTGGCCATCTACGACGGCGAGGAGCCCTTGCCCGAGGCCTTGCTGTATGGCGAACCCGGGCTGCAGGCGCAGGCCCTGGCGCGGGGGGCCGTGCAGACCAGCCGGCGCCTGGAGGTGGGCGGCCGCGCCTGGACGCTGCGGATGGCACCGCTGCCGGCCTTCGATCTGCGCCACGAAGACGAAGGCCACCACCTGGTGGCCGTGATGGGGGTCTTCATCAGCCTGCTGCTGGGCTGGTTCGCCTGGGTGCTGGCCACCGGGCGCGAGCGCGCCGCGGCACTGGCGCGCCGCATGACGGCCCAGCTGCGCGGCGCGCGCGATGACCTGGAGAGCACGCTCAGCGCCATCCCGGACCTGCTGTTCGAACTCGATGCCGAAGGCCGCATCCACCACTGCCGCTCTGCGCACATGCCGCAGTCTGCCCTCGATCCCACGCAATTCGTGGGGCAGCGGCTGCAGGACATCGTGCCCCCCGGCGAGGCCGCCGGCTGTCTGCAGGCCGTGCGCGCCGCGCTGGCCAACGGGTATTCCGCGGGCCACCAATACCACCTGGAGGTCGATGGCCAGACCCACTGGTACGAGCTGTCCATTGCGCGCAAGGACAGCACGCACCCGGGCGAGGGGCCGCGCTTCGTGGCCCTGGCCCGCGACGTCACCGAGCGCCAGCAGGCCCAGGCGCGCACGCACCAGCTGGCCTATTTCGACGCCCTGACCGGCCTGCCCAACCGCCGCATGCTGCTCGACCGGCTCGGCCTGGCCCTGGCCGCAGCGCGCCGCAACGGCCAGATCGGAGCCCTGCTGTTCGTGGACCTGGACAACTTCAAGCAGATCAACGATGCACGCGGCCATACACTGGGCGACCAGCTGCTGGCCGAGGTCGCCAGCCGCCTCACGGGCCTGCTGCGCCCCGGCGACACCGTGGCGCGCCTGGGGGGCGACGAGTTCGTGCTGCTGCTGCAGGGCATTGCCACCGACATGGCCACGGCCGGCCGGCAGGCCCTGGCCGTGGCCGAGCGCGTGCGCGAGGCACTGGAGCTGCCCTATGCCATCGACACCCACCTCTACAGCAGCACCGGCAGCCTGGGGATCACGCTGTTCCCCAAGCGCGCAGAGGGGGTGGAAGACCTGCTGCGCGAGGCCGACACGGCCATGTACCGCGCCAAGGACCTGGGGCGCAACCGCATCCGCTTCTACGAGGCGGCCATGCAGGCCGACGTGCAGGAGCGCCTGGCGCTGGAGCAGGACCTCAAGAAGGCCATGGCCGAAGGGCAGCTGGCCGCCCACATCCAGCCCCAGGTGGACGCACAGGGCAGCGTGGTCGGGGGAGAGCTGCTCATGCGCTGGAGCCATCCGGTGCGCGGCAGCGTGCCGCCGGCGCGCTTCATCCCGATTGCCGAGGCCTCGGGGCTGATCCTGCCCATGGGGGCCTGGATGATCGAGAAAGCCTGCGACGCCATCGCGCAGTTGCAGCGGCAGGGCAAGCCGCTGTCGATCTCGGTGAATGTGAGCCAGCGCCAGTTCCGGCAGGAGGATTTCGTCGAGCGCGTGCGCAATGTGCTGGCCCAGACCGGGGCCACACCGTCCTGCCTGGTCCTGGAAGTCACCGAGAGCCTGCTCATCGAGAACCTGGACGACACCATCGCCCGCATGACCGAGCTGGTGCACCTGGGCGTGCGCTTTTCCATCGACGACTTCGGCACCGGCTACTCCAGCCTGGCCTACCTCAAGCGCCTGCCGCTGTACGAGCTCAAGATCGACAAGAGCTTCGTGCAGGACACGCCCGATGACCCCAGCGACACAGCCATCGTGCAGTCCATCCTCTCGGTGGCACGCCACCTGAACCTGCGCGTGGTGGCCGAAGGCGTGGAGACGCAGGCCCAGGCCGACTTCCTGGCGGCCAGCCAGTGCGACTGCCTGCAGGGCTACCTGTTCTACCGCCCCGAGCCGCTGGGCGGCTGGCTGGACGGGATGCTCAGACCGGCTCGGGAATCAACGTCGTAGCCTGCGCCAGGGCATAGACCTCGCGGGCCGGCCGGTCCTTGAGCAGGTGGTTGCTCCAGACCTGGCGCCACAGGCGTGCGCCGCGCAGGCCGTGGCGCAGGCCCAGCATGTGGCGTGCGATGTGGGCCCAGGGCGTGCCGTACTGGGCCGCCTCGCGCTCCATGTACTCCACCATGGCCAATTCCACCTCCTCGCGGGTCAGCGGGCAGGGCGCGCCGCCATAGTAGACCTGGTCCCAGCGGGCCAGCCACCAGGGGTTGTGGTAGGCCTCGCGGCCGATCATCACGCCGTCCAGGTGCGCGAGCTGCTCCAGCACCACCTCGTCGGCCTGGATGCCGCCGTTGATGGCGATGGTCAGATGGGGAAATTCGGCCTTGAGCCGGTGCACCACCTCGTAGCGCAGCGGCGGGATGTCGCGGTTCTCCTTGGGCGACAGGCCCTGCAGCCAGGCATTGCGCGCATGCACGATGAACACCGTGCAACCCGCATCGGCCACCGTGCCCACGAAGTCGCGCACGAATCCGTAGTCTTCGACCTTGTCGATGCCGATGCGGTGCTTGACCGTCACGGGCACGTCCACCACGTCCTTCATGGCCTTCACGCCATCGGCCACCAGCTGGGGCGCCTTCATCAGGCTGGCCCCGAAGGCACCGCGCTGCACCCGGTCGCTCGGACAGCCGCAGTTCAGGTTGATCTCGCCATAACCCCATTGGGCACCCAGCCGCGCAGCCTGCGCCAGCAGTTCGGGCTCGTTGCCGCCCAGTTGCAGGGCCACCGGGTGCTCCTCGGCATTGAAGCGCAGGTGCCGCTCGGTGCCGCCATGGATGATGGCGCCCGCGTTCACCATTTCGGTGTAGAGCAGGGTCTGGCGTGTCAACAAGCGGTGGAAATAGCGGCAGTGGCGGTCCGTCCAGTCCATCATGGGCGCAACGGACATGCGCCAGGGGCTGTGCGCGGCAGGCTGTGCGGAGGCGAGGGCGGGGCTGTTTTCCAAGATCGGGACCGTTGTCATGAGGGAACGGGCATGCACGGCATGCACGCCAGTCCGGGAAAATAGGGGGAGCGGCGCGCGAACTGTGCGCCCATGCCTACATTTTCTCAGTTCCTGGCGCGGCATACTGGCGCAGGGACTCTTTGTTTGAATACGCTGCATGTGGAAGAACCCCGGGGTCGCCGTTGCGATCGCCCCGTCCCAACTGGTTGTTGGCCTGTACGTCTGGCTGGAGATGCGCTGGGACGAACACCCCTTTGTCGCCAACCGCTTCATGGTCCGCACCGCCAAGGATGTGGCGGTGATCCAGTCGCTCGGCCTGGAAGGCCACCTCTACTACTACCCGAACCGCAGCACGGTCGAACCGCTGCCCCTGGCGCCGGCAGGCGCCCCTGACCCCGAACCAGCCCCCCTGCAGGTCGATGCGCAGGCGGCCCTGGCCGCCGAGGTGCGCCGGCTCGACCAGGCCAAGAAGGACAAGCGCCAGCGCCAACGGGATGCCGCCGCGCGGGCCGACCGGGCCTGGGAAGACGCCGCGCGCCAGACCCGGGAGGCGCTGCTCACCCTCACGCGCTCGCCCAAGGCGGCAGGTCGCATCCTGGCCGACCTGTCGGGCGAGACGGCGGCGCGCATCGCCCAGAGCCAGGAGGTGCTGCTGCACCTGCTGGGCGACAAGAAGGACCAGGGCCCGCAGTTCCACGCGCTCAATGTGCTCACCCTGTGCATGCTGGTGGGCAAGAAGGCCGGCCTGTCCGAACGCGAGCTGGCCGACCTGGCCATGGCGGCCCTGGCGCACGACGTGGGCAAGTCCAAGGTGCCGCCGCAGCTGTTCAAGACCTCCCGGCGCAAGCGCCACGAGGAGGAATTCGTGCGCCAGCACGTGATGTACAGCACCCAGCTGGCTTCGGACTCGGGCGCCTTCAGCAAGGAGGCGCTGGCCTGCATCGCCAGCCACCATGAGGCGGCCGACGGCTCGGGCTGGCCGCGCGGCCAGCGCGAGACCCACCGCCTGGCCCTGATCCTGGCCATGGTGAACCGCTACGACAACCTGTGCTCGCCCGAGGCCCGCGACGTGGAGCCGCTGATGCCGGCCGAGGCCCTGGCGCACATGTTCAGGAACGAATCGGGCCAGCACGACCCGGCGCTGCTCAGCTCGCTCATCAAGCTGCTGGGCGTGTACCCGCCCGGCACGGTGGTGCAGCTCACCGATGGGGCGCTGGCGCTGGTGGTGGCGCCGGGGCCCGAGTCGCTGCGGCCCCAGGTGCTGGTCTACACGCCCGAAATCCCCAAGGACGAAGCCCCCCTGGTGGAGCTGCACACCGAGCATGACATCCGCGTGGCCGAGGCGATCCGGCCGTCCACGCTGCCACGCGAGGTGCTCGACTGGCTCAATCCCCAGCAGCGGCTGTCGTACTTCTTCTCGGTGGAAGACTGAAGGCCGGGTTCAGCGCGCCCCGGGCTTTTGCTGGTACAGGCCCTCGATGGCCTGGGCAAAGTGGGCCATGAGCGGTGCGCGCTTGAGCTTGAGCGTGGGCGTCATGAAGCCGTTCTCGATGGTCCAGGGCGCCAGGGTCAGGTGCACGGCGCGCGGCACGGCGTAGCGCGCGAAGCTGGCTGTGCTCTTTTCGATGCGCGCCAGCACGGCGCGGTGCACGGCCGGGTGGTTCAGGCTCTCGGGGTCCTGCGCAGGCAGGCCCAGGTCACCGGCCAGGCGCTGCCACTCGTCGGCACGCAGCACGGCCACGGCGGCGATGAAGGGGCGGTTCTCGCCCAGCACAAAGGCCTGTTCCAGCAGCGGATCGGCCAGCAGGGCCAGTTCCAGGTCGCCCGGCGGCACCTTCTCGCCCGTGGAGGTGACGATGATCTCCTTGATGCGACCGCGGATGAAGATGCGCCCATCGACGATGTCGGCCTGGTCGCCCGTGCCCAGCCAGCCATCGGACGCGAGAATGCGCGCCGTGTCCTCGGGCCGCTTCCAGTAGCCTTTCATGACGATGGGGCCGCGCACCTGCAGTTCGCGGTTTTCGCCGATGCGCACCTCCACGCCCGGCAGGGCCCGGCCCACGCAGGCCGGGTCGTTGTCCTGCAAGGAGTTGACCGACACCACGGGCGCGGTTTCGGTCATGCCGTAGCCCTGCACCAGCGGCAGGCCCAGGCCCAGGAAGCACTTGGCAATGGTGGGCGACAGCGGCGCACCGCCGCTCACGGCCACGCGCACGCGGCCACCGAACTGGGCCAGCAGCGGCTGGGCCACCAGGGCACGCAGCAGGGGCCAGGGCAGGGCGTTCATCCAGCCCCCGGCCGGGTCGGCCTGGGGCACGGGCAGGCCCTGCGCGGCGCAGAAGTTCTGCCAGCCCTTGGACTGCGCCGCCTCGTAGAGCTGCATCTTCCAGGGCGAGGGCGAGAGTTTTTCGAGCAGCTTGGCGTGGATGCGCTCGTAGATGCGCGGCACCGAGACCAGCACCGTGGGGCGGATGGTCTGCATGTCCTCGGCCAGTTGCGCCACCGAGCGCGCATAGGCCACACAGCTGCCGGCCGCGATCGGCAGGTAGTAGCCGCCCGTGCGCTCGAAGGTGTGCGACAGCGGCAAAAAGGACAGGAACACATCGTCCACCGTGGGCGCGATGCGTTCGAGCACGGCCTTCACATCGCTCACCACGTTGCGGTGCGTGAGCATCACGCCCTTGGGCTTGCCCGTGGTGCCCGAGGTGTAGACGATGGCGGCCAGGTCGTCAGGGCCTGGCGGGGTGGGGGGCGCCAGTTCCACCGCCTGGGCGGCACCCTCGAGCCATTGCGCGAGCGAGCCCACGGCCGGGGCATGGGCGGAGGGCGGGGTGGGCGTGAACGCGGGCTCCGGATCGGTCACGATCACCGCCCGCAGCGCCGGGAATTCCGAGCCTGCTGCGCGGATCTTCTCCCACTGCTGGGCGCTGCCCACGATGAGCATGGAGGCTTCGCAGTCCGAGAGGATGTAGGCGATGCTGCCCGGGTTGTCGATGGCGTGCAGCGGCACGGGCACGCAGTTGCTGGCCAGCGTGGACTGGTCGGCGCACATGGCATCAAGGCCGTTGGGCAGCAAAATGGCCACGCGGGCACCGGCCGGCAGCTGCAAGGCCACCAGGGCGCGCGACCACTGCGCGACGCGGGCAGCAGTCTCGGCCCAGGTCCAGGTCGTCCAGGCCTGGCCCTTGGCCTCGAAGGCACGGAAGGCGGGCGCGTCGGGCGTCAGGGTGGCGCGCCAGGAAAGAAGCTGGGGCAGCGTCTGGACGCTGCCGATGTCGGAAAAGGAGGAAGTCATCGGGTCGTTCGGGGCCTGGGCGGCATGCACAGAGCCAGGGCGGTACCATCGGGTACCAACCTGGGGAAAACCCGCGCGATCATACCTATCCTGGAGGCACAAGCTGTGCTTCTTTGTTTCTTGCGGCCCAGAGTTTTCGCGGCAGCAGGCCCCGCTCGGCCACAATCTCGGCAATTCCACACCGCTTTTCCTGCCTGCGCTGCACCACTCCATGGATCCCATCACCATCTTCATCGTCGCGACACTGATGATGCTGGCCAATGGCGGGGTGCTGGGCCTGATGCACAAGGATCTGCCGGTCTCCCTGCAACCCTGCGCCGAAACCTGGCGCATCGCCACCTTGCTGCTGGCCGGCAGCGCCGTGCTCTATGCCGTGCAGTACGAGCTGCCGCTGGGCCTGGTCTCGCCCATGGCCAATGGGATGGTGATGCTGGGCTGCACGGGCTATTGGCGGGCCTTGCGCCAGTTCGACGGTGCGCCGGACCGCTGGTGGATGTGGCTGCCGGCGCTGGCGGGCATTGGCGGCGTGCTCTGGTTCGCGGGCGTGCAGCCCGATACGCCCAGCCGCATCCTGCTGCTGTCCGGCGTAGTGGCCTTCGTGCTGATGGCCGGCACCCTGCAGCTCGTGCGCGGCGGCACAGGGGAGCGGGCGCGCAGCCGCAAGGCGCTGGCGGGCCTGTTCTTCCTGGTAGGCCTGTTCGTGCTGTTCCGCGCGGGCTATTTCCTGGTGCGCAAGGTGGGGCCATCGTTCGACATCACGGGCGAGGGCGCCTGGATCAACACCGCCAGCCCGCTCGTCACCGCCTTGCTGCCGGTGGTGGGCACCACGGCCTTTCTGTTCATGTGCTCGCAGCGCATCGGCCGCCAGTGGGAGCTGGCCGCCGCCACCGACTACCTGACGGGCCTGGCCAACCGCCGCACCCTGCTGGCCGAAGGCGAGAGCCGCTTTGCCACGGCGCGCCGGGGTGGTGCCCATTTGGCATTGGCGCTGGTCGATGTGGACCACTTCAAGGCCATCAACGACGGCCACGGGCACGAGGTGGGCGACAAGGCCTTGCAGCACGTGGCCCGGCAACTGCAGGCCACGGCACGCGGCCTGGACTTCGTGGCGCGCCATGGCGGAGAAGAATTCGTGGTGCTGCTGGACCTGGGGCAGCATGGCGATGCCCAGGCGGCGGGCGAGCGCCTGCGCCTGGCGGTGGCGGGCACGCCGTTCACGGCCGACGGGGCCTCGCTGACCATCACCATCTCGGCCGGCGTCGCCCTGCAGGCCGACGGTGACACCACGCTGGACCAGTTGCTGCGCCGCGCCGACGAGGCGCTGTATGCCGCCAAGCGCAGCGGGCGCAACCGGGTGGAACTCGCAGGCGGTTGACGGCGGCCCTCAGGTCGCCGCTTCCAGCCCCTGGGCGAAGTGGGCTTGCATGGCCTGGGCCGTGCCCGCGCCATCGCGCCGGGCCAGCGCGGCCATCACGGCGCGGTGCTCGGCCAGCGAGTCCTCGATGCGGCCCTGCTTGAGCAGCGAGTTGTGGCGGTTGAGCTTCATGACCTTGCGCAGGTCGGCCACCATCTGGCTGCGCCAGCGGTTGTCGGCCATCTCCAGAAGGCGCATGTGAAAGCGCTCGTTGATTGCAAAAAAGCGCTCGCGCTCGCCAGCGGCGCCTTCCAGCTCGGCGTGCAGGGCTTCCAGTTCGCGCAGTTGGGTGGGGGAGGCGGTGGCTGCGACCACGGCGGCAGCGTCGCTCTCCAGCAGGCTGAGCAGGTGGTACACGTCGCGCAGGTCTTTTTCCGACATCTCCGTCACATAGGCGCCACGGCGCACCTTCATCGTGACCAGGCCTTCGGCGGCCAGCACCTTGAGCGCCTCGCGCAGGGGCGTGCGGCTGATGCCGAATTCCTCGGCGATCTTGAGTTCGTCGATCCAGCTGCCGGGCTCCAGCTCGCGGCGGAAGATGCGCTGGCGCAATTGCTCAGCGACTTCTTCGTACAGGGCGCGGGGCGTCAGGGTCAGTGCGGACATGGGCTGGATTGTAAACCGTGAGAATATTTTGAATCAATAATTATGAATGATGTAAACTTGGCACCACATCGGGATTTGCCCCTGACTACGATACCGCCACCCTCGGAGACCGTTTCGCCATGAGTGCCACGCCCCCCAACAGCCCCTCTGAATTCGCTGCCGCCTCGCTCGAGGCCTGGGCGAAAGCCGCTGCCAAGTCGGCACCAGGGGGCGATGTCAATGCGCTGAACTGGGTCACGCCCGACGGCATCACCGTCAAGCCGCTGTACACGGCAGCCGACACCGCCGGCCTGAAGTACGCCGACACGCTGCCCGGCTTCGAGCCCTACCTGCGCGGCCCCCAGGCCACCATGTATGCGGTGCGGCCCTGGACCATCCGCCAGTACGCGGGCTTTTCCACGGCCGAAGAGTCCAACGCCTTCTACCGCAAGGCGCTGGCCGCGGGCGGGCAGGGCGTGAGCGTGGCGTTCGATCTGGCCACCCACCGCGGCTACGACAGCGACCACCCACGCGTGACCGGCGACGTGGGCAAGGCCGGCGTGGCCATCGACTCGGTGGAGGACATGAAGATCCTGTTCGACCAGATCCCGCTGGACAAGGTCTCGGTCTCCATGACCATGAACGGCGCGGTGCTGCCGGTGCTGGCCGGCTACGTGGTGGCGGCGGAAGAGCAGGGCGTGTCGCAGGCGCAGCTGAGCGGAACCATTCAGAACGACATTCTGAAAGAGTTCATGGTGCGCAACACCTACATCTACCCGCCCAAGCCGAGCATGCGCATCATCGGCGACATCATCGGCTACACGGCACGCAACATGCCGAAGTTCAACTCCATCTCCATCTCCGGCTACCACATGCAGGAGGCAGGCGCCAACCAGGCGCTGGAGCTGGCCTTCACCCTGGCCGACGGCAAGGAGTACGTGAAGACGGCCATGGCCTCGGGCCTGGACGTGGACGATTTCGCGGGCCGCCTGTCCTTCTTCTGGGCCATCGGCATGAACTTCTACCTCGAAGTCGCCAAGATGCGCGCCGCACGCCTGCTGTGGTGCCGCATCATGAAGGAGACCGGCGCCAAGAACCCCAAGAGCCTGATGCTGCGCACCCACTGCCAGACCAGCGGCTGGAGCCTGACCGAGCAGGACCCGTACAACAACATCGTGCGCACCACCATCGAGGCCATGGCAGCCGTGTTCGGCGGCACGCAGAGCCTGCACACCAATGCGCTGGACGAAGCCATCGCGCTGCCCACCGAGTTCTCGGCCCGCATCGCGCGCAACACGCAGCTCATCATCCAGGAAGAGACGCACATCACCAACGTGGTCGACCCCTGGGCCGGCAGCTACATGATGGAAAAGCTCACCCAGGACATGGTGGACGCCGCCTGGGCCATCATCGAGGAGGTCGAAGCCATGGGCGGCATGACCCAGGCCGTGGACAGCGGCTGGGCCAAGCTCAAGATCGAGGCCGCCGCCGCCGAGAAGCAGGCGCGCATCGACAGCGGCAAGGACGTGATCGTGGGCGTCAACAAGTACAAGCTGGCCAAGGAAGACCCGGTCGACATCCTGCAGATCGACAATGTCAAGGTGCGCGACGGCCAGATCGCACGCCTCAAGGACATCCGCGCCAAGCGCGATGCGGCCCAGGTGCAGGCAGCCCTCGACGCACTCACCCAGGCCGCCGAGTCCGGCGAGGGCAACCTGCTGGACCTGGCCATCAAGGCCGTGCGCCTGCGCGCCACGGTGGGCGAGGTGTCCGACGCACTCGAAAAGGTCTACGGACGCCACCGCGCCGACACACAAAAGGTGACCGGTGTGTACGCTGCCGCCTACGACTCGGCCGAGGGCTGGGACAAGCTCAAGACCGAGATCAGCGACTTCGCCGAGGCCGAAGGCCGCCGCCCGCGCGTGATGATCGCCAAGCTTGGCCAGGACGGGCACGACCGCGGCGCCAAGGTGGTGGCCACGGCCTTTGCCGACCTGGGCTTCGACGTGGACATGGGCCCGCTGTTCCAGACGCCCGAGGAATGCGCGCGCCAGGCCATCGAGAACGACGTGCACGCCGTGGGCGTGAGCACCCTGGCCGCCGGCCACAAGACCCTGGTGCCGGCCATCATCCAGTCGCTCAAGGACCAGGGCGCGGACGACATCATCGTCTTCGTGGGCGGGGTGATCCCCGTGCAGGACTACGACTTCCTGTACGAGGCCGGCGTCAAGGGCGTCTACGGCCCGGGCACGCCCATCCCGGCCAGCGCCAAGGACGTGCTTGAACAGATCCGCAAGGCCATCGCGGCATGAACGGCCTGGGAGGTGCTGCCTTGACTGCGCCCCTGTTCACCCTGCAGCCCGTGGCCGAAGAAGACTTCGAGCCCATGCTGGCGCTGCGCACCGCCGCCATGCGCGAAAGCCTGGAGCGCGTGGGCCGCTACACGCCCGAGCGTTCGCGCGAACGCCTGCGCGCCGCCTTCGCGCCCCAGTACATGCAGCACCTGGTCTCGGCAGACGGCCGGCGCATGGGCTTTGTCACCGTGCAGCCCGAGGGCCCAGGGGTGCTGCGCCTGCAGCACCTGTACCTGCACCCTGACTGGCAGGGCAGCGGCATTGGCGCTGCGGTGCTGGCCGATGTCCAGGAGCGTGCGCGCCGCGAAGGCGCCGTGCTGCGCCTCACCGCCCTGCAGCTGAGCGATGCCAACCGCTTCTACCAGCGCCACGGCTTCGTGCAGACCGGCGAGGAAGACGTGGACGTGCACTACGAGTGGCGGGCCGGGGAGGGCGCACCCGCATGAACGCCCCCCAGCCCCTGACCGAACTGCACGGCCCGGCCCACCAGTGGTTCGACGGCATCCTGCACGGCAGCCAGCCCGTGCAGCGCCGCGCCATGGCCAAGGCCATCACCTTGCTCGAATCCACCCGGGCCGACCACCGCGCCCAGGGCGATGCCCTGCTCACGGCGCTGCTGCCGCACACGGGCCAAGCCTTTCGCCTGGGCATCAGTGGCGTGCCCGGTGTGGGCAAGTCCACCTTCATCGAGGCGCTGGGCCTGTTCCTGATTGCCAAGGGCCACCGCGTGGCGGTGCTCACGGTCGACCCGTCGAGCACGGTCTCGGGCGGCTCCATCCTGGGCGACAAGACGCGCATGGAGCAGCTGTCCATGCGCGAGGAGGCCTATATCCGCCCCAGCCCCTCGGGCGGCACCCTGGGCGGCGTGGCCGAGAAGACGCGCGAGGCCATGCTGGTCTGCGAGGCCGCCGGCTACGACGTGGTGGTGGTCGAGACCGTGGGTGTGGGCCAGAGCGAGATCGCCGTGGCCGGCATGACCGACATGTTCGTGCTGCTGCAACTGCCCAATGCGGGCGATGACCTGCAGGCCATCAAGAAGGGCGTGATGGAGATCGCCGACCTGGTGGCCATCAACAAGGCCGACATCGACAAGAACGCCGCCACGCGCGCCCAGGCGCAGATCACATCGAGCCTGCGCCTCTTGGGCATGCACGGCAACCCCGACCATGCCACGCACGGAGCGCTCTGGCAGCCGCGCGTGGTGCAGATCAGTGCGCTGCTGGGCGAGGGCGTGGACGGCTTCTGGGACGCCGTCACCCAGTTCCGCACCCAGCAGACCGACAACGGCCGCCTGGCCCTGCGCCGCGAAAAGCAGTCGCTGGCCTGGATGTGGGAGCGCATCGACGCAGGGCTCAAGCAGGCCTTCCGCCAGCACCCGGCCGTGCGCGGCCTGCTGCCCACGCTGCAGGCCGATGTGGCTGCCGGGCGCGTGGCGGCCTCCACGGCGGCACGCAGCCTGCTGGCCGCGCAAGGCACGAACCATTCTCTCTAGACAACGACACCCATTTCACCGAAAGAGCGACACCATGCAAGACATCCTGGAGCAACTGGAGAAGAAGCGCGCCCTGGCGCGCCTGGGCGGCGGGCAAAAGCGCATCGATGCGCAGCACGCCAAGGGCAAGCTCACGGCGCGCGAGCGCATCGAGTTGCTGCTCGACGACAACACCTTCGAAGAGTGGGACATGTTCGTCGAGCACCGCTGCACCGACTTCGGCATGGAGGCCAACAAGATCCCCGGCGACGGCGTGGTCACCGGCTACGGCATGATCAATGGCCGCCTGGTGTTCGTCTTCAGCCAGGACTTCACCGTCTTCGGCGGCGCATTGAGCGAAACCCATGCCGAGAAGATCTGCAAGGTGATGGACCAGGCCATGAAGGTCGGCGCCCCGGTGATCGGCATCAACGACTCGGGCGGCGCGCGCATCCAGGAAGGCGTGGCCTCGCTGGGCGGCTATGCCGACGTGTTCCAGAAGAACGTGATGGCCAGCGGCGTGATTCCGCAGATCAGCATGATCATGGGCCCCTGCGCGGGCGGCGCCGTGTACTCGCCGGCCATGACGGACTTCATCTTCATGGTCAAGGATTCGAGCTACATGTTCGTGACCGGCCCCGAGGTGGTCAAGACCGTGACGCACGAGGAGGTCACGGCCGAGGAACTGGGCGGCGCCAGCACCCACACCACGCGCAGCGGCGTGGCCGACATGGCCTTCGAGAACGACGTGGAGGCGCTGATGATGCTGCGCCGCCTGTACAACTACCTGCCGCTGAACAACCGCGAAAAGGCGCCCGTGCGCCCCAGCAACGACCCGGCTGACCGCATGGACTTGAGCTTGGACACCCTGGTGCCCGAGAACCCGAACAAGCCCTACGACATGAAGGAGCTGATCACCAAGGTGGTGGACGACGGCGACTTCTTCGAGCTGCAGCCCGACTACGCCAAGAACATCGTGATCGGCCTGGCCCGCATGGAAGGCCAGACCGTGGGCATCGTCGCCAACCAGCCGCTGGTGCTGGCCGGCTGCCTCGATATCAAGAGTTCCATCAAGGCCGCGCGCTTCGTGCGCTTTTGCGATGCCTTCAACATCCCCGTGGTCACCTTCGTCGACGTGCCCGGCTTCATGCCCGGCACCAGCCAGGAGTACGGCGGCATCATCAAGCACGGGGCCAAGCTCTTGTACGCGTATGCCGAGTGCACCGTGCCCAAGATCACGGTCATCACGCGCAAGGCCTACGGCGGCGCCTACGACGTGATGAGCTCCAAGCACCTGCGCGGCGACGTGAACCTGGCCTGGCCCAACGCCGAGATCGCTGTGATGGGCGCCAAGGGCGCGGTGGAGATCATCTTCCGCGAGGACAAGAACGACCCCGTCAAGCTCGCCGCCCGCGAAGCCGAGTACAAGGAGCGCTTTGCCAACCCCTTCGTGGCCAGCGCACGCGGCTTCATCGACGACGTGATCCTGCCGCACGAGACGCGCAAGCGCATCTGCCGCAGCCTGGTCATGCTGCGCGACAAGAAGCTGGAGAACCCCTGGCGCAAGCACGGCAACATCCCGCTGTGAGGCAGGACCAGAGCGGCCGATAGGCAAGGAGCACCCATATGTCCATCCAACTCTATTACCACCCGTACTCCCGCGCGGCCGGTACCCTCTGGGCGCTGGAGGAGGCGGGCGTCGCCTACGACCTCGTGGTGACCGACATCCTGAAGGGCGCCCAGAAGGGGCCCGACCTGGTCACCAGGAACCCTATGGGCAAGCTGCCCACACTGGTGGACGGCAAGCTGGTGGTGTCCGAAGCCGCCGCCATTGCCCTGTACCTGGCAGACCGCTACGCGCCGGGCCGCCTGGCCCCGGCCCTTGATGACCCGCAGCGCGGCACCTACCTGCGCTGGTCGCTGTTCGCGCCCAGCGTGATCGAGCCGGCCGTGATGGCCAAGGGAGCGGGCTGGGAGGTCAAGGAGATGTCCGCCGGATGGGGGCGCTACGACACCATGATCGCCTCGGCAGAAAGCGCCATTGCAGACCGGGACTTCGTTCTGGGCAGCGCCTTTTCCATGGCCGACGTGGTGTTCGGCGGCACGCTGCGCTTCATGATGGACTTCAAGCAGATCGAGCCCACGCCCACCTTCACCGCCTATGTGCAACGGCTCGACGCACGAGCCGCCTACCAGCGTGCCAACGCCCGCAACCAGGCCATGCGCAAGGAACTGGGCCTGCAGTAGCGGCCCGCCCCCCAGACAGCCCCAGCAAAGACAAGACAACGGAGCCCTTGAAATGTTCACCAAAATCCTGATCGCCAACCGTGGTGAGATCGCCTGCCGGGTCATCGCCACCGCGCGCAAGATGGGCATCGCCACCGTGGCCGTGTATTCCGACGCCGACAAGGAAGCGCGCCACGTGAAGCTGGCCGACGAGGCCGTGCGCATCGGCGCCGCGCCCAGCCGCGAAAGCTACCTGCTGGCCGACAACATCATCGCCGCCGCCAAGCAGACCGGCGCGCAGGCCATCCACCCGGGCTACGGCTTCCTGTCGGAGAACGAGGCCTTCGCCCAGCGCTGCGAGGACGAGGGCATCGCCTTCATCGGCCCCAAGGCGCATTCGATTGCGGCCATGGGCGACAAGATCGCGTCCAAGAAGCTGGCCAACGAAGCCAAGGTCAACACCATCCCCGGCTACAACGACGCCATCAGCGGCCCCGAGCAGGCGGTGGAGATCGCCAAGGGCATCGGCTACCCGGTGATGATCAAGGCCTCGGCCGGCGGCGGCGGCAAGGGCCTGCGCGTGGCCTTCAACGACAAGGAGGCCTTCGAAGGCTTTGCCAGCTGCCAGAACGAGGCACGCAACAGCTTCGGCGACGACCGCATCTTCATCGAGAAGTTCGTGCAGCAGCCGCGCCACATCGAGATCCAGGTGCTGGGCGACAGCCACGGCAA
>JAESFW010000260.1_pt1 | contig 52506 bp, 51 predicted proteins | sample 9269481 | NCBI WGS metagenome assembly JAESFW01 (sample SAMN14515350, study PRJNA621654) | algae metagenome | isolation source: Lyngbya sp. HA4199-MV5 and co-occurring heterotrophs from soil with... | place: USA: Ahupuaa O Kahana State Park, Hawaii | collected 2009-07-21 | reverse complement strand
GGTGGCGGCACGGCCCCACTCGCCGGCGTTGCCGCCATCGCCCTTGGCCAGGAATTCGAGGTTGTCGTCGAGGGCGCCCATCCAGGGGCCCATCTTCTCTTCTTCCGTGCCGGGCAGGAAGCCGATGTCCTCGCCCACGCTCACGGTGGCGCGGGTCATGATGATCTCGGTGTAACGGCGGTCATCGAGCACCTGGGTCAGGCCCGCGGCCAGGGCCAGCAGGGTCTTGCCGGTGCCGGCCGTGCCGGTCAGGGTCACGAAGTCGATCTCGGGGTCCATGAGCAGGTTCATGGCGTAGTTCTGCTCGCGGTTGCGCGTGGTCACGCCCCAGACCGCATGCTTGGCCGAGCCATAGTCCTTGAGGGTCTGCAGCACGGCCGTCTTCTCGCGGATCTCGCTCACGCGCGCGAACAGGCTGGGCTCGCCGGGCGCCTCGAAGTACACGAACTGGTTGATCATCAGCTGCGGCACGATGGGGCCGCCAATGCGGTAGTAAGTGTGCACTCCGCTTTGCCAGCTCTCCACGTTCTTGCCGCTCTTGACCCAGAAGTCGGGCGGCAGGGCGAGCACACCCGAGTACAGCAGGTCGCCGTCTTCCAGGGTCTTGTCGTTCTGGTAGTCCTCGGCGGCCAGGCCCAGGGCGCGTGCCTTGACGCGCATGTTGATGTCCTTGGACACCAGCACCACCTCGCGTGGCGCATGCAGCTTGCGCAGCGCTTCCACCACGCCCAGGATCTGGTTGTCCGCCTTGCCCTGCGGCAGGCTGGTGGGCAGGCTGTAATCCAGCGGCGCGGTCTGGAAGAACAGGTGGCCGCCGGCTGCGCGCTGGCCGGTGGAGTCGAGCTTGAGGCCGTGGGCGATGTCGGCACCCTGCACCCCGGCCAGGGCGTCGAGCGTGCGGCTGGTCTGGCGGCCGTTGCGGGCCACCTCGGTCATGCCCTTCTTGTGGCCGTCAAGCTCCTCCAGCACGATCATCGGCAGGAAGATGTCGTGCTCTTCGAAGCGGAACAGGCTGGTCGGGTCGTGCAGCAGCACATTGGTGTCCAGCACGAACAGCTTGGTCGGACCGCTGGGGCGCGCGCGCTTGGTGGTACGGCTGGCGGGGGCGGCTGCCGGCGCGGCCGTGGCGGCGCGGCTGGCTGTCTTCTTGGCGGTGCTGCGCGGGCTGGCGGGGGTGGCCGGCGCCTTGGCACGGCTGGGCGCGGCGGCGGGCTCCCCTGCGGGGAGGGGGGTTACGCTCGCCACCGGGGCGGACACGGCCTGCAGGGTGGTGCGGCCGGCGGTCGTCTTGCGGGCGGGCGTACGGGGTGCAGAGAGTTCCGGGGCCTCTGTGGCCGCAGGCTGCGCTGTGGCGCGGCCGGGTTTGGCCACCACGTCATAGGCATCGGGGGAGAGCAGGGCGGCGCGGCGGCTGGGGGCGGGAGGAAGGGGCATGGTGTACGGGCCTCGGTCTGGTAGGGATCAGAAAGCAAAAAGCCGCCTGGAGGCCAAGGCGGCTTTGTCGGGGAAGGCTGGCGTTGCAAAATCCGGAAGCATCGACCCCATTATGCCCATTCCCGGTGGCGCTTCCGAAGTGGGTGGATGCGCCTGTTGCGTGGATGCCCGCCGGGTGGCTTCAGGCGGCTTTCTTCAGGGCCTTGATGCTTTTGACGGCCTTGAGCACTTCGTCCACGTGGCCGGGGACCTTCAGGCCACGCCATTCCTGCACCAGCAGGCCGTCGGGACCGATCAGGAAGGTGCTGCGCTCGATGCCCTTGACCTTCTTGCCGTACATGATCTTGTTCTTGACCACGCCGAACATGTGGCACATCTTCTCTTCGGTGTCGGCGATCAGCTCGAACGGCAGTTCCAGCTTTTCCTTGAAGTCGTCGTGCGACTTCATGTTGTCGCGCGACACGCCGAACACGGCAGCACCGGCCTTCACGAAGTCCTTGTACTTGTCGCGGAACTGCATGGCCTCCGTCGTGCAGCCCGGGGTGTTGTCCTTGGGATAGAAGTACAGCACCAGAATCTGGCCGAGGTGGGAGGTGTTGGAGACCTTGATTCCACCGGTTGCGTTGGCTTCAAATTCAGGGAGGGGTTTGTTGACAACGATCGCCATATCACTTCAATCTCTCAGGATGTAGTCGTTGATAAGCCAGGGGAGTGGGGGTGTTTTTGCTTTTGGAGGGCCCCTGACCGCAACCGGAGATTTTACCCTGAAACGGACTCTTTCGCGAATCGCATTCTGTAACCAAAGTACACAGGCCGGAACCTGTTCGGTACCTCCACCGCCCTGGGGCGAGGGTCAGGACGCCGCCTCCAGCAGCAGTGCCGCAACCACATTGCGCCCCTCGCCAGCCAGGATGTTGTAGGTGCGGCAGGCAGCCGCCGTGTCCATGGTTTCCAGGCCCAGGCGGCGCGCCATCAGCGGCTGCAGCCAGGCCGGGGGCGGAAAACGGTTGCGCTGGCCGCTGCCGAAGATGACCAGCTCGGTCTCCAGCTGTGCCAGTTCGGCAAAGTGCTCGGCCGTGAGGTCCTCATAGCGCGCGCAGGGCCAGGCCCGGCGCAAACCGTCCGAGCCCACGATCACGCTGTGCGTGATCTTCTCGCCATCCACCCCGATCCAGCCCGGGCCATAGCCCGTGACGGTTTGTACGTTGGCTTTGTCCGGCTGGAATTTCATGGTGTGCGTCGGGTGCGCGGCGCGGGCCCGGGGGCCCGCCTCGCTGGTGATCTGTGGTCAAATTATAGGTTTCGCCCATTGGCTGGCCCCGTTGGCTGACCCTGGTGCGAGCCGCACTTTTTGTCCACCGCATCTTCCAGCGCATGAAAACCGTCCAGAAATCCGCCAAGCTTGCCAACGTCTGCTACGACATCCGGGGCCCGATCATGGACGCGGCCAAGAAGATGGAAGAGGACGGCCACAAGATCATCAAGCTCAACATCGGCAACCTGGCGGTGTTCGGTTTCGATGCGCCCGAAGAGATCCAGCAGGACATGATCCGCAACCTGCCCAACTCGGCCGGCTATTCGGACAGCAAGGGCATCTTCGCGGCCCGCAAGGCCGTGATGCACGAGACCCAGAAGCAGGGCATCAAGGGCGTGGCCCTCGATGACATCTACCTGGGCAACGGCGCCAGCGAACTCATCGTGATGGCCACCAACGCCCTGCTGGACGATGGCGATGAACTGCTGCTGCCCTCGCCCGACTACCCGCTGTGGACGGCTGCGGCCAGCCTTTCGGGCGGCACGCCCGTGCACTACCTGTGCGAAGAGGCCAATGGCTGGATGCCCGACCTGGCCGACATCCGCGCCAAGATCACGCCGCGCACCAAGGGCATCGTGGTCATCAACCCCAACAACCCCACCGGGGCGCTGTACTCGGACGAATTGCTCAAGGGCATCGTCGCCATCGCGCGCGAGCATGGTCTCGTGATCTTTGCCGACGAGGTCTACGACAAGGTGCTGTACGACGGCGCCACGCACACCGCTATCGGTTCGCTCAGCGAGGACGTGCTCACCCTCACCTTCAACTCCCTGTCCAAGAGCTACCGCTCCTGCGGTTACCGCGCGGGCTGGCTGGTGGTCTCGGGCGACAAGAAGCCCGCGAAGGACTACATCGAGGGCCTGAACATGCTCTCCAACATGCGCCTGTGCGCCAACGTGCCCGGCCAGTGGGCCGTGCAGACGGCGCTGGGTGGCTACCAGAGCATCAACGAACTGGTGTGCGAGGGCGGCCGCCTGCGCAAGCAGCGCGACCTGGCCTATGAGCTGATCACCGCCATCCCGGGCGTCACCTGCGTGAAGCCGCGCGCCGCGCTGTACATGTTCCCGCGCCTGGACCCGGCCATCTACCCGATCCAGGACGACCAGCAGTTCTTCCTGGAGCTGCTGCAGGAGACCAAGGTCATGCTGGTGCAGGGCACGGGCTTCAACTGGGCCGCACCCGACCATTTCCGCATCGTGTTCCTGCCCCATGAGGACGACCTGCGCGATGCCATCGGCCGCGTGGCGCGCTTCCTTGAGCAGTACCGCAAGCGCCAGCAGACCGCCGTCGCCTGAGGCGGCCGGGCCCGCTGACCGACAGACAGACAGGAAACCTGCCCATGCGCCACCGCCATGCCGCCCGATCCCTGGCACTGCCCGTCTGCCTGGCTGTGCTGGCGCTGCCGGTGCAGGCCGCCGACAAGGACCCCGTGGGCTTTCGGCACAAGGACTGGGGCCTGCAGTGCGACAACACCCGGGCCTGCCGGGCCGTGGGCTACCAGGCGGAGGCCGGCGACTCCGGCCCCGTCTCCATCCGCCTGGCACGCGAGGCCGGGCCGGGCACGCCGGTGCTGGTGGACCTGCAGGTGTCCAGCGACAACGCCACCCCGGCGGCGCTCAACCTCAAGGTGGGCAAGCTGGCCCTGACCGGCCTCAAGGGCGAGATGCCCCGTGTGCCTGCCGGCCAGGTGGCTGCACTGCTGCAGGAGCTGCAGAAGAACGACGAGGCCACCGTCACGGCGGGCAAGGAGCAGTGGGTGCTGTCGCTGGCGGGTGCCAGCGCCGTGCTGCTCAAGATGGACGAGGCGCAGGGCCGCATCGGCACCCCCGGAGCCCTGGTGCGGAGGGGCAGCAAGCCCGAGTCCTCGGTGCCGGCCGCCGTGCCGGCGCCGGTGGTCAACGCCGTGCTGCCCCTGCCCGAGCGCAAGGGCGACGCCGCCCTCGCCAAGCCGCTGCTGGCGGCCATCAACCTCAAGGAGGTGGATGAGCGCTGCAATGGCGATCCGCCCAAGCCTGCCGACGTGCAGGTGCACCGCCTGACCGAGCGCAAGGTGCTGCTGTCCATCCCCTGCGCCATGGGCGCCTACAATTTCGGTGGACTCAACTGGCTGGCCAACGACCGCCCGCCCTACCAGCCGCAGCCACTCGACGCCGAAGGCGAATTCGATGCGGCCGATGGTTCGATCCGCTCCTCCATGAAGGGACGCGGCATCGGTGACTGCTGGTCCATGCAGGAATGGCACTTCGACGGCAAAGGCTTCGTGCTGACCGGCGAATCCGGCGACAGCATGTGCCGCGGCTTTGCCGGTGGCGCCTGGCAACTGCCCTCCTATACCGCCAAGGTGGTCCTGCCCACCAACCCCGCTTCCAAGAAACCCTGATTTTTATGACCATGAAACCCATCCAAGTAGGCCTGCTGGGCATCGGCACCGTCGGCAGCGGCGTGTTCAACGTGCTGCAGCGCAACCAGGAAGAAATCCGCCGCCGCGCGGGCCGCGGCATCGAGATCACCATGGTGGCCGACCTCGATGTGGCGCGCGCCCGCGCGGTCGTGGGTGAGGGCATCCAGGTCGTCAACGACGCCCGCGCCATCATCGCCAACCCTGATATCGACATCGTGATCGAGCTCATCGGCGGCTACGGCATCGCGCGCGCCCTGGTGCTCGAAGCGATTGCGGCTGGCAAGCATGTGGTCACCGCCAACAAGGCGCTGCTGGCCGTGCACGGCACCGAGATCTTCGCGGCCGCATCGGCCAAGGGCGTGATGGTGGCCTTCGAGGCCGCCGTCGCCGGTGGCATTCCCATCATCAAGGCGCTGCGCGAAGGCCTCACGGCCAACCGCATCCAGTGGATTGCCGGCATCATCAACGGCACCACCAACTTCATCCTGTCCGAGATGCGCGACAAGGGCCTGGATTTCGACGTGGTGCTCAAGGAGGCCCAGCGCCTGGGCTATGCCGAGGCCGACCCCACCTTCGACATCGAAGGCGTGGACGCTGCCCACAAGGTCACGCTGATGAGCGCCATCGCCTTCGGCATCCCGGTGCAGTTCGACAAGGCCTACGTCGAAGGCATCACCAAGCTGGGCGCGGCCGACATCAAGTACGCCGAGCAACTGGGCTACCGCATCAAGCTCTTGGGCATCACCAAGCGCGCGGACAAGGGCGTCGAGCTGCGCGTGCACCCGAGCCTGGTGCCCGCCAAGCGCCTCATCGCCAACGTCGAGGGTGCCATGAACGCCGTGGTGGTGCAGGGCGATGCCGTGGGCTCCACGCTGTACTACGGCAAGGGCGCGGGCAGCGAACCCACGGCCAGCGCCGTGATCGCCGACCTGGTGGACATTGCCCGCCTGCACACGGCCGACCCCGAGCACCGCGTGCCGCACCTGGCTTTCCAGGCGAACACGCTCGCCGACGCCATGGGCACGCTGCCGCTGCTGCCCATGAGCGAAGTGGTCACCAGCTACTACCTGCGCCTGCGCGTGGCCGACCAGGCCGGCGTGCTGGCCAAGGTCACCGGCCTGCTGGCCGAGGCCGGCGTCAGCATCGACGCTGTGCTGCAGCGTGAAGCCGATGAAGTGGGCGGCGAAGGCTCCACCCAGACCGACCTCATCATCCTCACGCACGACACGCGCGAAGGCACCATGGACGCCGTGATCGCCCAGATGCAGGCCCTGCCCACCGTGCTCGCCCCGATCACGCGCATCCGCAAGGAAGAGCTCAACTGATAGCGCGCCTGCGATGCAGCCCTGCCACTGCCATGCCCACCCTGGTTGCTGCGCTCACGCTCGCGGCACTGCTGCGGCTGTCACTGGTGGAGTTGCCGCGTTGGCACCTGGCTTTCTGGTTCGCGGTGCTGGTCGGGCTGGCGCTTGTGCAGTCCATGCCGCGGTGGGATGCGGTGCTCAACGCCGCAGGCAGCTTTCTGGCGGCCTGGCTGTACTTCGTGCTGCTCGACCGCACCGACAACCGGGCCGACCGGGTACTGCACTGGCTCATCCTGGTCGGCGGCTTCTTTCTGCTGATCGCGTCGCGCCTCTTTATCGACATCCGTGTGTACGGCATCAGCTTTTGAACACAGACGGGACTTTCCCATGAAATACCTCAGCACCCGCGGCCATGCAGACCGCAAGCAGTTCTGCGACATCCTGCTCGAAGGCCTGGCCCCCGATGGCGGCCTCTACCTGCCCGAGCACTACCCAGAGGTCGACGATGCCATGCTCACGCGCCTGCGCAAGGCCTACCATGAGCAGGGCTACGCCGAACTGGCCTTCCAGATCCTGTCGCTGTACATCGACGACATTCCGGCGGCCGACCTCAAGGCCCTGTGCGAGAAGACGTACACCGCCGAGGTCTTCGGCACCGGCGAGATCGTGCCCCTGCGCCACCTCGAAAACAGCCTGTGGCTCGAAGCCCTGTCCAACGGCCCCACGCTGGCCTTCAAGGACATGGCCATGCAGCTCTTGGGCAACCTGTTCGAGTACGAACTGGGCCGCCGCGGCGAAGAGCTCAACATCCTGGGCGCCACCAGCGGCGACACCGGCAGTGCGGCCGAATACGCCATGCGCGGCAAGAAGGGCGTGCGCGTCTTCATGACCAGCCCGCACGGGCGCATGAGCGCCTTCCAGCAGGCGCAGATGTTCAGCCTGCAGGACGAGAACATCCACAACCTCGCCATCGAAGGCGTGTTCGACGACTGCCAGGACATCGTCAAGGCCGTGAGCAACGACCTCGCGTTCAAGCGCAAGTACAAGATCGGCACCGTCAACTCCATCAACTGGGCGCGCCTGCTGGCCCAGGTGGTCTACTACTTTGCCGGCTACGTGCAGGCCACCGAGACCAACGACCAGAAGGTCAGCTTCACCGTGCCCAGCGGCAACTTCGGCAACATCTGCGCCGGCCATGTGGCGCGCATGATGGGCCTGCCCATCGCCAAGCTGGTGGTCGCCACCAACGAGAACGACGTGCTCGACGAGTTCTTCCGCACCGGCGTGTACCGCGTGCGCGGCAGTGCCGATACGCACGAGACGTCGAGCCCCTCGATGGACATCAGCAAGGCCAGCAACTTCGAGCGCTTCGTGTTCGACCTGCTGGGCCGCGACGGCGCGCGCACCAAGGCCTTGTTCGGCGACGCACTGGCCAAGGAGGGTCAGTTCGACCTGAGCCGTGATCCGAAGTTTGCCGACGCCGCAGTGCGCTATGGCTTCGAGAGCGGCAAGAGCACGCATGCCGACCGCCTGGCCACCATCAAGGACAACTTCCAGCGCCACGGCGTGACCATCGACACCCACACCGCCGACGGCGTGAAGGTGGCCCTGGAGCACCACAGCGACCCCGCCGTGCCCATGATCGTGCTGGAGACGGCCCTGCCCATCAAGTTTGCCGAGACCATCGTCGAAGCCCTGGGCCAGCCGCCGGAGCGCCCGGCGAAGTTTGCCGGCATCGAAGACCTGCCCAAGCGCGTGCAGGTGATGCCTGCCGATGTGCGCCAGGTGCAGGCCTATATCGAGCGCCACTGCCAGTGAGGCGCCGCCTGCCCGCCAGGGCAGTCCGCGCCGCTTGTATCGGGGCGCCCTGGGCGTCCCTGTCGCTCCGTGACGGAGCTTGGTGGACCATGGGTGGCATGGCCTAGTGCAGGAGCATGGGATGAAGGTGGTAGGTTTTGCAGGGTTCTCCGGCAGCGGCAAGACCACGCTGGTCGAGCAGCTCATCCCCGAGATGCGGCTGCGCGGCCTGCGGGTCTCGGTGGTCAAGCACGCGCACCACAGCTTTGACATCGACCATGTGGGCAAGGACACCTGGCGCCACCGCGAGGCCGGTGCCTTCGAGGTCGTGGCGGCATCCGACCGGCGCCTGGCGCTGGTGCGCGAGTTCGAGCGGCCGGCTGAGCTCACCGTGCACCACCTGCTGGCCGAGCTGTACCAGGGTGTCGACTGGGTGCTGGTGGAGGGCTTCAAGGACAGCGACCTGCTCAAGGTCGAGGTCTGGCGCGCCCCCGAGGCCGGCCAGGCCCCGAGGCCGGTGCGCTACGCCGAGGACGATTTCGTGGCGGCCGTCGCCACCGATGCGCCGGAGCAGCTGCCCGTGCCCACGGGCCTGCCCCTGCTCGACCTGAACAACCCGGCCCAGGTCGTGGACTGGTTGCTGCACTACGCCGAGCGTTTCGAATACGACTGGGATCTGCACCAATGAAGCCCCAAGCCGCCTTCAAGCCCCTCAAAGCCCTGGCCGAGGCCCTGGGCGAACTGCTCGACCGCGCGACCCCGCTGGCCGGCACCGACACCGTCACCACCTTCGAGGCCGATGGCCGGGTGTTGGCCCGGGACGCCGTCTCGTCCCTGCAGGTGCCTCCCAACGACAACAGCTCCATGGATGGCTATGCCGTGCGCAGGGCCGACGTGGTGGCCGCGGGCGTGGTGCTGCCTGTGTCGCAGCGCATTGCCGCGGGCAGCGCGGGCACGCCCCTGCAGCCTGGCACGGCTGCGCGCATCTTCACGGGGGCGCCGATTCCCGAGGGCGCCGACGCGGTGCTGATGCAGGAAGACTGCGAAGCCCTGGACGATGGCAGCGTGCGCATCAACCTGGTTCCCAATGCCGGCCAGTGGATACGCCGGGCTGGCGAAGACATCACCCGGGGCGCCGTGGTGCTGTCCGCCGGCACCCGCCTGGCGCCTGCGGAACTGGGCCTGGCCGCGAGCATCGGCCTGCACCAGCTGCAGGTGGCGCGCCGCCCGCGTGTGGCGCTGTTTTCCACCGGCGATGAACTGGTCATGCCGGGGGACGTGCCGCCCGAGCAGATGCGCCCGGGGGCCATCTACAACAGCAACCGCTTTTTCCTGCGGGCCATGCTGCTGCGCCTGGGCTGCGAGGTGACCGACCTGGGCATCGTCCCCGACCGGCGCGATGCGACCATCGAGGCGCTGCAGCGTGCCAGCGAAGCCCACGATCTGATCCTGACCAGTGGAGGCGTGTCCGTCGGCGAAGAGGACCACATCAAGCCTGCCGTGGAATCGCTGGGAACGCTGGACCTCTGGCAGATCGCCATGAAGCCGGGCAAGCCCTTTGCCTACGGGCGGGTCGGCAAGGCCCATTTCATGGGCTTGCCAGGCAACCCGGTGTCGAGCTTTCTGACCTTTGCGCTGCTGGTGCGGCCCTTCCTGCTGCGCCTGCAGGGCGTTCAGGCCGTGGCCCCGCGCGCACTGCCTGCCACGGCCCATTTCACCTGGGCCCGGGCCGACAAGCGCCGCGAGTTCCTGCGCGTGCGGCACAACGCAGCGGGCGGGCTGGAGCTGTTCTCCAACCAGAGCTCGGGCGTGCTCACCTCCGCCGCCTGGGGTGACGGCGTGGTCGACAACCCCGCCGGGCAGACCATCGCACCGGGTGATACGGTGCAGTTCATTGCGTTTGCGGAGCTGTTGGGATGAAAGTCACCGTGCGCTACTTCGCCTCCATCCGCGAGGCCATCGGCCAGGGCAGCGAAGCGGTGGAGACCGCTGCTGCGACCCTGGGCGGGCTGCGCGACGAGCTGATCGCGCGCGGCGGCGCCCACGCGGCCAGCCTGGCCCGGGGCCGGGCCGTGCGCATGGCGCTGGACCAGGTGATGAGCGCCGAAGACGCGGCCTTGCGCGAGGGCGCCGAGGTGGCGTTCTTCCCGCCCGTCACGGGCGGCTGAGCCTTTCGCCGGCTACAGGGTCCGCAGGCGTTGCACCAGGGCGGGTGAGGCCGCCATCATCGGTGCGCGCAGTTCATTGCAGATCGCGCCGGCGTGCGCGAGCATAGCCTTGAGCGGGGCGGGGTTGGGTTCGGCAAAGCAGGCCTCGATCCAGGGCTGCAAGGCCTGCCAGATGTGGCGGGCCCCGGGCAGGTCGCCTGCGTGCAGCAAGCCCATCAGTTCCACGAACCGGGGCGTCTGCCAGTGCGCGCAGGCCGAGATGGCGCCGGCGCCGCCCAGTGCCAGCGTGTTGAAGATCTGTGCGTCTTCGCCGGTAAGTACCTGCAGGCGGCCATCGGCGATCAGGGCCTGCGTCTTGGCAAGGTTGCCCCCACAGTCCTTGATGGCCTGGATGCGGGGGTGTGCCGCCAGTTCCAGCAGTGTCTCGGTGGCGAGCGTGGCGCCCGTGCGGTAGGGAATGTCGTAGAGCACCACGGGCACGGTGCTGGCATCGGCGATGGCGCGGAACCAGTGCAGCAGGCCCTGCTGCGAGGGGCGGATGTAGTGCGGGGCGGACACCAGCAGCCCCGCCAGCGGGTAGCGCGCGAGGGTGCGCACCTGGTCCAGCACCTGGCCCTGGTGGTAGCCCGAGACACCCATCACCACGGGCCGGCCCCGGGCGGCCTCGAGCACGGTGTCCAGCACCTGCAGCTGCTCGGCCTTGTCCAGGGCCGCGGCCTCCCCGGTGGAACCGCAGGCGACGAAGCCCGAGACACCTTCGTCGCGCAGCCGGGCGGTCAGGGCCGCGAGGGCCGGGTGGTCCACCGCGCCGTCCTTGAACGGCGTGACCAGGGCGATCCAGAGCCCGCTGAAGACGGAGCAGCGGGCGGGGGCGGTTGTCAGGGAGGGCATGCGAAACATCCTTTCAGGGTTCGACCAGGGGAAGAACCGTCCGGAGGGAATGCGCGCGGAATGCCGGGGAGGGAGAAAGAAGGAAGTTAGCTTCTCTGCCAGGTGGTTCCGTCGCTCATCCGGACGGAACCACAGCTCCGGTCAGACGAGCTCTGGTTTTTTGGCTTTGGCCACGTGCTGCACGGCCACCGCGGGTGCGGTGTTCAGGGCCAGGGTGCTGCAGGTGGTCATGGTGCGCAGTATAGCGGCAAGCGCCGCGGGGTCGTCAGCCGGCCAGCGGCGCGGGCTCGGCAGGGGGCAGCAGCTCGGGGCATTGCCAGACCAGCAGCTCGGCCAGGCGCGTCACGATCCAGGTGGCCTCGGGCACCGAGACGCCGGACTCGCCCGTGCACAGCCCGGCATGGATGCGCCGCAGGATCTCGGCCTCGGAAGGGGCTTGCACGTGGTAGAGCGTCTGCGCATGTTCCACCAGGTGGCCGGCCAGGTCTTCGCACAGCTCGTAGCGGCTGCGCACCACGCTGGCGGGCTCGCGCAGGCGCTGGCGCGCATCGCTGTAGACGGCCATGAAGGAGGGGGGGACGTGGATCTGGTTGTCGTCTTCGTACATGGGTCGAGGAGGCAAAGGAAAGAGTCAGGCCGTGGCGGGGCGGTTGCCGCGCCGTGCGCTGCGAAACCGCTTGCCGTACTCGATCATGGGTTGCTCCACGGCGTAGTACAGGGCCGAGGCCAGCAACAGCGTTGCGACGACGACGGTGGCATGTGCGCCGGCGCCAGACCATTTCAGGTGGACGTAGACCACCAGCATGACCTTGGCATGCACCAGGTACAGCGAGTACGAGATCTTGCCGATGTAGCGCGACAGCACATCCTGCAGCGGCGGCAGCTTGAGGAACAGCAGGAAGACGCAGCCCAGGCCCACGGCCGCCAGCGGCTGCGGTGCAAGCCCCAGGACCACCTGCCATTGCGACCACAGCACGATCAGCACCAGCGCCAGCGGCCACAGGAGGCTGCTGGAGATGCGGCGCAGCACCGGCTCGTAGCGGTAGATCACCGTGCCCAGCACGAAGAAGTACAGGTAGCCCACGATGTTCGACTTGATCAAGGCATGCTGCAGCAAGGGCGAAAACTCGATGCCGGCGTTGCGCGCCTGGGCTGCGTACAGGAAGTCGAGCGCACCGGTGTTGGCCGTCTTGATCCAGGCGATGGACAGCAGCGTGGACAGCAGCAGCACCGCCAGCCAGAAATGCCGCCAGCGCAGGCGGTGGGCGACCAGGGCGAGTACCAGCACGATGGCATACCAGAACAGCTCCACCGTGAGCGTCCAGCCCACGTGCACGCGGTCGAAATACAGGCTGCTGCGCACCGACAGCTGCTGCAGGTTCAGCAGGTTGAGCAGGAAGTGCGGGTAACCGTCTGCCAGCAGGGCCCGAAAGCCCGGTTGCAGCGCCGCTTCGATCAGCACGATGCCCACCAGCGTGACCCAGTACACCGGGAAGATGCGGAAGAACCGGGCCTTGGCGTAGTCGCCCAGGCTGTTGCGCTCGGCGCTCTGGATGATGAGGTAGCCCGAGATCAGGAAGAACAGCTGTACGCCGATGCCGCCGCCGTCCGGCCCGAACAGCGGCACGGGGATGCCCGAGTACACGGAGAAGTGGTGCAGCGCCACCGAGAGGATGGCCATGGCGCGCAGGATGTCGATGTTGTTGTCATGCTCGACCGACGAGAAGCGCTGCGTGATGTCTGAAATTTTCATGAGAAGGCAGGTCCGCCCATGGGGGCGGGGACGCCCCGGGCCGGGGCGTCCATTGCAAGGCCCGGATCAGTCCGGGGTGAACAGGCGCTCGAATTTCGCGCGGTCGGCTTCCAGCTCGAAGGTCACCACCTGGCCCATCTTCATGTCCGACAGCCGGCAGGCCGCGAACAGGGTGGTCTTGCCGGCCAGTTCCATGATGTCCAGGTCGATGATCGCATAAGGGTAGGGCACGAAGACCTCGTGCGCGAAGACGTCCTTGGTGCGGTTGCGCGGCGAAGGGTAGAGCTTGTACTTGTCGGTGGTGATGGTTTGTGTGGCCATGGACGGCAGGCTCTGGGGTTACAGTTCCGTGAATCGTACCGACAATCGACCTTCGTCAAGAAACAAGCCCATGGCAAAACCCAAAAGTGAATGGCCCGCCAAGGTACTGGCCTTGGTCCAATCAGGCAACCACCCTGCGGCCGTTGCGCAGATCAAAGTGGCACCCACCGTGACCGACATCACGCGTTTGCAGGCCCTGGTGGCCAAGCTGCCGCGCTCGCCGGCCATCGTCCAGCTGGAAAAGGTGCTGGAGGAGGAGCGTGCCCTGCTGGCCGCCCCTCGCCTGCACCGCGCACCATGACCTCCCGCAGCCCCTCCAGCGTTTCCGTCCAGACGGCGGACTTCGACCTGTCCGCCGAAGTGGCGGCGCTGCGCCACGAAGACCGGCGTGTGGGCGCGGTCTGCGCCTTCGTGGGCACGGTGCGCGACCGCAACGATGGCGACGACGTGGCTTCGCTCGAACTCGAACACTACCCGGGCATGACCGAAAAATCCATCGAAGCCATGGTGGAGACCGCGTTTGCGCGCTTTGACCTCTATGGGGCCCGGGTCATCCACCGCGTGGGCTTGCTGGCGCCGCTCGACCAGATCGTGCTGGTGGCCGTGACCAGCGCCCACCGGGGCCAGAGCTTTCAGGCCTGCGAATTTCTCATGGACTACCTCAAGACCCAGGCGCCGTTCTGGAAGAAGGAGGTCACCCCCGCCGGCGCCCGCTGGGTGGACGCGCGCGTGAGCGACGACGCGGCCCTGGCCCGCTGGGGTATCGCGAGCGACAACCGCTGAGTGTGTAAGCGTTGGTAAATGCCGCGCTGCGGGCCGCCAGGGCCTGGCAGCGCTTGAAATGCACGCCGAAAGTCCCCATGTGTGACGCAATTCGGAGGACATTTCACCCATGCGTCTCGACAAATTCACCACCAAGTTCCAGGAAGCCCTGGGCGACGCCCAGAGCCTGGCACTGGGCAGCGACAACGCCTACATCGAGCCCGTGCACATGCTTGTGGCCATGCTGCGCCAGGAAGACGGGCCGCGCGCGCTGCTGCAGCGCGCAGGGGTCAACGTGCAGGGGCTGCTGGCGGCTGCAGAAGGCGCCGTCAAGCGCCTGCCCACCGTGCACGGCCAGGAGCAGGTGCAGGGCGGGCCCGAGCTCGGCCGTGTGCTGCAGGCCACCGAGAAGGAGGCCATCAAACGCGGTGACCAGTTCATCGCGAGCGAACTGTTCCTGCTGGCCCTGATCGACAGCAAAGGCGAGGCCGCGACCATCGCCAAGGACAACGGTCTCACGCGCAAGAGCCTGGAGGCGGCCATCGAGGCCGTGCGTGGCGGCCAGAAGATGGACAGCGCCGAGGCCGAGGGCCAGCGCGGTGCGCTGGCCAAATACTGCCTGGACCTGACCGAGCGCGCGCGCATCGGCAAGCTCGACCCCGTGATCGGCCGCGACGACGAAATCCGCCGCGCCATCCAGGTGCTGCAGCGCCGCACCAAGAACAACCCCGTGCTCATCGGCGAGCCCGGCGTGGGCAAGACCGCCATTGTGGAAGGCCTGGCCCAGCGCATCGTGGCCGGCGAGGTGCCCGAGTCGCTCAAGGGAAAGCGCGTGCTCAGCCTGGACATGGCGGCCCTCTTGGCCGGCGCCAAGTACCGTGGCGAGTTCGAGGAGCGCCTGAAGGCCGTGCTCAACGAGTTGGCCAAGGACGAGGGCCAGACCATCGTCTTCATCGACGAGCTGCACACCATGGTGGGCGCTGGCAAGGGCGAGGGCGCCATGGACGCGGGCAACATGCTCAAGCCGGCCCTGGCGCGCGGCGAGCTGCACTGTGTGGGCGCCACCACGCTCGACGAATACCGCAAGTACATCGAGAAGGACGCCGCGCTGGAGCGCCGCTTCCAGAAGATCCTCGTGGGCGAGCCCACGGTGGAGGCGACCATCGCCATCCTGCGCGGCCTGCAGGAAAAGTACGAGGTGCACCACGGCGTGGACATCACCGACCCGGCCATCGTGGCCGCGGCGGAGCTCTCGCACCGCTACATCACCGACCGCTTCCTGCCCGACAAGGCCATCGATCTGATCGACGAGGCGGCCTCCAAGATCAAGATCGAGATGGACTCCAAGCCCGAGGTGATGGACAAGCTCGACCGCCGGCTGATCCAGCTGCAGATCGAGCGCGAGGCTGTGCGGCGTGAGAAGGATGAATCCTCGCTCAAGCGCTTCGGCCTGATCGAGGAAGAGATCGAGCGCCTGCAAAAGGAGATCGCCGACTACGACGAGATCTGGCAGTCCGAGAAGGCCCAGGCCCAGGGCAGCGCGCATGTGCGCGAGGCCATCGACAAACTCAAGTTCCAGATCGAGGAATTCACGCGCAAGGGCGACTTCAACAAGGTGGCCGAGTTGCAGTACGGCAAGCTGCCCGAGCTGGAGCGCCAGCTCAAGGAAGCCCAGGCCAAGGAAGACGGCAAGGACGGTGTGGCGAGTGCGCCGCGCCTCTTGCGCACCCAGGTCGGCGCCGAGGAGATCGCCGAGGTGGTGAGCCGCGCCACAGGCATCCCTGTGGCCAAGATGATGCAGGGCGAGAAGGACAAGCTCTTGCAGATGGAAGCCAAGCTGCACGAGCGCGTGGTGGGGCAGGACGAGGCCATTGCCGCCGTGGCCAATGCCATCCGCCGTTCGCGCTCGGGGCTGTCGGACCCGAACCGCCCCACGGGCTCCTTCCTGTTCCTGGGTCCCACGGGCGTGGGCAAGACCGAGCTGTGCAAGGCGCTGGCGGGCTTTTTGTTCGACAGCGAAGACCACCTGATCCGCATCGACATGAGCGAGTTCATGGAAAAGCACTCCGTGGCCCGCCTGATCGGCGCGCCGCCCGGCTATGTGGGCTATGAAGAGGGCGGCTACCTGACGGAGGCCGTGCGCCGCAAGCCCTACAGCGTGCTGTTGCTCGACGAGGTGGAAAAAGCCCACCCCGACGTGTTCAATGTGCTGCTGCAGGTGCTCGACGACGGCCGCCTGACCGACGGACAGGGCCGCACCGTGGACTTCAAGAACACGGTGATCGTGATGACCAGCAACATCGGCTCGCACCTGATCCAGGCCATGGTGGGGCAGGATTCGGACGACATCAAGGAAGCGGTCTGGGGGGAACTCAAGAACCATTTCCTACCCGAATTCCTGAACCGCATCGACGAGACGGTGGTGTTCCACGCGCTGGACGCGAAGAACATCGAGGCGATCGCGCGCATCCAGCTGCAATTGCTCGAGGCGCGCCTGGCCAAGATGGACCTGCAGCTGCAGATCTCGGGCCCGGCGCTCGAGGAACTGGCCAAGGTGGGCTTCGATCCGGTGTTCGGTGCCCGTCCACTCAAGAGGGCCATCCAGCAGCGGATAGAAAATCCGCTGTCCAGGCTGCTGCTGGAGGGCCGCTTCCCGCCCAAGAGCGTGATCCCGGTGACGGTGGATCCGGTGCAGGACCCGGGGGTGTTCCAGTTCGGTGGAGCCACCGAGCCCGCCTGAGGCAGAAAGAAAAGGGCGGCCCGGGCCGCCCTGCATTGAAAGGAAAGGTGTCGTTTGAACGATCTTGTTTCGGGTTTGGTGCGCTTTGTGCTGCGTGCCCTGGTGCTGGCCATGGGGCTGGTGGTGTTCCTGAGCCTGCTGGCGGCGGCCGCGGTGCTGGGCCTGGTGTGGGCCCTGCGCGCTGCCTGGGCCCGGCTCACGGGCCGGCCCATGAGCCCCTGGGTCATGCGGATCGATCCACGCACGGGATTCAACGCCGCCATGCGCTCCAGGGCGCAATGGGGGAGCGCGCGCCAGCACGATGGCGCTGCCGAGCCGGCGGCGCCATCGCGGCGCGGTGGGGTGCTGCCCGGGGCCGTCGAGGTGACCGACGTGGAGCCGCGCGAGCTGCGCTGAGGAAGCTTGCAAGAGGGTGTTCAAGAGGGCTCGGCATGCCCCTCTAGAGGTGCCGGCATGGACCTTTCACGGGAATCGGGCGCTCTATCATGCGTGCCATGACTCCAGCCGATATCCACGCCCTTTTCGAAACCCAGCGGCAGGCCAGCCGCACGCAGGTCGAGGTGCCTCTGCTCGTGCGCCGTGAGCGCCTGCTGCGCATGCGCAAGCTGCTCGATGAGAACGGCGCCGTGCTGGCGGCGGCCGTGCAGGCCGATTTCGGCATGCGCTCGCCCCGGCTCACCGAGGTGGCCGATTTCTTCGTGCTGCGCACCCTGCTGTCGCACACCCTCTCGCACCTGGCGCGCTGGATGAAGCCGCAGAAGGTGCGCACGCCGATCTACCTGCAACCGGCCAGCGCCCACATCCAGCGCCAGCCCCTGGGCGTGGTGGGCGTGGTGTCACCCTGGAACTACCCGGTCCAGTTGGCCCTGGCGCCGGCCATCACGGCGCTGGCAGCGGGCAACCGTGTGATGCTCAAACCCAGCGAGCTGACCCCGCACACATCGGCCCAGCTGGCGCTGCTGGTGGCACAGTTCTTTGCACCCGACGAATTCTGCGTGGTGCAGGGCGATGCCAATCTGGCTGCCCTGTTTGCCTCGCTGCCGTTCGACCACCTGGTGTTCACGGGCTCGACGCCCGTGGGCCGCAAGGTGGCCCTGGCGGCCGCGCAGAACCTCACGCCCACCACGCTGGAGCTGGGCGGCAAGTCGCCCTGCATCATCGACGGCCATTGCGACATGCAGGATGCGGCGCTCAAGATCGCCCATGGCAAGCTGCTCAATGCCGGGCAGACCTGCATCGCGCCGGACTATGTGCTGGTGCCGCGCGGGCGCGAGACCGAATTCGCCAATGCCTACCGGGCTGCCGTGGCGCGCCTGTTTCCCACCATCGAGGGCAACCCCGACTACGCCTCCATCATCACGCCGCGCCACCATGCGCGGCTGCGCACCATGCTGCAGCAGGCGCAGACACAGGGCGCCGATGTGCAGCCCATCGACCCCACGGCGGGCAAGCCCGCGGTGAACACCGTGGGCACGCTGGGTGACGGTGTGAGCCGCCAGATGCTGCCCACTCTGGTGTTCGGCGTCACCTCGGACATGCAGATCATGCAGGAGGAGATCTTCGGGCCGGTGCTGCCGGTGATCTCGTACGAGCGCCTGGACGATGCCGTGGCCCACATCAATACGGGCCCGCGTCCGCTGGCGCTGTACTGGTTCGGCCAGAGCGAGGCGGTGCGCGACGATGTGCTGCGCCGCACCGTGAGCGGTGGCGTCACGGTCAACGACACCCTCATGCACATCGCGCACGACAACCTGCCCTTTGGCGGCGTGGGCGACAGTGGCTGGGGCGCCTACCATGGGGAGCAGGGCTTTCTGCGCTTTTGCCACCAGAAGTCGGTGCTGGTGCAGTCGCGCTGGGCCATGGGCTCGCTGTTCTACCCGCCCTATGGGGCCCGCTTCGACCAGGTCATGGGGCTTCTTCGCCGTTGGCTGTAGCCAGCGCATCGGGTGGCGCGGGTACCGCGCCGCTGATCAGCTGCACGATGGCATCGCGCAGCTGCCCGGTGGACACCGGCTTGTGCAGCAGCAGGGCCGAGGTGGTCTGCGCATCGCGCAGGCGCTGGGGCGAGGTGTCGCCGGTCATGATGATGGCCGGCACCGGCACGCCCAGGTAGGCGCGCAGGGCCTGCAGCACCTGCTTGCCGGTTTCTTCGTGGCGCAGGCGGAAGTCGGTGATGATCAGGTCGGGCGTGCTGTCCTCGATGTGGTCGAGCGCATCCGCACTGGATTCGGCCGTGGTGCACAGGCAGCCCCAGCTTTGCAGCAGGGCCTGCATGCCCAGGCGCACCGATTCGTCGTCGTCGATGGCCAGCACATGCAGGCCGGTGAGATCGAAATGGTTGAAGGAGGGCGGGGCTTCGTCCTCCAGCGCCCCCTGCCAGGCGTCGAGCCAGAGCCGGAACACCGAGCCCTTGCCGGGGCGCGAATTGAGCTCCACCGCCGTGCCCATCTCGCGCACCAGGCGCCGCACGATGGCCAGGCCCAGGCCCAGGCCTTTGCGGCGGTCGCGCTCGGGGTTGCCCAACTGGTGGAACTCCTTGAACACGTTGTCCCACTGGCTGCGTGGAATCCCGGCACCCGTGTCCCAGACTTCCAGGGCAATGCGCCGGCCCCGGCGGCGGCAGGCGATGAGCACGCCGCCGCGTTGCGTGTAGCGCAGGGCGTTGGAGATGAAGTTGTGCATGACCAGCATCACCAGGGAGCGGTCGGCATAGGCGGCGGTCGAGGTCTCGTGCGTACGGTAGACCAGGCCGGCGTTGTCGGCCTGCACGCCGAATTCCTGCTCCAGCGCCGTGAGCAGGGGCTGCACGGCGAAGGCGGAGGGCCGCACCTTCACGACGCCGGCTTCCAGCCGCGAATAGTCGAGCAGCGTGGTGAGCATTTCCACGGCCGCGCTGGATGCCGCCTGGGCATGGCCCAGCACGGTGATCTGGTGCGGGCTCATGGGGCTGCGCTGCAGGGTCTCCAGGAACAGGCCCATGGCATGCAGCGGCTGGCGCAGGTCGTGGCTGGCGGCGGCGAGGAAGCGCGATTTGTCGCGGTCGGCGCGTTCGGCCTCTTCCTGCGCGGCCAGGGCGCGCTGCGATTCGGCGCGCAGTTCGGCCACCAGGCGCTCATTCTCGAGCTTGAGGGCGATGCTGCGGCGCGTGGCCGTGTCGCCCGTGCTGGCCTGCAGGCCGGTGAGCGCGTAGTAGACCAGTACCAGGAACAGGGCGGGCCACATGGCGGGGCCGCCGCTCATGGCCACGGCGGCGAAGATGCCCCCCACGGCGCAGGTGAGGTAGGTGATGTAGGCCCGGTACAGCGGGGCCCCCAGGCCGAGCGCGCCGGAGGAGACGGTGCTGACGATGCCGATGGCGTAGATGACGCTCTCGGGCGAGCCCCAGTACAGCACCACGAAGCCCAGGCTGCCCCAGCTCAGGCCCATGGCGGCCATGCAGGCCATGAGCTTGCGTGCCGAGCGCAGCACCGGGTCGCGCTGCGGTGCCATGCCGCGCAACGTGGCATACACCCCGATGACCACCAGCGCGTGCGAGACCAGCCAGATGCTCACCACCTGGGTGTCGGCCACGCGCGCCATCACCCACAGCGTGCCCAGGGCCGTGGCCAGGGACGCCAGCAAGGTCATCGGGAAGTTCTGCCGCAGCAGGGTGACCTGCTCGCGCAGGACCTCATCGTGCTCCCAGCGTCTGCGCGCCCAGGGCCAGCGGGGAATCAGTGGCAGGGCTTCAGACAAGGTCATGGAGCGGCGGCATGGACAGGCCCAGGCGCTGGGCCGCCAGCAGCGCGGCGCTGCGGCTGTTCACGCCCAGCTGCGCAAAGATGGCCGCCACATGCACGCGCACCGTGTTCTCGCTCAGGCCGAGGTTGCGCGCAATGACCTTGTTGGGCTTGCCGGTGCACAGCAGCGACAGCACTTCGAGCTGGCGCGCCGTCAGGCTGGGCGCCGAGGGCGCGCGCAGGGTGGCGGCATTGCCGCTGTTTGCCGGAAAACAGGGTTCGCCCGAGAGGGAGACGCTGATCGCCTCCAGGATGTCCTCGCCGCTGGCCGACTTGGGCAGGAAGCCATCGGCACCGCGCGAGCGGGCTTCATAGACTGCATCGGGTGCAATGCTGGCAGATACCAGCACGATGCGTGCATTTGGGTAGCTTTGGCGCAACAGTCGCAGGCCATCCAGGCCGCTCATGCCTGGCAGCTGGATGTCCAGCAGCACCAGGTCCACCGGGGCTGGGGGCAGGGCGCAGGCTTCGGCAATGGAGCCGGCCTCGGCAATCGAACCCACGGAAGGGTGGTCCTGGACGATCAGGCGCAGCCCGGTACGGAACAAGGTGTGGTCGTCAATGAGCAACAGGCTGGCAGGCATGCCGTGAGTATTGCGCACAACACCGCGCGAGGGAACTGGCGCGAACTAGTCCATTTGTGCGATGGACGCAAGGGCGGCCCGTTTTTAGACTTTCCTCCATGCAGTGACCCTGGTACCTTACGGGACCAGCGTACTGTGGCGGTTGGCAAAGACCAACCTTTTTCCAACGACCAGGGGAACACAACATGGCTGCCAGCGCTCTTTCGAACCCAATGCCTTCATCGCCCGAGCACAAGCCCTCTGCCGGCGTGGGGGTGGGCGGCAATTGCATTGCACAGATCGTGCATGACAACTGCCCGGACCTGCTGGCATCGGCGGGCGTGATCATTGAACACCTGGATGCGCAGGCGGGCAACTGGCAGTTCTCCATCGACAACGGCCTGACCTGGCGCAGTGCCCGCACCGACCTCATCAACCGCCCGGGCTGCATGGGCCTGGCGCTGGACCGCGATGCGCGCCTGCGCGTGCTGCCCTTCAGCGGCCACCGGGTGAGCGGCGTGCGCATTGTGTTCCACACCGTGCAGCGCAGCCACGGCCAGGGCAGCGGCAGCTACCGGGCCTACGCTCCTGACGAGCGGGATGGGGGTTCGCGCAGTGTCACGCTGGTGGTGGGCCTGAATGCGGTCAACGGCATGCCGCCCGAGGTGAAGGTCCCGCGTCCGCGCAACAAGCGCGCGCTGGCCCAATCGGCCCGCGAGCGTGCCGAGGGTGGGCTCGGAGGCCCGCTGGCCGTGGCCTGACAGGGCATTTTGAAGCGCATTTTCGGGGCCTGACTGCAGGGGGCTGCGGGCCCGGGTACCCTACCGGCGCAGGGTGAAAAACCGTTTGCGGCGACAATGCCGGTCCTTTCGTTTTTTCACACCCTGTTTTCGTTCGGTTTTTTCATGTCCAGTATCCAGGTTCGTCCCGCTACGCTTCGCGATGCCAAAGCCATCGCCCAGATCCACACCGCCTCTGCCCAGGCGGCCTACAAGGGGCTGGTGCCAGACGAGCAATTGAAGTCCATGTCCTCCGTCGACAAGCGCCAGGCCTACTGGCGCGAAGCCATCGAGTATTGCGAGCCCCAGGTGCAGGTGGCCATCGATGGCGAGAAGATCGTCGGTTTTGTCGGCTACGACCGCTCGCGCGATGAGAAGTCCCGCCCCACCACGGGCGAAATCTGGGCCATCTATGCGGCCCCCACCCACTGGAACCAAGGCGTCGGCCTGGCCCTGTGGGATGCGGCCCGCGATGGCCTCCAGGAAGAAGGTTGCACCAATGTCACCGCCTGGGTGCCGCTGCGCAATGAGCGCGCCATCCGCTTCCATGAGCTCGCAGGCTTCAAGCAGGAGCTCTCCACCGCCAAGACCAATGTGATCGGTGGCGTCAAGATCGAGGAAGTGCGCCTGAAGCGCCCCATCACCAACTGATCCCACCCATGATCGCGTGGAACCACCTGGGCCAGGCCCACAGTGCCCGGTGGCGCTCCGAGAGCGGTGCCCCGGCCCCGCGCCGGGTGGTGACCGCCGATGACACCCTGTCTGCCGACACTGCCTACCGCCTGGCCTGCGAGGGCACGGGCCTGCTCTGGCAAGGTGACTTCCAGAACGCCCGCATGCTGCTGCAGGCGCTGATGCGCCGCGTGGAGCGCAAGCCGCGCAAGGCGGCGGCCAGGGCGGCCGAAAAGGCCGCTGCGGCCACGCCGGCGCAGCTGTTCCACCTGCACCGGCAGGCACAGGCGCAGCGGGCCCGTGTGCTCTCGTCGATCCTGATCCCCCTGGAGGCCGATTACGGCATCGATCTGCGCCGCGCGCCGGACTGGCGCCAGGCCTGTACCGAGGCCTGGGGACCTGCCGACGGCGAGGCCTCGGTGGCCACGCTGCGCGAGCTGCTGGGCCTGGTGGGTGCCTTCGAATGGCGCAAGAAGGGGGTGGACGTGCCCGCGCTCGGCGCAGGGGCGCACAACCGCATCCACCCGCACTATGGCGTGTTCTCGCCCGTGCGCGGCGAGTATGTGGACTTGGTGGCCGACACCTCGCTGCCTTCGACCACGCTGGCGTTCGACGTCGGCGTGGGCACGGGCGTACTGTCCGCGGTGCTGGTGCGCCGGGGTGTGCAGCGTGTGGTCGCCACCGACCAGGACCCACGTGCCATGGCCTGCGCACGCGACAACCTCAAGCGCCTGGGCGTGCTGGACCGGGTGGAGCTGCTGCAGGCCGACCTGTTTCCGCCCGGGCGCGCGCCACTGGTGGTGTGCAACCCCCCGTGGGTGCCGGCACGCCCGAGTTCCCCCATCGAGCACGCGGTGTACGACGAGGGCAGCCGCATGCTGCGCGGCTTTCTGGCGGGCCTGGCGGCCCACCTGGAGCCGGGCGGCGAGGGCTGGCTGATCCTGTCGGACCTGGCCGAGCACCTGGAGTTGCGTCCGCGCGAGCAATTGCTGGCCTGGATCGCCGAGGGGGGCCTGCGGGTGCTGGGTCGGCACGACATGAAGCCGCGCCATGCCAAGGCCATGGAAGCCGGAGATGCCCTGCACGCCGCGCGCATGGCCGAGGTCACCTCGCTCTGGCGCCTCGCCGCCATCGGCTGAAGGGCCCAGGGCCCGTGGGGCTCAGGACACGGTGTCTGCAGCGTCTCGGGGCAGCAGCTGCTCCATGCGGTCGCGGATGGTCTGGGCGCGCTCGGGCCCGGCCATCTGGGCCACTTCCTCCAGCAAGGCTTCCCCTACGTCCAGCATGCTGGCGCGGTCGCGGGCTGCCCGCAGGGCTTCATGGAACTGTTTGGCCAGGGCCGGGTCGCGGCGTGCGAACATGCGCTCGCAGATGTCGAACAGGTACATGCGGGTGCCGGCCAGCGAGCGCAGTGCGTCGCTGGGGTCTTGCGGCTGGCTGGCGGCCTGTGGCGCCTGGGGAGCCGCTGGCGCGGCGCTGGGCAGGGCCGCCGGCGCCTGGGCGACCGGAGCCGGTGCATCGGGCAGTACGGCCGGGCCGGTGAGGTAGCCCTGGCGCATGAGGTTGTCCACGATCTGCGCGCCGATGCCGTTGTACATGGCCTGCAGGTCCGACAGCGACTTGCCATCGGCCAGCAGCAGCAGTGAGCGCTCACGCAGGCTCAGCGTGCGGACGCCGGGGGAAAGTTCCAGGCGGGCTTTGTCGGTTTTTTGGAGCAGCATGGTGAAGGCGCAGGCAGGCGGGCTGGCGGGCACGGGACGGAGCGCCTGCCATTGCAGCACCGGGGTGTGACGCTGTGATGACCCTCTTGCGGGACAATACCGGCTTGCCCCTGCGAGGGGCCTGTGTGTGACTTCTGACGAGCGATGACCCTGCTGCTGGCCCCGATGGAGGGGCTTCTTGATTTTGTGCTGCGCGACGTGCTTACCCGGGTGGGTGGGGTGGACCGCTGCGTGTCCGAATTCATCCGCATCACCGGGACGCTGCTGCCGGACAAGGTTTTTCTGCGCTACATCCCCGAGCTGCGCAACGGCAGCCGCACGCTGGCTGGTGTGCCGGTGCGCGCTCAGCTGCTGGGCTCCGACCCCGTGAGCATGGCCGAGAACGCGGCGCGCCTGGCCGCGCTGGGGCCGGAGGGGATCGACCTGAACTTCGGCTGCCCTGCCAAGGTGGTGAACCGCCATGGCGGTGGTGCGGCCCTGCTGCAGGAGCCCGAGCGCATTGCCACGGTGGTGGCGGCCGTGCGGCGTGCCGTGCCGGCGCACCTGCCCGTGTCGGCCAAGATGCGCCTGGGCTTCCATGACACGGGGCTGATGCGCGAATGCGCGCAGGCCATGGAGGCGGGCGGTGCTTGCGAACTGGTGGTGCATGCGCGCACCAAGGCCGATGGCTACCGGCCGCCGGCCTACTGGGAGCAGATCCCGGCCATCCGGGTGGCGGTGGCACTGCCCGTGGTGGCCAACGGTGAGATCTGGACAGTGGCCGATGCCCTGCGCTGCCGTGAGGTGTCAGGCTGCGATGCCCTGATGCTGGGGCGCGGCATGGTGGCCGACCCAGGCCTTGCGCGGGCCATCCGGGCCGTGGACGCGGGGCTGCCGGGCTCGGATCCCGTGCAATGGTCCGATCTGCTGCCCCATATCGCGGCCTTCTGGCAACTGGTCTGCGATGACCTGGAGCCGCGCCAGCGTGCCGGCCGCCTCAAGCAGTGGCTGAATCTGATGCGCCGGCGCTTCCCCGAGGGCGAGGCCGCCTACCAGCATGTGCGCACCATGACCGACCAGCGGGCCATCAGCGCCTGGGTAGCAGCCCTGCAGGAAGGCCAGGCCACTACAGCAGGTGGTCCGGTGCCAGCGGGCCGATCAGCTGCAGCAGCAGCCTGAGTGCAGCGCTGGCGTCGGGCTCGGTGGTGCTGTCCGGCAAGCCACTGCCTTGGGGGGCATGCCACAGGAGCCTGCTGCCTGGCTGCTGCAGTTCCACGCGCCAGGCCAACTCGCCCAGGGCCGGCTCCAGCCGGGTGGTGATGCGGCGCGCCAGGTCGGTGCTGCGGATCAGCAGGGCGATCTCGGTGTTCTGCTTTTGCGAGCGCATGTCCAGGTTCATGGAGCCGATGGCGACCAGGCGGCCGTCCATCACCAGCACCTTGGAGTGCAGCATGGCGCGCGAGCCGCCCACCGAGCCCGTGGGCGGGTTGTTGCTGCCCCCCGAAGAGCCACCGGGCAGGCCCAGGGCCGTGCCCAGGCCGGTGACTTCGCTGCGCATTTCGTAGAGTTCGACCCCCATGGCCAGCAGGTCGGGCCGGTGCCGGGCATAACCGGCGTGGGCGATGGGCGCATCGTTGGAGGCCAGCGAGTTGGTGAGCACCCGCACCCGTACGCCGCGCTCGCGGGCCTGGGCAAAGGCCTGCTTCATGTCAGGGCCGGGCACGAAGTAGGGCGAGACGATGAGCAGCTCGCGCCGGGCCTGGCCCATCAGGTGCAGCAGGCCGTCAACCACCGTATCCCCGTCGCCGGCATCGTGCAGGTCGCTGGAGGGGACTGCTGCTGCGCTGCCTGTTGCGGCGGGGACCCTTGCGCTAGGGGCGATGCGTGCGGCCTGCCGGGCATTGGAGGCGGTAGCAGAAGCCGTTGCTGCTGCAGGGGGTGGGACGGTCGGGCCTTCTGCCGGGATCTTGGCGGGCTGGTCGACCAGCACCACGGCGGGCGCCCAGACAAAGGATGCCGCTGCCAGGTCCATGGGCTGGTAGTCCCAGATGCGGCTGCGCGGGGCTTCTGCCGTGCCCTGGACACCCTGGGCCAGGGCCGGCCCACTGGCGAGGGGCTGTGGGGCTGGCAAGGCCACCCGGCGCTCCCGCTCGGAGGCATCGGCGGCCTCGTACTGGCTGCGCAGGGTGTCGAGCTCTTCGCGCGTGACCAGCGATTGCACGGGGTAGGCGCGCTGGTTGTTCCAGTAGTGGTCGAAGCTGCGCGACAGGTCCTGCACGATGGGGCCGGCGGCGAGCACATCCAGGTCGACGAAATTGCCGGCATCGGAGGTGCCGAAGTACGCGTCGCCCAGGTTGCGCCCGCCGGTGACGCCCATGGCGTTGTCGGCGATGAAGAGCTTGTTGTGCATGCGCTGCTGGGCCCGCGAGAAGTCCGTGAGGGCGCCGAACATGCGGCCCAGCGTGGAGCTGCGCGCACCGGTCAGCGGGTTGAACATGCGCATCTCGATGTTGGGCACGAAGGCCAGGCGCATCACCTGTGCATCGCGCCCGGCGCTGTGGAAGTCGTCGAGCAGCACCCGCACCCGCACCCCGCGCCCGGCGGCAGACACCACGCTCTTGAGCAGGCGTTCGGTGCTGGCGTCGGCATGGATGGCGTAGTACTGCAGGTCCAGCGTCTTCTGCGCGGCCTCCACCAGCGCCAGGCGGCTGCTGTAGGCCGCCTGGGGACCACCCAGCAGCAGAAAGCCGGAGGGTGCCCGGGAGCCTGCGCCCTGGCGGTGGGTCTCCACCAATTGCCCCAGCGGCGTGCCGGCGGGGGAGGCAAGCGCGGTGGACTCGGGCCGGGCCACATCCTGGGGCAGGCCCGCACACCCGGTGACCAAGGCCATGGCGAGCGCGCTGACCAGGGCCATCCAGCCGTGGCGGACGGCGGCAGCAAGGTCTTTGGTGGCAGTGGAGGCAGGCATGGGGCGGGTCAAGCGTCTGGGCACTGCGCAAGATATAGCCTGCCGCTCCGGCGCACGCTGTCGGACGGGGCGCCGAAACGTAACGCCGTGTGAACGGCGCCACGGTCCGGGGTTACCAGCTGACTTCGCGGTCCGGCGTGGCGCTGATCTTGTGGATCGAGAGATCGGCGCCGTCGAATTCCTCTTCCTGTGACAGCCTGAGGCCCACGGTGGCCTTCAGGGCCGCATAGACGACGAAGCCGCCCAGCGCGGCCCAGGCGACGCCCAGGGTGGTGCCGATCAGCTGCGCCGAGAAAGCCACCCCGCCCAGGCCGCCCAGGGCCTTGCTGCCGAAGATGCCGGCGGCCAGGCCGCCCCAGGTGCCGCACAGGCCGTGCAGGGGCCACACGCCGAGCACGTCGTCGATCTTCCACTTGTTCTGGGTCAGCGTGAACAGCAGCACGAAGATGGTGCCGGCGATGGCGCCCGTGACCAGGGCGCCCAGCGGGTGCATGAGGTCGGAGCCCGCGCAGACGGCCACCAGGCCCGCCAGCGGGCCGTTGTGCACGAAGCCGGGGTCGTTCTTGCCCAGCACCAGGGCGGCCAGGGTGCCGCCGACCATGGCCATCAGCGAGTTGACGGCGACCAGGCCCGAGAGCTTGTCCACGGTCTGCGCGCTCATCACATTGAAGCCGAACCAGCCCACCACCAGGATCCACGCTCCCAGGGCCAGGAACGGGATGTTCGATGGCGGGTGGGCCGAGATGGCGCCGTCCTTGCGGTAGCGGTTGGCGCGCGAGCCGAGCAGAACCACGGCGGGCAGGGCGATCCAGCCGCCCACGGCATGTACCACGACCGAGCCGGCAAAGTCATGGAATTCTTCGCCCGTGAGCGACTTGATCCAGGCCTGCACACCGAAATGCTGGTTCCAGGCAATGCCCTCGAAGAAAGGGTAAACGAAGCCCACGATGACGGCCGTGGCGATCAGCTGCGGCCAAAATTTGGCGCGCTCGGCAATGCCCCCGGAAATGATGGCCGGAATGGCCGCCGCGAAGGTCAGGAGGAAGAAGAACTTGACCAGCGAGTAGCCGCTTTGCTGCACCAGGGTGTCGGCGCCCACAAAGAAATGCGTGCCATAGGCCACGCTGTAGCCCACGGCGAAGTACACCACCGTGGACACGGAGAAGTCCACGAGGATCTTGACCAGGGCATTCACCTGGTTCTTTTTGCGGACTGTGCCCAGCTCCAGAAAGGCGAACCCGGCATGCATGGCCAGCACCATGATTGCCCCGAGCAGAATGAACAAGGCGTCCGTGCCCTGTTTGAGTGCTTCCATACCATCTCCACGCGATTGTTTGATCTGTTTTGGTGCGTCTCACTGCGTTCCGCAATGAGTGCACCAATTTCAAGCAAAAAATGCGCCAGCATGTGGCATGACTCACCGAGGTGGTGCTGTGCTGTTTTGGTGCGTTGGCTCAGAAGCGGTCGCGCCCTTGCACCCGCGCCACGATGCGCAGGTCGGGGCCGATGCGGTCGGCCGAGATGTAGTCGAGCGCAGTGCCATCCGCGAGGGATTGCAACGGTGCCGTCTGGGCCATCCCCAGGCCTGGCCCGAGCAGCCGGGGGGCCTGGTAGAGCAGCAACTCGTCCACCAGGCCTTCGCGCAGGAAGGAGCCATTGAGCTTGTGGCCGGCCTCCACATGCAACTCGTTGATGGCGCGCTGCCGGCCCAGGTCCTGGAGCATGGCGCCCAGGTCGACCTTGCCCTGGGCATTGGGAAGGTGGATCACCGTGGCGCCACGGCCTTCCAGTGCCGCCTTCTTGGCCTCGTCGCGCACGGCGGTGTAGATCAGGCTGGTGCTGCGGCCCGGCACGGACCAGAGGCGGGCCTGGAGCGGCGTTTGCAGCTGGCTGTCGACGATCACCAGGTGGGGCTGGCGCGGCGTGGCGACATCGCGCACATCCAGCCGCGGATCGTCATCGAGCACGGTGCCGATGCCCGTGAGCACGGCACAGGCCCGGGCGCGCCAGGCATGGCCATCGGCCCGGGCCGCGGGCGAGGTGATCCACTGGCTCTGCCCGTTGGCGAGTGCGGTGGTGCCGTCCAGGGAGGCCGCGGTCTTCATGCGCACCCAGGGCGTGCCGCGCACCATGCGGCTGAAGAAGCCGATGTTGAGCTCGCGCGATTCCGTGGCCCCCGGCCCCACGACCACCTCCACCCCCGCAGCGCGCAGGCGCGCAAAGCCCTGGCCCGCGACCAGGGGGTTAGGATCGGCCAGCGAGGCCACCACCTTGCCGATGCCGGCGCCGATCAGCGCATCGCAGCAGGGCCCCGTGCGGCCATGGTGCGAACAGGGCTCCAGCGTGACGTAGGCCGTTGCGCCCTGCAAGGAGTTATTGCCCCGGGCGGCCGCATCACGCAGCGCCATGACCTCGGCATGCGGTCCGCCGGCCTGCTGGGTGAACCCCTGGCCCAGCACCACCTGCCCATCGGGGCTGGTGATCACGCAGCCGACGCGCGGATTGGGGTTGGAAAGAAAAAGCGCCTGAGCGGCCAGCTCAAGCGCTTTCGTGGTGTGTTGTTGTTCCGAAGAGGTCGCCATGGTGGCGTGCATGCTAGCGCATGCGGGGCTGCTCGGAGGGGGGCAGAATCACTTGTTCCAGCATTCGGCCACGGAGAGGGTGGACGTTCCCGCCGCCATGCCTCGGGTGCCTGTATTGGTCAACGTCAGATCGCCGCACTTGTCGTTGACCTGAGGGGTTCCTGTATCACGGGTGGCTGTCAGCGTGAACGTGCTTGCCGTGGAGTTTGCAACAGAAATGGTATAGCGCTTGGCGTTGTCGTTGAGCCAACTCAGGCTAGGAGGGAGGGGGGCTGCCGCAGTCACGACAGGGTAAGACCCAGTCGCAGTGGCTGCGCGCTCCATGTACTGGGCTGCCTGCAGCAGCCCGGCACGCGCGTCGGCGCGATGCCCGCGTCGGATGAACTCATTGTAGCTGGGCAGGGCGATCGCCGCGAGAATCCCGACGACTGCCACCACCGTCATGAGCTCGATAAGGGTGAAGCCCCGTTGCCGAGTGGATGGGATGTGGTTCATGCCTTGCATCTTAATCCTCCGTCACCGGATCTGACGCCAGCTTGGACGCAATGATTCCTCGGGCAGGGCAGCGAGATTCTCCTTGTTGTTTTTTGCATCGATATCGACGTTCTCGAACTTGTCCTTCTTGATGATGCTGTGCGGGCCCTTGGCAACCTTCTTGCGTGACACGCCCAGGTCATCCTCATAGCCATTCGGTGGAGTGTTCGTGTCCACAATCTGAACAGAGGGGCGCTTGCCATCCATGATGTTGACGAAGGTGCGGTACTGGCGCTCTCCATCCACCGAGGTGGATTTGCAGCTTTCCTCGTTCGGGTCCACATTCGAACCTTTTGCCGGAACCTGGGACCATACGGTCAACAAGTTGCTGGCGTCGTAAAATTCCATGGGCTTGAGCAGGCGCTCCCCAACGGCAGGCAGGTCCAGGTACCAGCCGTTGTAGTTGCCCCATGTCTCCAGTTTCAGCTCGTCAACGGCATCCACAGTGGCAAACACGTCGCTGACACCGGCGATGGTTACATCGGTGAACTTTTGTTGGGCCAGCTTGGCCGTGGTGACACCGGTGCCCAGAGCTGCAGGCGCAGGCACGCAGTCGGCACCATTGGGACAACTTCCGCCGCCCGGGTGGACCTCCAGCCGCTTGCTGGCGCCCGTGCCCACTTCGCGGTAACGGGTATTGTCCAACACCGAGTACAGGGTCTGCACGTTCACATCCGACGGGTCAGTGACAGTCACATTGCGGCCAGTGCCGAATGCAACCATCATGCCGCCCACGCGCATTGTGGAGCCGCTGCTCACTTTCTTGCTGCGGTCGTTGGCGCGAACCGTGGGTACCGTGGAAATGGGCTGGACTACCCCGCGAGAACTATTGCCCAGCGCGGCTGGCCCCTGGGCAGTGAACAGGGGGCTCCCGCCAAAGGCTACCTTCCAGTTTCCTGGAATGGCGCTGGTCAGGTCAAACTTCCACAGATTGCCGAGGTTGTCCCCGGCGTAAACCACGTCGATGCGGCCGTCGCCGTTCAGGTCCACGACGCGGGGGGCGCCGAGTCCATTGTCGTTGGCGTTGCCTGTACCGGCCGCTTGGGTAGTGGTTGGGATGCGTACCAGTTCTCGCGCGCCATCCAGGTACTGGATCAGCAGTACGGGGCGCTGGTTGGTGCTGTTGTAGCCATTGCCGAGGATCGCAGCCCAGCGGTTGTTGTTCATGCGAGTGATCTGTGCGCTGCGCATGCTGTCGTTGTCGTCGCGCACCGGCTTGAAGGTGATGTGGCCGATATCCTTGTCCTCTTCGACGACTGTGTCGCACATCGCTTTTTCAGCGCCCGTCATGGCGCCGCAAATGGGTGCTGCTTCAGAGGACCCACGCGTACGGTCAAGTTTGACCAGTGTCTGCGCGTTGGATTCGGTGAAGCCGGCTGCTCCCGACGGCGAGGCGGTGCCAGTAGGGTTGGTCACATCCAGCACGAAATACCCCTTGCCGCCCTGGCCCAGGGTGCCCAACAGGTAGGTGCGCCAGTCTGGCACAAAGGCCGCATAGTTGGGGTCGCTGGGGTCCTGTATGCCGCCGTTGGCGTCGATGTCTCCGGTCATGGGGGAGCCATCGACAAAATAGCGGTGCTTGTTGTTGTATTGTGGATCGGTCAGTAAGGTCAGGTTGGGAATGACGCCCCTGGGCACATAGGCGATCTTCTCCTGTCCATCGACGGCGGCGAATCCGTGCAACATCCCATCGTTTCCGCCCACATACAGCATGGAAGGGCGCGACTTCTCGGTACGCACGAAATTCGCATAACCCTTGAGCAAATAGTTCGACGCGGGTTTGCCGGTGAACCACACGTCGGAGTTGATGATGTCTCCCTGGCGGCTCTTACGCTCGCGATAAGGCTTTGCTATGGTATACCCGGTGGCCTCGGAGCCTTCCTTGCTGCGCTCGCCGCGGATGTACTCCAGCCGCTCCTGGCCCTTGGTGGCACCTTCGTCGGTGCCGCTGACATTTTTCCGCAGCCAGAGCTTTTGCGCTGTGCTGAGGTTGGTTTCATCCGAGGCCCACTTGAAAGGCACTCCACCGCGGTATTTGCTGGTGTCCCATTTGTCGCTCCAGCTCAGAATCAGCCGGTTACTGACAGTGGCCAGTGCATCCAGCTTGTCGGCCGTGTGCTGACCGCCCCAGCCTGGATCGCTGATGGTCGTGCCATCCGTTTTGACCTTGTCTGCGGTCAGATTGCCTCTCCACGCATCATTGGGGTAGTAGTTCGCGGTGTACTTGCCGACGTCGCTGCGCGAGATGTTGGAGCCACTAGTGGCACTGGAGTTGATGTCGGGGTCGACGGCGGTATTGATCTGGCCGAAGATTTCGCGGAAGGCCTTCTCCAGGTCTTCGCCCTTGGTCACGGCGTAGAAGCGACCACGGCCGTTCAGGGCTGCATGCCACAGGTCCAGCGAGCGCTTGTTCTCGTTGTCCATGGTGGGCCAGGTCTTGGTGCCTGTCACCAGATCGCGGAAGCTGCCGTCATACCCAAACGGGGTCATTTCCGTGGGTGCTGCAATGGTGGGGGCGCCTGGCCAGGTGGTGGAGACGTTGCTGAAGCCGATGGTGTAGGTCACCATGTGCGGCCAAGTGGCCGGGTTGTATCGCGGATTCCAGTAGCGCTCCAGGATGGCATCCTTGTTGGCGGTGTCCTTGCCGAAATTCTCTGTGGCAGGGGCCTTGCGGTAGTCTGTCGCAGGCTGCATGGTGCCCTCCATGCCTGTGGTTTGCATGGGCGTAGCCCAGCTGTAGAAAGCCCAGTCGGCCACTGTATTGTTCACGGTATCCCGGTAGAGCGCGGTCTTGGCGCGTTCCGTGGCGTTGATCCCACCATAGACATTGCTGTCCGGCAGTGTCAGGTTGGTGGCGTTGTCGCGCCTACCGGTGTTGGGAACATCGTAGGCTGTGCCGTTCCAGCGGCCGTCCGTCATCATGATGTGGTAAGAGCGGCGGCACCCCAGAAAGGGTGCTCCCGTGGTGCCAGGATCGGACGCCCATGCACTGCTGGTGCCCAGGCCCTGGCGCATGTACTCGTCCGCCTGCTTGAACATCGTGTGGGAAGGCGTGCCATTGCTGGCCTTCAGGTTGCTGATGAAGCTGATGAAGTTGTTGCGATGCGTCGTGTTCAGCCGGCGCATGGAGTTGGTCTTCATGGTCGAACTGTTGACGTTGAGGGCGTCGGGCGAGCCGCCGTTGTTCCACATGGCTTGCCACGACAGCCGGATCTTCTTGTCGGGCAATAGGGTGGTGTCGCGGAAGATGCCGCCCGTTCCACCGCTGCCGACCATGGTGTACTTCAGGACATTGATGCGCTTGGCGCTTGCGGGCCAGGTTCCGTCGGTATTGGGCGTGGTCTGGTTGTTGCTCGTGCTGGCTTCGCTATCCAGGCGGTACTCCATACTCCCAGAATCATCGATCGAAATAATGACGTTGGGGGTGACATAAGGGTCGACCGTGCCTGGTGGCGACTGCGCGAGGTCCAGTGCCCAAGCTCCATGGGGTGCTAAAGCAGCGCTGGCCGCCAAAGCGATGATGTGTTTGTGAAAGCGGGGGGCAGCGGTGCGGTGCATGGCGTGCTCCTGAAACAGGTTGGGTTGGGCGAAGGTTGACTGCTTGCCAATGGGTGGAGCGCGTCAACCGATAGGTTGGAGGGGGGGGCTGCGTCAGTCCTTGCGGATTTGCCGTACATAGGTCTGTTGCAGCACTGCCATCGTGTTGGGCTTCAGGCCATAGGCGACTGCTGTAATGCGGTAGGCGATATTGGGTTTCAGGTTCAAGCGCAACAGGTTGTTGTTTCCGCCCACAATCAGGTTCGAGTTCTTGCTGCTTTCGTCATAGGGCAGCAACTCAATCCAATACCAGCCCCCTTGGTTGTTGGGTGTGGCGGCAGTCCATTGAAGAATGGGGTTGGCCCGCTTTAGTGCAGTTTCATCGCCCTTGGCAGCGGCGGTGTACTCGCCATAGCGCACACCGATATTGGTCTGGGTCATGTCTTCGAGTTTGACTTCGCCGGGCTTCAAATCGGTGGGTGGGTCTGTGGCACTTGTGTAATTCCAGAAGTCCTGCCGACCCGTCCGTTTGGTGCAAAGGCCTCTGGAGCACTTCGTGGCCTGCTGGTCGAGGTACGCCAAAAGCGGAGTGACGTCCTGGTTATCAAGAGGGATCATCTCGGGAGTATTGGGGGGGAGTTGGTTGCGGCAGTTGGCGGCGCAAGGGCTTCCATCTGCGTACTCGCCCCGGATGTCGAGTTCTGCATCCTGTAGCAAAGCCTGGGCGGCTTCAAAGGCGCGCTGGTAGTCGGCATCATTGCCCACGACCATCTCGTTGAACAGCGAGGTGCGTGACGCCCACAGCGCCAGCAGCATGGATAGCATCACGAAGACGACGACGACAAACAATGCCACGCCTCGCTGCCGTGGACGCAGTGGCGAGTGGTTGAGAGGGAGTGGGGGCCTTGGCATGGTGAATGTTCTCGTCGGGGTTACATCATGGAAGCGGTCAGCCCCTGGCTGCGCATCTGGAAGACGTTGCGGAACACGGTGTGCATACGGCGCGCGCGCGCGCCGGTCAGGGTGCTCATGTCCACAACAGTACCGCTGCAATCGGTGTAGTTGCTGCCGGTTGGCATGTCGATCGCCTCCACGCCATACAACACCAGGCATACCTCGACCGCTTGGACCCTGCCCCAATTGGGGCCTACGCCTGCCGCGTCGACAGTTGTCACGGTGGGGTTGCCTGGTGTGCTGATGGTGTCCTGCAGTTGGTAGCGCACCTGGAAGCTGGCTACGTTTTGCGCGATGGATTGTGCCGCTGCGCCGTTGCCAGTGCACTGCAGGTCGCTGCCGTTGAGCTGAAACACACTTTCCAGACGCTGGTCTGCATTGGTGCCATCGGGGCCCCCTACGCAATTGCGTGCCAAGGTCTGTTCGGCTGCATTAGTAAACACGGGCTCCGTGTAGCGGCGGTACCCCAGGGTGAGCGTGGCAGGGCTGTTGGTGCCGCTGATCGTATCTGTGGTGGGATCGAATCCCTTGGCGCTGCCCGAGGCTGGCGCTGTGGCTTCAAACCCCACGGGTGCAATGTAAAGATCCTGTGCGACGAGAGAGCCCGGGTTCAAGTTCAAGCGCAGTGAGCCCGCCTGCCGCAATTGCAGACCAATGACCCGCATGGCGTAGGCTGCTTGTTGCTGAATGCCGCTGGCGTCACTCACCGTGCCTGAAACACCGCGAGAGACCATTAAAGCCCCCATGGCGACGGCAATGGTCAGCAACCCGATGCTGATGCCAACCATCAGTTCGATCAGCGTGAACCCCTTCTGGCTGCGCGAAGAATGGGCCCGGCTTGCTTGTTGTGCAGAGCGTGAGCCGTTGGCCAAATTGGCGGAAGCATTGTTTGTCGGCATCTCAGGCCCCTGGGCAGTAGAAATGGGTGGTGCCACCACCTGGGGCGTAGGGTGCGCAGCGAGCGGCGACGGGAAGGTACTGCAGGTGGCAGGTGAAGTTGGCTGGGCACGCAGCGGCCGCGCCTGCGCCTGCTTCAAAAGTGCCATTGGCTAGCTTCAATTGGCTGGCATCAATATTGTCCTTGTATTTTTTCTTTTCATCGGCATCGGCGATGTCGCGTTCGTTTTCGCGCCAGGCGATCATCACGCCCAATTGGCGCCCCCTTCCGGCGGCAACCGCACTTTCTGCTGGCGGCACGAAGATGCTGGCTTGACCCAGGGGGAGGTTGTCCCGAACGGCTTTTTTCCAGACGGCCAGATCGTATGCTGCCAGTTGCGCTCCGGTGCAGCCAGTCGCGCAGCTGCCGATGGTGGGCGCTGCTGCGAAGGTGGTAGCGTAGGCCGCCATGTTGGCGAGGGCATTTGGATTGACCTTCATCCGCTCTCCCAGATCTTCGATCAGGCGGATGGCCTGCGCCCGGCGCAAGGTGGTCGATGTATCGGTGAGTGTGCGCATCTGGACGCCCAGGATTCCGAGGATTCCCAAAGACATGACGACGATGGCGACCAGGGACTCGATCAGGCTGATGCCGTGCTGGAATCTGGAATGCCAATTGTTTGCGGGATGCATGGAAAATCCTTGGCGAGAGGGCTTCGTAAGTTCTGAAAAGGGGTGAATTCTCAGCATGTTTCAGCCCCTTTCTTGCGCACGATACGGCCTCCCATGCCAGCACACAGGCGGGCCGCACTGAGATCGGTCATGTCTTTGTCTGTGGGTTTGATTTCGAAAAACATATTGGTCGGCGCCGTGGAGGCGCCTCCGGTATGTGAGGCCATCCCCCAACGGTCAATCGTGATCGCGCCAGTGGTGGTGCCTGCCAGGCTGATGTTCACGTTAGTGAATGCCGGGACGGTCTGCAGATCGCATTCGTTTGGCGTCTTGGCGGTGTCGCAGGTCTGGGATCCATTGCCATTGACGTCAAAGAAAACATGCCAGCCTGTTCCCCAATCGGTGCCGGAGTTGGGCTGGATAATGACTTGCCCCCCCCGCTTGATTGCCTCGGAGCGCGCCAGATAGAAGGTCGAGGTGACGCTTTCCGCGGCGTCGCGAACACGCCAGCGCTCCAACAGCGGCCGGAAGCTGGGGCCCGCCAGTGTCGTCAAAATGGCCAATATGGCCACGACGACCATGAGCTCAATGGCCGTGAATCCGGCGCCGGAGGTTCTGGATCCACTACAGGTGCGGATTCCAGGTGAACGGGTAAAGCTCGGTGCTTGCATGATTTTCATGGTAGATGACCCAATATGGCAGTGCTACTGCCTGCTGACCAGTGGCGTGGAAGCCGGGACGAGCGGCCAAAAGCGGTGCCGCAAAAGGAGGGGTGTGGAGAGAGCTTCGCTTCTTGGCGTGCATTCTGGGCGCCCCCGCAGGCTTCGGCAAGCTAAAAAGACCCATCTTGCAGGGCGCAGGTTATAATCCGACGGTTTTGCATGGTGCAAGACGCACGCCATCGGCCTTTCCAGCGGGTGGCGCAAGTAAAAACCGGGGTCTTTGGCGCTCTGCCGCAGGCCTCATCCAAGGAAAAACCAAATGATCGCATCCTCCATCAAGGCCGAAGTCGTCAAGGCCAACGCCCGTGCTGCCAACGATACCGGCAGCCCAGAAGTGCAAGTGGCCCTGCTGACGGCCCGCATCAACGAACTGACCCCCCACTTCAAGACGCATGCCAAGGACCACCACGGTCGCCGCGGCCTGCTGCGCATGGTGAGCCGTCGTCGCAAGCTGCTGGACTACCTCAAGGCCAAGGACGCCGACCGTTACACCGCGCTAATCGCCAAGCTGGGTCTGCGCAAGTAAGCTGCATCGCATGCAAAAACGCCTGGGTTAGTCCGCTAGCTCAGGCGTTTTTTACTTCGGAGCCGCAAAACAGAGCGAAGCTGTGTCATTCCAACGGGCCTGCCGCCGCCGCTGCAGGGTCAGGCCCGCTGGAATGGCATCGTGTTCTGAATTGCACTCCAAGCCACGCTGGCATTGCATTGCCAGCTACAACAAAAGGAGCTGAACATGAGCATTTTCAACAAAGTCACCAAGACCTTCCAATGGGGCGACAAGACCGTCGTCATGGAAACGGGTGAAGTCGCCCGCCAGGCCTCCGGCGCCGTGCTGGTGAACATCGACGACACCGTGGTGCTGGCCACCGTGGTGGGTTCCAAGTCGGCCAAGCCCGGCCAGGACTTCTTCCCCCTGACCGTCGACTACATCGAGAAAACCTATGCCGCCGGCAAGATCCCTGGCAGCTTTTTCAAGCGCGAAGCCAAGCCCAGCGAGCATGAGACGCTGACCAGCCGCCTGATCGACCGCCCGATCCGCCCGCTGTTCCCCGAAGGCTTCTTCAACGAAGTGCACGTGGTGATCCACACCGTGTCGCTCAACCCCGAAGTCGACGCTGACATCGCTGCCCTGATCGCCACCAGCGCTGCGCTGGCCATCTCCGGCATCCCGTTCAACGGCCCCATCGGTGCCGCCCGCGTGGGCTACATCAATGGCGAATACGTGCTCAACCCCGGCCAGACCGCGCGCAAGAGCTCGCAGATGGATCTGGTCGTGGCCGGTACCGAAGCCGCCGTGCTGATGGTGGAGTCCGAAGCCCAGCAGCTGTCCGAAGAAATCATGCTCGGTGCCGTGGTCTTCGGCCACCAGCAGGGCAACATCGCCATCAACGCCATCCATGACCTGGTGCGCGATGCTGGCAAGCCCGTGTGGGACTGGCAGCCTCCTGCCAAGGACGACGCCCTGATCGCCAAGGTCGGCGCCCTGGCCGATGCCAAGCTGTCCGCCGCCTACCAGATCCGCAACAAGCAAAGCCGCACGCAAGCCTGCCGCGAAGCCTACGCTGCCGTGATGGCGGGCCTCAAGGCCGAAGGCGTGGAATTCGACGCCGTCAAGGTCGAAGGCATGCTGTTCGACATCGAAGCGCGCATCGTGCGCAGCCAGATCCTGGCCGGCGAGCCCCGCATCGACGGCCGCGACACGCGCACCGTGCGCCCCATCGAGATCCGCAACAGTGTGCTGCCCCGTGCCCACGGCTCGGCCCTGTTCACGCGCGGTGAAACCCAGGCCCTGGTCGTGACCACGCTCGGTACCGAGCGCGATGCCCAGCGCATCGACGCCCTGGCTGGCGAGTACGAAGACCGCTTCATGATGCACTACAACATGCCTCCCTTCGCCACCGGCGAAGTGGGTCGCATGGGCTCCACCAAGCGCCGCGAAATCGGCCACGGCCGCCTGGCCAAGCGCGCGCTGGTCGCCGTGCTGCCGACCAAGGAAGAGTTCCCCTACACCGTGCGCGTGGTCTCGGAGATCACCGAATCCAACGGCTCCTCGTCCATGGCTTCGGTCTGTGGCGGCTGCCTGTCGATGATGGACGCCGGCGTGCCCATGAAGGCGCATGTGGCCGGTATCGCCATGGGCCTGATCAAGGACGCCAACCGCTTCGCCGTGCTGACCGACATCCTGGGCGATGAGGACCACCTGGGCGACATGGACTTCAAGGTGGCCGGTACCACCGCCGGCATCACCGCCCTGCAGATGGACATCAAGATCCAGGGCATCACCAAGGAAATCATGCAGGTCGCCCTGGCCCAGGCCAAGGAAGCCCGCATCCACATCCTGGGCAAGATGCAGGAGGCCATGGGTGAGGCCAAGGCCGAAGTCTCGAACTTCGCGCCCAAGCTCTACACCATGAAGATCAACCCCGAGAAGATCCGTGACGTGATCGGCAAGGGCGGCGCCGTCATCCGTGCGCTGACCGAAGAGACTGGCTGCCAGATCAACATCGAGGACGACGGCACCATCACCATCGCCGCCACCGACGCTGCCAAGGCCGACGAAGCCAAGCGCCGCATCGAGCAGATCACGGCCGAAGTCGAGATCGGCAAGGTCTACGAAGGCCCTGTGACCAAGATCCTGGACTTCGGTGCCCTGATCAACCTGCTGCCCGGCAAGGACGGCCTGCTGCACATCAGCCAGATCGCGCACGAGCGCGTCGAGCGCGTGGGCGACTACCTGACCGAAGGCCAGATCGTGAAGGTCAAGGTCATGGAAACCGACGAGAAGGGCCGCATCAAGCTGTCCATGAAGGCCTTGGCCGAGCGCCCTGCAGGCGGCTTCAGTGACCGTCCCGCGCCCGCAGAGCGCGGTGACCGCGAGCCCCGCCGCGACCGCGAGCATGGCCGTGACCGCCAGCCTGTGGATCAGCAACAGCAGCAACAACAGCAGCAGCAATAACCTGGAGTGCATGCTGCCGGCGGATGGCGTGATTGGCCGCTCAATGGCTGATCCGCCGTCTTTTTCTGCCACTGCAGGTGTGCAGGATGGCGGCAGCTCCGGTGTCCCCCGATGACCACAATCCCTCCTATGCAAGCGGTGGAAATTTCCGCGTTCGGCGCGCCGGACGTGTTGCGCCTGGGCGAGCGTCCTGTGCCCGTTCCAGGTGCGGGCGAGCTGCTGATACGCGTGGGTGCCAGCGGCATCAATCGGCCCGACGTGCTGCAGCGCATGGGCCACTACGCGCCCCCGCCTGGCACCTCCGACCTGCCGGGTCTGGAAGTGGCAGGCGTGGTGGAGGCGGGTGATGCGGCGGCCATGGCCCAAGCGGGCCTGGCCATTGGCGACCGCGTCTGTGCGCTGGTGGCGGGTGGCGGCTATGCCCAATGGTGCGTGGCGCCCGTGGAGCAGTGCCTGCCCGTGCCCGAGGGCTTCAGCGACATCGAGGCGGCCTCACTGCCCGAGACCTTCTTCACGGTGTGGAGCAATGTCTTTGACCGCGGCCGCCTGCAGGCCGGTGAAACCCTGCTGATCCAGGGTGGCACCAGTGGCATTGGCGTCACGGCCATCCAGCTGGCGCGTGCCTTGGGTGCCACCGTGATCGCGACCGCTGGCAGCGATGACAAGTGCCGGGCCTGCCTGGAACTGGGTGCGCACCACGCCATCAACTACAAGTCCCAGGACTTCGTGGCCGAGGCGAAGCGCATCACCGATGGCAAGGGGGTGGATGTGGTGCTGGACATGGTCGCGGGTGGCTATGTCGCGCGCGAAGTCGAGTGCCTGGCCGAGGATGGCCGCCTTGTCATCATCGCCGTGCAGGGCGGGGTCAAGAGCGAGCTCAATGCCGGCCTGGTGTTGCGCCGCCGGCTCACCATCACCGGTTCCACGCTGCGCCCGCGCTCCGTGGCCTTCAAGGGGGCCATCGCCCGCGCGCTGCGCGAGCGGGTGTGGCCCCTGCTGGTGGCGGGTACCGTGCGCCCGGTCATCCACAGCACGTTCGTGGCGGCCGATGCGGCCCAGGCGCATGCGCTGATGGAGTCCAACCAGCACATTGGCAAGATTGTTTTGACGTGGTGAACGGAACATGAAAAAGAAGCTCATCGCAGGCAACTGGAAGATGAACGGCGGCCTGGCTGCCAACGAGGCCTTGCTCAAGGCCTTGCGCGACGGCATGGCGGCCATTGCATCGCCATGCGACGTGGCGGTGGCCGTGCCGGCGCCTTACCTGGCGCAGGTGCAGGCCCTGGTCGCTGGCTCGGGCATTGCACTGGCGGCCCAGGATGTATCGGCCCATGAGCAGGGTGCCTACACCGGCGAGGTGTCGGCCGCCATGCTCAAGGAGTTCGGTGCGCGCTATGTGCTGGTGGGGCATTCCGAGCGCCGCCAGTACCATGGCGAGACCGATGCCGTGGTCGCCATCAAGGCGCAGCGCGCGCTGGCGCTGGGCGTCACGCCCATCGTCTGTGTGGGTGAAACCCTGGCCGAGCGCGATGCCGGCGAGACCGAGGCAGTCGTCAAGCGCCAGCTGGCTGCGGTGATCCACCTCAATGGCCACTGCATCAGCGAGATCGTGGTGGCCTATGAGCCGGTCTGGGCCATCGGCACGGGCCGCACGGCCACGCCCGCGCAGGCCCAGGCGGTGCACGCCGTGCTGCGCGCACAACTGGCCCTGGCCAGCGGGCATGCCGAGCGTGTCCACCTGCTCTATGGCGGCAGCATGAATGCCGCGAACGCGGCCGAACTGCTGGCGCGCCCGGACATCGACGGTGGCCTGGTGGGCGGTGCCTCGCTCAAGGCGGGCGATTTCTTGCAGATCATGGGGGCGGCCTCTGTGGGCCGCGCCTGAAGTTATCCAAATCAGGAGTGAACAGAGAATGAATGTGATCGTGAATGTGATTCTGGCGGTGCAGATGCTGACCGCGCTGGGAATGATCGGCTTGATCCTGATCCAGCACGGCAAGGGCGCCGACATGGGGGCGGCCTTTGGCAGTGGCAGCTCGGGTAGCCTGTTCGGCGCCAGCGGCAGTGCCAACTTCCTGTCGCGCACCACGGCGGTTCTGGCTGCCGTGTTCTTCGCCGCCACGCTGGCTCTGGCATACTTCGGCAATGCGCGCCCCGCCAGTTCTGGCAGCGTGCTCGAAGCGCCTGCAGCGGCTTCGCCTGCGCCTGCGGCGTCGGGTGCAGCCCCTGCGGCGATTCCTGTGCCTGTGGTGCCGGCTTCCGGTGCGGCGCAGATCCCGACCAAATAATCTGCACTAATTTGGGCCCTGTTCCGCGAAGCAGGGTTTTTACGGAGTAGAATCCTGGATTGTCTGGAAAGCCAAAACCGCAAGGTTCCTCATGCCATCCAGGCACATACATCCAGCCGTCGTGGTGAAATTGGTAGACACGCTATCTTGAGGGGGTAGTGGCGAAAGCTGTGCGAGTTCGAGTCTCGCCGACGGCACCAAAACAAAGGCCTCCCCGCTTGACCTGCCCAGGGTCAAGTCGGGCCAGGCCACAGCGGTGAGCACATCCTCCAGATGAACCTCGATCAGTACCTCCCCGTCCTCTTGTTCATCCTGGTCGGCATCGCCGTTGGCGTCGTGCCCCTGGTCATCGGATATGTCCTCGGTCCCAACCGCCCGGACGACGCCAAGAATTCTCCCTACGAGTGTGGCTTTGAAGCCTTCGAGGATGCGCGCATGAAGTTCGACGTGCGCTACTACCTCGTCGCCATTCTCTTCATCCTGTTCGACCTCGAAATCGCGTTCCTTTTCCCGTGGGCGGTCACGCTGCACGAGGTGGGCGCTGCCGGTTTCGTTGCCGTGGTGATCTTCCTGACGATCCTCGTCGTGGGCTTTGCCTACGAGTGGAAAAAAGGCGCCCTCGACTGGGAATGACAGCGGGCTTCAACAAGGACTGATGCAATGATTGAAGGCGTGATGAAGGAAGGCTTCATCACCACGAGCTATGACTCCGTGGTGAATTGGGCCAAGACCGGCTCGCTCTGGCCCATGACCTTCGGTCTGGCCTGCTGCGCTGTCGAAATGATGCACGCGGCGGCTGCCCGCTACGACATCGGCCGCTTCGGCGCCGAAGTGTTCCGCGCCAGCCCCCGCCAGTCCGATCTGATGATCGTGGCCGGCACGCTGTGCAACAAGATGGCGCCCGCGCTGCGCAAGGTGTACGACCAGATGTCCGAGCCCCGCTGGGTGCTGTCCATGGGTTCGTGCGCCAATGGCGGCGGCTACTACCACTACAGCTACTCCGTGGTGCGCGGCTGCGACCGCATCGTGCCCGTGGATGTCTACGTGCCAGGCTGCCCGCCCACGGCCGAAGCGCTGATCTACGGCATCATCCAGCTGCAGCAGAAGATCCGCCGCACCAACACCATTGCGCGCGTCTGAGGGTTGACGATGACATCTGTTGCCATTCGCCCTGAAAAAATCCAGGAAACCGTTGCCGCCGTGCTGGGCGACAAGGTCCGCAAGATCCAGGTGGCCCTCGGTGAGGTCACCGTCACCGTCTCCGCTGCCGACTACCTGGCTGCCATGCAGCAGCTGCGCGATGCGCCCGGTTGCCAGTTCGAGCAGCTGGTCGACCTGTGCGGCGTGGACTACTCGGCCTATGCCGATGAGGTCAACGAAGGCGCACGCTACTGCGTGGTCTCGCACCTGCTGTCGGTCAGCCTGAACCAGCGCCTGCGCGTCAAGGTGTTCTGCGCCGACGACGATTTCCCGGTCGTGGCCTCGGTCTCCGAGCTCTGGAACTCCGCCAACTGGTACGAGCGCGAGGCCTTCGACCTGTTCGGCATCGTGTTCGACGGCCACAACGACCTGCGCCGCATCCTGACCGACTACGGCTTCATCGGCCACCCCTTCCGCAAGGACTTCCCGCTGTCCGGCCATGTCGAGATGCGCTACGACACCGAGCAGCGCCGGGTGGTCTACGAGCCCGTCTCGATCGAGCCGCGCGAGATCACGCCGCGCATCATCCGCGAAGACAAGTACGGAGGCCTGCACTGAGGCGCCGCGCGCCCCACGTGAACCACCATGGCTGAAATCAAGAACTACTCCCTGAACTTCGGACCGCAGCACCCGGCAGCGCACGGCGTGCTGCGCCTGGTGCTCGAGCTCGACGGCGAAGTCGTCCAGCGCGCCGACCCGCACATCGGCCTCTTGCACCGCGCCACTGAAAAGCTGGCCGAGCACAAGACCTACATCCAGTCGCTGCCTTATATGGATCGTCTGGACTACGTGTCCATGATGTCCAACGAGCACGCCTACTGCCTGGCCATCGAAAAGCTGCTGGGCCTGGAAGTGCCCGTGCGTGCGCAGTACATCCGTGTGATGTTCTCCGAGATCACGCGCCTGCTCAACCACCTGATGTGGCTGGGTTCGCACGGCAATGACTGCGGCAGCTCCACCATCCTGATCTACACCTTCCGCGAGCGCGAAGACCTGTTCGACATGTACGAAGCCGTCTCCGGCGCGCGCATGCATGCGGCCTACTTCCGCCCGGGCGGCGTCTACCGTGACCTGCCGGACAGCATGCCGCAGTACAAGGTCAGCAAGATCAAGAACGCCAAGGCCCTGGAGGCCATGAACCAGAACCGCCAGGGTTCGCTGCTGGACTTCATCGACGACTTCACCAAGCGCTTCCCGGGCTGCGTGGACGAGTACGAGACCCTGCTGACCGAGAACCGCATCTGGAAGCAGCGCACCGTCGGCATCGGCGTGGTGCCGCCCGAGCGCGCGCTCAACCTGGGCATGACCGGCCCCATGATCCGCGGCTCCGGCATCGCCTGGGACCTGCGCAAGACCCAGCCCTACGATGTCTACGACCGCATGGACTTCGACATCCCGGTGGGCAAGACGGGCGACTGCTATGACCGCTACCTCGTGCGTGTGCAGGAGATGCGCGAGTCCAACCGCATCATCAAGCAGTGCGTGGACTGGCTGCGCGCCAATCCCGGTCCTGTCATTACCGACAACCACAAGGTGGCTGCGCCCGATCGTGAATCCATGAAGTCGAACATGGAGGAGCTGATCCACCATTTCAAGCTCTTCACCGAAGGTTTTCACGTGCCCGAAGGCGAGGCCTATGCCGCCGTCGAGCACCCCAAGGGCGAGTTCGGCATCTACCTGGTGAGCGATGGCGCCAACAAGCCCTACCGCCTGAAGATCCGTGCCCCGGGCTTCGCGCACCTGGCCACGCTCGATGAAATGGCCCGCGGCCACATGATCGCCGACGCCGTGGCCATCATCGGCACCATGGATATCGTGTTCGGGGAGATCGACCGATGAGCAGCAGCAATACCAAGATCACCGAGGCCACGCTGGCGCGTTTCGCGCGCGAAGTGGCCAAGTACCCGCCCGAGCAGAAACAATCGGCCGTGATGGCCTGCCTGTCCATCGTGCAGCAGGAACAGGGCTGGGTCAGCGCCGAGAGCGAGGCCGTGATCGCCGACTACCTGGGCATGGCCCAGATCGCGGTGCACGAAGTCACCACGTTCTACAACATGTACAACCAGCAGCCGACGGGCAAGTACAAGCTCAACGTCTGCACCAACCTGCCTTGCCAACTGCGCGACGGCCAGAAGGCGCTGCACCACCTCGAGAAGAAGCTCGGCGTGGCCATGGGCGAGACCACGGCCGATGGCCTGTTCACGCTGCAGCAGTGCGAGTGCCTGGGCGCCTGCGCCGATGCGCCCGTGATGCTGGTCAACGACCGCACCATGTGCAGCTTCATGGACAACGACAAGCTCGACCAGTTGGTGGACGGCCTGCGCGCTGCGGAAGGACAAGCATGACCACCGCCGCACAGATCCTCTCGCAGTTCCAGGCCACCGGCGTCCAGACCTGCTTCCACGACCGCCACATCAACCCGCAGATCTACGCGGGCCTGGATGGCACCAACTGGAGCATCAAGGACTACGAAGCGCGCGGCGGCTACCAGGCGCTGCGCAAGATCCTGGCCACGGGCGAAGGCGAAGGCCTGACCCAGGACCAGGTGATCGCCACCGTCAAGGAATCGGGCCTGCGCGGCCGCGGCGGTGCGGGCTTCCCCACCGGCCTCAAGTGGAGCTTCATGCCCCGCTCGTTCCCCGGCCAGAAGTACCTGGTGTGCAACTCCGACGAAGGCGAGCCAGGAACCTGCAAGGACCGCGACATCCTGCAGTTCAACCCGCACATCGTCATCGAAGGCATGATCATCGCGGCCTACGCGATGGGCATCTCCGTGGGTTACAACTACATCCACGGCGAAATCTTCCAGACCTACGACCGCTTCGAGGAAGCGCTCGAAGAGGCGCGTGCCGCCGGCTACCTGGGCGACAAGATCCTGGGCAGCAACTTCAGCTTCCAGCTGCATGCCGCGCACGGCTTCGGCGCCTACATCTGCGGCGAAGAGACCGCGCTGCTCGAATCGCTCGAAGGCAAGAAGGGCCAGCCGCGCTTCAAGCCGCCGTTCCCAGCGAGCTTCGGCCTGTACGGCAAGCCCACCACCATCAACAACACCGAGACCTTCGCGGCCGTGCCGTGGATCATCCGCAACGGTGGCCAGGCCTACCTGGAGTGCGGCAAGCCCAACAACGGCGGCACCAAGATCTTCTCGGTCTCGGGCGACGTGGAAAAGCCCGGCAATTACGAAGTGCCCATGGGCACGCCGTTCGCCAAGCTGCTCGAACTGGCCGGTGGCGTGCGCAAGGGCCGCCAGCTCAAGGCCGTGATCCCGGGCGGCTCGTCCTCCCCGGTGCTGCCCGCTTCCATCATCATGGAATGCACGCTGGACTACGACTCCATCGCCAAGGCCGGCTCCATGCTGGGCTCGGGTGCCGTGATCGTGATGGACGATTCCCGCAGCATGGTCGAGAGCCTGCTGCGCCTGTCTTATTTCTACTCGCACGAGTCCTGCGGCCAGTGCACGCCGTGCCGCGAAGGCACGGGCTGGATGTGGCGCGTGATCGACCGGATCCAGCATGGCCAGGGACGCGATGGCGACCTGAACCTGCTCAATTCGGTGGCGGACAACATCCAGGGCCGCACCATCTGCGCGCTGGGTGACGCAGCGGCCATGCCGGTGCGCGCCATGATCAAGCACTTCCGTCCGGAATTCGAAGCGCTGATCCGCAAAGAGACCCCTCAGGCTGCCGCCTGATCGCGAGAAACGCATATGGTTGAAATCGAACTCGACGGGCAGAAGGTAGAAGTCGCCGAAGGCTGCATGGTCATGCATGCAGCCGAGAAGGCCGGCACCTACATCCCCCACTTCTGCTACCACAAGAAGCTTTCCATCGCCGCCAACTGCCGCATGTGCCTGGTGGACGTGGAAAAAGCCCCCAAGCCCATGCCAGCCTGCGCCACGCCCGTGACGCAGGGCATGATCGTGCGCACCAAGAGCGACAAGGCCATCAAGGCCCAGCAGTCGGTCATGGAATTCCTGCTCATCAACCACCCGCTGGATTGCCCCATCTGCGACCAGGGCGGTGAGTGCCAGCTGCAGGACCTGGCCGTGGGCTACGGCGGCTCCTCCTCGCGCTACGAGGAAGAAAAGCGCGTGGTCTTCCACAAGGACGTGGGCCCGCTGATCTCCATGGAAGAGATGAGCCGCTGCATCCACTGCACCCGCTGCGTGCGCTTCGGCCAGGAAGTGGCCGGCGTGATGGAGCTGGGCATGATCCACCGCGGCGAGCACTCCGAGATCACCACCGTGGTGGGTGATACCGTGGACTCCGAGCTGTCGGGCAACATGATCGACATCTGCCCCGTGGGCGCGCTCACGAGCAAGCCATTCCGCTACAGCGCCCGCACCTGGGAACTGTCGCGCCGCCGCTCGGTCAGCCCGCACGACTCCACCGGTGCCAACCTCATCGTCCAGGTCAAGAACCACAAGGTCATGCGCGTCGTTCCGTTCGAGAACGAAGCCGTCAACGAGTGCTGGATCGCCGACCGCGACCGCTTCTCGTACGAATCGCTCAACAGCGACGAGCGCCTGACCCAGCCCATGCTCAAGCAGGGCGGCGTCTGGAAGACCGTCGACTGGCAGACCGCGCTCGAGTACGTGGCCAACGGCCTCAAGAACATCAAGAACGACCATGGCGCAAACAGCATCGGCGCCCTGGTGAGCCCGCACAGCACGCTCGAAGAGCTGTACCTGGCCTCCGCGCTGGTGCGTGGCCTGGGCAGCGACAGCATCGACTACCGCCTGCGCAACGCCGAATTCGCCACCTACGAAGGCGCCCGCTGGCTGGGCACGTCCATCGCCTCGCTGTCCACGCTGCAGCGCGTGCTGATCGTGGGCTCCAACCTGCGCAAGGACCATCCGCTGTTCGCACAGCGCATCCGCCAGGCCGCGCGCCATGGCTGCCAGGTCAGCGTGGTCGACTCGGCCCTGGCCGACTGGGCCCTGCCCGTGAAGCACTCGCTGCTGCAGGGCGCAGGCCAATGGCTGCAGGCCCTGGGCAGCATCGCTGCCGCCGTGGCCCAGGAAAAGGGTGTGGCCGCGCCCGCAGGTGCTGCTGAAGCCACCGAAGCCGCACTGGCCATCGCCCGCTCGCTGCTGGGTGGTGAGCGCAAGGCCGTGCTGTTGGGCAATGCCGCTGCGCACCATGGCCAGGCCACGCAACTGCTGGCCCTGGCCAACTGGATCGGGGAGCAGACCGGCGCCACCGTGGGCTACCTGACCGAAGCCGCCAACACCGTGGGTGCCCAGTTCGCGGGTGCACGCCCTGTGGGCAACGGCCTGAACGCAGGCCAGATGCTGGCCGGCGGCCTCAAGGCCGTGCTGCTGCTCAACACCGAGCCGGCCTTCGACGCCGCCAACGGCGCCCAGGCGGCTGCCGCCATCGGCCAGGCCCAGATGGTCGTGACCATGAGCCCGTTCAAGGCCAACATGGACATCAGCGACGTGCTGCTGCCCATCGCCCCGTTCACCGAAACCTCGGGCAGCTTCGTCAACGCCGAAGGCCGCCTGCAGAGCTTCCACGCTGTGGTGCGCCCGCTGGGCGACACGCGCCCCGCCTGGAAGGTGCTGCGCGTACTGGCCAACGTGCTGGGCGTGCCCGGCTTCGATTTCGAGACCTCGCAGGACGTGCTGGCCCGTGCCACCAACGCCCCTGCGGGCCAGGTCACGATGCTGCCTGCCGACCAGTTGTCGAACGCCGCGGGCCAGGTGCCCCAGGCTGCTGCGAGCGTGGGTGAGCCTGCCGTGGCCGCGATCTACCAGCTCGATGGCCTGGTGCGCCGCGCCACCTCGCTGCAACTGACCGCCGACGCCCGCAACACCGCCACAGCCGCTGAAGGAGTGCCCGCATGATTGACGCGCTGTACAACGGGGGGCTCAACCTCCTGCCGTTCGGCTGGTGGACGGCTGCGGCCTGGCCCGTGCTCTGGATCCTGCTCAAGATCGTCGTGATCGTCGCGCCCCTGATGGGCGCAGTGGCCTACCTCACGCTGTGGGAGCGCAAGCTCCTCGGTTTCATGCAGGTGCGCCACGGCCCCAACCGCGTGGGCCCCATGGGCCTGCTGCAGCCTCTGGCCGACGGCCTGAAGCTGATGACCAAGGAAATCATCCAGCCCGCGGCCGCGAGCAAGGGCCTGTTCGTGCTGGGCCCGCTGATGGCCATCATGCCGGCGCTGGCCGCATGGGTGGCGATTCCCTTCGGCCCCGATGTGGCCCTGGCCAACGTCAACGCCGGCCTGCTGCTGGTGATGGCGATTACCTCCATCGAAGTCTATGGCGTGATCATCGCCGGCTGGGCATCGAACTCCAAGTACGCCTTCCTGGGCGCGCTGCGCGCCTCGGCGCAGATGGTGAGCTATGAAATCGCCATGGGCTTTTGCTTCCTGGTGGTGATCATGGTTTCGGGCAGCATGAACCTGACCGAGATCGTGATGTCGCAGGGCAAGGGCATGGCCGCTGACAAGGGCCTGGTCTTCCTGTCCTGGAACTGGCTGCCGCTGCTGCCCATCTTCCTGGTGTACCTGATCTCCGGCGTGGCCGAAACCAACCGCCACCCCTTCGACGTGGTCGAAGGCGAAGCCGAAATCGTGGCCGGCCACATGGTCGAGTACTCGGGCATGGGCTTTGCCATCTTCTTCCTGGCCGAATACGCCAGCATGTGGCTGGTGTCCATCCTGGCGGCGCTGATGTTCCTGGGCGGCTGGCTGTCGCCCATCGACAGCGCGCTGTTCAACTGGATCCCCGGCTGGATCTGGCTGGGCATCAAGACCTTCCTCGTGGTGTCCATGTTCATCTGGATCCGCGCCACCTTCCCCCGCTTCCGCTATGACCAGATCATGCGCCTGGGTTGGAAGATCTTCATTCCGGTCACCCTGGTGTGGCTGCTCATCGTCGGCGGGTGGTTGCTCTCGCCATGGAATATCTGGAAGTAAGCGGGGACACACATGACTGCTGCTGTTGCTGCCGCACCTTTTTCGTTCAAGGATTTCTTCAAGAGCTTTCTGCTCGTGGAGCTCTTCAAGGGCATGGCCCTGACGGGCCGCTACGCGTTCCGCCGCAAGGTGACCGTGCAGTTCCCTGAAGAGAAGACGCCTTTGTCGCCGCGTTTCCGCGGCCTGCACGCGCTGCGCCGTTACGACAACGGCGAAGAGCGCTGCATTGCCTGCAAGCTGTGCGAGGCCGTGTGCCCCGCCATGGCCATCACCATCGAATCCGATGTGCGCAGCGACGGCTCGCGCCGCACCACGCGCTACGACATCGACCTGACCAAGTGCATCTTCTGCGGCTTCTGCGAAGAGAGCTGCCCGGTCGACTCCATCGTCGAGACGCACATCTTCGAATACCACGGCGAAAAGCGTGGCGACCTGTACTTCACCAAGGACATGCTTCTGGCCGTCGGTGACAAGTACGAGGGTGAGATTGCCGCGGCCAAGGCTGCGGACGCCAAGTACCGCTGAGTGAGCGGTCGCGATCCCATCCATCCCGTCGCCAGACTTTCTATAAAGACCTGATTCATGGACGCCAAGACTGGTTTCTTCTACCTCTTCTCGGTCGTGCTGCTGTTTGCAGCCTTCCGGGTGATCACCGCGCGCAACCCCGTGCATGCGGTGCTCTACCTCATCCTGGCTTTCTCGCAGGCCGCGGCCGTGTGGCTGCTGCTCAAGGCCGAGTTCCTGGCCATTGCCCTGGTGCTGGTGTACCTGGGCGCGGTGATGGTGCTGTTCCTGTTCGTGGTGATGATGCTGGACATCCACATCGACTCCGTGCGCAAGGGCTTCTGGAAGCATTTCCCGCTCGCGGCCTTCGTGGGCGCGCTGATCGCGCTGGAAATGGCTGCCGTGCTGATGGGCGGCTTCCGCGGCATGGAAGAACCCAAGGCCGCAGCGGTCGTGGTCGACGCGGCCGGCAAGGTCGTGCAGTACTCCAATACCAAGGAACTGGGCAAGCTCTTGTACACCCAGTACCTGTACCCCATTGAAATCGCTGCCGTGATCCTGCTGGTGGCCATGATCGCCGCCATCGCCCTGACCCTGCGCCAGCGCAAGGACAGCAAGGCCATCAGCCCATCCGAGCAGATCCGCGTGCGTGCCGCCGACCGCCTCGAAGTGGTCAAGGTCGCCGCCACGCAAAAGCCGGCCGCCGAAGTGCCGGCCGAGCCCGCCGCCGAGGAGAAGAAGTCATGACATTGACCCTGGGACATTTTCTTTCGCTGGGCGCGATGCTGTTCGCGCTCGCGGTGATCGGCATCTTCCTGAACCGCAAGAACCTGATCGTGCTGCTCATGGCCATCGAGCTGATGCTGCTGGCCGTGAACATGAACTTCGTGGCGTTCTCGCACTACCTGGGTGACATGCACGGACAGGTGTTCGTGTTCTTCATCCTGACGGTGGCCGCGGCCGAGTCGGCCATCGGCCTGGCCATTCTGGTGCTGCTGTTCCGCAACAAGTCCAGCATCAACGCGGAAGACCTCAACACCCTCAAGGGTTGATGAGCCACCCGAATTCCCAAGGTTCTCAAGAATGAGTCAAACCCTCTCTGCTTCAACGCTCCTGGCCGTGCCGCTGGCACCGCTGGCGGGCGCACTGCTGGCCGGCATCTTCGGCACGACCTTCGGCGGCAACTGGATCGGCCGCCGGCTGAGCCACACCCTGACCATCCTGGGCGTGCTGGTGGCGTTCATCCTGTCGGCCATGACGCTCAAGAGCGTGGCGGTCGATGGCGCGCGCTTCAACGAGACGCTCTACACCTGGATGGTGGTGGGCGGCCTGAAGATGGAAGTGGGCTTCCTGATCGACAGCCTCACCGCCATGATGATGGTGGTGGTGACCTTCGTGTCGCTGATG
>JAESFW010000259.1_pt1 | contig 53120 bp, 40 predicted proteins | sample 9269481 | NCBI WGS metagenome assembly JAESFW01 (sample SAMN14515350, study PRJNA621654) | algae metagenome | isolation source: Lyngbya sp. HA4199-MV5 and co-occurring heterotrophs from soil with... | place: USA: Ahupuaa O Kahana State Park, Hawaii | collected 2009-07-21 | reverse complement strand
GCACTGGAAGGCTTGCTGAGGGTACGCATGAGCGGCTAACCATAGCGGGAGACACCTTAGCATCCCGGTTGACGGGCATGAAGGCTACCCCCACATGAGATGCATCTTGTCAATGCGTAAGTCCTAACAGCGATTCTCATCGTTTTCTAAACCAGAACTCAGCGGGCGATCGACTGCCCAAGCGACAATGACGCTTACACGGGCAGAGAGCATCCGTTTCATCTGTTTTTATCCGCTGCCAACCCGGTGTTCGACAGAATGAAATAGCTCCCTGGCACTAATCCCCCCTTCAACTGAAAGGTGGATGTAAAGGCACGGGGGTTCACTGTTTAATCTCTACAGAGTGGCTAATCCTGATAGCCTAGGGCGTGTCATCAATTAGCTCCGAAACCTTGCAATATCAGCAGTGTCACGACCGTCTCAACACACCAGGCTAGGGGATGGAACCCCTGCTGCAAGCAATGTGTAGTAGTAATTGATGACAGCCCCTAGACCTTGCCTTCAGACTGCTCCAACGTTCATGCCATAGCGCGGCATGTACAGAACTTACACTATCGGACGAATGCAGACATCGTGAAAGGAGACCGATTTTGAACGTTGTACAAGAAAATGCTCGTCTTCGTTGGGTGACGCTGAACGCTTCAGAAGCCACCGTGGATGAAGGAGCCGCCATTATTCAAGGACTCCAAAAAACGCCTAAGACCCTTCCCTGCCAATATTTTTATGACGATCGCGGCTCCCAGTTATTTGAGCAGATTTGCGACTTGCCAGAATACTATCCCACCCGCACTGAGCAAGTCATTCTCGAAACCTACGCTACTGAAATCGCTCAACTCACTGGTTCTTGTGAATTAGTTGAACTCGGCAGCGGCAGTTCTCGCAAAACCCGCTTGTTGCTAGAAGCCTACAGCCAAACAAATGATCAACTTCAATACTGCCCGATCGATGTCAGCGCTGGTATCCTCAAAACCACTGCGTTAGAACTCCTGCGTCAATATCCCAAGCTCAAGCTCTGTGGGCTGGCAGGCACCTACGAACAGGCGCTCGACCAACTGCCGCCTGCGGAAATGGAAAACCGAATGCTGATTTTCTTAGGCAGTACGATCGGGAACCTCAATCAGCAGGAATGCGATCGATTCCTTGATCGAGTCCAGAAGGCACTCAAACCAGGAGAATTTTTTCTGCTCGGTGTTGATCTGCAAAAAGATCCGATCATTCTCGAAGCAGCCTACAACGATTCTCAAGGCGTGACGGCTGCGTTTAACCTCAATATTTTGAGCCATCTCAACTGGCGGTTTCAAAGCAATTTTGATCTCAATCAATTCAAGCATCATGCGTTTTACAACTCCGTAGACCATCAAATTGAGATGCATCTTCGCAGTTTAGAAACCCAAACCGTAGCGCTTCAAACGCTCAACTTTGATACCACCTTACAGGCAGGTGAAAGCATCCACACCGAGATTTCGCGCAAGTTCCATCTACCAACCTTAGTTGAAACATTGGAAACTTTTGCCTTCCAACCGCTCCAGGTGTGGACTGATCCAAACCATTGGTTTGGCTTACTCCTCTGTCAGCGCCAGTGCCTCAGTGATGAGTGCCCTTAGGTAGGGTGTAGGGTGTGGGGTGTGGGGTGTAGGGGGGTGAGATTCGAGTTGTTGTCCCCGTGTCTCCGTGTCTCTCCGTCCCCTGTCCTCTCTCTCTCCCTCTGCTCCCCCTTCTGCCTTCTGCCTCCTGCCTTCTATTCCCCACCAACCCCTTCTTCCGTAACCCGATCGCTCCACAATGTATTTATTCAGCGTCTAAACTCAGCGATTCCAGTCGTCAAACTTGCAGAGATTACAACGAATTTAAATCTTTCGAGGGTCGATCGATGGGAGTGCTAGGTTGGATGGACCTCTACACATAAGGCAATGCCTTATCTATATGAAGCATCATTCATTGCTTTCTGGATTGCGATCGCTACGGCAGTCCCGCAAAGCGGTTCGATTGGTTTCGTCCGTAGCCGCTTCGATGTTAACAGCAGGCACGATCGCCACCTTTCAGCCTGCCCGTGCCGATGTTGCAATCATGGAGCAGGCGCGATCGACGCTTTCATCCACGCTTAACCTGTCCACGCACCAGACAACGCCACCACTTGCCCAAACACAGCCAGGAAAAGCCTTCCCAGTTGTACAGCAAATGGGTTTCTTTGATTTTTTTGGTCCTTTGATAGTCGGCAGCATTGTTGTTGTGGGGGGCTTGATTTTCTTCTCTTCGATTACCGGGTTGGTCATTATCAGTGAACAGGAAGTAGGAGTCGTCATCAAAAAATTTGGTGGACGCTTGCCTGCGGGACGGTTAATCGCTCTGAATGGCGAAGCGGGCTATCAGGCAGACACTCTCGCCCCTGGCTGGCATTGGGGCTTGTTTCCCTGGCAGTACGGCGTGCAAAAGCAGCCCATGATTGTGGTGCCACAGGGCGAAATTGCGCTGCTGGTTGCCAATGATGGTGCTTCGGTGCCAGCCGAGCGCATTCTGGCAAAGGTCGTACCCTGTGATAATTACCAGGATGCTCGCAAGTTCCTTACTAATGGCGGCGAAAAAGGTCGGCAGATGGGCTTTCTCACGGCAGGCACGTATCGGATTAACACCTCTCTGTTTAAGGTGATTACGGCTGCGAATGCCAGTCAGCACGATATGAGTGCTGAGAAGCTGCGGGTCTACACGGTGCAATCCGATAAGGTGGGCATTGTCACCACGCTGGATGGTCTTTCCATTGATGCCGGTGAAATGGCAGGGTCTACCGTGCCTGGGCACAACAACTTTCAGAACGGTGAGAAATTCATCCACGCAGGTGGGCGACGCGGCTTGCAGGAGCAAATTCTGCTCTCTGGTTCGTGGAACCTGAACCCCTGGTTTGTGCAGGTTGAGCAACTGCCGATGACAGAGATTCCGATCGGCTACGTCGGTGTGGTCATCGCCTATGTGGGTAAGGCACACGAAGATGTCAGCGGTGCCTCGTTTACCCACGGCAATCTGGTGCTGCCCGGACACAAGGGCGTGTGGACAGAACCGCTCTATCCCGGTAAGCATCCACTGAATACCCGCGTGATGAAAGTTGAATTAGTGCCCACAACCAATATTGTGCTGAACTGGTCGGGACGCACGGAGCGCCACAACTACGACTCCAACCTGGCATCGCTGACGGTGCGATCGCGCGATGGCTTTGCGTTTGACCTGGAAATTGCCCAAATCATCCATGTGGGTGCTTTGGACGCGCCGAAAGTCATCTCTCGTGTGGGTTCCATGCAGAACCTGGTGGATCATGTGCTGGAGCCGACGATCGGCAACTATTTCCGCAACTCAGCGCAGGAATGCACCGTGCTGGACTTCCTCAGCGCCCGCAGCGATCGCCAATCTGAAGCGGCAGAATACATCAAAGTGGCGCTCCGCAGCTACGACGTGCAGGCGATCGACACCCTGATTGGCGACATCCAACCGCCTGAGACGCTGATGCAAACCCAGACCGATCGCAAAATTGCCGAAGAGCAGCGCAAAACCTACGAAGTGCAGCAGATGGCGCAAACTCAACGGCAGCAGTTGGTACGTGAAACCGCGCTGGCAGACATCCAGCAAGAAATGGTGAAGTCTGAACAGAACGTCAACATTGCCGAACTGCAAGCGAGAGCCGACATTCAGCGTGCCAACGGTGAAGCCGAAGCCACCAAACTGCGAGCTGTGGGTGATGCCGATGCCATTCGCGCAACAGGTACCGCTCGTGCTGAAACCTATCGCGCAGGTGTGGAGGCATTGGGGTCTCAAAGCTATACCGCCATGCAGTTAATGCAGATCATTGGCGATCGTCATGTGCGTCTCATCCCCGATGTGCTCGTCGGCGCAAACGGCAATGGTAATGGGTTGGTGGATGGCTTGCTCTCCATGATTCTGTGGAACCAGCAGACCAACGGCAACGGTAGCCCTGCGAAGCCAGTCGAGTCACTGGAGGCACAGCCCGAAAGCGCACCCACAAATGGCGCACCTGCCCCACAAGCACCACCCTTTGATCCCGCGTTGGGTGCTGAGATCGAAGCCATCTTCAATGCTGACAAGCGGTAAGGATGCTGAGTCAGGTGTCAGAATAAAAGCCTAACGCCTGATTCACGCATTGATCGCTCTATGAGCTATTGCCTTAATCCAAACTGTAAAGAGCCGCAGAATCTTGATCGCGCAGAATGCTGTCAAGCCTGCGGTTTTCGATTGCTTTTACATAATCGCTATCGTGCCGTGCGGCTGCTTGGGCAAGGAGGGTTTGGGCGGACGTTTTTGGCGATCGATGAGCAACCAGAGGCAGAAGGCAGAGGGCAGAAGGCAGAAGGGGGAGTGGGGAGTGGGGAGTGGGGAGTAGGGGAGGCAGGGGAGGCAAGGGAGCAGGAAGATCATCAACTCAGCGCTCAAACCTTAGAGCTTAAACCGCTTTCTTCTGAGCCAACCCCTTGTGTCATCAAGCAGTTTTTCCCACAGCAACCTGCCGTCACGGAACGGGAAACGGCGATCGCACTCTTTCACAAAGAAGCTCAGCGGCTCAAAGAATTGGGCGACCATCCACAGATCCCAACATTATTAGATGCATTTGAGGACGATCGACAGCTTTATTTGGTGCAGGAGTTTGTCGATGGGCAGAATTTAGAGCAGGTATTGGCAGAGCAAGGAGCCTTCACCGAAGCTACCATTTGGCAACTGCTGGATCAAGTGCTGCCTATTCTAAGATTTATTCACGATCGCCACGTTATTCACCGCGATATCAAACCTGCCAATCTTATCTGGCAAAGGAATAGTCAGTTCTCACGGCTGGTTTTGGTGGATTTTGGTGCAGCGAAATTGGTACAAATGAGCGATCGCCTCAAAACAGGAACCAGTATTGGCAGTGCCGAATATGTTGCCCCTGAACAGGTTCGTGGGAAAGCACTGTTCGCCAGCGATCTTTACAGCCTCGGCGTTACCTGCATTCATTTGCTCACAAACCTATCGCCGTTTGATCTGTTTGACATGGTGAATGATGGTTGGGCTTGGCAGCAGTATCTCGCAGAACCCGTGAGCGATCGGCTTGCACAGATTCTCGATCGACTACTCCAAAATGCCTTGAGCAAACGCTTTCAGTCAGCAGACGAAGTGATGGGGGCGATCGGGAAGGCAGAAGGCAGGAGGCAGGAGGCAGAAGGGGGAGTAGGGGGGGCAAGGGGAGCAGAGGAAGCAAGGGAAGTAGGGAGAGATGCCTTATTACTAACAACTAACAACCAGAAACCAACAACCCTTTCCACACCCCATACCCTATACCCCACACCCCACACCCTACCCACCTGCACCCACACCCTCACCGGACACACTGCCTGCGTGAATGCGGTTGCCATCAGTCCCAATCGTGCGATCGTGGCAAGCAGCAGCGAAGACAAAACAATCCGCTTCTGGGATTTGCAAACGGGTCATATGGCAACGGCTGTGCTGGATCATGTGCAGGCAGCTCGCACGATCGCCTTCAGCCCCGACGGTGAAACGATCGCCTCTGGAGGGCAAGATCGAACCATCGTCCTCACGCGGAAATGGTACTTGGACATTGCGGGTCGGAGCGAGGTTTTAGGGCAGCATGGTCAGGCTGTCACGTCGATCGCCTTTACGCCCAGTGGTCAACTGCTTGCCAGCGCCAGCCGCGATAAAACCATCAAGCTCTGGAATCTTGCAACAAAAGCAGAGCTTTGCACCCTGAAAGGACATCGGCTGAACGTCACCGCGATCGCCTTCAGCCCCAACGGACAGTTTCTTGCCAGTGCCAGCGCCGACCACACCGTCTGCCTATGGACGGCAGAAGCAAACCTCAATATCCAGATGCGCTACACTTTTACCGATCACATCGGCACTGTGCAGGCGATCGCCTTTAGTTTAGACAGCCAATTGTTAGCGACAGGCGGAGACGATCGCACGATCAAACTTTGGAGTACACAGACCGGACGCTTGCTACGAACCCTACCAGGACACTCGTGGACAGTAAGCGCCCTTAAATTCACACCAGACGGGTCAACGCTCATCAGCGCCAGTTGGGACGGCACGCTAAAACTATGGCGCTTAGCGGATGCGCGATCGGACGCAGTGATCGTTCTCACGGGGCACAGCGATTCGGTGAATGCGATCGCACTCACGACCGATGGCAAGACGATTGTGAGTGGCAGCAGCGACAAAACGGTGCGTGTTTGGCAAACTGCGGAGTGAGCGCATGACATAAAAGAAATTACCCAAGGTAGTGCGGACATCTTGCCCGCGCCCCAAGCGAGACGCTTGCACTACCGCATCCATTGGGTAGATTCTTGAAGAGAAATGACCCTTAAACCTTACCTTTAAGGAACCCCACAAGGCTTTGCAAAAATGATGGGCTAAAGGAGGCGGGGGCGACGACCACTTTTTCTTCCATGGGTAACATCGACAGTTCAAGATTTGGTTCCTGATCTGAGGACTCTATCAGCAATGGAACTTCGTCTACTAAACCCACAACCATTAGGCGAAAAGCGACCTGCTGAATCTTCTGAGTGGGTAATTGCAATTGCTTAGCAATATCCTGAATCGGCACATTGCCATTGGCAAATTCCCAGACTTGCCATTCTAATTGGTTCAGACGTAATTGTGGCTTGCCAGCGGTTGCATTAACTAACCCCGAAGCGGCTGGAGGCAGCTTGCTTTGAAGCATCGTCCAATCACGTAAAACTCGTAACCCTGCCAGGGTGACTTCTTTGGCAGGAGCCGTTAAACCAGTCATTTCGGCGATGGGCAGCGGCATTGTGTGGTCAAACTGAAAGTACCCATCCTGCAACTCGAACAGCTTGCAAACCTGTTGCAACACCTGCTGGCTAAAAAGCAGCTTTAATTGTTCAGCTTCCAGTAAACCCTGTTCTTTTAAGCATAACCCCGCGGGTTGATTGATGGCGCATACTTCGGCAATGCGAGCAGCAACCCGACTGCTGATCCAGCCTCGTTGTTGAATGATCGTCACTAAACCCTGTCCATCCAGGCGATCGGCTGCCGCAATAATATGTCCTTGCTTAAACCAGATGTGCAACGTCAATCCTTTAGAGGATGAGTTCTGAGAGCGTTCTTGAACACTTAACCGCCCTGTTTTGTTTCCCTGCTCGAGTAGTTGAAAGATTTCTGGCAGGGAGAATTCGGAGAGATATCCTGAGATAGCCATGACTTACCTTCTGTTAGACCAGACTAGCCTGCATTGAATGTTGGATCAGTGTGAGAATAGCTTGCGCGACCGATGCTTGTTCAGTTGCGTTCACCATCACAAAGGGAGGGCGAGTTTGAGGGTTAGTATATCCCAACGTGAGGGCAATATTTTCTGGTTGCCAAGCGTTGGGGCGATCGATATGAGTTATACCAACAATCATTGGCACCTGCCGACGCTGGTTCATAAAATTGGCAATTCGACGGGCGTAGCGAAATTCTTCAGGACGATGGGCAGGGACGAGTAGCACATAGGCGTGGGCTTGCTGAATGAGAATGTCCCACATAAAGTCAAACCGAGATTGACCAGGAGTCCCATACAGGTGCAAGGCGGTTTCTGGACCGAACTGCAACCGACCGAAGTCAAAAGCAACTGTGGTTTTTGGCTTCAGCATGGCGGTGTCATCAGTCGCTTGGCGATCGGTGTCTACCACTTCAATTTCACTAACCGTTCTAATAAAGGTGGACTTTCCAGCCCCAACTGGACCTGTCACAACTAACCGCATAATTTCCATAGACTGTTCCAGGGTCATTACAATGAATGCTTGCAAAGGTAGTGCAGAGTCAGCCGCGAGATGTTTCACCGCTCTGCACTACGACTGACATCGATTTCGCATTCGGTGCTTACATCAGAATCAGTTTAATTTCGGCAACCGCTCGCTTAATTTCCAGCATTAGAATGCCTTGTTTTGCTTTGTGGTCAGCCAACACCAGCAAAACAGCATCCTCTCCACAACTGGTCAGAATACCTAAGCCCTTATCGCCTTCAACGTAGATGCGATCGACGCTACCGCGCGCCAGTTCCTGCCCAATGCGTTCACCCAGAGAAAGCATTGCAGCGGACATCGCAGAAACGCGTTCTTCATCCATTGAACCCGGTAAGGTTGCCGCTAGAGGTAAGCCATCAGGTGTAACCAGTGCGGCTCCTTGAACATCACTGGTTGCAGTCACAAAATTTTGCAGAACAATGCCAAGTTTTTCAGTGTTAATTGCCACAGGGAAATGCTCCTATAAAGTGTAGGTTAATCAATAAGTACGGCGAACCAAAGGCTAGGGCGTGTTTTAAAACCCTCGATCCTCCCCAACCCTCCTTAAAAAGGAGGGAGCTAGATTGTTCAAAGTCCCCCTTTTGAAGGGGGATTTAGGGGGATCACCAAGAGGCAAGGAACCGACCCAAAGGGTTTTAAAACACTGCCTAGCCTAGTGTTTCAAACTCGATCACATCGTAAGCACTGCCGCGCAAAACAGATTCTATTTGTTTGCCTCGCAACCGCTTTCCGGTGACTTGTTCCATCACGCCCTGAATGGCTCCCAGCGTAAAGGACAGCTTGCGAGGAGAGCCTTGAGGTTCACCAGCAGAACAGATCGTTTCCCGGCAGTAAACTTTGATCGATTCTCCGTCTTGAGCAATCTTTTCTACGATGCAGAGCCGAGTACCGTCTTTGCCCAATGCTTTTTGTAGGAGAGGAACGGTTTGATCAGAATCAAGCCCTTTTCCGGTCAACCCAAGCTGTTCTGCAACTTGCTTACCCCGGCTACGTCCCGCCGCAATCAGGGCGATCGCTGCCGCTTTTTCCCCTAACGCCTCTTCAGTGCCAACCACTAAAGCTCTGAAACAAATAATGCTGCTAAAATCACCTAGCTCAGTACGCAATTCATTGAGAGCGGGAATTGTAATAGTAGACATAAAAGTACCTCAAAAATTTGTAAAGTAGACTATTGAACGCAGAAGTGAAGCTGCTTTCAACGGGTAACAGATGGCTAGTTTTGAGTGACTGAGCTTGTGGCTCAGCGACGAGCAACGTAGACCGAGGTGAAGCATTTCTGAGCAAAGAACGTTGAGTTTTGGTCGTGAGCCAGGTTGCAAGCTGACGTTGCGAGTTGACGCTTTTACTTCTACCGCTCAGGCTTCTGTAATTAGTCTGCCCAGCAAATGGCTTGCAATTGCGATTGACCTTGACGCGAGGCATTAATTGAGCAAAATGGCGGAAACAGCTAGTTAAAATGGCTTCCAGGAAGGGCATCCCAAAAGTGATTAGCTCGTTTGCACAACACGCCACGATCGCGCACACAGCTTGAGTCTGGCGGAGGGCACTGTATGATCCGAAAGGGTGAGTGGGATGCTAGCTTAGCGTGAGAAAGTACCTGCTAAAGTGTTTACAAAAGTAAAGGTTTCCTTAAGTGAGGATCGTCTAGTGCTCAAGGCACTCAAATAACACCATCATCGGAAGTTAATCATCGGAAGTTAATTGTACACTTGATCAAAAATATGCCTGTATTCAAACAATTAAGACGATCGATTTGTTATGCCAAGCAAACTCTGCTAAACAGCATTTGTGCTTGCATAAAGCAGCTCCAATATGCCTGCATAAAGCAGTTCCAATATGCTCGCATAAAGCAGTTCCAACGAAGCTTAGGACTGGTGCTGATAGTGGGGAGTTTGACGGTGCTAGTCGGTGCGACCATTCCAACAACCGCGCAGCCTAGATCTCCACAAGCGATCGCCCCTCGCCAGGAAATTCGTGGTGTTTGGCTCACCAATGTGGATAGTTCTGTTTTATTTAAGCCAACGGTGCTGAAAGATGCAGTGCAGCAACTTGCGCGACTCAATTTCAACACGCTTTATCCTGCGGTTTGGAATTGGGGTTATACGACCTATCCCAGCGCTGTGGCAAAGCAGGCAGTGGGGGCAGCGGTTGACCCACGCCCGATCGGGCTGGAGGGACGCGATGCGTTAGCAGAACTGGTACAGCAGGCGCGTCAAAAGGGCATAGCAGTCCTGCCCTGGTTTGAGTTTGGCTTTATGGCACCCGAAGATTCAGCATTGGCAATCCGCCATCCCGATTGGTTGACGCAGCAGCAAGATGGGACGCAGGTTTGGCAGGAGGGCATCTATCCCCGCGTGTGGCTTAACCCCTTTAAGCCGGAAGTGCAGCAGTTTATGCAGTCCCTCATTCTGGAACTGGTCACCAGGTACGACATTGACGGCATTCAGCTCGATGACCATTTTGGGTTGCCCTACCAGTTTGGCTACGATGACTACACCGTGCAGCTTTACAAGCGTGAGCATCAGGGTAAAGCGCCACCGACCAATCCCAAAGATCCTGCCTGGGTACGCTGGCGAGCCGATAAGATTACGCGTTTCACCACGCAGCTTTTTCGAGCCATCAAAGCGCGGAAAAATAACGTGCTGCTTACGCTATCACCCAATAACTACGATTTTTCTTACAACCATTCCTTGCAAGATTGGCGTACCTGGCAACAGCAGGGCTTGATTGAAGAACTGGTGCTTCAGGTTTACGGCAATGATCTGAACGCCTTCACGGCACAGCTCAAAACACCGGAAATTCAGGCGGCGCGGCAGCACATTCCCACCGCGATCGGCATCTTGACTGGGCTAAAAAAGCGTTCTGTGCCCATGCGGCAAATCCGAGAGCAAGTACAGGCAGTGCGCCAGCAACAGTTTACAGGGGTCTCGTTCTTCTTTTACGAAACCCTTTGGCAGTTAGCGGCTGAACCCAAAGCCGATCGCCAATCTATGCTCCAAACCTTGTTTTCTCTACCTGCAACGCGACCGAATGTCATGCAAGGTTGGGTGCCGCCCAACTAAAATAGTACATGTGTTTTATTTAGACGTTCCATTCGCCATGCCAGGACGTATACTAAAACTTGCTTGCTCTTCTTAAACGCTTCAGCAGGAACCACCATTATGACAACCCCCAAAAATGGGACGACAGCCGTTGAAGTGACAGCGCCAGCCGCCGCTAGCGTCACGCTACGCGATCGTGCTGTAGATGAACCCACACCAACCCGTGCCGAACCCGTGCCGACGATCTCAGCATCAAAGCCAACTCAGACGGCTGAGGAAGAGATCACGCAGGCGATTCAAGTACTATCTACCCTGGCGACCTTGAAATTAAAAACCCAGGAGTCTAAGGATCAATCCCTTGTCGTCCTTCGGAAAATTGAGTCGCTGTTTAAGCTTGAAGAACCGATCTCCCCAGAAGACCTGGAAGAACTCAAAACGGGCTTTAAAACCCTGAACAAGTTTGCTTTGGCAGTAAATCAATACTACGAGACGAAAACCAAAGCAGAAGATGCCAAGAAAGTGCTTGATGCGATTTTAGGCAACTTTAAGTCAAGCCCAAGTTGAGGCGTTTTTGGGAGCACAGCTTTTTGGAGCACAGGCAGAGCACATGAACTGGTTTAAGCCTTTTTTTGAGCAGTTGGCGATTAGTGTGTTAAAACCTGTCCCAGTGGTCGTGATGGGTTGACTGTGAAACGATTGTCGGTTTCTCGAAAGCGGTTTGCGTTGCAGCGATCGCGCCTTAAGCATAATCCCCCTTGGGGCAAACCTTTTTGGGTCGGGAGACTATCGGCGCGGCTCTGGTCACGGTTGCTTCCACTGACAACGATCAGCTTTGCTCTGGGATTCATCCTCTCTACGGGGCTGCTGTTTTTAGAGGCTGGGCAGCAACGGGAGTCGATCGCGGTCAACACGCCTGTGCCCGATACGGCATTGATACAGCAGCCCATCGAGCAACCTGTCCTGCTCCCGCTCCTGGAAAATGGTCGTCCGCAGCTCTCACCCCTCCCAGACGCGCAGGAAGACTGGCAATGTGAAGTCGTGGTGGTGGGGGGATCGCTCGGTGGCGTTGCAGCAGCGGCTCATGCCATGCAAGCGGGAGCCGTTACCTGCCTGATTGAGTTAACGCCCTGGTTGGGTGGTCAAGTTAGCGCTCAAGGGGTGTCGGCGATCGACGAATCGCTTCTGGCATGGCAAAGCGGTGCTTTTTCTCCAAGCTGGTCTCGCTTCAAGACCTTAATCCAGCAGCAAACCGTGAAATTGCCCGCCTGGGTACCTGTGAGGAAGAATCCACGGGTTGAAAGCCTCAATAGCTGCTGGGTCGGGCGGCTCTGCTTTTCACCACAGGCAGGTGCTGCTGCTGCTCAGAAATTACTCAAAGCCGCATCCGCAAAGGCACCGGGTAGTCGCTGGGGCACCAGCATTGCCTTTAAAGGCGCTGAATTTGACGCGACAGGCAACGTGATCACAGCGATTCATGCGGTACGTCGCCAGCCGCGTCGATCGAACTACGTGCCTGAAGGCTGGTTTTCGAGAGAATTAGGGCGCTGGTATTCCTGGCAAGCCGATGATGTGTTTACGAAGCAAGCGCTGCGCCTTCATGCCCGTCCTGGTAAACCATTGCTGGTTATTGATGCCACCGATACAGGAGAACTGGTGGGTTGGGCAGACATTCCCCATCATCTGGGCACCGAAGCAAAAGCAGCAACAGGCGAGCCGAATGCGCCCGTCAATGCCAACCCAGATTGCCTTCAGGCGTTTACTTACCCCTTCGTTCTGGCGCTGCATGATGACAAGGGAGCGAGTGTAAAGGCTCTAGCACGCTTGCAGACTGACTACTCACGGCAAGAGCATCAGCGAGAATTTTCGCTCAAGCCTCATCCCATGTTTCGCGGAGCGCGTAATTTCTTCAACTACCGCCGCATCGTCAGTACGACTCGCAACGATCCCTTTTACGGCACCTCTCGCCTGGGAGACATGACGATCGTGAACTGGAATCGCGGCAATGACTGGACGTGGATGAATCCACCCCTCTTGCTGAATGAGCCACAGATTGACGCGACAGGACAGCGCCAAAACTGGAAAGGAGGCTTGGCGACGATCGCGCTGAGAAGCGCCCAGGAACGTGCGCTCGTCTTTGCCGAATGGTTGATGAAAACACAGTCCAAGCCCACATTTCCCCTCATGTTGATGGCAGGCTCTCAGTCACCGCTGGGAACGGCGACCGGGTTAAGCATGGTGCCCTACATTCGTGAAGGGCGACGCATTGTCGGTCGCAGCGCCTATGGGCAACGAGAGTTTATGATCCGCGAACAGGATTTGCGTCAAGATCTTTCTGGTGGGCGTGACTTTAGCCGTACCGCGATCGCGGTCACCCACTACGCGATCGACCTGCACGGCTGCCGTTACCGCAACTGGCAAGCCTCCGATGAAGCCACCAGTGCCCCAGTGCATGAGTCCAATGTCCGTCCCCTGCAAATTCCCTTAGAAAGCCTCATCCCGCAGGGCGTGGATAATCTCCTGATCGGTGGGAAGAGTTTGGCAGTCACCCATATCGCCGATGCTGTGACCCGAATACATTACAGCGAGTGGAGCATTGGCGCGGCAGCAGGCGCAACTGCCGGATGGTTAACAACGCAAGCTCCACCGAAGCTAACGCCAGCCGCTATTCCCAAGCGGTACATGCCAGCCTTGCAGCGCTATTTGGCTGAGCAGGGGCTGAGGTGGCGTTGGTAGTTAGTAGTCACCCAAAAACTAAAAACTTCCTTGCCCTCTGCCTTTCTGCCACTCGTGACAGTTGAGCTTCTGTCCACTGCGGTGCCAGTTGCCGTTAGCCTAAGATGGCTGCCAGGGCACTCTAATCTAAACCGAAGTCGTCACACACCCATTGGTTAGAAGCGCGAATGAACTCGAACCTCAGCTCCTTTGATAATCAACGGCAGTCAGCAGCCTCGCAGCCTTTAATGGACATCCCCTTGGTAGCGCCATCGGAACCGTTTGATCCCTTCGCCGATGGGGATGAGGCATTCCTGGCTAAAGCCGCCACGTTCATGATGGATCTGCCTGCTGGCAAACCAGAAGCCGAAGCGGTTGAAACAGCTAGCGAACCGCTGAAATATATTCAGGGTGTCGTGCAGGGGAAGCAGGCGTTTATTATTACCAACTTGCCAGACGAATCACAAACGCTGGCTCAACCCCAGATGGTTTGGACGATCGGGCGCAATCGAGAAGCCGCGATTCCGTTGAAAGACCGAGCCATGTCTCGTCGTCATGCCGTAATTTTGTACATGCAGACTGTGGGCTTTCAGTTGATTGACCTCAACAGCATGAACGGCTCGTTTGTCAACGGTGAGCGGATTCAACAGCGTCGGATTCTCAAGGATGGCGATCGCATTCGGGTTGGCAGTATCAACTTTACCTTTTACGTCAGTCATCGATCGATCGCCCTCGATCCGATTCATCCTGAAGTGCTTGCTCGCTTCAACACCACGGAACCGCGTTCTGCGACCTTTATTGACTATGCCGAGCTTGAAGATCCTGAAGTGCTGTTTAAGACGCGGCAGTAGTGGGTAGATCAGGAGTTTGTTGTTAGTTGTTGGCTGTTAGGAGGGAGCGGAGAAAGCAAGAGCAGTAATTTGTAGAGTGGGCAGTGCCCACCCTACTTACAGCCGTTTTCGTTTGCATAAGCCACATCAAAGAGTGTGAGCGTCTCGCTCACGCACGCGAGCAAGATGTGAGTGCAAAGCACTCGCTACGCGCACGCACTGTGGCTTACCCATCTGAGCATTGCTGTAAGTCAGCCATCAAGTGCCCGATGTCCAGGAGTTGGTGTACTCGATTTGCTCTGAAGTCAACGAGTCGATCGCAATGCCCATTGCTTGCAGCTTGAGCCGCGCAATTTCCTTGTCGGCTTCCACAGGAATGGAATGAATGCCCGGTTCGAGTTTGCCTTTGTTCGTCACCAGATATTCACACGCAAGCGCCTGGTTGGCAAAGCTCATATCCATCACGGCGCTGGGGTGCCCTTCAGCCGCCGCCAGGTTAATCAGGCGACCTTCGCCCAACACGACGATCGACCTACCGCTCTGGAGGCGATATTCTTGCGTGAAGTTCCGTACATCTTTGACTTCGCTAGTTTGTGCGCCAAGTGCCTTGAGGTCAATTTCAATGTCGAAGTGACCAGAGTTGCAGACGATCGCGCCATCTTTCATGGCTTCAAAGTGTTCGCCACGAATCACATGCTTATTGCCCGTAACGGTAATGAAGATATCGCCATGTTTTGCGGCTTCTGCCATCGGCACCACGCGGAAGCCATCCATCACCGCTTCGATCGCCCGGACTGGATCAACCTCAGTCACAATAACGTTGCCACCCATGCCTCGCGCCCGGAGAGCCGTGCCTTTGCCGCACCAACCGTAACCTGCCACGACGATCGTCTTGCCTGCTAGCAAAATATTCGTTGCTCGAATAATGCCATCCAGCGTCGATTGTCCGGTGCCGTAGCGGTTATCAAAGAAGTGCTTGGTATCAGCATCATTCACGTTCACGGCTGGAAACGTGAGCACACCCGCTTTGAACATGGCACGGAGGCGCACAATCCCGGTAGTCGTTTCTTCGGTGGTGCCAATCAACTCAGGAAGCTGCTGCTGGCGTTCTTGCACCAACGTTGCCACCACATCGCAACCATCATCCACAATAATGTTGGGGCGATGATCCAGGGCAATCTGTACGTGACGGAGGTAGGTTTCGCTATCTTCGCCGCGTTGAGCAAAGACCGGGATGCCATAGTCTGCAACCAGGCTTGCGGCTACATCATCCTGAGTAGAAAGTGGGTTGCTGGCAATGAGAACGGCATCGGCACCACCGTTTTTGAGGGCGATCGCCAGATGCGCCGTTTCTGTGGTGATGTGGCAGCACGCCACCAGACGGATACCCGCGAGGGGCTTTTCTTTGGCAAAGCGCTCCTGAATTTGCCGCAAAACTGGCATCTCTCGCCCTGCCCATTCAATCCGCTGCCGTCCCAAAGGCGCAAGGGACAGGTCTTTGACTTCGTATTTTTGTTCTGTCGGGCGAACGGGAGTAGCAGTCATAGATGAAGTTCCTCGAAACGGATGAACCTGAATAAATTTATTCAGACAGTCAGTGCGGTAGTGAGAGTGAACGGTCGCTAGAGCAAGGACAGAAATGAGCAACTTCTGGCGCTAACCGCATCGCATCCACAAATCAAACGTTATTCTAACCTTAAGCCATGATGACTCACCTTAAGCCATGATAAGGAATTCATCAAATCACAGTCAGCGAGGAAAGTTTCTCTTGGAGACAGCGATCGCTCTTCTCTACAAGGCTTTGCTATAGTAGTGAAGCCAGACAAAGAGTGGTAAAGCCAAATAAATAGTAGTGAAGCCAGGTAAGCGGATGTGGCGGAATTGGTAGACGCGCTAGATTTAGGTTCTAGTTTCGTAAGAAGTGAAGGTTCAAGTCCTTTCATCCGCATAACTCGACCAATCTTCAACAATACTGAGAGTTGTGGCAGAGCTTTGCTGGAGCACCATTGGCTGACAGCGCTTTTAAGTAGTCCTACCCTACGAGCAAATTCAGGGATATTTCCTTCGGTGGTCTGCTCTAGGGGCTGTCATCAATGATTACTACACATTTCTTGATTGCTTGCAGCAAGGGTTCCAGCCCCTAGCCTCATGTGTTGGAACGGGCGCGACAATGCTGATACCGCAAGGTTTTAAAGCCAATTGATGACGCGCCCTAGATCGCGATCGTCTCCGCCCGTGAAAAATTATCATCCTTCAGACCAAAGGCTTTGTACTCCCGAAAAAGCGTTGGAGCTTTGGGAGGGTTAGTGCCCCTGTTTCACGTTTCCAGCTAAACAATCTCTACTTTTGGAGTGGTTTCTGAGAACAATGGCTGCTTCTACAATGCCACCATCAATCGAAGGTAATAACGATGTTTGGATTACTTTGGGGAATCGTTGTTGTTTTAGCAGTTTTCTGGCTACTGGGCTTCTCTCTCCATATTGCTGGTGGACTCATTCACCTCCTGCTGGTGCTGGCGATCGCGGTTGCCGTCTATAACGTCGCGATGCATCGCGATGCTCGGCAGTAGTCAACACCTTTTGACGTAACGTTTGACGTAACGGCAATTGTGCCAGCCACAATCATCATGCTTGCAAAGTTTTGTCACGAGGAAGCTAACCTGTTCTTTTGCTGAAAGCAGACTCAGGCAGAGGGATCAGTTAAACGTTGCCTTGCGGGCAATCGCCAGCGATCGCCAAGCCTACCCAGATGCAACCCACGAAAACGCTTTAGAAACTCGTGAGCGCTCAGGCAGGCATCGTGCAATAGAAACAAAACCCCATGCCGCTGGCAAGGGGTATCGACTAGCAGGCAGCCATACCAGGTAAGCGAATTAGTTGTTACTTTTTCGCTTTGGCTTTCCCCTTGGTGGCTTTTTCCTCTTTTTCTTCCTTTGCAGGTGCTACTTTTTCCTTAAACAACTTCCCTGCCGAAAAGGCGGGTACGGTCGTTGCTGGAATCTTGATGGGCTTACCTGTGCTGGGGTTGCGTCCTTCGCGCTCCTGACGTTGGCGCGCTTCAAAGGTACCAAAGCCGACGAGGGTGACTTTATCCCCAGCAGAGACGGCTTCGATGATGGCATCTACGGCTGCACTTAGTACGGCATCTGCATCTTTCTTGGTGATTGATGCTTTTGCTGCGATCGCGTCCACTAATTCACTTTTGTTCATGGCATGAGCCTTTAGAATTGTTGATTCAAATGTGTGCCGTGATTATAGTTCAGCTATTTGCAGATGGAGCAATAAATCCATATTCAATGATTGTTAATTTCTTTGTCTTCGTATTACACCGACCCCAGCGTAAGATTTACTGGCTCGATACCAGACAAAATCGTAGGGCAAAAACTGAGACAACCTTACCGCCTGCAACGCGATGAACTTCTGCCTCTGTGAAGCCAATTTTGGTCTAAAAGGTGGCGTGCTTAGCAAGCGTTTTACGTCTGTAAAGCTCACGATCGTGGCGATGTGGCGCGATTGACAATGCCTGAAACCGTTGCGGGAAGCCTTTTCTAGCGTTGAGTGGCTTTTCTACGCACTCTGCATAGCCGTCTTGCCGCGTCGCTCGTTACTCGTTCATATTTTTGTAAGTTGCCACTGCCGACGGCGAAATGCGGTTGAGGTAGCGGAAGATCCAGTACTTGAAGATGGTATCCAAGATGACTGGGAATGTGGCGATAAAGAGAAAGATGAAGCTGTGGTTGGGCGGCAATCCCCAGTGTTTAGATAAGCCCTCCAGCAGAACCTCCCAGCCGTGGGGTGAGTGAAACCCTACAAACATGTCTGTGAACAGGATGATGATGAAGGCTTTGGCGCTATCACTCAGTCCATAAACGGTGTCATCAATAAAAGATTTAAGGATCGCGACTTCACGGCGCTTCAGCAGCAGCACGATCGCAAACGCTCCCGCCGCAAAGAGATCAGCAAAGATGTTTTTAATCGCGTCGGCACTGGCATGGCTAAATTCCAGTCTAATTTCCTCGGCTCTTTCTTTCAGCTTGTCTTCAATGAAGGTTTCTTGCTCGGCTTTAGTCAGTGGTTTGCCTGCACCACCAGGACCAGGTTGACCTTCGCCAGGTTTTACCTCGCCACCGCCATGCTCACCGCCGGGTTTTACCTCGCCACTGCTAGGTTCGCCACTACTCTCAGTCTCACCTGTCAGACTGGGGGCTTTGCCCAAGAGCAAATCAAACTCCAGTCGTTCTTTAAAGGTTTGCAGTTCGCGGAGTGCTTCTTCTTGTAGCTCAAAGTTTAAGAAGGGTTCAGCGGTGGCGGGCGATCGAATGGCATCAACAACGGGACTAATCAGCACTGTTTTGGAGATTTGCTCGGTCAGCAAGGGCACGATGATGAGTATCAGCAGAAGGCGAATGGACGTTTGCGTTTTTGCCTTGGTACTCCTGAAGCTTTTCACTACCTGCTGTTCAGCGTTTGGATCTAAATCTCGCTTGATGCGGTTAATCGTGCTGGCAAGGGTTCGGGGTAGCACGCCAGACTTGTCAAAAATGCCCGTGCCATCATCGTCAACTGCTGCGTCCGATCGCTGGAGTTGCTCGATCGTCTGACCATTACTCAAGCGCTGATTGCTCAACTCTCCGGCTGGGCGCACCATGAGCTGGGCTTTTTCGCGTTCAGATAGACGAGGGGTATCGTATGGCTCGATGGGAACAAGCGACAGCGATTCGGCTGGTTGGGGTTGATAGGTGGCGAGTACGTCATCAATAAACTTCAGCTTTTCTAAGATGATGGCGGATCGCTCTTTGTTGGCGAGTGAGGTGACTCCTTTCAGCGCATTGGCAGACCCATCAGTGGTGTTGAAGATAAAGCGACTGGCTTTAAATTCGGCTAACCGCAGCGTTGCAATCTTGAGGCATTTTTTCAGCTCTGCTTGAAAGACTGCCGCCGAGTTGGTGCCATATTTCTGTGAGTCAACCGAAATCGGTTTGCCATCAAAATGCTCATCCTCGATCGACTTAATCATTAAGGCAGCCGCATAAGCTTGATCGAGTGCTCGCTCTGGTGTTTGTTCGTACCACTGCCTTACAGACGAGAGCGACTGCTTAAGCCGGGTCCAAATTGTTGTTTGCATGACACAAATAAGTGCAGAATTTTTCCAGGTCTTTAACGCTAAAGATCAAGGTTTGGTAGCCTGAAAGGATAGAGATTAGAACTTGATCGCCAAACATTTAGAGCAACCGCTAAAAGCATTTAGTCATAGTAACAAAATCAGTTGAGCGCAATGAGTGAGTGGTGAACCAATTTGGGTGACAGGGGCAACCCGCAGCGGTAAAACGACGTTTCTGATCGAGCAGTTTCGTCGCTGGATGCAGTCTGGCGGGCGAGGGGTTGGGGGTGTGACGAGAGCTGCCAACAGTCCTGTGGTGCTACAGACTGAGAGGGGAAGCGCCACAGCCTCGGCTGCACGATCGATCGCGCGTCCTTTAGCGACGGGTGGGTTTGCCCCTGGGGTGCTGGTGTTAGCGGCGATCGGCGACAATCGTATCGATTTGCTCGATCGTCTGACGACCGTGACGGAGGGGCGCGTGTCCCTACACTCTACGACCCCGTTAGGCTTTTTTCAGGAAGAGGTGATGCTGTTCTGGTCGTTGCTCATTCAGCAGCTCGACCTGAAAGCCCAGTTTCCCGTGCGGCTGGCACCCGAAAACGAGCAAGAGTTGGCAACGCAGCTTTGGCGATCGGCGTTGGATCGGGCGATCGGGCAGCAGGCGACGATCGCAGAAGGGCGGTTAGTGCGACGGCTGCTGGATTTATTGCAGCTTGCGTCATTGGCAGGCATTCCAGTTACAGATGTGCCCGTCATCTTAGACCAGGGGCTTAACGGGCAGGTAGACGCACTCCCGCTGCCGGATGTCGAAGTGGGCGACCTGTTGCAGCTCTGGCAGCAGTGGTGCCTGGAACGGGGGCTGTTGACCTATGGCATCATTGCGGGGCTGTACTGGCAATACTTGCTGCCCCATCCGGTTTATCAAGAGCAACTGGCACAGCGGTATCAACTGCTGCTGGCAGATGATGTGGATGAGTATCCCGCGATCGCCCGGACCCTCTTTGAAACCTTGCTGGATGCTGGAGCTAACGCCGTCTTTACCTACAACCCCGATGGCGCGGTGCGGTTGGGTCTGGGTGCTGATCCCGTTTATCTCTCTGGGTTAGCCGATCGCTGCCGGGTAGAAACGCTGATAAACCGCCCGGTGCCGTGTTTGGGCGATACGCTTGAGGACGAGATCGTCGCCCTGGTGACAGACCCCATTTTTTTCGCCACTTTGCCTGACGCAATTCAGGCCATTCAAACGACTTCCCGTGCTCAACTGCTAAACCGCACCGCAGACATCATCATCGAAGCGGTGCAGACGCAGCAGATCCAGCCGCGTGACATTGCGGTGATTGCCCCCGGCGTGGATGCGATCGCTCGCTACAGCCTGTCCGAACTGCTAGCAAACCACCAAATCCCAGTCGAGTCGCTCAACGATCAACGCCCTCTCACCAGTTCACCAGTGATCCGGGCACTGTTGACGATTCTGACTCTGGTTTATCCCGGTCTGGGGCGCTTGGTCGATCGCACGGCGGTGGCAGAGATGCTGGTGGTGTTGAGTCGAGAGGCAGAAGGCAAGGGGCAGGAGGCAGAAGGCAGAAGGCAGGAGGTAGAAGACAGCGGACAGCGGACAGGGGACAGGGGACAGGGAGCATCTCCTATCGACTCTTACCCCTCACCCCTTACTCCTCACCCCTCACTGATCGACCCTGTTCGCGCTGGCTTGCTGGCAGACTATTGCTTTGTGCCCCATCCCGATCGTCCTCGATTGCTGCCTGCTACTACGTTCCCCCGGTGGGATCGGTTGGGCTATCAGGCGAGTGAGGCGTATCAGGCGATCGTGGAGTGGATTGAAACTCAGCAAAGCCAGTTAGAGCAACGGTTGATTCCCAATGCGGTCTCGCTGCTCGATCGAGCCATTCAGCACTTTTTGTTTGGGGGTGGTTCCTTGCCGTTTGAGCAAGTGTCGGCGCTGCGTCAGTTGATTGAAGCCGCCCAGCACTACTGGGAGGTAGATAGCAGGTTGCGACATCGCCAGCGCTTTGATGCTCCTGCGTCGATGACAGTGAGCCGTTTCATTCAGCTGTTGCAAAGTGGCACGGTGACGGCAAATCCCTATCCTGTGCGCCCGATCGGACCTGCGAGTAATGCGGTGCTGCTGACGAATGTGTTTCAGTATCGATCGAGTCGCCGTGCCCATCGCTGGCAGTTTTGGCTGGATGCAGGTTCGCCACGATGGTTGAGTGGGGTCGATTCGCTGTTTGCGGCTCCGCTGTTCTTGCAAGGCTGGTCGGGACGTGCCTGGACAGCCGCCGATACGATGGATGCTAACGAGCGCCGTTTGCGCCGCATTTTGCTCGATTTGCTCGGTCGTGCAGGAGAACGCATCTATTTGTGTCACAGCGATCTGGCGACGAGTGGGCAAGAACAAACAGGCGTGTTGCTGTCTTTGGTGAATGCTACGATCCCGCTGGATGCAAGATGATGGTTTACTTAACTGATTGACTGACAAATCTTTTTTGTAGGTTGGGTTGAGCAACGTGAAACCCAACACCAACAACGATTGCGTTGGGTTACGCTAACGCTAACCCAACCTACGCAGAAATGAGGGCTTGAGGAGTTTTGGCAGTCAATCAGGTTTACTCACACAGGGAGATCGGCACGCGGGTCGAAGGTTTCCAACTGGCGAAGCTTTTCATAGAGGTCGCGTTCCTGGGGGCTGGGGTCGCGTGGCACCGTGATTTGAATTTCGACAATCTGATCGCCGCGCCTACCATTAGTAGTGGGATAGCCTTTGGAAGCGAGTCGTAACCGTTGCCCGGTTCGCACACCCGCAGGAATGGACATTTTGACCAGACCATCCAGCGTCGGCACTTCAAGCTGCCCACCCAGGACGGCTTCGCTGGGTGTGATGGGTAGCAAGCACTGAATGTCGGAGCCTTCGAGCCGAAAGAAGGGATGGGGTGCCACGTCAATTTTGAGGTATAGGTCGCCCCCTGCCACGCCCTGACCTTTGAGCCGAATGCGTTGCCCAGTCACCATTCCTGGCGGCATGTTGACTTCGAGCGATCGCCCATCTTCCAGCCGGATCCGCTCCTGCCCACCTGTATAAGCTTTCTCTAGCGGTACGGCTAGCCGTGCTTCAGCATCGCGACGGGTGGCACGGGGTACGGTGTACGTCGTCTTCGTGGTGCCCGGTTGAAAGTAATCGCGGGTGCCTGCACGCGGAGGGCTGGTGTCTTTGTTGGCGCGTCGGTTGAGCAGTTGATCGACAAAACTGTTGAAATCGGCAAACTCCGCGAAGTCTACATTGTCGTCAAGGGGACGATCGCCCCGCCCATCCCAACCGCGTGACGTTTTGGGTTGTTGCCCACCCTTGAAGCCTCGCTGCTGCCAGAATTTACCAAACTGGTCATACTGAGCACGCTTCGTCGGATCGGAAAGCACCTCATAGGCTTCGTTGATATCTTTAAACTTCTCTTCCGCCTGCTTGTCACCAGGATTGAGATCAGGGTGAAACTGCCGCGCCAACCGCCGAAATGCCTTTTTGATTTCGTCAACGGTTGCATCTCTGGCAACGCCTAAAATGTCGTAATAGTTCCGAAAGTCTTGCATGGAAAGAATATAGTTTTAAGTTTTGAGTTTTGAATTCTGAGTTTTGAATTTTGGACACTCAAAACTCAGAACTCATCATTCAAAACTGGATTACAGCCATTCATCGTCTTCATCCCAGTTGTCTTGATACAGATTAGGGCGGGCGTTTTTGGGGGGGCGAGAGGTCCGTCGATCGCTGCGATCGCGATCAGCAGGGCGGGAGTCGTAGGAGGGTCGATCGTCACGGGTAGAGCCGCTGTCTTGATAGGAGTCGCGTGGTTCGCTGCGGGGTCTGCTAGAGGGTTGGCTACGACCATCGCTACGTCCACTGTCGCTGCGTCCACTCTCGCCATATCCACTGTCGTTGCGTCCACTATCATAACCGCGCTCATCGTTATAACGAGGACGATCGCTGGGGCGGTCATTCGAGCGAGTATTAGACCGATCGTCATCCCAGTCTGAATTACTGGTGCGATCGTTGCGAGAGGCTCCAACATCCCGACCGCCACTATCCCGACTGCCACTATCCCGACTGCCACTATCCCGACTACTGTAGCGGCTGTCGTTCCAGGAACCGGAGCCAGCGCCGTAGTCATTTCGTCCACCGTAGCGATTGTCGTCACGGGTGCCGCTACCTGTGCCATAGGTGCTGCGTCCGCTGCCGTAGCTACTGCCGCCATACCCACCGCTGCCATATCCGCCACTACCGTAACCACCGCTACCGTACCGATCGTTGTCGCGGCGATCGTCGTCGTAATAGTCGTCATCGTCATCGGTGAAGAAGCTTTTGATGGCTCCAAACAGGCTGTCGCTTTCTTCGTCTTCTTTGTTGCGTTCGTAGACTTCGCGGCGGAGGTCGTAGAGGGCATCATCCAGGTCAGCTTTGGCGCGATCGATGCCGCGATCGTCGTTTGCGGTCAGCGCTTCTCGTAAGGACTGAATCGCCCGTTCGATTTTAGAGCGGTAGCCGCTGACAAACTGCATCCCAAAGTCCAGGGTGGCTTCTCGCAGTTGGCGCTCTGCCTGGAAGATTTGAGATTCTGCCTGGTTGCGCTTTTCGACTTTTTCCTTCTTCTGACGATCGGTATCGGCGTACTCCTGCGCCTCGCGGATCATGCGCTTGACCTCTTCATCACTTAAGGTCGAAGCGCCCTGGACGGTAATGCTTTGTTCGCGTCCGGTGGTGCGTTCCATCGCAGCAACCTGCAAAATGCCATTTGCGTCAATATCAAACGAGACCTGAATTTGAGGCAGACCGCGCGGTGCTGGAGGAATGCCCGTGAGCTTAAAGCGTCCGATCGATTTATTTCCCGCTGCGATGTCCCGCTCTCCCTGCAAAACGTGGACTTCCACCAGGGTTTGATTATCTTCTCCTGTAGAGAAAATATCGGAACGACGCACCGGAATCGTGGTGTTGCGGGGAATCAGCTTTTTCATCACGCCGCCCACGGTTTCTAGCCCCAGCGACAGGGGGGTGACATCCAACAGCAAGATGTCTTTCACGTCGCCTGCCAGAATCCCTGCCTGGATCGCTGCACCCACCGCAACCACCTCGTCAGGATTCACGTTCTGATTGGGTTCGCGATCGATCAAACTCCGCACCAACTCCTGAATGATGGGAATGCGGGTAGAACCACCCACCAGCACCACTTCATCAATCTGACTGGGACTCAGGTTTGCATCCCGAATGGCTTGCTTGACGGGATTGCGTACCCGGCTGATCAGGTCGCTGCACAAGCCTTCAAACTGCGATCGCGTCAGTCGGGTTTCCAGATGTTTAGGACCTTCTTCCGTCGCCGTGATGAAGGGCAGATTAATATCGGTGACAGTCACACCCGATAGCTCGATCTTGGCTTTTTCGGCGGCTTCGCTGAGGCGTTGGAGTGCCTGCCGATCGCGCCTTAGATCCACCCCTTCGGTTTCTAAAAATTGCTCTGCCAGCCAATCTACAATCTTCTTGTCGAAATCATTGCCACCCAGTTGGGTGTCGCCGCTGGTGGCTTTCACTTCAAACACGCCATCGCCCACATCCAGAATGGACACGTCAAAGGTGCCGCCACCCAGGTCAAACACGAGAATGGTCTGGCTATCGCGGCGATCGAGTCCATACGCTAGAGATGCCGCTGTTGGCTCGTTGAGAATGCGCTTGACTTCTAACCCCGCAATCCGCCCTGCATCGCGTGTTGCCTGCCGCTGGGAGTCATTGAAATAAGCGGGAACCGTAATCACAGCATCAGTAACCGCAGAACCCAAGTAGCGACTGGCTTCATCTACCAGCTTCTGCAGCACCATCGCCGCAATTTCTTCGGGGGCAAATTCTTTTTGCAGACGAGGACACTTCAGCTTGATGTTACCCAGGTCGTCTTTGCGGACGGTGTAGGGCACGCGCTTCGACTCTGGGCTAAGTTCGGCGTATTTGCGACCGATGTAGCGCTTCACCGCGTAGAAGGTGTTTTGCGGGTCAGAAATTGCCTGCCGCCGCGCCAGTTGACCCACCAACCGTTCACCATCTTTGCTAAGGCCAACAACAGAGGGAGTGGTTCGCATCCCTTCGGCATTGGCAATCACCACTGGCTTGCCGCCTTCCATCACAGCGACGACTGAGTTGGTTGTTCCCAGGTCAATGCCGACTACCTTGCCCATGCGTCTCTGATCTCCCGTAAGCTGCTTGCGCGACGTACTTGTATTGATACATTATGTTGAGTTTATTCTATCGCGCTCATGCAACAGACCCGGTAATTGGTGTAGGAGAAGGCAGAGGGCAGAGGGCAGAGGGCAGAGGGCAGAAGGATGAGGAGTTTTGAGTTCAGTCTCCACTCAGCAGGGAGCAGTCTCCAGTCTCCAGTGTCTCAGTTTCCAGCCTTTAGTCATGCCATGATCGTCCACTGGTGACTATTTCATTGCTCACTGGCAACTACTAAAACCCCTTCCCCCTTTACCCTTTCCCCCTTACCCTTCATCCCTCATCCCTCACCCTCATCCCTCACCCTCTGCCTCCTGCCTTCTGCCTCCTGCCTTTTGCCCATCAGATCATGCAGAAAGGAAAGAATAGCGGCGTTGACGAATTCTGGTTGACCGCCAGCGGCGTAGTGTCCGCAGTTGGGAATGATTTGGAGTTTGGCGTTGGGGAGTCGATCGCGCAAGCGTTCACCATCACTTACCGGAAACCAGCGATCCTGGTCTGCCCAGAGAATCAACGTTGGGCAGGTGATTTGTGGTAATTTTTCCTGCACCGATCGAATGAGATTGGGTTGTCCCTGCTCCAGCCGTTTAATTTCGCGGGCAGCAAGCTGAAATTCTTCGGCAAGTTTGGTGAGGGTGCTGGGAAATTCGACTTGGGGATAAGTGCTCCAGTACACGTCCTCAAAGGTGGCGTGAGCCGGATCGGCGATGACTTCTGCCCGTAGCGCGTAGACGAGTTGACGAATCACGGGGTCAAGGAGTTTGGCGAGACGGAGTTGATCGGCGATTTCGACCACTTCCAGCGGCATTTCGGCGAGAAGGCGCATGCCCCAATTGGGCAACTGTTTGGGGAAGACGGGTACATTCAACAGCACGAGGCGATCGCATAAATCGGGATGAGCCTGCACTGCTGCCAGGGCAACCAGCGCTCCCAGTGATTCAGCCACAATGATGGCAGGTTCATCACACAGTACTCGCAGCACTCGCTCTAGCTCGATCGCCTTGTGATTGGGTTGTTCTGACTGAAGCGGTTTGTCAGAAAACCCACTGCCTTTGGCATCAAAGCAAATGACGCGAAAGTGCTGTGCCAATGGCTCAATGTTGGCGTGCCAGCAGTAGCTCCAGCTTGCCACGCCATGCACTAAGACCAGTGGCTTACCCGTGCCTTTTTCGCCATAGGCAATGGCAACCGCGCGATCGCTGGCATCCTGAATCGTGAGTGTTTGCCGCCCTTGCGGAAACGTGGCTTGCCACCAATCTTGCATGACGACATCCTTCCCAAAGACATGTACTGGTTGCAATCCACCCTAGCTTTAGGATAATGGCATCGAACGGTAGCAATGGGTTCTCATGCGCCGCTCACTAGACTGACACATACTGCAAATTCGATCGGGTGCGGTGTGCTTTGAGAGGGTATGGGGTATGGGGTGTCGGGTATGGCAAGCGGGAAAGACTACGGGTTTCGAGCACAAACACAGTCATGCAAAAACTTCTCGTCACTGGTGCTAGCGGCTTCTTGGGTTGGAACCTTTGTCAGGTGGCAACATCGAAATGGGATGTCTACGGGACTTCCTGTTCTAAGTCGATCACCATTCCTGACACGACGATGGTGGCGATCGACCTGACTGATTTTGCCGCGATGCAACGTCTCTTTGAGGATGTGCAGCCGGATGCGGTCGTTCATTTAGCAGCACAATCCAGTCCTAACGTATGCCAGAACCAACCGGAAGCATCCTATCGGCTGAATGTCACCACAGCGGTGAATTTGACTGGGCTGTGTGCCGATCGTGATCTTCCCTTTGCCTTTGCCTCTAGCGAAATGGTGTTTGATGGCTTGAATGCACCGTATCGAGAAGGCGATCGCGTCTCGCCCATCAATTGCTATGGTGAGCAAAAAGCCCTGGCTGAGGTGAAAATTCTCGATCGCTACCCCAAAGCGGCTGTCTGTCGGATGCCGTTGATGTTTGGTGCCGTCCCGCCGACTGCCAGTAGTTTTATTCAACCGTTTATTCAAGCCTTGCGATCGGGCAAAGAACTCAAGCTCTTTACGGATGAGATTCGGACACCTGTAAGTGGCACCACAGCCGCGAAAGGCTTACTGCTGGCGCTACAAACGGCACAAGGGCGGCTTCACCTGGGCGGCAAAGAGCGCGTCTCACGGTACGAATTTGGTTGCTTGATGGCGGCGATTCTTTCTCTCCCAACTGCCAGCATGGTCGCCTGTCGCCAAGAAGATGTGCCGATGGCTGCCAACCGCCCACCCGACCTGTCTTTAGATAGTACCAAAGCGTTTAAGCTCGGCTATGCACCACCGTCGCTGTGTGCTGAGTTGGAGGCGTTGGTGGGGAAGGTGTGAGGGGGCAGAAGGCTGTCGAGGGAGTTTTTGGTTTTTAGTTTTTAGTTTTTAGAAGGAGCCAGAAGTCACGAGTCAGGAGTCAGAAGTTAGCGGACAGCGAACACTCGAAGCTTCATCCTTCAGCCCTACTCCCCACTCCCCCTTTTCTCTAACAACCAACAACTAACAACTAACAACTCTTAAGCTGACCGCTAGCCAAAAGAACGCAAACTCTCATTAAATTGCGGCAACAGCTATTGACTTAAGTTCTCAACTATCCCTACAATCATTTTGATTTTGATGCAAGCGCTTAGCAAACGGGGCGGCAAATCTTTCTGCCGTGGACTTTTGTGTGGCTTTTGAGACGATGCCTTTTGGCTTCAGGCAGCAGCAGGTGCAGATCTTTTCTAAGCCTTCGATTTTTTGCTGCGCTCCTGTAAACTTGCTCATTTTCTACGTTTTAACGTATCGATTTTCTGAAACGCTCATTTCAAAGGGATTTTCCATGACGCTAGGCAAAAAGCTTTCTGTTGTTGCGGGCGCAGGTGCGCTCATTTTAAGCGGAGTTTTTCTCAATAGTTTGAGTCAAACGGCTCAAGCCGATAACCAGTCGCCGATCGCGCAAGCGCTGACAAACCTTCAGACGACTCTCGCGCAAAGACCCCAATCGACCATCAGGATTGCGTTTCCCAGTCGGGCTGACTCTACCGACTTACAGCGCAAAGCCAATGATGTTGCCCGGTTTTTGTCTCAAGAGCTGAAAACGCCTGTGGAGGCGATCGTGTCAGATGATACCGCGGCGGTGGAGGCACTACGAGCCAATCGAGTAGATGTGGCGTTTCTCAGCAGTCGTCCAGCGTTGAAGGCAGAACAATTGGCAAAGGCGCGAGTTTATCTGGCGGAAGTGCGTCCTAACTACTCTGGGCGCTATACCTACAGCTCGGTGATGGTTGTGCGGAAAGATAGTCCACTGTCGAGCAAAGCCAACGCGAAGCAAACGCTGGAGCAACTGCGCGGCAAAAAAATTGCCTTTACGTCGCCAACGTCTGGATCGGGATTCATTTTTCCGGTAGGAGCCTTGGTTCAGCAAGGACTGGTGCCTAACCGCGATCGCCTGAATGGTTTCTTTCAGCAAGTGACCTATGGAGGTAACTATAGTGGGGCATTGCAGGCAGTGCTGCGGCGGCAGGCAGATGTGGCAGCCGTGTCGGAATATGCGCTGAAGCCGCCCTACATTACCGCCGCAGAAGGGAACCAGTTGCGTCGTCTCTATTCAATTACGGGAGTTCCGGCGCATGGTGTGGCGATCGATGACGACATTCCAGTGCGCCAGCGGACGCAGATTATCAACGCGCTACTCAAGCTCAACCAACCGGGCAATAACGCGCTGCTGAAGAATCTCTACAACTCCACTGAACTGGTGCAAGTCGATCATGGTCGGCACCTTCAACCCATGCGGGATGCACTGCAACGAGCTGGCTTTGCGCCCTAGTGTCCACTCTCCTTACTGGTTATTGGTATGAACGCCGTGCGACCTTTCTCTGCGCCCGACCCCTCACCCTTGAGCGCGTCTAATAGCCCAATGGTTTACCCTCTGGCGCTTGCCTGCCATCGGCTTACCACAGCTCCTCTAGCAGCGTTGGGTCGCCCGATTTTAAACGACATTACCTGCACCATTCGTCCTGGCGAATTTGTGGCGCTGTTGGGGCTAAATGGAGCCGGAAAGTCAACGTTGCTCAAAAGCTGGGTAGGGCTGGTTCCCATCCGGCAGGGCAGCGTTGAGGTGAATGGGATTCCTCTGACACCCCGATCGCTACCACAGGTGCGCCAACAGGTGGGAATGCTGTTTCAAGGCGGCGGGTTGATTCGTCAACTGTCTGCGTTGGAAAATGTCCTCTGTGGGCGCTTGGGAACGCTGACCACCTGGCAATCGTTGGGGGGCTTTCGTCGGCACGATCGCCGTCAAGCGCTGGACTTGTTGGCTCAGTTGGGGTTGGGCGACCATGCCTACCGTAAAACGAGCCAGCTTAGCGGTGGGCAGCAGCAGCGAGTGGCGATCGCGCGGGCACTCATTCAATCACCCCAAATTTTGCTAGTTGATGAACCCACGGCTGGGCTGGATGTGGCGGCAACCCAGCAGGTCATGGCAACGCTGGCAGCACTACACCGCGATCGCGGGATGACGATCGTGGCAGTACTCCATGACCTGGCGATCGCTGAAACCTACGCCGATCGAGCCATGCTGCTGGATGCTGGGCAAATCGTTCACGATGGAGACTGTGAGCATCTTTCGACTCACTTTACGCCGCTCATTCGAGCGATGCAGCCATGACATCCCCCTTATCATTCTCCAAAGCATCCCGTTTCAAAATCGGCAGTTGGCTGGTGCGGTTCGGCATCGTTGGTCTGGTCGTGCTTGTTTACGGGTGGGCACTGGAGGGGCTAAAGGTCGATTTGCAACTGCTGCAAGACAGCGTGCCCTACATGACCGATTTTGTCTCGCGGCTGTTTCCCCCCGATCTGGCGGTGGTGGATGTGGCAGTCAAAGCGCTGATTGAAACCGTGCAGATGTCACTTTGGGGCACGACGATCGGCGTTGTGCTGTCTGTTCCCATTGCCATTTTGTCGGCTCAAAATCTTGCCCCTCGCTGGCTGCGCTGGCTGGCAACGCTGCTGCAAAACGCGGTACGCTCTGTGCCGTCGATCGTGCTGGGGCTGTTCTTCGTTGCGGCGACTGGCTTAGGTGCGCCCGCAGGCACGTTAGCATTGGGAATCTATACCATCGGCTATCTGGCAAAGTTCTATCAGCAGGCGATCGAAGCGGTTGATCCACGCCCGATCGAGGCTCTACAGGTCGTAGGAGCATCCTGGCTGCAAGTCGCTCAGTATGGCGTGTTGCCCCAGGTCTTACCTCTGGCGCTGGGCTACACACTCTATATGTTTGAATACAACATTCGGGCGGCTTCAGTGCTGGGTGTCGTCGGTGCAGGTGGCATCGGCTTTGAGCTGGTGAACTACATTCGAGGCTTTGAGTACAACAAAGCCACTACCATGATGCTGGTGCTGCTGGTCGTTGTGACGGCGATCGATGCCCTCAGCGGTCGTCTACGTCAGCATTTAGAACACAACTAAGGAATGAGAATTGAATAATTTTGCTACTTTCTTGTACGGGCGAACGGTCGTTCGCCCCTCCAGAAGTTCTCCGCGCCTCAGCGGTCATTTTTGCTGATAGCTATTCTGCCAGAGCCTCCTCGATCGCCCCCACTAACTCTGGTGCGTCAGGCTTCACCGCACTCTTAAAGCGTGCAACGACTTCACCCTGCTTGTTCACCAGAAATTTCTCAAAATTCCAGGACACATCGCCTGCTGAATCGACAGACGTGAGGCGGCTATAAAGCGGATGCTGTTGCGCCCCCTTCGCGTGTACTTTATCGAATAGCGGAAACGTCACATCGTAGTCTGTGCTGCAAAACTGGGCGATTTCTTCATTTGTACCCGGCTCTTGTCCACCGTAGTCATTGCAGGGAAACGCCAGCACCTCCAGCCCTTGCGCGTGATATTTCTGGTAAAGTGCCTCCAGTCCAGTATATTGCGGTGTAAACCCACAGCGCGATGCCACATTCACAATGAGCAAAACCTTGCCAGTGTAGTCTGCCAGGGGTTTTTCCTTGCCATCGATCGTCGTTACAGCAATATCCGTAATCGTTGCAGTCATTCTGTCTCAACCATGAATCAGGTCTTTCTTATCGTAGAAGAGGATGGATGGGAGTGGGGAAGGGATGAGGCATGAGGGATGAAAGAGTTTTGAGTTAAATCAGTTGTTGGTTGTTGGTTGTTGGTTGTTGGTTATGAGTGCATGAGCCGTTCTTGACTCCTTCTAAAAACTAAAAACCAACTACTTCCCTGCTCCCTGCCCTCTGCCTCCTGCCTTCTGCCCTCTGCCCTCTGCCTTCCCTCACCCCCTCGCCCCCCATCGCATCTGCCGCTTCAGCGCGTAGCTGTGAGCAAACTTGGGAATGTCGCCTTTATGCCCCATCACAATGACGGTATCGCCTTCATCCAGCAATACGTCTTGATTGGGATTGACGATCGTGTTGCCATCTGACTTACGCAGTGCCACCACAATAAACGTGCCTTTGCCGCGTATTTGTACCGTGCTGATCGTGCTGCCGACTAACGGCGAACCTGGAGGCACCGCAAGTTCATCAACCTGCACATCAATTTGAGACAGCAGTTCATTCAGGCTGGTGCCATCCACCGTTGCATCCATAAAGCTCAGGGCGGCGGGATGGGTGATGATGTGCGACATCCGCAATGCTCCAATTTCGGCAGGCAAAATGACGTGATCGGCTCCAGCTTGACGCAGCTTTTTTTCTGTTGAAGGATATTCGCCCCGTGACATGATCATGAGATCGGGGTTAAGTCCCCGCGCTGTCAGGGTAATAAAGACGTTGGCAGAGTCATCTGGCAGAACGGTTGCCAGTGCTTTGGCGTGTTCGATGCCAGCCGACTCCAGAATGCCTTCATCGGTAGCGTTCCCTAAGCGCACGAGGTAGCCCATTGCTTCTGCCGTTTCAATGCGCCCCAGATTATTATCGATGATGACAAAAGGCTGGTTTGCCTCTACCATTTGCCGCGCCAGGATTTGCCCAATGCGACCATAGCCGCAGATGATGATATGGTGCTTGAGGGTTTGAATCTCTTTTGCCATCCGTCTCGCTCCCAATGCGCGGTTGATTTCGCCTTCGGTAATCATCTGAAAGAAGCCGCCGAAGATGTAGCCTACGGACGTGCAGCCCGCAATAATCACAAAGATGGTGAAAACTCTGAGCTGTGGAGACATGGGACCAATTTCGCCAAATCCCACCCCAAAAACGGTGATCACGACCATGTATACAGAGTCAAGCAGGCTCCAGCCAGCCAGTTTGTAACCCGTCACAGCCACAATGAGGGTCAGACTAAGAAAGCCTGTGCCAGTCAAAATCCGTTTGAGTGAACCGTGCATACCGTACTGCGATCGCGCGTGAAGCTGTCAGAGCATTGTGCTGGTCAAAGATTAACGACCAAGGTTAACTGAGTCTCAATGCTTCAATGCCTAAATATTTCTACAGAGTAATTTGCTGATACTACTGTAGGTGGTTACAGCTTCAATGTAGCCCTCGAAACCGACGGGCAGCTAGCTGAATCACTATGACACTTTGGTTACTGCCCTCTCCAGAGACAAGTTGAGGAACACTTTTGATCCCACACCATCAATAGGTGAAGTTGTTGTGGTGATTAACGTATGTTTCATACCCCCAAGGTTCGATCGCTGTCTGCTTTAGTTGCGACCCTCTCAGCCGTTACCAGTGTGGCACCGCTGCTAACATTAGCACCTGCCTCTGCCCAAACCAGCTTTTCAGATGTGCAGGGTAACTGGGCGCAGTCATGCATTGTGTCATTGACGCAGCAGGGCATTATCAGTGGCTATCCCGATGGCACCTTCCGCCCCAGTGCTCCGGTAACGCGCTCCGAGTTTGCGTCGATGGTGGGCAAAGCGTTTCCTACTGTGGCACGATCGCGCAGTGCTGTCCAGTTTGTTGACGTGTCTTCTAGCTACTGGGCGTATAGCGCTATTACAACCGCGACTCAAACGGGCTTTTTATCTGGCTATCCTGGTAACGTCTTTAACCCAACGCAAAATATTCCTCGTGCTCAAGTGCTGGTTGCCCTGGCAAGCGGTCTCAACTATGCACCGTCTCAGCCAGCCATCAATACACTGAATGCCAGTTTCTCGGATGCGGCTGCCATTCCAGCCTATGCCCAGACAGGCATTGCCGCTGCCACTGAAAAGCGCCTTGTGGTCAACTACCCCGATGTGAGCACGTTGAACCCAAATCAGTTGGCTAGTCGGGCTGAAGTATCGGCGTTCTTGTGTCAATCGCTAGCAGGCACGGGACAAACGGCATCGACGATTTCTAGCCAGTACATTGCAGGTGCGACGGGGCAAGGCAATCAGGCTCAGAGCAATCTGGTGGTTGCAGGCACCTCGATCCCCGTCAGATATACTGCCGCGCAACGCATTATCGTCTCACCCAGTGAAACCGCACCCGTTTCGCTCACCGTGGCTCAAGATGTACGCAGCAGTCAGGGCGTTGTGGTGATTCCAGCAGGCAGCCAGATTATTGGTCAACTGCAACCCGCGCAAGGTGGCTCGCAGTTTGTCGCGAATCAACTGGTTGTGAATGGACGGCAGATTACCCTGAATGCGTCCTCCAGCGTGATCACAGAAACCCGCGATGTTCGTGATCCAAACTTTGGCACCATTCTGGGTGGTGCAGCGCTGGGTTCGGCGGCTTCGGCGGTGATTCAAGGGGTGACGGGCGATCGCGTCATCTCAGGACAGACCACCGTGCTAGGTACAGTCTTGGGTTCGGCGATCGGCGCAAACCAGAACCGGAATCTGGGTAAAACCATTCGGGATGCCGCGATCGGTGCTGCTTTAGGTGCTGGTGTCGCTGGCGTTACAGGCAACCGCACGATCACCCCTCAAAAGGTGACGACGGGTGCGGCGGCGGGTGCAACCCTGGGTGGTATTCTCGATCGCTCTGGCAACAGCAAAGTTGTGGTGATTAACCCCGATGCTGATCTGACCCTGACGGTGAACAGCAATACGGCTCTCTAAATAGCAAATCCTATCTGGGTGAGGTGTGAGTCTTTGGGGTTAAAGGCAGAGGGCAGAGGGCAGGAGGCAGAAGGGAAACCGCCGACTATCTTGCTTCTGCTCCCTGCTCTCTACTCCCTACCTTCTCGTGCTTGACTCCATTCCTTTGAGAAACGCTGTAGGTGATTAATGTGGACGGCTGGCAGCATGGGTCACGATCGTAAGCATCTGCATAGACCGCTTCGTTTTGTAAGGATCGTTGCTTTATGAAGGTGTCATTCTGTGCGTAGGGGCGTGGCATACGGTAGAAAGTTTTTGCCTTCGCCCAGAGTGATCTGCCGTATGCCGCGCCCGTACAATGAGAAGGCTGAGGTGATCGAAGTGATTTAATTTCCATTCCTAAGCAGTCATCCAGAAAGCAGACACAAAGAAGGGCAAGTAGCCAATTGGTTGCTTGCCCTTCTTTGTCATGTGACACAGTAATTATGACGCTGGAAATGAAAGCGTTAGAGATTCTTCTCGCTCAGTTCACGCGCCATGTAATCAAACGGCTGATCTAAGAACGCGGTGCTGGTAATGCCAGCTTCTGCCACCAATTCTCGGACGATCGCCTTCAAAATTTGAATGCCGCGTACCGTGGGACCAGGTGGCACCCCAAGCGAGTTGTACGTTTCCCGCAAGCCTTCCAGCACCCGTTCATCCAGCACATCGTTATCACCTGCCACGAGTGCATAGGAGGCATAGCGCAAGTAATAGTCCAAATCGCGCAGGCACGCCGCATACCGACGAGTGGTATACGCATTGCCACCGGGACGAATTAACTCTGGCAGCTCATCAAAGAGCTGTAAGCCTGCCTGCTTGACGATCGACGCAGCATTTGCATTGATCACGGCTGATGCCTGAACTCTTGCGATGCCAGTGTCGAAGTAAGATTTCAAGCTATCGATGGCATTGCGATCCAGATAGCGACCCGTAATGTCGTAATTTCTGATCAGACTCGTCACGGCATCCCGCATAAAGCTCTCTCCCAATGATCCTTATATAGACGTTTGGCTATGGTTGTGCGTTCAAGTTAATGTGTTCGAGGTTGGGACGTAAGCAACACTACGCTTCCGATGCACCGTTCAAATGAACGTCGGCGCAAATTCTCCCCAGGCGCTCAACCTCATAGTGGCTAACCGCTGATAGTGACAACCGCTGATCGCGATCGCAACGGGCGGTAACAATGCATTCCTTTTACAAAGCTCCCTTACTTAAGCTTGAAGGGCTGCACTGTGGGTTTCTTGAGTCTAAACACATAGTAGAGTCTACCACGCACAGGAAACCGAATCGTTGTGCAGTGCGATTGTAAACATCAACTGTTACAAGCCTTAAAATGAGCCTTCAGCAAGCGCGGCTACCCCCTTGAGCCACCGATCGCAATCTTAATCTAAGTTTAAGTCTGTCAAGAGAGAGCAGTGCTTTGTAGCATTTGATACAAAAACAGCCTAAGCCTATCTCTAGGATGATTCAGATACGACCAAGCTCTAAATCTGAAGCGTGCTTTGAGGGGTGAAAAGCCTCTGTAAAGCCAAATCGTTGGTTTCAGAGTCTTAGGAAAGTCCTCCAACGTAGAGCAATTCTGGTTTGAGGCTTGCAGGTTCTCTCTCGCCAGAGACAATTTCGCGGCTTAAGGCTTTCATCCGCAAGTTGATCGCTTGATTCAGTCGAGTACCTTCATTGGTTCCTCATTCACCACCGAGCCGAAACCGTTTCTACCGTTGTTTCTTCTCCAACTTTAAGACAGCACTGCAACAAGGAGTAATACATGGCAACCCCGCAGGAAATCCTGGAATGGATTAAGCGTGACAAGATTCAGATGATTGATCTGAAATTTATTGACACCCCAGGAACGTGGCAACACCTGACGCTGTTCCACGACATGATTGACGAAAGCAGCTTTAGCGATGGCGTTGCCTTTGACGGCTCCAGCATCCGGGGTTGGAAAGCCATTAATGACTCAGACATGGCAATGGTGCCCGATCCAGATACCGCCTGGATCGATCCCTTCATGGCAGAGCCAACCCTGAGCATGATTTGCAGCATCATCGAACCGCGCACCGGGCAACCTTACAGCCGCGACCCTCGATCGATCGCGCAGAAGGCGATCGATTACCTGAAAGCCAGCGGTCTTGGCGATAATGCGTTCTTTGGTCCCGAAGCCGAGTTCTTTCTGTTTGATGACGTGCGCTACGACCAGACTCAAAACGCTGGCTACTACTACGTTGATAGCGACGAAGGCGTATGGAACTCTGGACGCGAAGAACCCGGTGGCAACCTGGGCTACAAGCCTCGCAACAAAGAAGGCTACTTCCCCGTTGCACCCACCGATACCCTGCAAGACATTCGTACCGAAATGCTGCTGGCAATGAAGCATTGCGGTGTACCCATTGAAAAACACCACCATGAAGTAGCCACAGGCGGACAGTGCGAGTTGGGCTTCCGGTTTGCGTCGTTGGTGAAAGCCGCCGACTACCTGCTGACCTACAAGTACTGCATCAAAAACGTGGCGAAGAAGTACGGTAAGTCTGCCACCTTCATGCCCAAGCCCATCTTTGGCGACAACGGTACCGGGATGCACTGTCACCAATCGATTTGGAAAGATGGACAGCCCACCTTTTTTGGTGAAGAGTACGCCCAACTCAGCAAAACGGCAATGCACTATATTGGTGGGTTGCTGAAGCACGCTCCTTCCCTGCTAGCGTTCACCAACCCCACCACCAACTCTTACAAGCGCCTGGTACCTGGGTTTGAAGCGCCTGTAAACCTGGCATACTCTCAGGGCAACCGTTCTGCCTCCATTCGCATTCCCCTGTCTGGTGGCAACCCCAAGGCGAAGCGCTTAGAGTTCCGCTGTCCCGATGCCTCTTGCAATCCTTACCTCGCCTTTGCAGCAATGCTGTGCGCGGGCATTGACGGTATCAAGAACGAGATCGATCCCGGCGATTCGCTGGATGTAGACATCTACGAACTCACCCCCGAAGAACTGGCGAAGGTGCCTTCCACTCCCGGTTCGCTCATGGATGCGCTGAAGAATCTGGAAACCGATCACGAGTTCTTGACAGCGGGTGGTGTGTTCACAGAAGACTTCATCGAAAACTGGATCAGCTACAAGCTCGATCGCGAAGTGATTCCGGTGAGCATTCGTCCTCATCCCTATGAGTTCGCGCTGTACTACGACTGCTAAGCGTCACCGTTACAAGCAACGACACATCTAATTTGGTTTGGCGGCGATCGCTCACCTCTTCCTGATGCCCTGGCACTGGTTGAGAGTTGTAGAGCGATCGCCGCTTTTTCAGATGGGGCAAAAGTGAACACGATCGCCTTGTGGTCAAAACCACGGAGTTATGCTCCCGTTTGCGGCATTTACTGACTAGATTCGTTACAATTAGTAACAGATAGTTGTGGTGCGACGCTCACCTGGCAGCGTTTGGTTCAGATTGGTTTATCCAGCTTTACATCCAGATGCTTCACTGCTTCAGGTTAGTCTTCTAGCCATCTGAGTTTTTTGTTGACACCGCTACGATCGTCCCTAGTTAACAAACCGAGATTAAACAATGACCGTCGCTTACCCCCGCAAACTCAGCAAAACTTTAGGCGCACGCGAAATTTTGAGTCAGGTCGTGCGCGATCGTGAGATTCACCTGATTACGCTGAACCGCTATCGTTATAGCGAACAACGAAGCTGCAAAGATCTCACAAACTTGATCGAGCAATTAGATGGCAAAGCGCCTGAGTTAATTCGAGATGTGTCGCGGCATATTTCAGATGAAGCACGTCATGCCATGTGGTTGACCGACTTGCTGGTTGATTTAGGCTCTAGCGTCGGCACGCCGCCCGGTTCTTCCTACATTCAGGAATTTGAACGCCTGCTGGATGCCGAATTGCATGATGCCGAAACCGACCTGGATGGGTTTCTGATTTCAACGCTGGCAGCCATCAACGTCACCGAAAAGCGTGGCTGCGAATATTTTTCGGCTCACATCTATGCGCTGAAGCAGGCACCCCAAACCGAAGAAAACATCAAAATTCGGGAGACGATCGAGCGCATTTTCCCTGAAGAAGCCGGACACGTCCGTTGGGGCAATCGCTGGTTGGCAAAACTGGCAGATAAAAGCCCAGAGAACCGTCGCAAGGTTGAGACCGCGAAGCAGCGCTACTCGGCGATCGAGCAAGCTGCCTTTGAATCGGGCATGGATATCACTTTGGGAGCCGAACTCCGCCGCGTCAGTAATTTGCTGGATATTGCCAACACCATGTCGGTATGGGAACGTCCACAATACCTGATGGAGCGTCTACCGCAAACGCTTCTGTCGCCCGATCTGCAACTAACCCGCATTGATGTCGCCCAGCGTGCCTGGAAGCGTGACCCCAAGGCATTCATGGAGCGCTTTGTGCCGATGTTTTTGGGTGGACTGAACCGCCATAGTGCCCAGCAGATTAAGACTCCACAGACGAAAACGCCCTCTGCTCAGGAATGAGCATTCAACTCCTCATGAGCTTTGTACGGTAGGTAGATCTGGAGCCAGCCGCCCTGTGTTTCAGGATGATTACTGGCTTGCACCCTTCCTTGGTGGGCTTCTACGATTTGGCGGACGATCGCTAAACCCAGCCCAGTGCCACTACTGACGGGTGCTGCCTGCTCCTCGCCTACCGTCTGTAGATCGTCCATGTACGCATGACTAGCCAGGGTACTTTTGCCCAAGCCATACATTCTAGAGACTTCTAACTCGTTGTGCTTGCGGCTACGTGATGGATCGGCGCGGTAGAAGCGATCGAACACATAGGGCAGAGCCTCGGTGGGAAAGCCGGGTCCTGCATCAATTATTTCTAGATGCACTAATTTGTCGTGAACTTGATCATCGATAACAATACTTACATGCACTCGAATGGCTTGCTGGTCGGGGCTATATTTAATGGCGTTATCCAATAAATTCAGCAGCACCCGATGCATCCGCGATTCATCCAGATGCAGCGGCAGACAAGCGGTACCGACGTAATCGAGTTGAAGCTGTTTCTTTCGCGCCAGCGGCTCCAGGCTAAACCAGGCAGATTGAATCAAATTGGCGATATCAACCGTTTTGAGCTTGAGGTTGGGGTTGGGGTTTGCTTCCAACTGGCTCAAATCGAGCAAATCTTGCACCAGGCTGCTGAGCCGGATGGTTTCGTTAAGCAGGCGATCGACCCAATCACGCAGAGGGGGCTCCAGACGCATCTGAAGGGTTTCTGCCACCAGGCGAATGGACGTTAAGGGTGTTTTTAACTCGTGTGCCACGTCAGAAATCCAGCGATCGCGCTGTTGAGCCAGCAGCATCGCTTCCTGGCGACTTTCCAAAAATACGCCCACGTACCCATCGTCAAGAGGAACGCTGTGTGCTCGCAGCGATCGAGACAACTGGCGCGATAGCTGCGACGGATCGGCAGAGACCGGGTGAAACGTCCAGTCGCTCTGGCATGGCTTGTGCAGGACGCGGGTTTGCTCAATCAGTTGGTCGAGTTCGTAGGAGCGAACGAGTTCTAATAGCAGACGACGCTGGGCTGGATGCGGCAGTGTAATGCTGAGCAATTGCCCTGCCTGAGCATTACACCAGACCAATTGATTTTCTTCATCCACCTGCAGCATGCCGATCGGTGACGTTTTACACAGATGTTGCCAAAGTTCCAGGTCATGAGTCAGTTGCTCATGGTGATTTACATGGGTTGCGATCGTTCGTATGAGTCGTGACGTAGCCCCAAGAGACCAGCGCGACAGGTCTGATTGAAGAGACTCAGCCAACCGCTCAAGCTTGCGGGTGAGGCGAATGTGGTACCAGCCCAACAGCCCAAGCCCCAGCAGCAGCCCTAGCAAAAAACACAAAAATGTCACGTTAGCGTTCAGCCCTCAGCCAAGGTAGATCACGTAGCCGTAACCAACACCAGTAGAATGTATCGCTATTCTAAGCCGATCGCTGCCTGCTAGGGGACGGTTAACCAAAGCGGTAGCCAAAGCCACGCACCGTTACCAGGTAGGTGGGGCTGCTGGGATCGACTTCAAGCTTCTCGCGCAGCCAGCGAATATGGACATCCACCGTTTTGCTATCGCCAATAAAGTCAGGTCCCCAGATGCGCTCTAGCAACTGTTCCCGCGACCATACCCGTCGAGGATAGCTCATAAACAGTTCAAGAATTTTGAACTCCTTGGGTGAAAAATTTACGGCTTCACCACGCACGGTGATCCGGCACTCTTGAGGATAGAGCGCAATGTCTTGATACTTGATCGATGGTCGCTCTGGCTGCACTTGAAACTGATGATGACGGCGCAGCAACGCACGACAGCGAGCAATCAGCTCACGAATGCCAAAGGGCTTAGTGAGATAATCATCGGCACCCACTTCTAGACCCACAACGCGATCAGTTTCGCTCCCTTTGGCACTGAGCATCAAAATCGGGACGCTAATGCCTTCTCGACGAATCAGACGACAGAGATCCAGCCCGTTAATGTAAGGCAGCATTAAATCCAGGATGATCAAATCGAGCGATCGAGCACACACCTGGGACAGGGATAAACCCATCCCACCATTACCATTAGACTCCGCTTCTTTAAGCTGATGAATTAGATCCAGCGCTGCTCGACCGTCTGCCGCTGTCACCACTTCATAGCCTTCCTCCGTCAAAGCCAGCGCGATCGTTTCCGAAATCAACCCCTCATCTTCAACAACTAAAACCCGCCCCAACTTGATACCAGACTTGTGCTTTGCTCTTTCCGACGACAGCGTAAGTGGCATAATGCGAATCCTGTAAACCCAGGTAAATTCCGTTAGTCCAGGGTGATTCTACCATTAGTCAAGCATTTAGTAAGGGTTGATACTGTTAATAGAATCTGTAGTATGCGTAGCCAAGCTGTTGCCAAGCTATGAGGACAAAAACCGAGACGTTAGACCTCCGAGGTTTCGAAACGAGATTTTCAAAACCTCGGAGGTCTTGGGCTGATTGACTGACAAAAATCTTGAAAGGCTGGTCGCTTCGTTGCTCACCCGCCGGTGATTAAAATCCGGGCTAATGGTGCGAAACCCGTTCAAACGGGTTGTCAGGCTCTCCTAGTCCTCTTGAGAGGACTTCCTGCCATCAGTCCGCACTTTCAGTGCAGGGCGGTTCAAGTACTCGCTCAAAGATTTGTCAGTCAACCAGGGGCTTGGGAAACGTTCAAAAGTTCTTGCCCCAACTCCCTACTCCCCACTCCCCTAATCCCGATCCTCCTCAATCCGCGCCACCCCTGTACCAGGATAGTAGTTGCCCAAAATCTGCTTGTAAGAATAGCCTTTCTCAGCCAGAGCCAATGCACCTAGCTGACTCATGCCCTTACCTTGAAATGCCTCAGCCACAATGTCATCAGAGGCTGCATACAGAGATTCCACAATGCCACCGCGATAGCTGACAAATTCACCCGCCGTGGCATCGACGGCTTCACTCGTTTTGTCGGCTTCACGCTGAGTGCCGCTGTAGACCTGATAATATTCCGTCGCGCCCATGTGAAAGAGTGGGCTAACGGGTTTGAAGTAATAGGTTAACGCATAGGAACGAGCCGCAACCGCCTGCGCTTTCAGGGCTTCCATCTTCCAACTGGGGGAGACTTCGCTGGCAACTACGCTGTAAAGGTACTGTCGCATGTTGACGTAGTTCACACCCCAGAGTTTGCCGTCAGTAGCCACCAGTAGGAGCCGCCCACGATACGTCCGATCGCCCAGCTGAAACAGACTGCCAGGGGGGACTTCAAGCAAAACCACCTCTGGTAACGACCATTCGCCCAAACGAATCGATTGTCCTTCTGGCTGGGCTGTATACACAACACCAGGCGCTAGCTGATGCAGTGGTTTATTGTTGCGATCGAGCAACCGTGCGCCTCCAGGTGCGCCAACGGTGATAGACGGTTGCCCTTCTGCGATCGCCACATGCATTTCCACCAGGGCATCGACAGAGGAGCCGATCGAGGTAAACGCTGCCTTTGCTTTGGCATTGAGGGCTTTCTGCTCTGCCGTTAGCGCGGTGGGATCAACGGACTTAGGTGATGGCTTCGCAGCAGGTTTTTTCGTCGCCTGAGGTGATGGGGTTGGAGTGACTAACGGCGATGGGCTGAGTACCTGAGCAGGCGACACAACGGGTGTAGGGCTGAGTGCTTGAGACGATGACGGTGGCTGCTGGCGACTGAACGCTATCCCCAAGACTGCCAGCACACCCATGCCAGGAATTGAAAGCCAGAGGGCAGGTTTCAGCCAGGGCGATCGGGATGCTGCTGGCGGTTTGTCAGATTTCATGGGCGACTCCTCTTGCAGACTTCAGCGGCGAAGAAGGGTGATAGCCACCGTTGCGACACTCATCCATTACGACACACCTGCTTTGGTCATTTTTTGCTGCTTGAGGTAGTCAAACACGCTTTTATCGCCAATATCGGGCGGTATGGGTTGAATGACTTTACGAATCGCAAAAATGAGGAACAGACCAGCCCAAAGTGCCAGTAGACCTTGTTCGATCGCTAACGGGAGCAACCCAAACAGGTGCCCTAGCAGTAACAAGGGCAGCAGAGGGGTCAGAAACTTAGTCTCCAGTCGATCGAAACAAAAGGCTTCTTTGAAAAAAATACCCGTGAGTGCCGCAAAGGTAAACCCAATGCCCAGAATGCTCATCGGTTGGTTGTACACCGTGAGGGCGAAGGGTTCGGAATAGGCATGACCGATCGCCAACGCTGAAAGACTGCCAATCACCCAAAAGGCTTGTAGCGCCCGATGTAGCGGTGCCATGTAGATATGGATGGTCAGCAAACTCACGCCCAGCGCTACACTGAAGCCTGTGTAGAGCAACGTTAGCCCCTGCAAAACGGTGGGATTATTTGCCTGCCAGAGGGCAAGGGCTGACCCGATCGCAAAACAAAGTGCCGCGACCATCAATCCTGCCCGATAAATGACCACACCCCAGCGATCGTCGGGGGTAATGGTAAACGTCCCAAATTGCCCTTCGTAAATCGCTGACTCAAGTGCCTGTGTCATAAGTGTGTCCCAACGTGAGCTTAAAAAGAATCGTAAAGGCTTGTTTGTGACGGAAGCATGAGGAAGGGAGACCCGAACGCTTCGTTACGTCTATTCACCGTCTATTCTGCCTCAACCGCGAACGGTGCAACAACTCCTCCCAGTTTAGGGGGCATTTGTTCGCTTCTGTGAATTTACATACAGTAGGAATGGTCAGGATCATTAACAAGCGAGCGTGGTTCTTTGGAGGTGGGTGGCATTGACGTTTTCACAGATTCCGGTCATTGACATTGGTGGGTTACGATCGCCCCACTTGAGCGATCGCCAAGCGGTAGCGGCTGAGATGCGCCATGCCAGCCATCAGGTGGGCTTTTTTTATATTGCTAATCATGGCATTCCAGCCGCCGCGATCGCAGAAACCGTCGCTCAAACCAAACGGTTTTTTGACCAACCACTGGCGTTTAAGAACACGGTTAACATCGCGCGATCGTCCATTTCACGCGGCTATGAAGCGATCGGGCAACAGGCGCTTGACCAGACTCCTGATTTAAAGGAAGGGTACTACATTGGGGTCGATCGGGGTGCGGATGATCCCTTAGTGCAGGCTGGCATCCCCAATCACGGAGCCAATCAGTGGGCAGCATTACCCGGTTGGCGTGAACCGCTCGAAGCTTACTTTGCCTTGATGCTCAACCTGTCTGCCCAACTCACCCGCGCTTTAGCCCTATCTCTAGACCTGGATGAGCATTATTTTGATGCCATGATGGACAACTCCATGTCGGTCTTGCGGCTGCTGCACTATCCACCCCATCCCGTAGGCACACTGACCGATCAGCTTGGCTGCGGTGCCCATACCGATTGGGGCTGCATCACGATCTTGCTCCAAGACCAGGTAGGTGGACTGGAGGTGCGGAATGCTAGCGGCGAGTGGATTCCAGCCACACCCATTCCAGACACCTTTGTGATCAACCTGGGCGATATGATGGCGCGTTGGACAAATGACTACTACCAGTCCACCCCCCATCGAGTCATGAATCGATCGGGCAACGAGCGCTACTCCATTCCCTTCTTTTTTGATCCTAATTACCATGCGCTGGTAGAATGCCTGCCAACCTGCCAGCGCGCCGATCACCCACCAAAATACACGCCCATCACCGCTGGAGCGCACATCATAGAAATGTATCGCAAAACCTATGAACTAACACCCTCTCGATAGAGAATAAGACTGCCTTCTGCCCTGTGCTTCCAACAACTAACAACTAACAACTAACAACTCCCCTGCCCTCTGCCTTCTGCCCTCTGCCTCCTTCCTATTAAGTAATCACCGTCGGCTTTGCCATACCCGTATGCGTGTGAATGCCCGCAATGTCATCCGCGATCGTAATCAGGTCTGCCAGTGCTTCCTGCGGGTCAAGGTGATGCTTGGCAATATTGGGTTCGTAGCTTTCCAGGTAAATCCGCAGCGTTGCGCCCTGAGTGCCCGTGCCAGAAAGCCGCAGCACAATGCGAGAGCCGTCGGTAAAGCCAATCCGCACGCCCTGATTGGTGCTGACGCTGCCATCGATCGGGTCGGTGTAGCTAAAATCATCCGCATATTCAACTTCGTATGCCCCGAAGCGCTTGCCTGTCAGCGTGTGCATCTGATCATGGACGTTTTTCATGAGGGTAGCGGCGCGATCGCTGTCTACCCCTTCATAATCGTGGCGCGAGTAGAAGTTGCGCCCATACTGCTGCCAGTGTTCCGTGACGATTTGCTCCACCGATTCTTGCCGCACCGCTAGAATGTTGAGCCAGAACAGCACAGCCCACAGCCCATCTTTTTCGCGGACGTGGTTCGACCCGGTGCCAAAGCTTTCTTCCCCGCAGAGTGTCGCTTTGCCCGCATCCAGCAAATTACCGAAAAACTTCCAGCCAGTGGGGGTTTCATAGGCTTCAATGCCCAGACGTTTTGCTACGCGATCGGCCGCTTGACTGGTGGGCATCGATCGCGCAATGCCTGCCAAGCCATCTTTGTAACCGGGAACCAGCTTGGCGTTCGCTGCCAGCACTGCAAGGCTATCGCTCGGCGTAACGAAGAAGTGGCGACCCAGAATCATGTTGCGATCGCCATCGCCATCGGAAGCCGCGCCAAAATCGGGCGCATTGTCACCAAACAGCACCTCGACGAGATCGTGAGCATACACCAGGTTGGGATCAGGATGTCCACCGCCAAAGTCTTCGAGCGGGATGCCATTTTGCACCGTACCCACAGGCGCACCCAGCGTCCCTTCAAACAACGCATAGGCATAGGGTCCTGTCACGGCATGGAGCGAATCCATACACATGCGAAACGAACCGCTGGTGAGGAGTTGGCGGATGCGATCGAAGTCAAACAGCGACTCCATTAGCTCTGCATAATCGGCAACCGCATCAATCACGGTGACGGTGCTGTTGCCCAGAGACACGCTGCCGAGCGTATCCAGATCAACATCCGGCGCGTCCAGAATTTTGTATTGCGTAATAGTCTTGCTGTGGGCAAAAATCGCCTCCGTCACCTTCTCTGGCGCAGGTCCACCATTGCCGATGTTGTACTTAATGCCAAAATCTTCGGTGGGACCGCCCGGATTATGGCTTGCAGATAGAATAATGCCACCAAAGGCGTGGTTCTTACGAATGACACAGGAGGCAGCGGGTGTGGAAAGAATGCCGCCCTGCCCTACTAACACCTGCCCAAAGCCATTCGCCACCGCCATCTTCAGAATGATTTGAATGGCTTCGCGGTTGTAGTAGCGCCCGTCTCCGCCCACCACTAACGTCTGCCCCTGGAACCCTTCTAGACTGTCAAAAATTGCCTGGACGAAATTTTCTAGATAGTGCGGTTGCTGAAAGGTGGGCACTTTCTTCCGTAGCCCAGAAGTCCCTGGCTTTTGGTCGAGGAAGGGGGTTGTTGTAATCGTTTGTATGTTCATGCCAATATCCTGCTCTCTATCCTTTCCTGCTTTAGCCGTGGTCGATCGTCCCGATGCCTGAGACGCTAACTAGATTACTACCGAGGATCATGGATGTCATAAAATCGGATGCTTGAGTAGGATGTGCTAGCGCAGCGTAGCGCATCGCTTTTGGGTCTTGTGATGGGTTACAGCTATCGCTTAACGCATCCTACAAAAGCCGATTTTATTGAATTCTCATGACCGAGTTACTTCAAAGCAAGCACCGTGAGGTCTGGTTTTCCACGATCGTCGCTACACCTTAATGCAGCCCAATTCAGGTGAATCAGCATGAGTTCAGATGTTGGTTGGGCGATCGCACGTTCTTCAAATCATACGGCTCAGGGGTTAAGAGAGAATGCCATCCGCCAAAACTGAGCCATCATTTCACAACCGTGACCACTGTACCAAGGGTGACTTGCTTAAACAGGGCTTCAACATCCTTGTTATACATCCGCACGCAACCGTGGGAAGCGGCTCTACCGACCGATCGTGGGGTGGGCGTGCCGTGAAACCCAATCCAGTTTTTACCATCTGTCCAAAAGCCAATCCAGTACCGACCGAGCGGATTTTCAGGATCACCACCTGGAATGACCACCCCCTTTTGAAGTGGATGTACCCAGGTTGGATTTTTGATCATCTGCTTCACTTCATAGGTGCCCACTGGGGTTTCCCAGCCTGGACGACCCACCGCAATCGGGTAGCTTTTGACAAGCGCATCGCCCCGATAGAGCGTGACCTGGCGACGGCTCAGGCGAATTTCTAGCCGCAGTGCTTGCGGATCAACCTCGGCAGGAGTTGGCTTTGGCTCAAACTGTAAGTCTGGATGAAACCCTGGATCAAGATACGGCGCTAATGCTGACGGAATTCGCAGGGGTGTAGGCGGTTGGTTGGGCTGCTTCAGGCGCTCTGCATCAGACGAAGCTGGCTGTCCTGGCTTGGGAGGCGTTGTGGCATCGCTCTGTCCGGCTGGCAACTGCGGTGACGGTGCTGACGGTGAAGTTGAGGCGATCGAGGGCGATCGTGCCAACGCTACTGAAGACACGGCTAAGAAACCGATGGTTAAAAGCGCACGCACAAAGCGAACAGAAGGTTGCGGCATAACGTGAACGATGACTCAGGAGACTATTTTTAAGCAGGAGACTCTTTCCGATGTAAGCAAGAGAGACCGTGATTGGCAATATGCCTTTTGTAAGAGAACCTGAAAAGAAGCGGACTTTACCCCCGTTTCGACAGCAAAGGAAACCCGAAATCAGCCCAGCCATGCATCATATGCCATTCTTCAGACCGATGCTTCTTGACCGCTAGCAGTCGATGATGACTAAAAAAAGCGATTGGTAGAGGAAGTAGGGCATGAAGCCGAAGGATGTTTTCAAACTGCTCAAGGACACAGTAACAGAATGGCAGGAAGATAAAGTCCCCCTGTGGGCGGCGGCACTGGCATATTACACGATCTTTTCCTTGGCTCCACTGTTGTTGATTGCGATCGCGATCGCAGGCGTTGTATTCGGTGAAGACGCAGCACGGGGCGAAATCGTCGGGCAAATTCAAGGCTTGGTAGGCAAAGAAGGGGCAACCGCTATCCAGGCAATGATTCAAAACGCCCATCGTCCCGGTTCTGGAGGCACGATCGCTACTGTTGTAGGTGTTGCTACTCTGCTCTTTGGGGCATCGGGCGTGTTTGGGCAACTCCAGGATGCGCTGAACACCATTTGGGGCGTGAAGCCGAAACCGGGGCAGGGCATTAAAAGCTTTCTTCAGTCGCGCTTTTTATCGTTTGCGATGGTGTTGGTCATCGGCTTTTTGCTGCTGGTCTCGCTAGTGTTGTCGGCAGCACTGGCAGCGGTTGCCACCTTCTTCAGCCGCTTTATGCCGGATCTGGTGATTTTGGGACAGGTGTTGAACTTCGTTATTTCCTTCGGCTTCATCACGCTGCTGTTTGCCGCCATCTACAAATTTTTGCCCGACGTGAATGTTGCCTGGAAAGATTTGTGGATTGGTGCGGCTACAACTGCCCTACTTTTTAATATCGGCAAGTTTTTAATTGGGCTGTATCTGGGCAGCAGCGGGGCAAGTTCGACCTATGGCGCGGCAGGTTCGCTGGTGGTCATTTTACTGTGGGTCTTTTATTCGGCTCAGATTATTCTCTTTGGCGCAGAATTCACCCAGGTCTTTGCCAAGTATCGTGGTTCTGAAATTACACCCAGCGCCCATGCAGTCCGAATCTCTCAAACGGCACCAGCCCAGGCAGAAACGTCGATCGAGCAACAAAACAAGACAGGATCTTCAGTCGCACTGCATGAGCCATCAACAATGGTTCGCTCATCTCGTCGCAAGACGGGCTCGATCGCGGCTCTCCTGGGGTCAGTAGTGATGCTAGCTGGCACCGTGCGACGATCGTCCCAGCGCTCCTCCACGCGCTCCCGTCGTCGCAAACGTCGTTAGTGAGACCTCCGAGGTTTTGGAAACCTCGGAGGTCTACTAGATTGAATGATGACTATCAACGGCAACCGAGGCTTTCTCGCGTCGAAGCGCCCGTCTTTGGATTCACACCATCTGCGCGTTTGCAAAGTTGCGTCAGATCGTAGCGATCGAGAATCGCATCGGTAAAGTCTGCCCCCGTAATATCGGCTTCCTCGAAGATGCTGCTAGAAAGCGTTGCGCCGATGAGAATGGCATTCGTCAACTTTGCCTTGTACAGCGTGACGCGATCAACCAGGGCATTTTCGAGGTTTGTGCCTGTTAAATCGGCTCCCAACAAATTGCCCTTCGTCAAAATCGCGCCTTTCATGTTCGCGCCCGCAAAGTTCGTGCCTCGCATTTCAGCCGACACAAATACACCCCCGACCAGATCTACGTTGGCAAAGTCGCGGTTCTCCAGGTTGGTATTGCTGTAGTTGATGGTTTTTGCCTGAGCAAACGCAGGCGCGGCTCCCAGTAGCACCCATAGACACGCAAGCGCGATCGCAAAGAGGATAAGGAGCGATCGTTTCATCAGATTTATAAAAGGTAACGGCATGGCCCTTTGACAAGCGAGCAAGGTGTTTTCTGTTCTTCTTAATCTAACCACTAAAAACGAACAACCAAAAACCACCTTAGTTTGCTGGCATTGTCCAGTCGTCGCCTAAACGAATGGTCAGGTCAGATTCCAGATCGCCTGTTGAGTCTGCTTCGACTCTGCCCAGCCCTAATAGACGTTTCAGTGTTTCAGCGCCGCCCAGATCGCCTTGCTGTGCGACAATTTGCGTCTCTTTTTGCTTATCCGCCCAGTCAGCAGACACGTAGACGTTGGCGAAACCACGACTGGCTAAGTAGCGCCGTAGCTGATTGGCGGCATCCGGTTTGCTGGAGGCGTTTTGAATGGCAATTTTGAGATTGCTGGCAGACTGAAGCTGATCTGTGGTGGCTGATGTGGCTCCTGACGCATCCTGGTTGAAGTACTGTTGCAGAACTCGATCGCGCCCGTCAGGATTCATGATCCAATAACTGGCATTGAACTCGGTCGGCGTGCTAAACCGTCCTGGCAGCATCACCATTTTGAAATTGCCCTGGCTGAGCTTACGTCCAGCGCCCGTCAAAGCCAGCAGTTCCTCCAGGCTCAGATTGGTGTCAATATACTTTTGCATAGACACCACCAGTCCGGGCAGTCTGGGAATGATGGCGGGGCTGGTAGCACGCTTGAGCAAGGCTTTGAGTAACGTTTGTTGCCGCTGCACGCGCCCGATATCACCGTAGGCATCATGCCGAAAACGGGCGAACTGTTCTGCCTGATCGCCGTTCAGGGTTTGCAAACCGGGCGAGAGATCAATCTTGAGCTTTTGGGTCTGATCAACGTAGGACATGGGTTCAGGGACGAACACCTCAACGCCGCCCAATAGATCAACCAGTTCTCGAAAGGCAGCGGTGTCAACACGCACGTAGCGATCGATCGCCATACCGTTCAACACACTGCTAACGGTGGTCGCTGCCAGATCTGCGCCGCCTCGAACGTTGGCATCATTAATCTTCGTCACCCCAACATTGGGAATCTCAACTTGCGTATCGCGGGGAATCGACAGCAGCTTGACGGAATCATCGGTGGGGTCTACCCGCAGCAACAGCATGGTGTCACTGCGCCCATTGAATAGCTCTTTTGAGCCTGGTTTGGCACCGGGAACTCGATCGATTCCCATGACCAACACGTTGACGGGACGACCCACCTGATACTGAAACCCAGACTGCCAGAGATTGCGATCGGCAGATGGTGTCTCTTTTTGACTTGACGCAATACCCGTAGGCAAGGGAAGTAACATGGCAGCCGTTACGCCGATCGCGGTTGAAACCGCTGCAACCGCAATCAGCGCTAAGCGCTTAAGCAACCACCTACCGGAGCGATCGTCCTGAGCAGGTGGGCTAACAGTTAACGGTTGTACAACAGGAACAGTGGAACTTGAGTGCCGTTTCGCCGGGTCGGCGTAATCGGGCGGCTGAACATTCGCGCCTCTTTCAGTTTGTGTCACTACCAGCGATCCTTGTTTATTGAACTCAGGCGACCACAGCCGTCCATCCAAGCTACCAAACTTAACTTGTCGAGATTATAGCCTGAGCTTGCCCTCGTCCTGCTCTGCATCGAGACAGAATTGCCACTGTACCTGCTAGGAACCGCGATCGAGCGTTAAGTTCTGTCGTACTGTTCACCCTCTAGCCAACACCAACCGGATCGTTCTGCTGCGTCACGGTAGAACGCTACTGCCAGGATGCGATCGTCGCTGTGGTAGTCGAAAAATTTGGGGATGGTGAGGTCAATCAGTTTTCTGGAGAGGGAAGTAAAGGTTGAAGTAAGGTTAATAGTTCAGGCAGTTTCTTCTGGACAACATCCCACACAACATCTAGATCGATTTGGTCATACTCATGCACGATCACGTCTCGCATCCCGGCAATATCTCGCCAGGGAATTTCTGGATGTTGCTGTCGAATTTCCAATAATAATCGTTTGGTTGCTTCACCGATGATTGTAATCCGATAGAGAATTGCAGATACTTTTTCATCGTTGGTTTCGAGTGCAGAGCGATCGACCGTACTGGCATAACGCAAAACTCGTCTGGTAGCTCGATCGATATCAATTAAAGATTCATGATCGCGCAACATAGATTACCTGTGCGGACTCCAAGATATTTTTGCGGCGCAACCAATTTTCGCTACGTTCAATTGCAGCTTTGACAATAAAATCTACTTTTCGACCAAAGATCTCTTGAAGCTCCTCTTTCATCTGGAGGGTTTCCGATAAACCTCGTTTGGCATCTGGAGCAAACGTAACTAAGCCATCAATGTCGCTATCTGAACGAAAATCATCTCGCAGAACAGAGCCAAAGAGAGCAAACTCAGTGATGTGCCAGCGCTGACAGAAGTGAGCGATCGCCTCTTTAGAAATATCAATATTTTGAATTTTTATTGCTCTGCCTCTCAATTACTTAGCTTTTACTTCAGTTTTTGTGCATTGCTCATTTTCCCTCGATCTTCGTAAGGATCTATCGCACTCACTCTGTAGGAAAATCGGCATCAGTAGTGGAAGAAGAACTGTTCCACGCTCGGTAAAACTCCGGATAACTCATATTTTGAGCACAACGCCAAAGATAGTCAGTGTAGTTACCTGAATAGCGTTTAGATAAAAGCTTCTTCAATGATACGACCATTTTGTATAAACACTCGTCGCTGTATTTCTTCTGATAATACAGAAAATCATTGAAAGTAAACAATACTTCTGAAAGTTTCTTCTTCGGTTCCAATCGATTTTCTTCCTCTTCCAACAACAATAAAAGGTTGTAAATGGTCTCTTCATTGTCTGTTGCAGTATTTCTACTGACTAAACCTAAAAATGATAATCTTTTATGAAATTCTTTTGAACGCCAATTCTCCGCTTCTCTCGATAAACCATCACTCCACAATTCTTTTCTTCTTTCTAGTTCACATTTGGCTAGAATTATATCTTGAGAAGGCTGTGCTAGGAACTCAATAATCATTCTATGGCTAGAGTTTATCAAAGTTAGATGCTGCAAAATATTCGCTTTTACATCGGTAAAATGAGTTTCACGAAAAAATTCTATCAAAGCTTGTATGGCTGTTTCTTGATCAGTTTCCCTCAGTGTATTTCTAGACCCAGTGCCAACAAAGCCTATCTCTGCTTCTATTACACCCCATCCAATTAGATTTTTCACAATGGTGTCTGCGAATTTGCTCTTGAATTCAGAGATTCCTGCGCCTGCAAGAAAATAGGCTTTATAAGAGTAGAATTGAGTGCATCCCACTTTTGCGATGAGTATAAATGCTTAAACTTATTTTTTGAGCGCAGGCTACACTTTGAGTCATTTCCTTCCTCGCCAAAACCTTATGGACGCTGACAAAAAAGCTCAAATTCAAGC
>JAESFW010000258.1_pt1 | contig 53253 bp, 53 predicted proteins | sample 9269481 | NCBI WGS metagenome assembly JAESFW01 (sample SAMN14515350, study PRJNA621654) | algae metagenome | isolation source: Lyngbya sp. HA4199-MV5 and co-occurring heterotrophs from soil with... | place: USA: Ahupuaa O Kahana State Park, Hawaii | collected 2009-07-21 | reverse complement strand
CGCTCTTGCGCGTCACGAAGCGTGTTTCCAGATAGGCTTCGATGGCTTCCGAACCGCCTTCCGTGCCGTAGCCGGAATCCTTGATGCCGCCGAAGGGCACTTCCGGCAACGCCAGGCCGAGGTGGTTGATCGAGATCATGCCGCTTTCGACTTCGTTTGAAAGGCGATGGGCGCTTCTGTCCGATCCGGTGAAGGCATAGGCCGCAAGGCCGAATGGCAGACGGTTCGCCTCATGGATCGCCTCGTCCAGGTCGCCGAAGCGGTTGATGATCGAGACCGGACCGAAGGGCTCGTCGTTCATGATCCGGGCCGTCACCGGCACGTCGGCAAGAACCGTCGGCTCGAAGAAGTAGCCGCGGTTGCCGATGCGATGGCCGCCGGTTGCCAGTCGCGCGCCGTGTTCCACGGCATCCGAAATCAGGCTTTCAATGGCAGGGATGCGCCGGCCGTTGGCGAGTGGGCCCATGTCGATACCGGCTTCGAGGCCATTGCCGACCTTGATCTTTTGCGACGCGGCGACAAAGCCTTCCAGGAATTGGTCTGCCACGCGCTCCTGGACCAGGAAGCGTGTCGGCGACACGCAGACCTGGCCGGCATTGCGGTACTTGCTGCCGGACATGATCGCGACGGCCTGTTCGATATCGGCGTCGTCGGTCACGATAACCGGTGCGTGGCCGCCGAGTTCCATCGTTGCCCGCTTCATGTGCTGGCCGGCAAGGGCTGCGAGCAGTTTGCCGACCGGGGTCGAGCCGGTGAAGGACATCTTGCGGATGACCGGGTGAGCGATCAAATATTCCGAGATGACGGAGGGTACGCCGTAGACAAGGTTGACGACGCCAGCCGGAAGCCCGGCATCGACGAAGCAGCGGATCAGTTCGGCTGGCGATGCCGGTGTTTCTTCCGGAGCCTTGACGATGATCGAGCAGCCGGTGGTCAGCGCCGCCGACAGCTTGCGCACCACCTGATTGAGCGGGAAGTTCCAGGGCGTGAAAGCGGCGACAGGGCCCACGGGCAGCTTGACGGTCATCTGGGTGACGTCAGGCGCGCGCGGCGGGATGATCTGGCCGTAGGCGCGTTTTCCTTCCTCGGCGAACCATTCGATGATGTCGGCCGCACCCAGGATTTCGCCTTTCGACTGGGCGAGGGGCTTTCCCTGCTCGCGCGTCATCAGCCAGGCGATAGCGTCCGCCCGTTCGCGCAGCAGGCCTGCTGCTATCCGCATGATCTTGGCGCGATCGAAGGCCGAGGTCGCGCGCCACACGTCAAACCCCTTTTTTGCCGCGGCAAGCGCCTCATCGAGGTCGGCAATTTCCGCCCAGGCCACCTGGCCGATCGTCTCCTCGGTTGCAGGATCGACAACCGGAATGCTCTTGCCGGAGCGCGCAGCGCGCCAGGTGCCGTCGATGTGAAGGAGAATGTCCGGATAATGCGCCATGGGGTAGCCTTTGCTGAATGATGTTCATCGCGTCGATTGCGCGAGGTGGCATGATCGGGCCGGTGGGCCTTGCCGGGCATTCCTGATCGCCAACAGTGGCGGCGCAACAGCAAGGCAGCCGATGCTGCGCCGTCCGCTACTGCTCAACGCCTGAGCTAAGCCGCTCGCCAGACGAGGTCGATGCCACCGCCGTCAGCCGGAGTAAGCATGGGAACCGCCGACAGGAGCTTCTTCGTGTAGGATGACGTCGGCCGGTCGAAGATTTCGTCACGGCTGCCCTGTTCCTCGATGACGCCGCGATGCATTACCACGACGCGATCGGCGATCTGTTCGACCACGCCAAGGTCGTGCGAGATGAAAAGGCATGCAAATCCCTGCTGTTCCTGCAACTGCGACAACAGTTTGAGGATCTGGGCCTTTACGGTCATGTCGAGAGCCGAGACCGCTTCGTCGGCGATGACGAGATCCGGCCGGCGAGCGAGCGCACGGGCGATGGCGACACGTTGCCTTTGTCCGCCCGAGAGCTGATGCGGAAAACGGTCGGCGAATTGCGGACCGAGTCCGACCTCGCTCAAGACTTCGTCCACCCGCTGGCGGCGCTCGGCCGACCGCATCGATTTTTCGTGCCGGAGCGGCGCCGCGACGATCTCGCGTACGCGCATCCTGGGATCGAGCGAGGAGTAGGGATCCTGAAACACCATCTGGCAATTCGCTCGGTAATCGGCGTAGCCGCCGCTCTTCCGGTTCACGGCCTGGCCGCGGAAGGTCAACGTGCCTTCGTTCGGTTGCAGCAGCCCTGCGATGATGCGGCCAAGCGTCGTCTTGCCGGAGCCTGATCCCCCGACCAGCGCGACTATCTCGCCGGGATGGATGTCCAGATCGATGCCGTGCAGCACTGCCTTGGCGCTGCTGCCGCTTCCATAGGCAAGTTTCATGTTCCTGACGCTGGCGAGTGGAGCGCTTGGCGCGACCGCGCGCGCCGGCGCGCGGCGAGGAAGGGCGGACAAAAGTTTCCGGGTGTATTCGTGGCGCGGGGCGCGCAACAGTTCGCTGGTCGCTCCCTCCTCGACGCACACGCCCTTCTGCATGACCAGCACGCGATCGGTGTATTGGGCGACCATCGCCATGTCGTGGCTGATGAGCACCATTGCGGTGCCTTTCTCTTCGACCAGGGCATGCAGCAGTTCCAGCACCTCTCGCTGGACGACCGCATCGAGCGCGGTCGTCGGCTCGTCGGCGATCAACAGCGCAGGCTCCAGCAACATGACGGAGGCGATCATGATGCGCTGGCGCATGCCGCCTGAAAACTCGTGCGGAAAGGCGCGAACGGCGGCGTCGGGATCGGCAATGCCGACACGTCTCAACATCGCAAGGATTGCTGCCTGGCGTTCGTTGGCGTCCATTGCGGTGTGCAGCGCCAGACCTTCCTCAAGTTGCCGGCCGATTGTGAGTGCAGGGTTGAGCGAGGTCATCGGCTCCTGGAAGATGAGGCCTATGCCCTTGCCACGCAACTTGCGCAGGTCTTCAGGCTGAAGATCTCCCATGTCGCGATCCTCGAAACGGACGCTGCCGCCGAGCTTCGAGATTCCGGCTGGAAGCAGCCCGATGACGGCACGCATCAGCATCGACTTGCCGGAGCCGGATTCACCGACGATGCCGATGCGCTCGCCGCGGCGAAGCGTCAGGCTGACGCCGCTGACGACCTGGGTGGCGACGGCCGTGGCGCCGAGCACCAGCCGGTCGACCGTGAGGAGGGTTGGCGTGTTCATTGCATGCCTCTCATTTTCGGATCGAGCCGATCCCGCAGCGCGTCGCCGAGGAGATTGATGCCGAGCAGCACGATCGAGATGCAAAGGCCCGGGAAGATCGCAAGCCAGGCGGCCTGGGCGAGGTAAGGGCGGGCAGCGGCCAGCATGTTGCCCCAGGTCGGCGCTGGTGGGGGTACACCGAGGCCGAGGAAGGAAAGAGCGCTCTCCGAAAGCAGGGTCCAGCCGAACATCGATGTCGACAGAACCGTCAAAGGGGCGAGGCAATTGGGCAGGATGTGGCGAAGCAGCGTGTACATCTCGGAATCACCTGATACACGCGAGGCATCGATGAATTCGCGCTCCCTGAGCGACAGCACGGTACCGCGCACGATCCGGGCGACCGAAGGCGTATAGGCGATGCCGAGCGCCAGCACGATGCCGTATTTGTTGGCGCCGAAGATCGCGAGCAGGCCGAGTGCAAGCAGGATGCCGGGGAAAGCGAGCAGGGCGTTTGTGACGGCCACAAGCACACGATCGGTCCATCCGCCGAGATAACCTGATATCGAGCCCAGCGCGGTGCCGAGAATGGTCGCAATCGCAACGGTCGCGAGACTGACGATGCCGCTTGCCGAGGCACCGAGCATCAGACGACTGAGCACGTCGCGCCCGAACTCGTCGGCGCCGAGCAGGTGCTGGATCGACGGTCCCGCCAGGCGCGCCTTCATGTCGAGCGCCATCGGATCGTAGGGTGTCCAGACCGAACCGATACAGGCTGCGATCACGAAGGCGCCGACGAACAGGCCGCCAACCATCGCATTGGCAGAAAGGGTCTTCATGTGATTTTCACTCGCGGATCGAAGAGCGGATAGCAGAGGTCGACGATCAGATTGACCAGCACGTAGATGACGGCGATGAACAGCAGGCATCCCTGGATCACCGGATAGTCACGGCCGAAGATCGCATCGACCAGAAGTCGTCCGAGGCCGGGAATGGTGAACACGGTTTCGACGACGGCGATGCCGCCCAGCATGTTGCCGAGAACCAGGCCGATCAGCGTCAGCGTCGGCGCAAAGGCGTTGGGAAACACGTGTCGCCACAGCACGGTGCGCTCGGGAAGGCCCTTGGCACGCGCATGGGTAATGTAGTCGAGCCTTAGGACTTCGAGCGCCGAGGCGCGCGCCATGCGCAGTAGCACGCCGATCTCGTGCAGGAACAGGGTGAGGATCGGCATCAACACGTAAAGCAGTCCCCGGCTCGGGTCTTCGGCGACCGATACGTAGCCGACCACCGGCAACCAGCCGAGCTTGAGGCCGAAGATGAGCAGGATGACGAGGCCGAGCCAGAAGGTCGGGATCGACAAGAGCAAGGCCGCAACGGATACGAGCGTCAGATCAAGCTTCGAGTTCTGCCGGAGTGCGGCAATGAACCCGGCGGGGACCGCAGCCAGCGAGGCAAGGGCGACGGCAACGAGGACGATGCCGGCGCTCACTTTGAAACGTTCGATGACGAGATGGGCCACCGGCTCCTTCGTCGTGATCGACGTCCCGAGATCGCCCTGGAACACGTTGGTCAACCAGATCGCAAACTGCGTCAGGATGTTCTTGTCCAGGCCGAGATCCGACCGCAGGGCGGCGACGCTCTCGGGCGAAGCCATGTCTCCAAGCAGGAGCGCGGCCGGATCACCGGGAACGAGACGGATCAGGAAGAAGACGACGACGGCGACGAGGAAGACCGTTGGAACGGCCATTCCTATTCGCGACAGGATGAAGCGCAGCATCTCGACCGGACCTTCTTACTCGGCGATCGTAACTTCCCATGCCCTGGGCATGGAAAAGATCGAAGCCGCGTAGTTCTGGACGTGTTTCTGGTAGGCCGACGCCTCGAGCCCGTTATAGAGCATGATGAAGGGCACGGTTTCCAGGAAGCGCGCGTGCAGCTTGTCGAAGATCTCCTGGCGCTTGGCCGGGTCGGAATAACGCACGGCGTCGGCGAGCATGGCCTGTGCGTCCGGATCGTCCCAGACCTTGCGCGGCTCCTTGTCCTTGTTGCCCATGACGGAGTCCATGGTCAGCGCGGGGTCGTAGCGTCCCGAATAGGGGAACACCATCGCCGTATAGTTGCCGCTCTGATACCGGTCGAGCTGTGCCGCCCATTCCAGCACTTCGAGTTCAGCGGTAATGCCGACCTGTTGCAGCATTGCCTGCGCCACGATTGCCGCGTCGTAGGTGTTGGAGTACCGCGTATTGGCGATGAGCTTGATCGGTTGGCCGTTGTAACCAGCTTCCCGCAGCAGCGCCTTTGCCGCCTCGGGATCGTAGCTGTAGCCCTGGGTCTGGGCCGGCGAATGGTACTTTGAGGTCGGCGGTATCAGCGAGTTGTTGGCCTTACCGAGGCCGAGCGTGATTCCCTCGACCATGCTCTTGGTGTCGAGAGCCATGGCGATCGCCTTGCGGATGCGCATGTCCTTGAGCAAGGGATCGCGTGTCTGCAACAGGAGCGCGACGATGCCGGGATTGGTCGCCAGCGAAACGGCGGTATCGGCGTTCTGCTTGAATTCCTCGACATCGGCATAGGGAACGTCCGGCACGATATCGATGTCGCCATTGAGCAGCGCAGCTTTTGCCGAGGAGCGGTCGGGAATGACGGCGAAGCGGACGGCCTCGACAAGCGGACGCTTGGCGCCGGTGTAGCCGTCCCGCTTTTCTTCGCTTCGCACCGCGTAGTCGGCAAAGGCTTCCAGGTCGATGAATTCGCCCTTACGCCATTCCTTGTAGCGGAAGGGACCGGTGCCGACAGGCACATTGAACGAGCCGTCGGCATTGAACGATGACTTATCGAGAATGCCGGTCATGCCGCAGTCGGTTCTGGCAAGCGTTGCCTGAAAAAGAGCGTTCGGCTTTTCGAGCTTGAAGACGACGGTTTTATCGTCGGGTGCCGTGACCGATACGACATGGGCGGCGCCACCCTCGGCAAAGTCGTTGCGGCATCGCCATTTCGTGGCTTCGTCCATGTAGCGGTTCCAGTTCCAGACGACGTCGGCCGAAGTGAGCACGTTGCCGTTATGGAACTTGACGCCATCCCTGAGCGTGAAGGTGTAGGTCAGGTCGTCGTCCGAGACAGCGACCTCCTTGGCGAGCAGCGGCTTTACCGAAGCGTCCTCGCCGTATGCGACGAGACCCTCGACCATGTGCAACACGACGGCGTCGCTGTTGGCGTCTCGGTTGACGCCCGGGTCGAGGCTGCGGATGTCGGCATTGAGCGCGATCTTCAGCGTTTCGGCTGCCGCCGGGCCGCAGGCCAAGGTCAGCGCTATTGCTGCGGCCGACGCGGCCAGTCTCTGTCTACGGTTCACCTCAGTTCTCCTCTTTGCGGTCTGTCCGGTTTTTCCGGTTGAGTGAACTGTGCCTTTTGTTTGCTCATAATGCAATACAAAAAATCGCAAAGCTTTTCCGCCTCTGCAAATGAGGAGGCAAATGCGCTCTCGGAAGGCGTTATCTTTCGCTGCGGATGCGGTCCTCGACCTTCTGCAGCGTCGATTCAAGGTGGCGCCGGAGCGCAAGCTGCGCGAACTCGATCTCACCGGAACCGATATAAGTGAGGATCTGGATGTGCTCCTTCAGCGACCGCTCCATGCGCTCGGGCCGGAGCCGATCGAATACCGAGGACTCGCGCAGCAGCCTGAGGTCGTTCTGCATGCGCACGGATTGTAGGATGAAGCGGTTTCCGGACCAGGCTGCCAGTGTCTCGTGGAAGGAGGCGTTCAGCTTCAACCAGCTGTCGCGGCTGATGCTGCCGGCGGCATTGATCTGGTCGAGCATGTTTTCGTGTTCGGCAATGAGGGCCTTGAGCGCATCCGGATCGGCGCGGTAGTTCGGTTCGGCGAGGCCTGCAAGCTCGATCGCGATGCGAAAACGGTAGCTTTCCGCCAGGCTTTCTGCGCTGTCGAGCGAATCGACAAACGCCCATCCGTGGCCGCGCTGGCGGTGAATGAGGCCTTGCGAGGATAGTTGTGTCAACGCCTTGCGGATTGTGCCGCGTGCAATGCCGTATCGTTCCGTCAATTCGTTTTCCGACACTTCCTGTGGAATGGTGCCAACAGAGCGGTCGCGCAGGATCTGCTGCTTGAGGCGTTCCGTTTCGCTCTCGCTGAACGTCTCGATGTAGGTGTCGGTGCCGAGATCGGTGGCGGCGACAAAACCCTTGTTGGGGATGAGGCGCACCAGCTCCTTGGTCGCAAGAATCTCGAGGGCGGCCCGCATCGGCGTGCGCGATACGCCGAACATTGTTGCCAGGGTCTTCTCCACGATCGGATGGCCGGCCCGCCAGCCTTCCTTTTGCGCCTGGAGCAGGATCTGCCGGGCAATGTCGATCTGCAATGCGCTCGGGCTGCTTTCCGTGCTCATCAACTGGCTCCAGGGTCTGGTCGGTCTTTGGGATGTGCTTCTGACATAGCTGTTCGATTTCCTCTGGACAATTGCTTGCGATAGTGCATTTTAAGTCTACAAAACGCAACAATGAGTGAAAGAGAAGACAGATGACCGTGGCGCCATTTCCGTTCGTTTCGATCGCAGGAGCTCCATCCGAGCGGGGCCGTCAGTATGGTCAGCAGGCGAAGGACCGAGTGCGTCGCAGTGTCGAACTCTACGCCGGCCGGCTTGCGACGCTCGGGGTCCTTACCGACGACCTGAAATCGATCGTTGCCGGCTATGTGCCGCTCATCGAGGCATTTGACCCAAACTTCGTGGTGGAGATGAAGGGTATCGCTGAGGGTGCTGACTTGCCGTTCGAGCACGTCGTGCTGATCAATGCCCGCACCGAGATCCTTGCAAGGGCGCGAAGGACACAGGCGGCGAGGGCCGAACATTCGGGCGACGGCTGTACCGGTGTCGTCGTCCTGCCTGAGCGCAGCGCCACGGGCGAACTCGTGCACGCGCAGAACTGGGACTGGATGGCAGAATGCGCGGAGACGGCCATCGTCCTGCGCGTCAAGCCTGATCAAGGTCCGTCCTACCAGACCTTCACCGAGGCCGGCGGCCTCGCGCGCAGCGGCATGAACGACCAGGGCATTGCCGTCACGGCCAACTATCTCGAGAGCGATCGCGACTTTAACGGTGATGGCGTGCCGCTGGCGCTGATCCGGCGCATGGTTCTGCAGCAGGAACATTTGGCGATGGCGATGCGCGCCGTGGCCGGAACGAGGAAGTCGGCGTCGAACAACATCATCGTCAGCCACAAGGATGGCTTTGCCGTCAGCTTCGAATGCGCGCCGGACGAAGCGTTCAACATCTATCCGGAAAACGATCTCATCGTGCACGCCAACCATTGGCAGAGCCAGACGGCGCTTCTGAAATTGCGCGAGCACGCCCATTCAAGCTGGTCGGACAGTTTCTACCGCGATTGGCGCGTTCGCCGCATTCTCGAAAAGTCCGACAAGATCGGGGTCACCGAGGTCAAGGCCGCACTTGCCGACAAGTTTGGTTACCCCTACGCCGTCTGCCGTCCGCCACATCGCTCGTCCCGCGGCCATGTCTCGGCGACGGTCGCGACCATCGTGATGCGGCCGGCGGCCGGTGAAATGGAACTCGCGGTGCTGCCGGCCGACAATCCGAGCTTCAAGAGCTACCCGACCTACCGGGATGAAATCGCCGCCTGAAGGCCTGCCGGCGCGCCCTGTCGGTGCGCCTGCTCGACGATCTGACAACTGAAGGCCCAATCACATGGATACGCTCACCACGCCCGGACCGAACAGCCTGGATGCCTATTGGATGCCGTTCACGGCAAACCGGGATTTCAAGGCGAATGCGGCGCTGATCTCGCATGCCGAGGGGCTCTATTACTTCACCAGCAACGGCCATCGTCTGCTCGACGCCATTGCCGGTCTCTGGTGCGTCAACGCTGGGCATGGTCATCCGCGGATTGTCGAGGCGGTCCAGAAGCAGGCGGCGCGGCTCGACTTCGCCTCCTCGTTCGGCCTCGGGCATCCGCTGGTCTTTGAGTATGCCAATCGGCTGACGTCGATCGCTCCGGCGGGCATGAACCATGTGTTCTTTACCAACTCGGGTTCCGAAGCCGCCGATACGGCGATCAAGATCGCGCTTGCCTATCATCACGCACGGGGAGAGGGGCAGCGCCAGCGCATCGTCGGGCGCCAGCGCGGCTATCATGGTGTTGGCTTCGGGGGCCTGTCGGCAGCTGGAATGGGGCCGCACAAGAAGCAGTTCGGCATGCTCTTGCCCGGTGCCGTTCACCTGCCGCACACGCACGATCCGGCAAGGAATGCCTTCAGCCTCGGTCAGCCTCGCCACGGTGCGGAACTTGCCGATGCGCTTGAGCAGATGATCGCGACCTACGACGCTTCGACGATCGCAGCCGTCATCGTCGAACCTGTCGCCGGTTCGACCGGCGTGTTGGTGCCCCCGGTCGGCTACCTCGAACGGCTGCGTGAACTCTGCTCACGCCATGGCATCCTCTTGATCTTCGATGAGGTCGTCACCGGCTTCGGGCGGCTTGGCCGGCCCTTTGCGGCCGATCGCTTCGGGATCATACCCGATCTCCTGATGGTCGCGAAAGGCATGACCAACGGTGCGGTTCCGATGGGCGGCGTGATCGCCTCGAGCGCCGTCTATGACGCGGTCACCGGGAAAGCGGCCTCGGGTGCTGTCGAACTGTCGCACGGCTACACCTATTCCGGCCATCCGCTGGCAGCGGCGGCCGGCCTCGCCTCGCTCGATGTCTATGTTTCCGAAGGCCTGTTCGAAAGGGCGGCGCGGCTTGAGCCGCATTGGCAAGCATGCGCCCACAGCCTCAAGGGTCTTCCAGGGGTCGTCGACATCCGCAACCTCGGCCTGCTTGCCGGCATCGAACTTGGGGAGGATCCGGTCAGCGGCAAGGCGCTGGCCAGGAAAGTCTACGAGCATTGCTTCGAACATGGCGTGCTCGTTCGTCCGGTGGCAAACACGATCGTGCTGTCGCCGCCGCTAACCATCGGCGAGGATGAGATCGAGACGATCTTCGCGACCATCGAGGCCGCGCTGAAGGCGGGCTGATGCTGCGATCGCCATTGACGGACGCGGCTCCCGGAGGCGGCGGCAGGTCGCCGTGCCGGCGACCGCAAAGGTCGGTCGTGTTCAGCCACGAGAACCCGTAGACCGGTGACTTCGTTGAGTGTGTGCTGCTAGAAGTAGAGCCGGTAGGGAAGAACCTGAGAGCCGGCGATTCGATGAATTGGCGAATCGCGACAGACGTTCCGGGCTCCTCAACAACGACAACAACGGGATGCATACGGCTTTGGACGGACAGAACACGCTTCAAGATCGATTCCAGCGGCACAAGAGCAAGCTTAGCCGTTCTGAGCTTGCGGTTGCCGAGTATCTCCTGGCAACGCCGATCGACGAGCTCGTTTTCCAGAATGCCGAGGATATTGCGGCCAGGAGTGGCACCAGCGATGCGACGGTTATCCGGGCCGCACGACGGCTCGGATTCAGTGGACTGCCGGAGCTGAAGAGACTGTGCAGCCGGGCCATGGCAAAGAGTGTGCCCACCACCGAGCGTCTGTCGCAGCGTTTTCGTGCGACCGGCGATGATATCGTCGCCATCAAGAAGCGGGTTTTCTCCACGGTACACGAGATCATGGATTCCTGTGAGGAGAAGCTGGATGTTGCCCAGCTCTCCCTGGCGACACAACTCCTCGATCAGGCCGATACGGTGTGGTGCATGGGGATCGGCCGATCGGAAGTGGAGGCGCGGCACTGTGCGATTGCGCTGAGCCGCGTGGGGCTGCGCACGCGCCATACCGGTTCTTCAGGCTTTTCCCTCGCAAACGAACTGATCGACCTGCGCGCCGGCGACGTCATCGTGCTCTTCCACACGGCGCGCGAGACGCCAGAGCTCAGGCTCGTCGTCGATCATGCCGAAAAGCTCGGCTGTCGCGTGGTGATGGTCTGCGGCGTACAGTTGACGGACCTCTACCGGGAAAAAGTCTCGGCCGTCCTCACCTGTGTCGGATCCGCGACGGGGCTCGCGAGCTGGACGCTCGGGGCGATCGTCGTCTCGGACATGCTCGCCTATGGCATCGCCGCTCGTAACCAGGGACGCGCCTTGGAGACGCGAGAACGCCTCGCCGATCTGCGGGGGCGGCTGCCGTAGCGGCGTGCCAACCATCTAAATTTGGCGCCTCTAAAAAATATGAGTACGATGGTAATGTTTTGTTGAAGTGTGCACTTCAATAATGTAGTAGCTCCGACATGACCGCAATCGTCGCGGTCTTCTGCTTTGCCTGACGGGGGCTGCGAATGAAAAATCTCCGAAATCCCAGACGCTAGCGCTTGCAGAGATCTCGGCCGCCAATGTGGCCGAAGCTCGCAGCGCGTCATCACTCCATTTCTGAAGTCTCAGCCCCTGCGCGAAGGATCGTCGCGCGCGGTGTCGGCACGTTCTTTTCAATCGGGGGACCGATGTTTCGCAATCGCAACTTTATCAGGCCAGTGCTGCTGGCTTCCGCTGCAATCATTCCGGTCCAGGGTTTTGCCCAGGAGGCGACCAAGGGGAGCGCAACGCAACTCGAGGCCATCACCGTCACCGGCAACTGGCTGGAAGAACCCAACAAGGAGAAGATGCTGAAGCATCCCGGCGCCCGCACGATCGTCGACAAAGAGGAGTTCGAGGAGCGCGGCGCGATGGACGTTCGCGATGCGCTCAACCAGATCCCGGGCGTACAGGTGCAGGAAAGCAGCGGAACCGGCGGCAGCGACGTTTCGCTGAACCTCGGTGTGCGTGGTCTGACCTCCCGGCTTTCTCCGCGCTCGACCGTGCTGATGGATGGTGTTCCACTGTCTTATGCGCCCTACGGCCAGCCGCAGCTGTCGCTGTTTCCCCTGACGCTCGGCAATGTCGAGGCGATCGACGTCGTGCGTGGTGCCGGCTCCGTCCGCTACGGGCCGCAGAATGTCGGCGGGATCATCAACTTCGTCACGCACCCGATCCCGGATGAATTCACCGCCCGGATCTCGTCCGGCGCCGAGGCCAATGGCGGCGTCAAGGCGACGCCCAGCCTGCTTGTCGGCGGCACCAATGACGACGGGCTCGGAGCGGCACTGCTTTACTCCGGCATTCACGGTGAAGGCTACCGCGACGGCAACGATCGCACGGACATCGACGACCTCATCCTCAAGGGCAAGTACGAGCTGTCCGATACCGATACGATCGGCCTCCAGTATCACCACTATAGCGGCGAGGGCCGCATGCCCGGCGGCCTGACGACCGCCGAATATGCCGAGGACCCCTTCCAGTCGACGCGTCGCTACGACGAGTTCAGTGGACGCCGCAACGACATCTCGCTTCGCTATCAGCACGACGACGGCGAGAACAATTTCGAAGTTCTCGGCTACTACGTGAACTCCTTCCGTGGAAGTCACGTCGAACAGCAGGGCACCGGTAGCAATGCGGGCCGATACCGCCTGACCTCCGCCCCGCGCGACTACGAGTATTTCGGCATCGAGCCACGCTACTCGCGCCTTTTCGAGCTCGGAGACACCACGCACGAAGTGACCGTCGGCTATCGCTATCTCTGGGAGGAGAGCTCCGAAGTCGCTGCGCGGACAGGCTTTTACACGCGCGCTTCCGGTATCGATCCATACGACCTGCCGATGAACACCTACCAGACGAGCGAGGGCGGAACGACGGCGCATGCCGTCTACATCGACGACAAGATCGGTATCGGAAACTGGACGATCACGCCCGGCATCCGCTACGAGATGATCAGCACCGACAATACGGTCACGGATCTTGCCGGCGGCGTGGTGACAGGCAAACGATCACCTGAAATCGATGCCAACGAGCTTCTCCCCACACTCTCCGTTGCCTATCAGGTCAACGACGTCTGGAGCGTCTTTGCCAATGCCGGGGTTTCCTTCGGGCCGCAGCAATACAGCCACTTGGCGTCAACCACGGATGGCCTGCACCCGGAAAAGGCAAAGACCTACGAAATCGGCACCCACTACGAAGGCGATGCCCTGAGTGGCGAGTTGACCGCCTTCTTCATCGATTTCGACCAGGAACTCTATCTGAGCCGCAACATCGTCGGCGAGGGGCTGTGGACCGATCTCGGTGCCACCAAGCACCAGGGCATCGAAGCGGCGGCCCGCTATGATCTGGGCAGCCTCAGCAACACGCTCGACGGCCTGTCGCTCTATGCGAACTACACCTATACCGAGGCCACCTACGAGGCCGGCCCCTTCGCGGGCCGGGACCTTCCATTCTATTCGCGTCATTTCGGCACGATAGGTGCAAGCTACCGCTACGAGGACTGGGTGCTCAACGCCGATCTGTCGGCGCAGTCGAACCAGCGGTCGCCCGGAAACGCGGTCGAGGGCGCGCCCTATGTGGAGGAAGAGGATGCGACCGGTCGTCTCGGCGACATCCCGGGATACGGAACGGTGAACCTGCGTTTGGCCTATCAGCCTGAAGACAGGGAAAACGCTCCCAAACTTGCGTTCGGTGTCAAAAACCTTCTCGACAAGGAATACTTTACGCGCTCGACTGACAACAATGGTGGCAAGTTCGTCGGACAGCCGCGCACCTTCTTCGTCAATGCGTCGATCGCGTTCTGATCAACAGCTTGCGCCGGTCCGGCGCAGCAAGAACAACATGGAACCGGATAGACCCATGAGCAGACTGACCCGCCGATCATTCAGCCTCGCCGTCGTGATTGCGGCCTTTGCCGGTGCCTCCTTCGCAAAGGCCGAGGACGGGCCACGCACGATCGAGCACCGGCTCGGCACCACGGAGCTTCGCGGCAAGCCGCAAAGGGTCGTTGCCCTCGAGTTTTCCTTTGTCCAGGCGCTCGATGCGCTCGGTGTCGCGCCGGCTGGCATTGCCGACGACAACCAGACGAAGCGTATCGAACAACTGCTCGGCAAGACGATCGACTACGCTTCCGTCGGCACCCGCCTCGAACCCAATCTCGAACTGATCAGCAATCTTGCGCCGGATCTGATCATTGCCGACGAGATCAGGCATTCGGCGATCTATCAGCAGCTTGGTTCCATCGCCCCGACCATCGTGCTCAACAGTTGGGAAGGGGACTACGAGACGATCAAGGCATCGGTCGTCACCATTGCCGATGCGCTCGGCGACAGGGCCCGAGGCGAACAGGCACTCGCAGAGCATGAGGCGCGGATTGCCGCCCTCGTTGCCCGGATTCCGAAGGGTGAAGAGCGGCGGATCCTGCTTGCCGTCGCCACGCCGGATGCCATGAGCCTGCACACCTCTGCCTCCTTCACCGGTTCGGTATTCAAGGCCATGGGACTGACACCCGCGATTGAAACGAGCGATCCGGTTGAAAGCGGCGCAGGCCTGGAGCGACTTGTCTCGGTCGCTCCCGATATTCTGCTGGTCGCCACCGATCCGGGCGGAACTGTGCTCGACCAGTGGCAGGACAACGCCGTCTGGAATGCCATCCCGGCCGTCAGGAACAAGATGGTCTTCGAGGTTGGTCGCAATCAGTTTTCCCGTTTCCGTGGCCTCAAAACTGCGGAGATGATCGCCGGTGAAGTTCTTGCCAAAGTCTATGATGCCAAATGAGCGCCGCCCGGTAATGATGGAGAACGAATGACGGATCGTGCGCGCCATCCCGTTCTGATCGGGGCGCTTTGTTTTCTGCTCCTGGTTGGCGTGCTGATCGCCGGTGTATCGTTCGGCGCATCCGGCCTTTCGGTCGGCAATGCGTTGCGGCTGTTGGCGGTGCCGGATACGTCGCCCGAAAGCGCGCTCGTCTGGGAGGTCCGGCTGCCGCGCGTCGTTCTGGCAATGCTCGTTGGGGCAAACCTTGCAATTGCCGGGGTCCTGATCCAGACGCTGACCCGCAACCCACTCGCCTCGCCGCAGACCTTCGGCATCAATGCCGGCGCGTCGCTGGCCATCGTCGCTTGTCTCATCGCCTTTCCTTCGCTCAAAGGTGCGGGCACCGTCGGGCCCGCCTTTGCCGGTGCCGCGGCGGTCGGGCTCGCCATGTGGGCGCTGTCTGTATCCGGCGTGATGAACGAATTGAAGCTGGCGCTTGCCGGCGTCTCCATCCAGCTCGTGCTATCGGCTCTGGTGCAGGCGATCCTGATCGCCAACAATGCCGCACAGGACATCGTCTACTGGCTCGCGGGCTCCTTGACCGCCGCGCAATGGCCGAAGGTCTGGCTGATCCTGCCGTTCACCCTCATCGGCGGCGGGCTCGCGCTTGCCGGTGCCCGTCACTTCGGCGTTCTCGCCCTCGATCAGACGACGGGTCTCTCGCTCGGGCAGAATGCCCGGTACACCGGTGGCTTAGCGGCCATCCTGATCGTTGTGCTCGCGGGATCGGCTGTTGCGGTATGCGGGCCGATCGGTTTCATCGGGCTCCTCGTTCCCCATATCGTTCGCCGGCTTGCAGGCGGGGATCTCGCGGTTGTCCTTGTGCTTTCCGCCATCGTCGGACCGCTCCTGCTCGGCACGGCCGATCTCTTCGGTCGCATCGTTGTCTTTCCCGCCGAAATGCCTGTCGGCGTCGTAACCGCGCTCATCGGGGCGCCGGCGTTTCTCGCCATTCTTTATGGCCGGAGAGCCAGATGAAGCATGCGCGCGAACACCACGAGGATCGGCGTGCTCTCGTCGTCGGTGGGGCTATGCTGCTGTTGCTCGGTCTGGTCTCGCTCTTCGGCATCATGATCGGTGCGATCAATTTGAGCGTCGGCGAGGTTCTTTCAGCTTTCGGTGGCGGCAAGAATGCCTTCATCGTCATGGAGTACCGGCTGCCGCGCGTTGCAATCAGCATCCTGGCAGGGGCCGCCTTCGGTCTTGCCGGGGTCTTTCTCCAGGGCGCGCTGCGCAACCCGCTCGCCTCTCCCGACGTCGTCGGCATCACCAAATGGGCGGGGCTCGGCGCCTTTTCCGCGGGGCTGATGACCCCTCCGGCCTGGTCTGCATGGGCGATCCCGCTTGGTGTGATGGCGGGTGCCCTTTTCGGGGCGCTGGCCTTGCTTGCGATCGGTCGGAGGTTTGGCGGCAGCACGACGGCGCTTGCGCTCACGGGCGTCGCTCTCGGCATGTTCGCGCAGGCGCTGATCCAGTATGTCATGGTTCTCTTCCCCAGCCGGGCCGACCAGTCGATGGTCTGGCTGGCCGGCAGCGTCTATGGCAGCACCGGGGCGGATGTCGCCGCACTTTCACTCTGGCTTCTTTTCTGCCTGCCAGTGGTCGTGATTGCGGCCCGAAGGCTTGATGCCGGTGGCTTCGGCGACGACACATTGACGAGTATCGGACTTGCGCCGTCCTGGCTTCGCGGCGGCTTGATCGTCGTCTCGGTTCTGCTCACCGGCGGCGCGGTTGCAGCCGTCGGCAGCATGGGTTTCCTCGGGCTGCTCGCGCCTCATGCTGCCCGCCTGATGGTTGGCCCGCGCAGCCGGCACCTGGTGCCCGTAAGCGCAGTTCTCGGCGCGCTCGCACTGTCGATCGCCGATCTGGCCGGGCGCGTCGTTGCGCTTCCGAACGAGATACCGGCCGGCATCGTCGCAGCCGTCATCGGTGGGCCATACCTCGTCTTCCTGCTGTTCAAGGAAAAGAGCCGAAATGACTGAGCACCATCCAGCCCGGCTCTACTGCCGGAACCTCACGGTCGGCTACGGCCAGACGAAGGTCCTTAGGGATGTCGACGTCACCATCCCGGACGGCCGGATCACGGCACTGATTGGTGCGAACGGCAGCGGTAAGTCGACGCTCCTGCGCACGCTCGCCCGCATCATCCGTCCTTCGGCTGGAGCGGTTTATCTCGACGGCCAGCCGATCGCGGCGCTGCCAAACCGAACGATCGCGCGAACGCTGGCGCTGCTGCCGCAAAACCCGGTGTCGCCTGACGGCCTTACCGTGCGGCAGCTCTGCCGCTTCGGCCGTCACCCGCACCGCAATCTCCTGTCCAGGCTCTCGGGGCGCGACGAGGAGATTATCGAGCAGGCCTTGGCCGTGACCGATCTCCTGCCGATGGCCAATACGGACCTATCGCGGCTTTCGGGTGGCCAGCGCCAGCGCGCATGGATCACCATGGCACTCGTCCAGGAAACGCCGCTCCTTCTGCTCGATGAGCCGACGACTTATCTCGATATCGCGCACCAGTTGGAGGTGCTTGAGGTTCTAAGGTCGCTGAACAGGAACCAGGGACGCACGATTGTCATGGTCGTGCATGATCTCAATCACGCGGCTCTTTATGCCGACCACATCATTTCGCTCGTCGACGGTGGTATTCATGCCGCCGGGCCGTCGGCGGAACTGTTGCGGCCCGATTTGATCAGGACGGTGTTCGGGGTCGAGTCGTTGGTCATTCCCCACCCGGTACACGGTGGTCCGCTGTGCGTTCCACTCGCACGACATGGCGCAGGTTAGAGTTCTTCGGCGTCGGCGGAACCCAGACGGACCGAACGCCGGCCACGCGGCTGCGGAACGTTGCGGTTGGGTCGACAAGGGGGCATCCTGCACCCTGCCTGAGGCGCGGATGCAGCCAGAACGCCATTGCCGCTCGGGTCTCACACGTTAAACCAGGCAGCGGCCGCGAGGAACACAAGCCCGACGCCAGCGACCCGGAACCAATGGTTGTGCGTCGTTTGACTCAGTAGTCCGGGCGAGCCCGGCTTGCCACTTAAATAGCGATCAGTGACGTCGCTATCGGCATAAGCGATGTCCTCATCGTCCCAGCCGTAGCCGGTTGATACCCGGGGGGGCCAGCTTGCTTGGAGGTTGGTCTCCTCAATCTGCCTGAGACTTTGCTCCTGCATGGCCTTGAGAACCTCCGCCCTTGGCTCGGTCGTTTCGATTATCCTCACTTCCGCAAGTTCCGCGGCGTCCAGAATCGCCTGACGAGTATGGATTCGCCCTCCAGTGCGGTAGAGCCTGACAAATTGTCGATTAAGCTCCGCCTCGCTCAGGTCGCCGAACAGAAGAATTGGATCATCGGCATTCTGATGTGGCCACGCGACCACGTGGAAATATCGCTGCTGCTTCATCGGTTGCTCTCCATTGTCAGATGGAGCGAACGAACCTGGGGCCTGCCAGCTGTTGCTGAGGTTCCGGCAAACGCGCCGAGAGGGCACCCAGAGTTCTGCGTCGAGGTAACGACATGAAGCTAGTGTCCTCCAAAACCAACTGGGCGGCAATTGTCAGGTCTTGCCGCAGTATGCTGATCGGAAGTCTCCTATAGCCGTCGGCCCGAAGTGGCCCGCTTCAGACGGGTTGCGTGCGACAGGCGCTACCCGTCAGGTGCCTGGTCAGGTTAGCCATCGGACGGCGATCTGAAGCCTTCGATGAGGCTGATCGCAACGGGTCGCCCCCTCTCCCAGGGGGCTCGTTCGCTCGATAGATTTTTTCTATTGATCAATCGACCCTGCGGCCTTGATGCCTTGCCTGCCTCCGGCATAGATGAGCGCATGAGCACGAACTTCCGCCTTGTGGTATCCTGCGGCAAGGACACCGTGGGGGACTATGCGATGTTTCTCGTGTTGGTTCTGATCCTTGCTCTCATTGCGTATCCGTTGCGGGCCGCCGCAGGGTCTCCGGACGTCGATTTGGAACTCGTCCTAGCGGTCGACACGTCGGGCTCCATGGACATCGGGGAGGCGCGCGTACAGCGCCTCGGCTATCTGGAAGCGCTCCGACACCCGGACTTCATCAAAGTCGTCAAAGGCAGGTATCTGGGCCGCATTGCCATCGGCTATTTTGAATGGGCGGGGCGGGTGGAGGAAACGTCGGTCGTCGCCTGGCAGGTGATCGAAGACGCCGAGGACGTTGAAGCCTTTGCCGCCAAGCTCGAAGCCCGCCCGATTGGCACGCGACATGGTACCTCGATCTCGAGCGCTATCCGTTTTGGCACGAACCTCATCGAAACCAACGCCTATTCCGGTGCGCGTCGCATCCTCGATGTTTCCGGTGACGGCTACAACAACACGGGACTGCCAATGGCAGTCGCCCGCGATGACGCTCTGGCGCGTGGGATCGTGATCAATGGTTTGGTGATACTGATCAGGCCCACCGATTCAACCGTTCCGCTCGACCAATATTACGCGGAATGTGTCATCGGCGGCCCTGGCTCCTTTATGATTCCGGTGCGCAAGCCCAAGGACTTTGCGAGCGCCGTGCGACGGAAGCTGTTCCTCGAAGTGAGTGGGCTGACGACTGGCTGGACTCCGCAGCTGGCGGTCGTGCGCCCCTCAGTCGATTGCTTGGTCGGAGAGAAATATCCGAGCTTTCTTGAACCGGCATTCCGGAATTGAATCGTTCACTGTCCATCCGCCACTGCGGCAACCGCAGCACTGAATGCCGCATAGCTACCGGGCCCCGCCAGAAAAGTTTCCAGGGACAGCGAGCCGACGGTGCGCGCGCGAGCGTGCGCCATTTCCTCTTGAGAAAAAGGGGCGGCATCATGCCGCCCCTTTGGTTTCAGACCTGGGCCTGTCCACCGTCGGCGAAAAGTTCCGCGCCGTTGACGAAGCTCGCGTCATCAGAGGCGAGGAACAGCGCTGCCTTGGCGATTTCTTCCGGCTCGCCGACGCGGCCAAGCGGGATGCGCGACGCGAGGTAGTCGAGCAGGCCTTGCTGTTGAGCCTTGTCGTCACTCACGAGTTCGACCAGGCCGGGCGTACGGGTGGCACCGGGCGAGACGACGTTGACGCGAATGCCCGTCTCCTTCAGATCGAGCGCCCAGGAGCGGGCAAGGTTGCGTACCGCAGCCTTCGAGGCCGAGTAAACGGAGAAGGCGGCCGTGCCTTCGGTGCCGGCGGTCGAGCCGGTGAGCACAACCGACGAGCCCTTGCCAAGCAGCGGCAGAGCCTTCTGGACAGTGAAGATCACCGCCTTCACGTTACGCCCGAACGTATCGTCGATCTGCTCTTCCGTGATTTGGCCGAGCGGCAGCATCGTGCCGCCACCGGCGTTGACGAAGAGCACATCGAGGCGCCCCTGCTCGTCCTTCACCTGGGCGAACAGCCTGTCGAGGTCCTCGTTTTTGCTGGAGTCTGCCTGAACGCCGATAACTCCGTGGCCGATCTCGGCGACGGCCTTGTCGAGCACATCCTTGCGCCGGCCGGTAATATAGACCCGAGCACCTTCGGCAGCGAATAGCTTTGCAGTTGCAAGGCCGATACCGCTGGTGGCTCCGGTCACGATTGCGATTTTGTTTGAAAGTCTGTTGCTCATGGCAGTCTCCTGTGTTTTTGGGCGCGCGCACGGGCTCAGCCCTTGCGCGCTTGGGCTGTGATCATATCGAAAGCTGTTCGGTGTAGGCGGCGTTGGCTTTTGGTAGGCCGCCTCGTCGCCGTCTGATGGGGAAGAAGTTAGTCCGTCAGCGGCCGGGAGAGAAGTTGCCCGGCATGGAGACATTATCCATCAGGATGGATGATGGAACGCCGCTGCCGTCCAGTCGGCGCGCGTCAAAGGCTGCGAAGAGCTGTACCGCCCATTCCGTGAACGCCCGCAGTCTTGGGTTCTCGAACCGGTCCGGCGGGTAGACAAGATGCAGAACGTGATTTTCCGGCTTCCACTCAGACAGCATCTCGACGAGCGTCCCATCGACGAAGTGCGGTCTGGCCAAGAAGCCGAATGTTTGCCCGATCCCAAGCCCGGACAAGAGCGCTGTCAGATGTGCCGTACTCTCGTTCACGGCAATTCCGCTGGACGCGTTGATCTCCAGTCGCTCCGCACCGCGAACGAACCGTAGCGGAAAACGTCTGCCGGAGGTGGCGGAGAAGTAGCTGACAACCTGGTGACTGGCGACTTCGTCCGGGTGCCGCGGCGCCTCCAGTCCTTGCAGATAGGAAGGCGCAGCGCAGACGACGTAGTCGAACTCGCACAGGCGACGTGCCTTGAGCGACGAGTCCGCCAGTGCTCCCCCGCGGATGACGCAGTCTATGCCTTCGCCGATCAAGTCAGTCGCACGATCGCTGACACCGAGGAGCAGTTCAATGTCGGGGTATTGGCGTCGGAAATCGTCGAGTGCCGGGATGAGAATTCTGTTGGCGAGCACGGAGCCGATATCGACCCTTAGTCGGCCCCTTGGTGTGCTGCGCGAGCCTTTTACCGTTCCATCCATGTCGTCGAGGTCGGCGAGCAACCGCAACGCCCGCTCATGATAGGCAATGCCTTCCTTGGTCATCGCCACCGAACGCGTCGTGCGCTCGACCAGCTTGGTGCCGAGATGAGCCTCGAGATCTTGAACCATCTTGCTGACCGACGACCGTGGCAGGTTCATCGAATCTGCCGCCTTGGCGAAAGATTCCGCTTCGGCAACCCGGACGAATGTGCGTATGGCAAGGAGTTGATCCAACGGGGGCCTGCTTGACTTTGTGTTGACCGCGACGCTCAAGACGTCGACGAGAACAATATAGACAATCAACTTCCGCGGCTATGCAGGTTCCAGCACAGAGCGGTATGGTCTCGAGCTTTCTGAAGCGCTCATGGCACGACGAGGCAGATGTCACGACCTAATACGCGCGGACTGGCCAGAACGCAGAGATGGCGAGAGATGGCAGTCGACGTTCAGGACCAGGAGGCGTGTTGTCCTCCTCGGGTCGTCTTCGTCGAGCCGTCGCGGGCGTGTTGGGTCACGGTTCACGTGCGGGCCGGTCTGTAGTGCCCCACTACCACTCAATTGAACTACCGTCGTAGGCGAAGAAGTGACCTGTGTCGTTTGGTTGCAATTGGCCCAAGAGCCCAAGCATGGCGCGCGCGCTTTCATCTGGCGCCATCCTGTTGCGACCTGCGGCGTAACCATCCGTCAGTTGCGTCGCAACGGTACCGGGATGAAGTGTAACGACCGCCGCTTTCGGGTGGGTGCGGCCTATCTCGACCGAAGCGGTGCGCACGATCTGGTTCAAGGCTGCCTTCGAGGCTCGGTAGGAAATCCAGCCCCCCAGGCGGTTGTCTCCGATCGAGCCGAGACGTGCGGACAGGAATGCCATCACGGCTGGTTCTTGGCGGCAGAGCTTTGCAGAAAAGTGTTTGAGCACCAGCGCCGTGCCGAGCGCATTGAGCGCGAACTGCTGCATCATGGCGTCCGGAGTGATCTGCTTCAATGACTTTTCCGGTCCGACGCCGTCAATGGTCAACCCGCCGGTCGCGCAGAAGATCAAATGGAGCTCGCCGGAGGTCCTCTCCGCCGCTTCGGCAACGCTTTCTTCATTCGTCACGTCGAACCCATCGATCCGGCGCGAAAGCCGGACGAGCTCAAGGCAATAGGGATCACTGTGGAGCTCATCGGCAACTGCGCTGCCGATACCGCCGCTCGCTCCAATCACCAGCGCCCGATAGGCGTGTGGGCGGAATACGTGCGCCATTCTCTGTAGCCCTCCTGCAGAACGAGCGCGATTTCAGGGCCCAACGGGTGCCCGGAGGAACGCCCAATCTTCGTGCAGTCTATCGCAACGGGCGAGGTACGACGAAATCGCGTTCGTCAGCTGTTCCGCGCGTTTGACGTTTTCAGGGTCGGCCAGAAGGAATGCAGACAACAGGGCATCGAACAGCACCACTACCGGTACGTTGTTCTCCGATATGACAGGGTGATTGGCGCAGGCAGACAAATTGGTTGCTTGCAGACATGAGGTCAGTCGTCGATCCGGAACCCGACTTTCATGACCACCTGATAGTGGGCGACTTCACCATCCTTGATGTGCCCCCTGATTTGTTCGACTTCGAACCACTCGAGGTTTCTCATCGTCTTTGAGGCCCGCGCGATAGCGGTCTCTATCGCGTCTGTGACGGAGGTTTTCGAACTTCCGACAAGCTCGACCTTCTTGTAGACATGGTCACTCATGCGATCCTCCAGTTTACGGTGAGAGAAAGCAGTACGGTGTATCCAGGCGCGGTCTGCGTGTTCTAGTGACGCCTGGATTTTGACCTCGATTGACGATCCGCAAAATGCAGATCCTTGTCAAACCCGCGCCTGTCGTCAGGAAGTCTTGGAAGACGATCACCTCAATCGCGATGATGGTTTCAAATGAGTGGTATCAGGCCGCCAGGTGGATCGCTTGTGTTCTAAGGAACTCGACGAGTTGGCGTTTCGTAAGTAATTCCAAAACATTAGATGCACAGCTCCAACGGGTGAATTGCGGTGTTCGGAGGCAGCTGTAACCTAAGAGGGTGCGATTTCAGCTGGCAACGACCCCTGCTGCGGCCGCATTGTAGTCCAATTGGGGCAGCGGTTCGTAAGACCGGGCCCCTTTTTTCACCTCTGCGATTGCGCTCCAATGGGTACCTCGACCCGTGACTGGTGTCGTCAACAGTGGGACGTTCGATTTCGACTATTGAGCGGCCGCAGAGAATTTTATAAGACAGCTGTTGCCGGAGGAGAAGGAAAGCGCTCCGACACGGGCCTGGCGCAACGCGTTCTCTGACCTCGAGGCGCGTGCCATGGACATAGCTATCGTCCCGGTCACCGACATTCCACCGCGCTTCCATAGCGTGCCTCTCTACGAAGAAGACTTCGTCATCGCCATGCGAGCCGGCCATTCCTTTGCCCGCGATGCGACACTGCGCCGCTACGTGGAAATGCGGCACCTGGTCGTTTCACTGACGGGAGACCCTAGAGGTTTCGTTGATACATCACTTGACCAGCAGGCGCAGAGCAGGCGCACCGCGTTGACGGTGCCAAATTTCATGCTCGCGCTCGCAATTGCAGCTGGGAGCGACCTGCTCGTTGCCGTACCTCGACGCTTCGCTGCAATTTACGCTCCGCGTTTTGGCCTGCTGACGGTTGATGCTCCGTTGCCATTGCCCCGCTTCAAGCTGAGTGCGGTTGCGCCACGAGCAGCGACGATGGATCCCGGCCTGAGTTGGCTGCTCGGGGTGCTTTTGTCGGCCTGCGAGTTTCAGCAGCCGCCTTGATCGACCCGGAGGGTTCCTGTCGTTAACGACAAGTACGCAACATCGCCGTCTCCTCCGGAGATGTCACCGTCAGGTCGGAAACGCGATGCCTCGTGTTATTCAACAGTTGCTGGGGGAGGCACTTCGCCACCGTCGTCGTGCGCGATTGCCTCACCGAGCGGGGTTGCCGTGATGGCCTTGATCTGCTGAGCCAGGTCCGCAAGCTTTCCCGCAATGTCCTGCAGGTCTGCAAGCGCGTTCGTGCCATCGCAAGTGTCTTCGACGCTACGTTCGTCCACGTGTTCGTCCTCCGTCAACTTGGGTGGTCAGTATATTTCCACTCGGAAATATATGGCTATGGCGCAAGGCGCGTGGTTTGCGCGCAGGACAACCAAACTCATGACCGGCAGAATCTGGAGTGTTTACCGCTAAGCTCATCGTTTTTTGCTGGGCGAAGAAGTTTCGCGAAGTAATCTGGTCGAGGCTATGGGACGGGTGATGGCAGTGTTTGTGAGTGCGTGCTAAATGACTTGAATGTACGTGCCTAAGCGGCAATGTCGCGGTGATCGTCCCAACGAAATCTGAGAGGCTCGATGGAAGGGGAAAGAGAGCGTACGTTCGTGGTCGAGCTCACCGACGCGGAGACCACGGACTCCGGGATCTTCACATGGGACATAACCCAGGACCTCGTCTATGGAGATTCAGCCTTGGCCGAGCTCTTCGGCCTCGTCTCTGAAGAGACGAACCAGGGTTTGCCGTTGAAGCTTTATCTTGATCGAGTCCATCCAAACGACCGACCTCGCTTGGCCAGAACGATCACTCAAACGATAGTCGGCGGCCGAGCGCAGCAGTCCTTCTACCGCGTCAAGACAAGGGGTGAAGTCTACGTTTCGGTGGTTGCGTTTGGAAGGTGTTTCCGTGATCGCAATGGCACACCGGTGCTTTACTCCGGCATGGTCGTCCTTGAAAGCGCAACCTCGACAAACGACAACCGATGGCATTGACCGCAGTAACGGCCGCATAAATGCCCCGCGGTTCTTGACCTTTGTATTGGCGCCGAGCCTTCAAGCGACTTTGCTCGGGAGAAACTGACACGAATTGTTACTCCAACTTGTGGGTTAACCCGGCATTAGATCTCCCTGTTGTGTCTTGTGGATGTTCTCTACACGCTCAAGACGTTCAGATTTCTAGGAATTCGCTTTCAGGCCCCGCAGGGGTCTGTCCCACGACGTATGGAATGAGGAAGATCCACGTTTCACATCGGGCGCGTTCCCCATTAGACCACCCACACCTACCGTTCTGACTGGAGGGATGTTAGTTTCAGAGACCGAACTCTGGGGGGCCGTCATGATCGCATTCAATGTCGTCCGTTTCAAAGTCAAGCCGGGCATGGATGCCGCTTTCCTTGCCGCACATCAGGGCATTGCGGAGAGCTGGTCAGGCCTTCGTCACGCCAACATTATCCAGACTGGAGAGGGACGTTACTGCATCATCGCTGAGTGGGAGAGCATGGAGGCGCTGGCAGCGAGCCGGCCTCAGATGATCGCTACGCTTGACAGCTTTCGTGAGACGCTTGAGGACCTCGGTGGAGGCATGGGTGTAACTGACCCCTTCGCAGGGCCTGTCGTCTTGTCACCGAAGTAGAGTGTTGGCTCGACCCCGAGAGAACCTCAAGGCCATCATCGGGTGGCGCGCCCATTCATTCGCGCACGAACCTACTATCGCACCATGTGCCTTTGCTGGGCCCGCCCGTACGCCCGGTCAGTTTTGCGCGCCCCTGCTGCCAAAGAAGTTGGTGGCTGGTGCGAAGCTGCGATTAGCTGCGCACCTATCTGCGTCGCCTGCTCGCTGTTCAGTCTGAACTGGAGTGCGGATATGTTGGCGAGATCTGGATCGACGCTGAATTCGCTTCTCAGCAAAGTGCCGCCTGTTTCCTCGATCGCAATCTGCCAACCGACGACCGTTGAAGCCTTTACGTTGCCGTGAATATCAATGTTCCAAGCGTTCATGAGCGTGCAACCTCGTTGGTGAGCAAGTTTGTGGCGGTCGGCGGGCGGACCCTATGGGACGCATTGTTCCCTTGCCGAAGACGCCCACGTCGTAAAGTGCCCGTCCGACGACCTGGAATGCTACGGTAACGATCGTGGCCGCAAGTGTGAGTGCCGCGCCAAGACGTGCAACTTTCATGCGGCGTTGCCGCACGCCGCTCCAGTCGTATGCCATCGATACACCTTCTGAACCGTGGTTTGAGGATGTTCCGCTTTTGTCGGCAAAACCGTAACCCGTGGGCGGGGTTACGGTTCTGAGTTGCCGCGATACGCTGGAATTGGGTCGGCGACTGATTAAAGTCTGCTACGTGATGGTTAATTTAGGGTTTACTAAAAATGCATCGCGTCCTTCCAGCGACGTTTCCCGTGCCCAACTCGACTTCATATCCGCTGCTGGCGCCACTTCACGCGTCGGCATCGCTCGTGGCTGGTCTTGAGGGCGGCTACATGCCGGGGCAACCAACGTGGATCGCAATCGTTCCTCACGACCCGCGTCGATGAGGAAATCGGGCGAAACCGTTCGCTCCTTGAAGCCAGCCAGCTTCTCCACACTCGACATCGCTATTCGCTAGAAGTTTAACGACTGAGTTAACTGTTATGGATCGCCAACGTTCTAGGTTTCCGCCCGCTGGGGTGGATTTTCCGAAAGGGAACAGATGTTAGCTAAGGTTCAGTCGTCACTGGCACTCAAGTTGTTTTTCGCTTCCTTCATAAGCACCCACCTTCCGCTCGTGGTTGCACTCGCCTATTACGTTCAAAACCAACATCTCGATCCGAAGACGACGATCGTCCTGCTGCTGGCTGCAACAGTAGCAGGTACTGCCCTTTGCCTGGGCACTCTTTGGCAACTCCTGCATCCGCTCAAGCAACTGCGTATCGCGATACTCCAGTACCGGAACGCGCAAATCGCAAGCGCCCTGCGCTCAACGCGCAGAGACGAAATTGGCCTGATCACAAACGCGTTTTCCGCTCTTACGGAGGAGCTGTCGCGGACGATCTCGAAGCTTGAACACCAAGCGACATCGGACCCGATGACGGGTCTTCGCAACAGGCGCTGGTTGATCGATAACGCCTCCGCGGCGCTTGCCCGCGCCAAACGCGAAGGAACCGGCCTCTCCGCAATCGTGATGGATCTCGATCACTTCAAGGCGATCAATGACCGTTTTGGGCATGATGCCGGCGACCGGGCGCTAACCGCTGCCGGCGCGGTGGTTCTTTCCTGCATCCGCCCGTATGATCTTGCGGCACGTATCGGAGGCGAAGAGTTTGCCATTCTGCTCCCCGGTTGCGATCAGGCGTGCGCGACGGAGATCGCGAACCGGATAAGATCACAGCTTGCAGGGATTTCGATCCTGCCCAGCGGGGCGCAATTGACCGCAAGCTTCGGGGTTTATGAGGCGGAACCGGAGACCGATAGCCTCTCCAAGATCTTGAAACACGCGGACACGAACCTCTATCAGGCAAAACGCGCCGGTCGGAACCGGGTCATTGGATCTCAAGCGAATCAGCCCGATGCATCTCTGAGGCCTGCGCACGAAAGGATCAAATCGACGCGAGACGCTTGACCACTTCCGCTGCGACCGTTCTTCTAGGAGTATTCCTAGGGTTGACGACGAGCACGGTTGGTCAATGAGCGAGATCCAGAACAAATCTGTAGCACTTCTAACGCAGATCGAAGGGGCTCTCGCTCACTAGTCGCCGGCCGACCGGGCCCGATCCTTCCTTGAGAAATCTCTGGACCTCTATTTCGCGCTCGGCGGCAGTTCCGATGGGGCCGTTGAGATTCTGACGCAGCGGCGGGCCGACGCGCGAACGCGGGTTGAATCGGCAGTCGCCAACGTGATGATCGAGCTCGCCGCCGCGAGCCAGCTCAGCGACATTGACATGATCCAGGCGGCTTACAACCGCCTCCATGTCGAACTCAATGCCCCGCGTCCAGACAAATAGATCGGCTTGTCGCATTTGGCTTCGGGTCCATCTTTGCGAGACGATTGACGCCGCCGGTTCGACCTGCTTCAGACTACTGGCGCACAGATTGCCCTTTCACGGCGATGGCGAAAGGACAGCGGTTGCGAGCACTTCCAGGCGTATTCCGTCGGAAAGAAGATCAGCTACGACGGTGGCACGGACTGGGTAGGGTGCCGAAAAGAACTGCCGATAGACTCGATTCATGCCGGCTGCGTCCGCCTTGTCCGTGAGATAGGCCTGAATCTGCACGACATCGGCGAGCGTTCCGCCGGCCGCTTCGAGCGCCTGCTTCAGGTTCAGGAAGACCCGGCGGGCCTGTGTCTCGATGTCACCCGTGATCAGTTCGCCGGTCGCCGGGTCCTTTGCAATGTGCGCGGAGCGCACCACGCGCCCCGCCTTGACTGTGGCACTCAAAGGCGCCTTTGAAGGCGCGATACCGGTTTCGACTTTCTCAAACATGATCAGCACCTTAAGCGCTGTCGCCGAGAACGGCGTGGGCAAGGATTTCAATGCGAAGGCCTTCGGCGAGAAGCTCCTTCACGACCACGGTCGCACGCACCGGATAGGGCTCTTTGAAGAACTCCGCGTAGACCTTGTTCATGCCTGGGGCGTCCGATCTTTCAGTGAGGAAGACCTGAACCTGCACAACATCGGCCAGCGTGCCGCCCGCGGCACGGATCGCGATGTCGAGATTTCCGAGCGTGCGGCGAGTCTGGGTTTCGATATCGCCGGTTACAAGATCGCCGTTGACAGGGTCTTCAGAAATATGGACCGACCAGACGAGATTTCCGGCCCGCACGACCTCGCTGACTGGCGCGTCGCAGGGGTCTGATCCGGTATCGATGGCTTCAAACATTCTGTTCTCCAAGAAAATATGGCGGCTCATTCGGGACGCGCGTCGAAGCGGGTCACGAACTTCGTGTTGAGGTAGCCGTCGAAGGTTTCAATTCCGCCTTCGCTACCATAGCCGCTATCGTTGATGCCACCGAAAGGCGTTTCGGGTAGCGCCAGGCCGAAGTGATTGATGCTGACCATCCCGGCGGCAAGTGCTTGCGCGGTGTGCTGGGCTCGACTGCTCGACGCGGTGAACACGTAGGAAGCAAGGCCAAAGGGAAGACTGTTGGCACGGCGTATCACGTCGTCGAAACCGGAAAACGGCGTGACGATTGCAATTGGACCGAAGGGCTCCTCGTTCATCAATTTCAGGGCATCAGACCCGCCGGCGACGACCGTTGGCGCATAGAAGTAGCCGGTATTGCCGATGCGGTTGCCGCCGGTCACGATCTCGGCTCCGCGGGCGTGTGCATCCTCTACGAAACCTTCCATCGCCGTCACCCGCCGGGCGTGGCAAAGCGGCCCCATCTGCACGCCCTCGTCGAAGCCACTCCCAACCTTCGTTGCGGTGACCTTTTCGCTGAAGCGCGAGAGGAAACGGTCATAGGCTTTCGCCTGCACGTAGAACCGGGTCGGCGAAACGCAGACCTGCCCGGCATTGCGGATCTTCTGGGCGGCGAGCGCGTCGGCGGCAGCGTCAACATCGGCGTCGTCGAAGATGATCGCAGGAGCGTGGCCGCCAAGCTCCATCGTAGAGCGCTTCATATGGCGGCCTGCAAGCGAAGCGAGCAGCTTGCCCACTTCGACGGATCCCGTAAACGAGATCTTCTTCACCGCGGGCGCCGAAAGCAGCGTTTCGGAAATATGCGAAGACGATCCCCAGACGATGTTGAGGCAGCCGTCCGGCAGACCCGCCTCCTGCATCAGCCGGCCGATCGCGACGGTGGAGGAGGGGGATTCCGCCGGCCCCTTCAGGATGATCGTGCAGCCGCTCGCAAGCGCCGCCACGACCTTGCGAAGCGCCTGGCTGAACGGAAAGTTCCAGGGGGTAAACGCGATGCAGACACCGACGGGCTCGCGCGTGACTGCCTGCTGTACACGTGGATCGCGCGAAGGGACAAGGCGACCATAGATGCGCCGCGCCTCCTCCGCATGCCAATCGGCATGGTCGGCCGCAAATCGGATCTCGCCGATTGCTTCCGCCAGAGGCTTGCCCTGGTCGAGCACCATGCTGCGGCCGATGTCTTCGGCATGCTTGCGGGCGAGATCGGCGAAACGGCGCAGAATCTGTCCGCGGTCAAGCGGGGAGCGTTCCCTCCAGCTTTCGAATGCGCGCTGCGCGGAGGCGACGGCGGCCGAGAGGTCAGCATCGGAGGCGCATGGCAAATAGCCGATGACCGCGCCACTGGCGGGATCGATGACCGTGTCCCGCCGCTCAGTCTCATAGACCCAACGGCCATCGATCAGCATACCGAGCCGCTCATAGGAATGTGCCCGGGCGGTGGACATGGCGATCTCCGACATCACGCGACGTAGCCCTGGCTGCGCGCCCACGAAAGCGTATCATCCAGGGCAAGCTGCATGCGGGCCATGAGATCGTCGATCTGCTTCTCGGTGATGATCATGGCGGGGCAGAGGCTCACCATGTCGCCAAGGCCACGGGTGAGCACGCCCCGTTCTGTTGCGAACTTGCCGGCATGGTTGGCGACCTGCCAGGCGGCCGGAAAGTTCTCTTTCGTTGCCTTGTCTTTGACGAATTCAAGACCGGCCACAAGTCCGACGCCGCGGGCTTCACCGATCAGCGGGTGTTCGCCGAGGTTGGCGATGCCTTCCTGAAAGCGCGGGCTGACGGCGCGCACGTGAGAGACGATGTCAGTCTCCTGATAGATCGTAAGGGCCTCCAGCGCGACAGCCGCCGCAACCGGATGACCGCCATAGGTGTAGCCGTGCGAAAATGTGCCGATCTTGCGGCTCTGGTCTACGAGCACATCCGCGATCTTCTCGTTGATCATCAGTGCGGAGATCGGCATGTAGGCTGCCGAAAGCTGCTTTGCGCAACTGATCATGTCCGGTTTCAGCCCGTAGGTTTCTGACCCGAACATGTTGCCGGTGCGCCCAAAACCACAGATGACTTCGTCCGCGACGAGAAGGATGTCGTACTTGTTCAGAACTGCCTGAAGCTTCTCGAAATAGGTCCTTGGCGGTGTGATCACGCCACCGGATACCATGACCGGTTCGGCGAAGAAGGCCGCCACCGTGCCCGGTCCCTCCTCAAGGATCATTTGCTCGAGGTTGCCGACCAGCCTCGTTGCGAAGTCTTCCTCGCCCTCACCGGGTTCGGCAAACCGCCAGTAGTGCGGGCAGTCCGTGTGCAGGATATTGGCAATCGGCAGATCGAAATCGCGATGATTGAACGGCAGGCCGGTGAGGCTTGCGGTCGCGACCGTCACACCGTGATAGGCCTTGCGGCGCGAAATGATCTTCTTCTTCTCAGGCCGTCCAACCGCGTTGTTGTAGTACCAGACAAGCTTGATCGCCGTGTCGTTCGCCTCGGAACCGGAACCGGCAAAGAAGACCTTCGACATCGGTACCGGCGCCATTTCGAGCAGTTTTTCTGCGAGGCGGATACCCGGCTCCGTCGATTTGTGGGCGAAGGAATGATAGAAAGGCATTGTCTTTAACTGCCGCGTCGCCGCTTCCACCAATCGCGGTTCACTGAACCCGAGCCCGGCGCAGAAGAGGCCGGCAAGACCTTCGATGTAACGCTTTCCCTGATCATCGACGACGTAGATCCCCTCACCACCGGTAATGACATGCGGCCCAACCTCCTGGTGAACCGCTAGATTGGTGTAGGGATGGACGAGGCTTTGCCGATCCAGGGCGTGGAGGGAGTTGGGACGGTCGTTCATGGCAGGCTCCAGGGTATGCTTGATTGCGCTTTGCGATTGTCAGGCGATGACGTGCACGTCTTCGCTGCGCCAGGTGACGTGGCACTCGGAAGCGCCGTCGAGCCGTCGTGCATCGACGCCGGGCACGCGCATGCGGATCGCCTGCGCGCCGAGCTTGCCGATGACCAGAAGGTTGTCACCGTAGTTGATGGTGCTGTCGATCTTCATCGCCTGGCGGCTTGGGTCCGCTCCATCGGCAAGGCGGATCATTTCGGGCCGCAATAGCAATTCGGCTTTGCTGTTGCGGTCACTGCCTGCAGCCTTGGTGTCGACGACCCCAACTGACGTCTCGTAGCGGCCATCGCCAAGAGAGGAAGCGGCAATGATGTTGCTGTCGCCGATGAAGGAGGCGACGAAGCGTGTCTTCGGCGCGAAATAGATCTCATTCGGCGTGCCGACCTGTTCGATGCGTCCCTCGTTGAAGACGGCGATCCGGTCCGACATCGTCATGGCTTCGGACTGGTCGTGGGTGACATAGACCATGGTAACGCCGAGGTCGCGGTGGATGCGCTTCAACTCCACCTGCATGTGCTCGCGAAGCGCCTTGTCGAGCGCGCCGAGCGGTTCGTCGAGAAGGATGATATCGGGTTCAAAGACGAGCGCACGGGCTAGCGCCACACGTTGTTGCTGTCCGCCGGATAGTTCCGAGGGAACGCGTTTCTCGAAGCCCTGGAGGCCTACCTTCGCCAGTGCCTCCCGCGACCGCCGTTCTTTCTCGACCTTTTCCACGCCGCGCATGCGCAAGGGGAAGGCGACGTTGTCGGCGACCGTCATGTGCGGGAAGAGGGCGTAGTTCTGGAAGACCATGCCGATATTGCGCTTGTGCGGCGGCAGCTTGTCGATGGCGCGTTCGCCGAGACGGATTTCGCCACTCGTCGGATGCTGGAAGCCGGCAATCATCATCAGCGTCGTGGTCTTGCCGGAGCCGGAGGGACCAAGGAAGGAAACGAACTCGCCGGCCTTGATGTCGAGCGACACGTTGTCGGCGGCCATATGCTTGCCGTCGTAGCTCTTGTTGACGTTGCGAAGTGTGAGAGAACGGGCGTTCATGGCTGTGCTCCTTGATCAGGATGCCGCCGCAGCGGTGTTGGTGGCGCCGTTTTCGAGCGGCTGACGTGTGGTCCCGGACCGGCGGCGCACAAATTGCGGCGCAAGCCAGACGCAGACGCCAGCCAGAACGAGCAGGAACAGGAAAGAGGACGCAGCCGAGATCGTCGGATCTGCCTCCTGGCGGACCGCATTGAACATCTGGCGCGGCAAGGTCGCCCTGTCGCGGCCGGAGATGAAGAGCGCGATCACGGCTTCGTCGAAGGAAGCGATGAAGGCGAAGAGGCCGGCAACGGTGAAGGCTGGGCGCAGGATCGGGAAGGTGACCAGCCGGAATGTCGTGAAAGGCGACGCGCCAAGGTTCATGGCGGCCCGCTCGACGGACCGGTCGAACCCTTTGAGTGCCGCCGTCAGGATCAGTGTCGCCATCGGCATGGCGATACAGCTATGGGCGAGGACGACGCCAAGGTAGCTCTGAACGAGGCGCAACTGGCCGAAGTACATGTAGTAGCCAAGCGCCATGACGATGGTCGGCACGATCATCGGCAGCATGATCAGGAGATTGAATAGTCCACGGCCGAAGAAGATATGCCGAACCAGTGCGAAGGATGCGGGGATGGCAAGGCAGAGCGTCACGAGTACCGTTCCAAGACCGATGATGACGCTGTTGATGAGCGGCTCAGTCCAGTTGGGGTCCGAGAAGAAGTTGATGTAGTTGGCAAGCGTGTAGCCGGGTGGCGGAAAGGTCAGAGACGCAGCCGAGCTGAACGACATCGGGATGACGATGAACATCGGTGCTGCGACAAAAAAGGCGATGAGGAGCGCAAGCGCGCGCACGAACGGGTTCATCGGTCACCTCCTGCCCACAGCCGGTCAAGGCCGAAGAAGCGGTTGTAGAGAGCGTAGACGGCAAGCGTCAGGCCGAGCAACACGATCGAGATTGCCGAGCCAAGCCCGAAGTCGAGCGTCTGTTCGATCTGGTCGCCAATGATACCGGCGATCATCTGGTCGCGCGGGCTGCCAAGCAGCACGGGCATCACGTAGAAGCCGAGGCAGGAGATGAAGACGAGCGTGCAGCCGTTGACGATGCCGGGTGCAGAAAGCGGTAGATAGACGGTGAGGAAGGCCCGCCGCGGGCTGGCGCCCAGGCTTTCCGCAGCACGGACGTAGAGAGGATCGATGCGCTTCATCACCGAGTAGAGCGACATGGTCATGAACGGAATGAGCGCATGGGTCATGGCAAGCGTTGCGCTGAAGGTGGTGAAGAGGAGCTTGGGCGCCGGGTCGAAGCCGAGCCAGGACAGCAGCGCCGTGACCGGCCCCTGGTTGCCGAGGATGACCATCCAGGCATAGGTGCGCACGAGATAGCTCGTCCAGAAAGAAAGGGCGACAACTGTCAGAAGGAAGGTCGCAAAACGCTTCGATCCGTTGGCAGCGGCATAGGCGAGCGGATAGGCGAAAAGGAGTGCAAGGGCGGTGACCAGGAAGGCGGTCCTGAAGGTCTGATAGAGCACCGACGCAAACAGGCTCGAATGCAGAAGCCGTCCGAAGTTCTGCAGGCCGACCACCGGCTGCGAGATGCTCATCCAGCCGACATAGGCAAGCGGCACCAGGAAGAACACCGCAAGGAAGACCGCTGCCGGGGCCATCAGCGGTATCGGCCCCTCCGCAATGGGCGAAAACGATCTCTGCTTCATGTCAATGCTCCCTCAGTACCCTGATCGGGGAACCCCGATCTTCATGCCGGTGGCGTCGGGACGCCCCGGGCGATGCACCTGTTTTAAGATCCTCCCGGTTCCGCTTCTCGCCGAACCGGGAGGCTTGCATCAAAGGCCGACCCAGCTCTCGAAGCGGCTGCTCAGTTCGTCGATCTGCGCCGTCAGCTTGGCGCCATCGAGCATGACGGCGCGGGCGAGGTGATCGGGATAGGTCGGCATGGTCTTTGCCACTTCAGGCGGGATGAAATCGAACGATTTCGGGTTCATCGGGCCGTTCTGGTCGGCGATGCAGAACTTCGCGAGGCCTTCAGCGTTCTGGCCGATATGGCTAATCAGCTTGAAGCCGTTTTCGGCACGCGGGCTATCCTTGGCGACGATCCAGCACGCCTGGTCGACAATCGACTGATCCCAGACGATCTCGATCGGTTCCTTGGAAGCCTTCTTGGCGCCGGCGGCATCACTGTCCCAAAGGCCGGCCATGTCGACCTCGCCGTCGGTCAGGATTTGGCGGGCCTGCGGGCCTGCCGTCCACCAGACACGCACGTTGTCCTTGACCTTGTCGAGCGAGGCGAAGGCACGGTCGAGATCATAGGGGAACAGTTGGTCGGGGGAAACGCCATCGGCGAGCAGCGCGATAGCGAGAACACGGGCGGCGTGGCGTTGCAGGCTGCGGTTGCCCGGGAATTTCTCGACGTTGAAGAAGTCAGCCCAGTTTTTCAGGCCGTCCGGATACTTCGTCTTGTTGAACGCGAGCTGCGTGGCGAAGCCATGGGTCGAGAGCCCGTTTTCATAAATGGCGCCCTGCCAAAGCTTGGACGCGTCGACATGGTCGCTGAGCGTTTCCAAAAGGCCGGCTGCATTCGCACGGGCGACGTCGGCGACGCCCAGCGTCGTGACGTCGAACTCAAAGACGCCGGTCGTCTTCTGCGCGGCGAGCTTGGCGAACGAGATCGGCGAAACCGTGCGGATCTCGATGCCGGTGTCGGCCGTGAAGGGATCGAAGAGGAACTTCTTGACGGACGCTTCCCAGTCGCCGCCCCAGGTGTTGACGTAAAGCACGTTGTCCGCAGCACTTGCGCGGCGCACGAAGGGTGAGGCGAGCATGGCGGCCCCGAAAAGGCCGGCACCGAGCACTGCGCGTCGCGACACCGGTATTGCCGATGCTTTTTTGAACGTGTCCATTCGTTGTTCTCCTTAGTCGAACGGTCGTTGATTGCTGTTCCCCGTGGCCGCTCGCGAGCCTGGCGGCGGCCCTTCTTGCTTGGGAATTTCGTTTCCGTAATCGGTCAGTCGGCGCGGAAGACCTCGCCGTAGAGACGTAGCCAGTTGTCCCTCAGGATCTTGTTCGCCTCTTCCTGATTGAAACCGACCCGAAGGAGTGCCGGCGCCACGTCCTGAAGGTTTTCCGGTTTCAGCAGCCATTCCGGCTTTGGCACGGCTCCCGGCGTTGCCGCCGAACCCGCGCCGTACTGAACGGATCGTGTCCAGCGGCCCTTTCGCATCCAGTCGTAGTCACGCTGGGTGTGGTTGTGGGAAATGTCGGTGCCGATGCCGACGTGGTCGATGCCGGCGATATCGACCGTGCGCGCCACCATCTCGCACCAGCCGTCGACCGTGGCGCATGCGCTGTCGGGCGTGATGTTGCGGTAAGCAACGCAGCCGATGACGCCACCCCGCGCGGCAAGCGCCTTGATGACGCGGTCGGACTTGTTGCGCTTGTGCGCAAAAAGCGATGCGGCGTTGGCATGAGTAATGGCCACCGGCTTTTGCGACCATTCGATCGCGTCCAGAGTCGTCTTGTCGCCGACATGCGACAGATCGACCAGCATGCCGACCCGGTTCATTTCGCGCACGACGTCCTTGCCGAACCGGGCGAGGCCGCTGTCATTCTCTTCGTAGCAGGAGCCCCCGAGTTCGTTCTGGTTGTTGTAGGTGAGCTGGACGACGCGCACGCCAAGTTCGGCGAAGAACTCCACATAGGCGATGCGGTCTTCAAAGAGATTGGAGTTCTGGTAGCCGAGCACGACAGCGAGCTTGCCCTCACGCTCGGCGCGTTCGATATCGGCGGCGGTGCGGGCGATCAGGATAATGTCGGCGTTTTCACGCTCCATGTCGCGCCAGCGGGCAAGGGAATCGAGTGATTCCATCGTCCCCTCCCAGAAGCCGAGCGTTGGCGTTACGGCGCTGTAGCCGCCGCGTTTCAAGGCTTCGAAAGATGAGCGGTCAAAGTGGCCGCATTGCAGAGCATCGATGATCATGGTCATTCCGTTCAGTGTTTGGCGGAAGCAGCGCTCTTGGGCGCGTCGGCCAGAAGCAGGGAAAAATCGGTCTCGTCTTCGTCCTGGCGGCCGATGACCTTGCCGTCGGCCTCGACGATGATCGGGCCGGCATGGCGACGCGAAAGATAGCTGTCGGGCGCAAGGGCTTCCGCCGAGCGATGATAGAGTTCCCACCAAGTCGCTGCGTCGACGGCAACGCCATTGCGGCGGATCTTGTCGAGAAGGGCGATTTCATCGGGATCAGTCGCTTGTGTGACGGCGATAGCCGCGCGGTCGACGCCGACGGCGACCGTTGCCTTCAGGCCGAAGCGCTGGGCGAGTGCCTCGATGACCCTGAGTTCGCCGATGTCTGCAGCGTTTCGCACGGTGACAATGCCGCTACCCCCTTTCTTCATGTTCTCGACCGCCAGTTCGAGCGCGGCATCGGCGGCAACCCAGGCGTGCTGACCGCTACAGTCGATGACGAGGTCGCCCGATCCGTTCAGTGACAGCGCCTTTGGCGTGGCCTTGCTGATCGTCTCGAGTGTGGCGGTCAGGCGCGAAAAGCCGCCGAGGCCGAGGGCCGCCGAGTAGACGGCGCAATCGCGAAGTGCCGGCACGAGGCCGCTTTCGACGCGCGTGACCTGGAGGAGGCGCTCGAACACCATTCGCATCTCGCGCAGGCTGACGGTCATGGAGTTCGGAAGGTTGGACTGGCAGGTGCTCACAGGTTTGGCTCCGCAGGATAGAACCACAGTGCGTCGGCGTTTCCAGAGGCGATGTCTTCGGGAAGAGGCGCGCCATGGAAGAGGACGCCGCGCAGGTTGCGGTCGAGGAAGTCGCGTGTCTTGTCGATGCCGTGAATGCCGACATTGAGAAGGCGGGTGATATGGGCTGGTGTGAACGAACCGCTCATGATGTCGGCGTGCGGCGAATGCAGGCTGGTGCCGGCAAGCGCCTGGACGCGGGTGACGATCGCGCGGTGTTGCGGATGGGCGAACAGGAAGCGAGCCGTGCTGAGGTTGGGGTCGGCCGCCGAAAGGTCGCGATCAAGCGCCACCACGAGACGTGGCAGGTCGAGACCGAGATTGACGACATCTCCGCCGACCTCCGCTGCAAGTCCGCGACGCGGTTCCTCCGCGGTCACTGACTTGTACCAGACGTAGCGCTCGGCGGGCGGCACGTCGAGGTTAAGATTGAACGCCCAGACATAGTCGTTGCGAACCAGGTCTCGCAGCCGGTGGACCGGCATTTCCGGGCGCCCCGTCAATTCCTCGTCGATAACCAGGCCCTCGACCAGGGCGTCGGCCTCATCGGGCACGAGTTCGATCAGCAGCGAATGAAGAGTTTCCATCGCCTCCGCGTGGACGCGGCCCTCAAGCGAGGCCGCGAGTTGTGCGAAGGGTTCGGCCTCGAGGCGGTTGCCGGCCTGCCAGCGTTGCAGAAGGTCGGCGACAGCGCGCCGGATGGTCTGCAGCTCTTCAGCGAGCACGTCGGAGCGCGTGAAGTTCTCGTAGGCCGCACGGTCCTGACTGCGGAACGTGATCGCCTTGTCGACGAGGGCAAGAAGCTTGGCAATCTCAGAACCTTCGTCGTCGGGAAGCACCGCCTTGGCTCGTGCGATGGCCTCTTCGCGAATGAAGAGCCAGCGTTCGATCAGCCGCGGATGGTTGTTGACGAACAACATCAGGCCGAGTGCCGAGCCGTTGCCGACGCCGAGGAAGCAGCGAAGATCCTTGGCCATGTCGGGCGCCTGCGACGAGCCGAGGCGGACAAGATGCTGCAGCAGGTCCTGGGCAAAGACGCGCATCATGTAAGCGCACAGCATTTGCGCGGCGAGCGACCAGCGCAGTGGGTGATCTTTTTCGAAGGCAAGGAAGGTCTTGGTTCCGAATGTGCCGTTGCCGTCGAGACCTGTGTTGCGCATGAGGTAGCAGGTCTGCGCCAGCTCAGCGACGTCCGGCTGCCTTCCTGTCGTCAGCGCCTGGCGTGCGCTCTCGAAGAAACGGCCGCTGCGGTTGGAACGGCACCAGATGAGCGTGCCGGGGGTTGCGCGCCCTTCGTAGAGCTTGGGAAGTTCAGTGCGCGTCGCCTCGAAATCGGCCCGGCTCATATCGCCTTCGACCAGCGCGCCCATCATGTCCCAGGCCCGGCCAATGATGCGGCCCGTGCGGCCGTGGGGTGAGGGCTCAAAGGAATAGACAGGGAAGCTGAAGCGCCAGCCGCCTATGTCGATGCGGTATTCAGCGACACCGTTGCCCTTCTCATCGATCTCGAAGCGCTTGCACTGGATTTGCCAGCGACCGCGGATTGCCTGGCTGAGCAACGCGCGCGATGCGCTGACACGCGACGGCTGGATCGCGGCCAGGCGTTCGGGCGCCATCATTTCTCCGGCTGAACGCATCAGCCGCGCGATGCGGTGGGCGTCCGACTCCGACGCAGGTCTTCTAAGGGCAGTCATTTATTGGTCTCCTCGCATGCGTCCAGAGCTCGCCGCCGCTGCCGCGATGACGATCCCAGCGCATTTTTCAGTGTCAAAACCTTGGAACGGGCCAGAAAGGGCGAGCGCTCCGATGCACTCGCCCTGCGCATCCAGGATCGGGGCGGCCACAGCCGAGACAGTGCGCGGGCCTTCGACTTCGGAAATCGCGTATCCCTGCTGGCGAACCAGCGCCATCATCTCGTCATCGGGCAGGCTGACGCCCTGCACCCGAAGGCGCTCGATGATTTCCGGGCGCGCATGCGAAACGAGCACCCGGCCAAAAGCAGTGCGATCGAGTCTCAAATGCGCGCCCACCTTTAGGTCGGCCCGAAGAACACCGCGAGATTCCACCCGGCGGACGATGACGGCATCCTTACCGTCGAGCACTGCAAGCGAAGCGGTCTCGCCACTCTGCGTCACCATCTCCTCAAGAACACCGGCAAAGCGGGCGCCGAGATTGGACTGTTCGAGCGCCATGGCGGCATGGCTGACGACGCGTAGCGTCAACCGGTAGCGGCCGTCCTGCGTCTGCTCGATCCAGCCTGCTTCGACCAGCGTAACGAGACGTTGGTGGGCAGCACCTCGCGCTTCCCCGAGTTGCTTGGCAACGTCGGCAAGACGCATCGGCTCTACGGCGGCGGCAACGCAGTCGAATGCAGCAAGTGTCTTCAGCACGGATGAGAGGGGGCGAACTGCCATTCGAAATTTCTTTCTTTTTCCTATTGTCCAACATTAGAAGACGTTGTATATCTATGTTGGACTCGATGTTGATCTCTGTCAACTTGGGAATCCTGTGGCCTGTGAAAAAAAAGGCTTCGCCCAAGCGCACGCGCTGAGGCGGCAAAACGCTAAAGCACTGAATCGTCGTAGGAATATTCTCGCTATTGCCGTGGCGATGAAGGCTGAAGCTCGGCGACGAGGCGCCGCTTTTGCTGGTCGTTCTCAAGAAGAACGGGAGTGTCGTCATTGCGGCCAACGTCTCGGCACTTGCCGCGGGTACAATGCTGGGGATGCCGCCCGCGAAAGCACAGGAGCTTGTCACCGGCCCAATCGTCATGGATGCCGATCCTGCAGGCGATCCGCCCGATGGGCTGGTGATCGGATGGGCTTTTAGGCTTTAATCATGGCGGCGCCGATACCCTGAGATACACCGGTGTTGATGGCGACCTTCTGTTCATTGCTCATAGGATGCAATGCTTCTTCGATTGCAACGGGCGTTTCGTTGGCCCGTCCTTCGCCCTCGGCGGTGGTGCAATCAGAATTCCATCCATTCAGGCATGGAGAGAATTGGCGTCGTTTGGCGGTCACTCCACCGAACATCGGCACAATCAGATAAGGCCTCCCGCTTCCGCAGCCATACGCGCGAACTCCGTGCGTAGCCGGGGCAGGGCAAAATCGGCGAAGGCACGAACCTTTGGCACCGACATGCGGCCCGGCGGCGATAGGATGTGGACCGGCATCGGCGGGTGTTCGGCATCCGGCAAAACGATCTTCAGGCGCCCGTCCTTGACGTGGCCTGCGACATGGTAGGAGTAGAGCCGGGTGAGACCCGTTCCGGCGGCGGCGGATTCGACGGCGGCGCGCACGCTGTTGACCATGCAGCGCGGGGTAAGCTGCACCGTTCGCGGGATTACCGAGCCCTCCGCCGGTGGAAAGCTCCAGGACTCCAGCCCGAAATTGGTGAAGGCGACGATCTGGTGCTTGGCGAGATCAGTGGGCTCATGAATGCGCGGGTGGCTGGCGAGATAACGGGGAGAGGCGACGACCACGCGCCGGACGTCGCCACCGATGCGCGTGGAGATCAACGACGAGTCGGCGAGATGGCCGATGCGCAGCGCGATATCGACGCCTTCGTCGACCAGGTTGACGAAACGGTCGAGCAGGAGGAGCTTGGCCGAAACGGCCGGGTACAGATTGAGAAAATCGTCGAGGATCGGGCGAAGGATCTCTTCGCCGACGATCGGTGGTGCGGAAATCGTAAGCGTCCCGCGCGGTGCGGCACGCTCGCCGCCAGCCAGCATGTCAGCCTCTTCCAGATCGATCAACACGCGGCGGCAGGCGGCCGCATAACGCTGGCCGGCCTCGCTGAGCTTCAACGATCGTGTCGTGCGATGCAGCAGTTCGACGCCGACATGCGCTTCGAGCAGGTTGAGCGCGCGGCTGACTGCAGTAGGTGACCGCTTCAGCCGGCGCGCGGCGCCCGCAAGGCTGCCTTCGTCAACCGCGGCGACGAAGACTTTCATTGCATCGATACGATCCATTCTGCCGCTTCCCGCAATACCGGTATCTGAGTGGCAAACATTCACCCGCAAGCCGGTGGAAGTAAAGCGCGGTCTGGAGATGGCGAAGCCGATAGGACGGCATCAGGCGCGGAAGAGATGGCCGATCAGGTCGGAGGCTGCGCCTTGCCACAGTTCCCCCTTTCCGGTTCCCGCCCAAAGCGAGAGAAAGTCCGAAGACCCCTTTGCTGTCGATGCCGCGCGGATGTCGCGCGTGAATTTGTTTTGGGCCGGGAAAGGCATCACCGCATCAGGCGCCATCTCGATCATGAACCGGTTCTCGACCCCGCGTGCAAACCGGCCGGAAAAGGCGCGCGTCGTTCGTGTCGCCCTTTCGTGGCCGCGGAGCGTTGCCCGGTAGGGCGCGGACGTTCCAGCTTCGGTTGTTGCGAGGAAGGCAGTTCCCATCTGCACGGCGCTGGCACCCTTGGCAAGTGCGGCGCGCACATCCGCCGCCGTCATGATGCCACCGGCCGCGATCAATGGAACCTTGACCTTGCGGCGGCTCTCCGCGAGCAGCTCCTCGAGGCGGATTTCACGATCGGCGGCCTCCGGATCGAAAATGCCACGATGGCCACCGGCCTCGAACCCTTGAAGGGTGATCGCGTCGACACCGCTCTCCTGCAGCGCCTGCGCCTCCTCAGTTGTCGTCGCAGTACCGATAATCAGCATGCCGGCTGCGCGAGCGGCGCGCATATGATCGGCGGCAAGGACGCCGAACACGAAGCTCAGACCCGCCGGCCTTGCCCGCAAGACCGCCTCGAACTGCGCATCGAAGTCCTCCTCGTAAGGCGCAGCAAACTGCGGCGCGGGCAGACCGAGCTCGGCGCGGTACTGCGCGGTCGCCGCCATGGCCCGCTCGACCATCGTGTCGGCGATCTGTGGCTGCGGGTGCTGGATGAAGAGGTTGATGGCAAAAGGTCGGTCCGTGCGCGCCCGAACCTTCTCTACGAAATCCGCGATCGCCGCCGGGTTCGAATAGGCAGCGCCAATCGAGCCCAACGCCCCGGCTGCCGACGACGCTGCCACGAGTTCCGGCGAAGATGGCCCGCCGGCCATGGGTGCGACGATCAGGGGATACTTCAGGCCAAGGTTCGTCAGGGGTGTCTGCATGTCCAATGTCCTAACCGACTGTTGGTGCTGTGGGTCAGCGCTGCTCAGTTAGGGTGGGCGCGCGCGGACTCAAGGGAGAGACCAATCGTTCGCAGTGATTATCCACAACGGACCGCGAGGCGGGGGCCGAAGCGTCCTCTCCATCGGCGGCATCGTCGCTTGAGCATCGCGCTGCGAATGGTTGCGCCGAGATCGATTGGCTGGCACTGTCATCCCTGAAGGCGAGCCGCTTCCAGGAGGAATCCGATGTCGCGACAGACGGACCAGAAAGATCCATCGCCCAATCTCGTCGAGCACTACCGCCCTTTGCAGCTGAAGGCTGTTCTTGCTGTTTGCGCTATCAAGCACCGAGAGCTTCCGCCGCCGGTGCAGGAAGAGCGTTTCTACGGTTCGCAATTGCCCGAGGGCTTTCACCTTCCGCAGTCGGTCTACGACGACTAGAGCAATTCCAGGAAAAGTGTAGAACGGTTTTCCGTCCGGAATTGTGTAATATCAGAGCATTAGATCAGGTGCTTGCGATCGTCCAAGCCATGCCGGCGAGCGCGCAGCCAAGAAGGGTTGCAATGACCGAGGCGCGAAAGCGCAGGATCGCCACGCCGGCGGCAATCGTCAGCAAAAGTGACGGAAGCACCAGCGATTGCAGCACCGGGACGTCGAGGGCGAACGGACCCAGTTTCCAGCTTTCCACTTCGGCAAACAGCGTGTGCAGGCCGAACCAGACCGCCAGGTTGAGGATCACGCCGACGACTGCGGCGGTGATTGCCGACATGGCGCCCGTCAGCGCGACGTTGTTGCGCAGTCGCTCGATGAAGGGTGCACCGAGGAAGATCCAGAGGAAACAGGGGACGAAGGTCACCCAGGTCGTCAGCATCGCGCCCAATGTCGCCGCGGTCAGCGGATTGAGTGCGCCAGGATCGCGATAGGCGCCCATGAAGCCGACGAACTGCACAACCATGATCAGCGGTCCGGGGGTCGTTTCGGCCATGCCAAGGCCATCGAGCATTTCGCCGGGCTTCAGCCAGCCGTATTGCTGAACGGCTTCCTGCGCGACGTAGGCGAGAACGGCATAGGCGCCGCCGAAGGTGACCACCGCCATCTGGCTGAAGAACAGGCCGATCTGGCTGAACACGTTGTCAGAGCCAAGGAAGACGACGAGCAGCGCCAGCGGCACGAGCCACAGGGCGAGCAGGACGCCGGAGATCCTGAGCGACCATGAAAGATTAGGCCGGGCATGCGCGGGAATGTCTTCTCCGAGCGCCGAGTCTTCATCCTTCAGCACTGGCCCGGTACCGCCCTTGTGGCCGCCGCCGATGCGAAAGTATGGCGAACCGGAGCGTGCGCCAGCGTAACCGAGTACGCCGGCCGCAAGGATGATCAGCGGGAAGGGGATACGGAAGAAAAAGATCGCGACGAATGCCGCAGCGGCGATCCCGATCATAACCTTGTTCTTGAGCGCCCGTCCGCCGATGCGCAGCACGGCCTGCACGACAACCGCGAGCACAGCCGCTTTAAGGCCGAAGAACAGGCCTTCGACGACTGTGACGTTGCCGAAGACGGCATAGATGTAGCTGAGCCCCAAGATCGCCAGGAATCCCGGCAGCACGAAGAGGACACCGGCAACAAGGCCGCCGGCGGTACGGTGCAGGAGCCAGCCGATATAGATGGCGAGCTGCTGCGCTTCGGGTCCGGGCAACAACATGCAGTAATTGAGCGCATGCAGAAAGCGGTGCTCGCCGATCCAGCGTTTCTCGTCGACGAGGATGCGATGCATGACCGCGATCTGGCCGGCAGGCCCGCCGAAGCTGAGCGCAGCTATCCTTGCCCACACCCGAACGGCTTCACCGAACGGAATGCCGTGGCTCTCCCGCTGCCGCGCCGTATCCGGCGCGGCCTTGTTCGCGATGTCGGTCATCTCAGGCGTCCTTCTTGGGAGAGGGCCAGTTGTGGGTCTCGTTGGTAGCATCCCGGCACCAGCGATAGAAGGCGTCGTAGAGCTGTATCCCTGCCTCCAGCTGCTCGAGATCGTCGGCGTACATGCGGGAGAGGCCGAGAGATGCTGCAAGCAGGCCGGGCGCTTCCGGAGCAAGGTCGAGACGGGCTGTGTCGGCGGCGCGAACAATGGTGGCAAGCCGCAAAAGCGGCGCAGTGGCCAGTCCGAATTCCTCGACCATGACGTCGAATGTGCACAACTCGCCGCGATGGCTCCAGCGGATCGGGGCGTCGATATCAAACGGTGCGGCCCCGAAACGCTGGCCAACAAGATCGACCTCTGCAGGCGCGACAAACAGGAAAACCGCTTTCGGATCGACGAAACGGCGGATCAGCCAGGGGCAGGCGATGCGATCAATTTTCGGCCGCGCACGCGTGACCCAGACGGTGCGCCCGGCGGGGTCCCGGTCCGGCAACGCGGCAACCGGTACGGCGGGGAAGCTGGCTTTGACCCAGGCTTCGTAACCGCCTTCGAGCACATCGGCGGCAATACCGGCGTGGCGCAGCCAGGCGGCGACGCCATGGCTGAGTTTCCTGCCCTGCTGGCAGATGATCACGGCCGACGTCTTTTCGACCGACCCCATCCATTCCTGCACCTTGCGATAGTCACGCCGCGTAGAGCCCGGGATCAGGCGCGGATCGAGCGCGAAATCATCGTCGATCCTGACGTCGATGAGCTCAGGGCAGTTTGGCGTTCCGACGAGGCGGACAAGCTTTTCGGGAGATATTTCGAGATATGACGACATGACGCGTCCTCCGGATGAGCGGTTGAATGGACGCGATGCTTCGGCTGGCGCCTCATGGGGTGATCGCACCCCCATGGCCAAAGTTTGCCGCCGATCGTTGCAAACTGTCAAGCCGCGGATCGGCGGTGGGCTTGCGATCATAACGGTGGGAGCGCGCTTGCGCTGAGCTGAAGGGCCATCGGGGCCTAATAGGGCGGGATTGTTACAGGCGTTTGGCGGCAGGATGGCCCTGCAAGTGTCAGCGGGGCGACCTGAGTGCCAAAGGTCGCACCCAAGTCGCAGAGGGCTGCGTGTTCGGGCTACTTGCCCGCCCCCTTGGCTGCAGTCTCGATCACGTCGGCGACCTTTTCTGCCTGCGAAGCGAAGACCGCATGGCTCGCCTTGATTTCGGTCACCTGGCTGCCGGCGCGTTTGGCCATGCTGCGCCCGAGGTCCGGATTGATGGCGCGATCTTCTGTTGCGATGATTGCCCAGCTCTTCTTCGTCCGCCAAGCGGGTTCATTGACCCTGGTCGCAAAGACTTCCTTCGCCGCGAAGACCTGCGCCTTCGCTGCGAAGGCAACCTCTGCCGCGGGCAGGTCGGCGGCAAAATCCGCCGCGAATGCCTCGGGATCGAGATAGAGGTACTTGCCGTCGGCCGTTTCCTTGATGCTCATGGCCGCCGGCGGTTTCGAACCCGCAAGCGTGGCGATGTTTTCGCCCTTGTCGGGCTGAAATGCAGCGACGTAGACCAAGCCTTCAACGCTGCGATGGTGGCCGGCCTCCGTGATCACGAGGCCGCCATAGCTGTGTCCGACGAGCAGCGTCGGACCATCCTGCAGATCGAGCACGCGGTTCGTCGCCTCGATGTCGGCGGCAAGCGACGTCAGGGGCTCCTGGACCACGGTCACGTTGAAGCCGCGTCGCTGCAGGATATCGCTCGCCTGGCGCCAGCCGGAAAAGTCGCCATGAACGATAACGATGTTCTTGATGTCGGCTGCCTGCGCGGTAAAGGCAACGACGCTTGCTGCGAAGGCAAGGGCGATGGTCGGGAGAATCCGGCGGTGCATGCGATCGTTCCTTCTCGGTTCGTGAGGCAACGATCGCAATGTGCCGAGGTGAGGTATCCTTGATGTGTCGTCCTTTGTCTCGGTATGTACCGGATTGTAGTGCTTGACGTTCCCGCCGAACCGTCGTCGTGAAGGCCGGCAAGCACAGACCTGCCGCTCGGAAGGGACGATCCTCCAATCCCCGGTCTTGCCCCGAAATTTGTGCGTCCGGCGCGAGCCGCGGTTACGATTCGATCAGGATCACGAGGGACGTGGGTACGACGCCATCATAGGTCATGGCGTCTGCCGCCGCCTGGCTCTGCATGGCTTTCGAGAGCGCGTCGATATCCGGAACATCCATCATGACGGCCACGTGGGCGGGATCATTGGGGTCGACGAATGTGCGGATATTGGTCACGCCGAGGGTGCCGAAGAATTCCCGGCGTTTCGGCGATTTCAGCCAGTGCTCCGCGCCTTTGGTGATGTTGTGATGGGCGATGATGGTCGGCATTCTGTCCTCCCTGTCGCATCGCGGACATCGGCATCGTCGCAACAATTACCGGCAGGTCCGCGTTCCCTCACGGAACGGCCTGAAGGCCGGACTGTCAATTAGCCCGTCGGAGCTAGCCGCAATGCTCGCCTTCCGGCACTTTGAAGGAATATGTCGATGCCGAAATTCATGACGATCGGATACGGAGACCGGGCCGGCTACGACCGCACAGCTGCGGCCGTTCGCGATGCTGCGCATGCGCATGATGCGCAGCTTCGCGACAACGGAGCGGTGATGGGGATTGCCGGTGCGCCGGTTCAAGTGCGCAACGCGGATGCTTCGGGGATCGAGACGACGGACGGCGCCTTCATGTCATCGCCGCTGCCGGTCGCGGGTTTCGCGGTGATTGAGGCTGCAGATCTTGCGGCAGCAATTGATCTGGTCTCGAAGACGCCATGTGCCGTTGCTCACGGCGTGGTTGAAGTCTGGCCGCTCGAAATCCCGTGAGCCTGACTGACTGAGCCAACCTGACCTTTCCGGTCGGAGGGCGCGAGCCGCCGCCGCCGTCGATGCCTGGTCGCCACGGGGTCACTGCCTTTATTCGGTCACGCCTAGTATGTCACCGAAACGATGACCGTATCGGTAAAAACGCCCGCGGACGGACTTGTCTGGGGCGGAACGCGTCCGAACACGGTAAAGGTTTGGCCCGCGCCGGCGCCCACGCCACCGACCGTGCTGCCCGGAAGGGCACTGTCACCCCACGGCTGCGTATGAGCAGAATCTTTGTAAAGCCCGTAGGTGACCGATTGGCTCGCGTTCGTCATCTTGCGTGCCGTCGGGTTGCCGCCGCCTGACGCCGTGCCGAGGCCGATCGTATAGGCCGTGCCCGGGGTGCAGGTGACGATTACGGCCCCTTCGCTGTCGACGTTGCGACTAAGAACCCCGACTGCTCCAAAGTCTACGGGCTGGGTGGTGACCGCGCAGTTGGCGGCGACGAACGCGTTGACGTTAAACCCCGGATGTACCACCGTGCCTGCAGCCTGGGTGCAGTCGCTCGAGCTCGAGTATTGATAGCTGAACGCCATATCGGAACCGGTAAAGGTCGACATGTATACGCCAGGCGCCGACCCGATCTGGTTGGCAAATACCTTTCCGTAGATGGTGATTTGCGCCTGACCCGAGCCAAGAAGGCCGAGGTTGACTGGAAGTGCGGGAGGACGAGAAGGGTACGACCACTGCTGAGATCCCCAGATTATGGAGCGCGCGGGGTCTGAATAGAGCTGATAGTTCAAAGTGGCAGCGCCCGACAACATTTGTCTTGCCGAAGCGGTTGCGCCACCGCTGCCAGCGCCGATGCCCGGGCACACTAGAATGCGAGAAAGAAGAAGGCCTGTGCAAGAGGCCGTCAGCGTGGCCGTGGAAGTCGATTCGAGGCCTGAAAGCGTATCAACCTGAGCGAAATCCAGGTTCGAGAGCGAGAAATTGCAGCTCTGCGCCGCCGCTACGCCGGGGGAAGTCCCGCCGGCGAACAAAAACGTGACGAGGAAGCGATAGCGCATCAACGGCATGGGACGCTCCTGATCACCGTCTGGCTGCCCTTGGTCGGCCGATAGGCGAACTCGGCGCGGCAGGTGCTGCCATCCGATCGCCTGATCGTCGCTGTGTTCCTCTCCTTCAGCCCATGGATGTAGCTTTCGCCGTCGTAGCCGACGAAGAACTCCGCTTGCGATCCTTCGATCTGTCCTGTCAGTCCAACTTCGATCGGCTGTCCTTCATCGTCGACGAAACCGACCAGAGCCGCTTGCGGTCGCGCCTCGATGCCAAACTCGACGACAACGCCGCTTCGCGCGGCGGGAACGACAATCTCTCGGGTCGCCGGAATTTCGGCATCGATCGGGAGGTCCTTCGGATTGATCGAAACCGCATTCGGCTCGTAGGAATTGAGGTCCGGCACGATGATGCGGCCCGTGCCGTTGGTCTTTCCCACCGTTCGGTTCTGATGTTTGACTTCAACGCCCGGCACTCCGACATCGACCACTGCAAACGCGTCGTTGATGCGGTTCGTCGCGAATACGCCGCCGCCGGCAACCGCGACTGCACCGTCCAACTGAGCAGTCGCTCGTGTCTCCCCGCCAAACTGCTGGACGCTCGTCTCGAACCGCCCGATCGGGGAGCGGTAGCTGACATTGGCCTGGCGATTGGGGTTCTTGCCTTCGGACGTCCTCATCCGCCAACCGATGCTGCCATCCTCTTGACGCTCTGCCTTGCTCACATCCGCCACGATGTTGAGACCGTCAGACGCATGTTCCACGCCGGACGAAACGGTCATGTCATTGCCAAGCGGCACTGAAATCCCGGCAAACAGGCCGAAGCTGTCGTCATCGCCGAAACTCTTGAACGCCGTTGCGTAAAAGGTCGATGACTCAAAGATCTGCTGGCTGTAGGAGGCCCCGATGACTTGGGTTTTCGTGCCATCGGCGTCCTCGCGGCGGGTGTAGGAGAAGCTCAGACTGGAGAAATCGAGCGGGGCGGGCACGCTGAGAGTCACCTGATCGACCGCTTTGGGAACATCCGCGCTCAGGATCGGCAGACCGCCCGGGTCTCTAGCCGAGACGAGCGCCGTAACGGACGCGATGTCGTCGTAATCACCCAACCGACGCTGAAAGCGGCCGTAGAGCGACCACGCGTCGAGCGACAATTCCAAGGCCGCGTTGACGATCCCGCCAACGCGGCCATCGCGCTCGCTGCCCGCTATCGCGATAGAGGCCGCCCCGAACGATCCGACCGGAAAAGCGATGCCTCCACCACCGTTGACAAGATCTTCTCCCGCCTCGACGTGCCCCTCAATGGTGAGCCAGTCGGCGAGCCCGTAGCGTGCGCTCAGGATGCCGAAGAGGCGTCCATCATAGTCGCTGGACTCGACACCGAAATTGCGACGCGGTGTGCCTATGTCGACCGAGAAATCGAACAGGCCTTGCCGCAAAAGCATGCTTGACGAATAGAACGGCAGCGTCGTGACGGTCTCGCGACCAAGGCTGTCCTTGAGCACGACCCGCGCCTGCCCCGCTCCCTCGAATGCGGGAACGTTGACGACCTGGAAGGGGCCCGTTCCAACGTCACCTGTGTAGGTGCGCACGTTCTGGGTATAGACTTCGAGCGTCGAGGGGACGGCCGCCGTTCCTCCGAATGACGGCAGCGGCAGGGTCACCAGGTCCGGTCGCAAGGAGAAATTGCGTTGCGCCTGAAAGCCACCGAGATAAACGGGCCGGGTCCACACAAGCCCTCCGGAGATGAAGTCTCCCGCCCTGTACGTCATCAGACGTTGAGGATCGGAGTAACTCCATGTGGTGTTCAGACGCACAAAGTCATCGACGTTGCCATCGGTATATCCAGCTATGAACGACTGGCTGAGAGCGCCGTAAGGGCTGAAAAAACGCGCATCGAAATTGCCCGACACGCCGCGCACGAGATCGGTATCGTCCTCGGTCAGACTGTTGGTGCTGGCAAACAGCGAATAGTTCAGGATTGCGCCGAGGCCGGACTCTACCGACGGTTCGTCACCTTCGTCCGGGGCCAGATTGATAACTTTGGCGGCTCGGGCGGTCGTATCGGCCGTCACCCTCAGAAATTGTTGTGCTTCGTCGATCTCATAGGAAACTGCACCGATCCGATCCAGGTTGATCAAGCCGTCATCACCGCGAGCATTTTCCGGCGGCTTCAAGCCCACGTCTTCCAGCTCCTTTGCCTCTGCGTACAAAGCCCCATCTCGCTCCTGGAAATGACCAATCATCCCGGTCGTTTCGCCGTTGATGACAACTTCGAGATAAAGAGAGCGCCCGGCCTGCGAAACTGATCCGTTGGTCACGATGAGCGACCCGTCCGCCGGCACGTCCTGAGCACTTGCGGCATCGGCAAAAGCGATGCCCAACACCAGTAGGAGTCTGGCGCTATCTGCCGTTGACCTGGACGCGGGCATGGACTGGTCCAAGGTCGCTGTCTGCCTTCAGCGTCACTTGCGTACCGGTTGAAGCAGCACCGGCTGCAACGGGCCAACTCATGACGGCGCCGCCGAGCACATAGCCGAGCAACCCGTTCCTCTTGGTCAGCGTGCGGCTGCCGCTTGCAAGCGTCAGGTCAGCGATCCTCAGGCGCGCTTGGCCGGCGTTGCGTGCCGTCAGCACAAATCCCGCCCTGGACCTTTTCAACGACCATGAAACATCTGGGGTCGACGCATCCGGGCTCCGGAAAAACGCCGGGATCAAGTGCCTGACGATCAGCGCGACCGTGCCCTTCTTCTGGCGTGATGGGTCTGGCAGCTCGTCGACAACGATTCTGTAGCTTTCCTCGCCGTCAATCGGCCGTTGGCTGATGCGAACGATCCGCACGACATAGGCAGCTCCCGGCGCCAGCCTGGTTGCCGGCGGACTTGCCACAACGTCGGAAGACGGTACCAGGCTCTCAATGCCGTCCTTCTGGATCCAGCGAAAAACGCGGACTTGCACGTTGATCGGGTGCTTGGCGTCGTTGCTGAGGTTGATGGTTTCGGCACTGTTCGGCGCGACAAGTTCCAGCGTCGTCGGCGCGACCCTGAGCGACGCGGCAGATGATGTTGAGGGGGGTAACGCCAGAAATAGGACGCAAAGCGTCATTGCACCAACTGGCCAGATGGTGGATCGCATCTTGCTACCTCGTTGTCTTTAGGCTCAGTAGGTGACGGTTATCGCCACCGTGTCGGTGTAAACACCCGCAGCCGGGGTCGCCTGGGGCGGAACGCGGCCGTAGACGGTCAGGTTCTGGACGTTGCCGTTGCCCGTTCCCGCAACCGTATCCGTGCCGGCAGTGACGCCCCAGAGTTGGGTATGAGCGGCGTCTCGGTAGAGCGTATAGTTGATCGTTGCCGCCGCCGGCCCCGTCATCTTTCGTAAAGCGATCGTGGCACCCGACCCGCCGCCGGCGCTGAGTCCGACCGTGTATGGTGTTCCTGTCGTGCATTGAACGCCGACTGTGGTGGACTGATCGACGTTTGCGTCAATGACACCCCGGGAGCCAAAGTCGAGGTCGGTCGCCGTCTGGATCTTGCATTCCGCCTGTATCGTTATGCGAACTGTCAGGTTGCCAGTGGCGGTTGCGGCATATGAAGCATGCTGAAAACTGGAAGCGCCAAATGCCAATAGGGCAAGAGCGCAAAAGAGTATTTTCATAATCTGTTCCCGCTCGATGTTTCAGAATCACCTAGCATCTTGATTTGGCGATGCATAACAGTGTCGATTAACAACGAAAGAAAACAACCCAAGATTTTAACTGGTTTTATCTCTATGCTTATGGCATTAATATTATTAAATCGTCTAAATAGTTTCTCCCTGCAATGCTCCGGTAATATTTCGCGGAAGTCCGGAATATGGCGCGATTCATTTGCAGCCGCGATGACAGGCCCGGGCATGCGTGCCGCCCCGAGAGGCCTTGAGGACGGGCTTCCGTCTTTCGTGAGACTTCGCCTGACAGCCAAGATCCCGATCGATCAGTTCGGAGGCTGTAGGAACCCGCCTTGATACGGCAGGCGGGAACTGGGGGCGCGCGCGGCCATTCGGCTTATCGCTTCTCTCGCGTCCTTCCTCGTTGTTTCAGTCCCAAGCGTCGCCGGGTCGTTGCAGTCTGCGCCGGGCGCAGCCGACGTTCTCCGCCAAAGTGCGACGACGGTCGGCGTAAACATCGCACCTGGGAATTGCCTTCCGTAGCTGTAACGAGTTGCAGGTGCGATCCGGTTGGCAAGCGATTGCAGCGCTGTCGCAGTCGCCGGAGCTCAGCCGCCGCTGAACTCGGCTGTTCCCCCGCGCATCCGTTCAATGGTCGCCAGGCTCATCGCACACACAAGGGAAGGGCCTTGCGAGATGCCGATCGAGAAAAGACTTTGGCGCCGCCGATCTCAAAGCCACGTGATTTCGGCCGGCGGCACTCCCCTTACGACAACTGGACTGCCAGCCTCGCTTCTGGAGCTTCGACGTTTTCCCGCGAATCTGCCTCAACCGTCTCGGCCGCCTTGGCCAGTGCCTGCCTTTGCGCTTCCCTGAACAGTTTCCACTTAGTCGGGCGGAAGGCGATGCGGCTGTGTTCTCCGGCATTGGCGCGTTCGGGTGGCAGTTCGATCTCGACATGCGGGTGGTTGCGGCCAAGGTCGAGTTCGAGATGGCGGGTGCCGGCGACCCGGCGGCTGGCGGTGACGAGGCCGGCGAGACAGCCGCCGCAGCCGTCGATCAGCTCGA
>JAESFW010000257.1_pt1 | contig 53419 bp, 47 predicted proteins | sample 9269481 | NCBI WGS metagenome assembly JAESFW01 (sample SAMN14515350, study PRJNA621654) | algae metagenome | isolation source: Lyngbya sp. HA4199-MV5 and co-occurring heterotrophs from soil with... | place: USA: Ahupuaa O Kahana State Park, Hawaii | collected 2009-07-21 | reverse complement strand
AACAGGACAGTGAAACGACTTTGCGCCGATGATAGTGCGGGTTCCCGTGTGAAAGTAGGTCATCGTCAGGCTCTTACAGCCCCAACCGCCCCCAGTACCATTTGGTATTGGGGGCGTTTGCTTTGGGCGCACGGAAAATGCAACGGCCAGAAAAATCCCATGGCGCATGTCGAAATGGCAGGCCATGATCCGTCGTGTTGACAGAGCCACGTTGAGCTCTGACCACCACACGAGGAGATCCCGATGCGATTCATGGTACTGATCAAGGCCGATGCGAACAGCGAAGCCGGCGTGATGCCCAGTGAGCAGTTGCTGGCCGAGATGGGCCGTTTCAACGAGGAGCTGGTGAATGCGGGCGTGATGCAGGCGGGCGAGGGCCTGCACCCCAGCTCCAAAGGTGCCCGCGTGCGCTTTTCGGGCAAGGAACGCCAGGTGATCGATGGCCCCTTTGCCGAGACCAAGGAGCTGATCGCCGGTTTCTGGATCTGGAAATGCGCGTCGCTCGATGAGGCCATCGCCTGGCTCAAGCGCTGCCCGAACCCCATGCTTGGCGAGTCCGAGGTCGAGATCCGCCAGGTGTTCGAAGCCGAGGACTTTGGCGCCGAGCTGACCCCGGAACTGCGCGCCCAGGAGGACCAGCTGCGCACCCGCGTCGAAGAGCAGCTGCGCCAGCAGGACGCCTGAAACGGCACCGCCTCAGCGAGGCGGGCGCCACAGGCCGTCAGCCGTCAGTCGTGTGCAGTGGCGGCTGCGGGAGGCCCGAAGCGGTAGACACCCTCGCCGTCGATGCTGCGCTCGAAGCCGCCATCGAGCCACAGCAGGTGCAGGTGGGCGAGGGCCTCGCCCAGGGCAAAAGTCATCTGGTGCGGGTCCAGTGGGCGTTTGAACATCACGGGCAGCGCATCCATGGCCGACAGGGGCCGGGCCGTGCTGGCGGCATCGACGATCTCCTGCAGGCGCTCCTGGTGGTGGCTTTGCAGCTGCGCGATGCGCACATGCAGGCCGGTGAAGGGCTTGCCATGCGAAGGCAGGGTCAGCGTATCGGCCGGCAGCGCCAGGTAGCGCTTGATCGAGGTGAGGAACAGGCGCAGCGGGTCGGCCTCGGGCTCGGCCGCATGCACGCTCACATTGGTGGAGATGCGCGGCAGCACCATGTCGCCGCTGACCAGCACCGACAACTCGGGGCAGTGCAGCGCGATGTGCTCGGGCGCGTGGCCGTAGCCGCTGATGCAATTCCAGGTGCGCCCGCCGATCTCGATGGCATCGCCCTCCATCATGCGCCGGTAGGTGCCAGGCAGCTCCGGCACCATGGAGCGGTAGTACGAGCCTCGGCCCTGCACGTGGCCGAGGAACTCTTCATTGCGCGCGCCATGGGCCATGTAGAAATCGGCACTGGCCTCACCGCTGAACCCGTCGCTGTGGAGCGCTGCGCGCGCGGCATAGTAGTCGGTGGCGCTGATCCACAGGCGCGCGTTCCAGCGCGCGCACAGCCAGTGCGCCAGGCCGATGTGGTCGGGGTGCATGTGGGTCACGATCACGCGCAGGATGGGCAGGCCCTCCAGGCTGGAGGCGAACACATCCTCCCACTGCGCCCTCGTGAGCGGATTGTCGATGCAGCAGTCCACCACCGTCCAGCCGTCGACCAGCTGGTTGCCCACCGGCTGGCGGTCGCGCAGCAGCCACAGGTTGATGTGGTCCAGCGCAAACGGCAGGCCCATGCGGATCCAGCGCACCCCGGGGGCCACGTCCATGGCCGTGCCGGGTGCGGGCAGCACATCGCCCAGAGGGTAGGTGATTTGGTGTTCGAGGGGATTCATGGAGGGCCCTGCTTGGGTTAGCATTGACGTTAACGTAAACGTCAGATTGATTGCATTGTAGGGACGCTTTGCGCATCGGCTGTCGCCCGTGCGAAACCCACCCCTGCGCACCCCGCCCATGGCCACCTCCTACACCATCAGCGACCTCGCCAAAGAGTTCGATCTCACGACGCGCGCCATGCGCTTCTACGAAGACATGGGCCTCCTGCAGCCCGAACGCACCGGCCCCGCGGGCCGCAACCGCATCTACAGCGCGCGCGACCGCACCCGGCTGCGCTTGACCTTGCGCGCCAAACGCCTGGGTCTGTCGCTGACCGAGGCCAAGGAGATCATCGATCTCTACGACAGCCCGCGCGACACGGGCGCCCAATTGCGCAAGTTCCTGGAGGTCCTGGGAGCCCACCGCAAGCAGCTGGAGGGGCAGCTGGCCGACCTGCAGGCCAACCTGGAAGAGGTGGAAGAGCACGAACAGGAAGCACGGGCATTGCTCGACAAGGTGGAATCGCAAAAATGAGCCATAATTGACGTTTACGTAAACGTCAATTCGTCCATCTTTCAGGAAACTGCCGTGACCAGCCCTGCTTTCGAGGTGAGAACCCCGCACTATGCGGAGCGCGTGCGTGACAGCTTTGCCCTGCAGGGTGCCATGCAGACGCTGGGCGCCCGCCTGGCCCGGGTCGAACCCGGCGCGGTGGACATCGAGTTCGGCTGGGCGGCGGGCCTGACCCAGCAGCATGGCTTTCTGCATGCCGGCATGGTGGCCACGGCCCTCGATTCGGCCTGCGGCTACGCCGGCTTCACCCTGATGGGCGAAGAGGCGGCCGTGCTCACCATCGAGTTCAAGATCAACCTGCTGGCCCCGGCCCAGGGCGAGCGCTTTCGCATGGAAGGCCGGGTGCTCAAGCCTGGCCGCACCATCACCGTGACCGAAGGGCGCGCCTATGCCATCGGTCCCCAGGGCGAAAAGCTGGTGGCCACCATGGGCTGCACCCTGATGGCCGTGACCGGCCGCGGAATGAAATGAAACACCCCCTGAGTCGCTTCGCGCCTTCCCCCTCTCTCGACCCGCTGCGCGGGTCGGGAGGGGGACGCCCCCAGTGCGGCGGGGCGGCCCTTGCACGGGGGCACTGGCCTCGGCCGCGCCAGTTTCATGCGATGTGGGCTGTGCGCCGTGCCATGGACAACTGACGTCGCTGCACCTCCAATCCTCACCACTTACTTCCTACCAGGAGACAAACCATGAGCATCCCCGCCAACCTGCCCGGCCTGAACTTCCAGTTGGGCGAAGACATCGACGCCCTGCGTGACGCCGTGCGCGACTTCGCCCAGGCCGAAATCGCGCCGCGCGCCGCCGAGATCGACCGCAATGACCAGTTCCCCATGGACCTGTGGCGCAAGATGGGCGAGCTGGGCGTGCTGGGCATCACCGTGCCCGAGCAGTACGGCGGCGCTGCCATGGGCTACCTGGCGCACATGGTGGCCATGGAAGAGATCTCGCGCGCCAGCGCCTCGGTGGGCCTGTCCTACGGCGCGCACAGCAACCTGTGCGTGAACCAGATCAACCGCAACGGCAACGAGGCGCAGAAGGCCAAGTACCTGCCCAAGCTGATCAGCGGCGAGCACGTGGGCGCGCTGGCCATGAGCGAGCCCGGAGCCGGCTCGGACGTGATCAGCATGAAGCTCAAGGCCGAGGACAAGGGCGGCTACTACCTGCTCAACGGCAGCAAGATGTGGATCACCAACGGCCCTGACGCCGACACCCTGGTGGTCTATGCCAAGACCGAGCCCGAGATGGGCGCGCGCGGTGTCACGGCCTTCCTGATCGAGAAGGGCATGCCCGGCTTCAGCATCGCGCAAAAGCTCGACAAGCTGGGCATGCGCGGCAGCCACACGGGCGAGCTGGTGTTCAACAACGTCGAAGTGCCGGCTTCGCAGGTGCTGGGCGGCCTGAACCAGGGCGCCAAGGTGCTCATGAGCGGCCTGGACTACGAGCGCGCGGTATTGACCGGAGGACCTCTGGGGATCATGCAATCGGTGATGGACAACGTCATCCCTTACATTCACGACCGCAAGCAGTTCGGCCAGAGCATTGGCGAATTCCAGCTCATCCAGGGCAAGGTGGCCGACATGTACACCGTGCTCCAGGCGGGGCGCTCGTTTGCCTACACCGTGGCCAAGAACCTCGACATGCTGGGAACCGACCATGTGCGCCAGGTCCGCAAGGACTGCGCCAGCGTCATCCTCTGGTGTGCCGAGAAGGCCACCTGGATGGCGGGCGAGGGCGTGCAGATCTTCGGCGGCAACGGCTACATCAACGAGTACCCCCTGGGGCGCCTGTGGCGTGATGCCAAGCTGTACGAGATCGGCGCCGGCACGAGCGAGATCCGCCGCATGCTGATCGGCCGGGAACTGTTTGCCGAGACCTGCTGACCCCCGGCAGGCCGATCCACCTTTTTGAGAGCCGAGACCCCATGAGCACCTCCATCGAAGACCTGTTTGTCCACAACCGCGCCTGGGCGGCCCAGATGGAGCGTGAGCGCCCCGGCTTCTTCACCGGCCTGCTGGCCCAGCAAAAGCCCAAGTACATGTGGATCGGCTGCTCCGACAGCCGCGTGCCCGCCAACCAGATCACCGGCCTGGAGCCCGGCGAGGTCTTCGTGCACCGCAACGTGGCCAACGTCGTGGTGCCCACCGACCTGAACTGCCTGTCGACCATCCAGTACGCGGTGGACCAGCTGCGCATCGAGCACCTCATGGTCGTGGGCCACTATGGCTGCGGCGGTGTGCTGGCCGCGCTCGAAGGCATCCGTGTGGGCCTGGCCGACAACTGGATCCGCCACGTGGCGGACGTGCGCGACCGCCACCGCGATCTGATCGCCTCCATCGCGCCCGAATGGCGCCACGACGTGCTGTGCGAGCTCAACGCCATCGAGCAGGTGGTCAACATCGCCCAGACCACGGTGATGCTCGACGCCTGGGGCCGCGGCCAGAAGGTCACGCTGCACGGCTGGTGCTACGGCCTCAAGGACGGCCTGATCAACAACCTGCACATGACGGTGGACAGCACCGAGGGCCTGGAGTCGCTGTACAAGGCGGCCATCGTGGGCGTGGCGGAAACCCGGCGGGGCTGAGCCGGCAGGTCCTGCAGGAGCGCCCGCCCATGTTCCCGCAACGGCTCGATGCGCCCCAGGCGTATGACATCGCCAAGGCGATGATGGACGGTTTCAACCGCCACTACCGCCTGTTCCGCACCGAGTCCGCGCGCGCCAAGCACCGTTTCGAGACCGCCGACTGGCATGGCCAGCAGCGCGCCCAGCGCGAGCGCATCGAGTTCTACGACCTGCGCGTCAAGGAATGCGTGCGCCGGCTCGAAAAGGAATACGACGCGGGCCGCCAGCCCATGGACGTGTGGCACCAGGTCAAGCTCCACTACATCGGCCTGCTGGTCAACCACCACCAGCCCGAGCTGGCCGAGACCTTCTTCAACTCGGTGACCTGCAAGATCCTGCACCGCACGCATTTCCACAACGACTTCATCTTCGTGCGGCCCGCGGTCAGCACCGAGTACATCGAGAACGAAGAGCCCGCCGCCCGGCCCACCTACCGCGCCTACTACCCGGCACGCGAGAGCCTGCAGGGCACGCTCACACGCATCATCGACAACTTCCAGCTGCAGGGCGAGTTCGCCGACCTGCAGCGCGACACCGGCCATGTGCTGCGCGCCATGCAGGGCCGGCTGGACAAGGTGCGCCTGCGCGCCAACTTCCAGATCCAGGTGCTGGCCAGCCTGTTCTTTCGCAACAAGGGCGCCTACGTGGTGGGCAAGATCATCAACGGCTTCAACGAAGTGCCGTTCGCCCTGCCCATCCTGCACGACGCCGACGGCAAGCTCTGCATCGACGCGGCCCTGTTCGGCGAAGACGACCTGCAGATGCTGTTCAGCTTTGCGCGCGCCTACTTCATGGTAGACATGGAGATCCCGAGCGCCTACGTGCAGTTCCTGCGCAGCCTCATGCCGCGCAAGCCGCGCGCCGAGATCTACAACGCCCTGGGCCTGGCCAAGCAGGGCAAGACGCTGTTCTACCGCGACTTCCTCTACCACCTCAAGCATTCGAGCGACCGCTTTCGCATCGCGCCCGGCATCAAGGGCATGGTCATGCTGGTGTTCGACCTGCCGTCCTTTCCCTTCGTGTTCAAGCTCATCAAGGACTACTTCCCGCACCAGAAGGAGACCACGCGCGAGCAGATCAAGGCCAAGTACCTCTTGGTTAAGCAGCACGACCGTGTGGGGCGCATGGCCGACACGCTCGAATACAGCGAGGTGGCCTTTCCGCGCGAGCGCTTCGACGACGAGCTGATCGCCGAGATCCAGAAGTTCGCGCCCAGCCAGCTGGAGATCAGCGACCGCGACGGCGATGGCCAGACCGAGGTCATCATCAAGCACCTGTACATCGAGCGGCGCATGATCCCGCTCAACATCTACCTGCAGGAGGCCTTCGACACCGGCCTTGCGGACCCGCGCGCACGCCAGCAGATGGAGCGCAGCGTGATCGAGTACGGCAATGCCATCAAGGACCTGGTGGCCGCCAACATCTTCCCGGGCGACATGCTGTGGAAGAACTTCGGCGTCACGCGCAACGGCAAGGTCGTGTTCTACGACTACGACGAGATCGAGTACCTGACCGACTGCCACTTCCGCCGCGTACCCGCGCCGCGCAACGAGGAGGAAGAGATGAGCGGCGAAGTCTGGTACCCCGTGGGCCCGCGCGACGTGTTCCCCGAGACCTTCGGCCCCTTCCTGCTGGGCAACGACGCCGTGCGCGCCGTGTTCATGCAGCACCACGCCGACCTGCTGGACGCCACCTTCTGGCAATCGCACAAGGAGCGCATCCAGGCCGGCCATGTGTACGACGTGTTCCCTTACGACACCGACCGGCGTTTCCTCGACCGGCCGCGTGACTGATTTTTGCCTTCACCCCCCATTCCACCCACTGCAGGAGACATTGCCATGAGCAACCACCCCCAAGACCCCATCGTCATCGTCGGCGCCGCACGCACCCCCATGGGTTCGCTGCAGGGCGACTTTTCCAGCCTGGCCGCCCATGACCTGGGGGGCGCGGCCATCAAGGCCGCGCTGGAGCGCGCCGGCGTGCAGCCCGATGCCGTGGGCGAGGTGCTCTTCGGCAACTGCCTGATGGCCGGCCAGGGCCAGGCGCCTGCGCGCCAGGCGGCCTTCAAGGGCGGCCTGCCCAAGGGTGCGGGGGCGGTCACGCTGTCCAAGATGTGTGGCTCGGGCATGAAGGCCGCGATGATGGCGCACGACATGCTGCTGGCCGGCACGCACGAGGTCATGGTGGCCGGCGGTATGGAGAGCATGACCAATGCCCCCTACTTGCTGCAGAAGGGCCGCGGCGGCTACCGCCTGGGCCATGACCGCATCTTCGACCACATGATGCTCGACGGCCTGGAAGACGCCTACGAGCCCGGCCGCTCCATGGGCACCTTCGGCGAGGACTGCGCGGCCAAGTACCAGTTCACGCGCGAACAGCAGGATGCCTTTGCCACGGCCAGCGTGCAGCGCGCCAAGGCGGCCACCGAGTCGGGCGCTTTCGCGGCCGAGATCGTGCCCGTCACCGTCAAGTCCCGCACGGGCGAGGCCGTGGTCTCGGTGGACGAAGGCCCGGGCAAGGTCAAGCTCGAGAAGATCGCCACCTTGAAGCCCGCCTTCAAGAAGGACGGCACCATCACCGCCGCATCGAGCTCCAGCATCAACGACGGCGCCGCCGCGCTGGTGATGATGCGTGAATCCACCGCCAAGAAGCTCGGCGCCAAGCCTCTGGCCCGCGTGGTGAGCCATGCCACGCACGCGCAGGAGCCCGAGTGGTTCGCCACCGCCCCGCTGGGCGCCACGCAAAAAGCCCTGGCCAAGGCCGGCTGGGAGGTGGGCGACGTGCAGCTGTGGGAGATCAACGAAGCCTTCGCCGTGGTGCCCATGGCGCTCATGAAGGAACTGAACCTGCCGCACGACAAGGTCAACGTGAACGGCGGCGCCTGCGCCCTGGGCCACCCCATCGGTGCCAGCGGTGCGCGCATCCTGGTCACGCTGATCCATGCGCTGCAGGCCCGCGGACTGACCAAGGGCCTGGCCACGCTGTGCATCGGTGGCGGCGAAGCGACCGCCATGGCCATCGAGCTGGCCTGAAAAAATACCGGCACCCCCTGAGCCGCTTCGCGCCTTCCCCCTCTCTCGACTCGCTGCGCGAGTCGGGAGGGGGACGCCCCCGGTGCGGCGGGGCGGCCCTTGCACGGGGGCACTGGCTCTCGCTGCGCGTGCTCTGTGGACTGCTGGAAATAAACAGCCTCAGAAAGATTGATACTGCGCAACCGTTCAACCATTCGCTATGAGCGCCACCATGGAACCTGACGTCCCCACCCCCATCGACCCCGCCACCATCGCCGTGTTCTGGCAGGCGTTCTCGGACGCGGAAGCCTCCCTGCATGCCTTGCCGCTGCGCGAGCGGGTGGAGCAGGGCAATGAGCTGCTCGAGCAGCACCTGAGCGGGCTGGCGCTGGAGCTTTCGGGTGGCGCGGAGGACGAGGTGGTGGACCTGATCGTCACCGCGCACGGCAGCAGCGACCGCTTTCCGCTGCTCATGCAGGTGGTGGCCGCGGCGCCCCGGCTGCGCCACCACCGCGTGCGCGCGTTCCGCGAGCGCACGCGCCAGCCGGACTTTCCCATCGGCATGGACGGCTTCGAGCTGTCCACCGCCGAGGTGCTGATCGCGCTGGGCCAGGACGACGGGCAGGCGGCGCTGGAGATCCGCTTCGACCGTGAGATCCCGCAGGACTTCCAGGACCACGCGCGCAACATGGCCTTCATCATGATCGACCATGTGCTGGGGGAGTACGACTTTGCCGTCAAGGTTGGCGCCGTGGATTTCGTCGAAGAGTCCCTGGACCCCGATGCCGGGTGGACACCGCTGTCGCTGCTGCCGCCCGTGTTCGACCGCTACTGGGCCGAGGCCCTGGGCCGCACCGGCGAGTTTCCCACTGGCGAGCATGAGTGGGACGGCATGACCCTGGTCTTCGGTGGTGCCGATGGCGATGGGGCCGAGCCCAGGGACGAAGCCATCGTGATGATCAACCGCAGTGCCAACCCGGTCGCCATGCGGGCCGATCTGGCCTACGCGCTCACCCTGGACCTGGCGGTGGCGGATGGCGACGAACTGGAGGCCGTGCGCGATCTGCAGGACCAGGCCGCCACCCTGCTGGAGCTGCCGCAACTGGGCATTCTGGCCTACACCATGACCCGGGCCGGGCGCCGCAAGGCGGTGTACTACGTAGGGGATGAGTCGATGGCCAGGCAGGCCCTGGCGCCGCTGCTGCTGCGCGACGAGGCCGGATCCCTGGAGCTGTCCGTCACCTTCGACCCCGCCTGGTCCGGCTATTTCGAATTCGCCGTGCATTGACGGCTTTTGCTTTTATTGGAACAGGACCCGGCATGGCCACCATCCTCATCATCGGCGCATCGCGCGGCATCGGCCTGGAGCTGGTGCGCCAGTACACGGAGGCGGGCGAGCGCGTGATCGCCACCGCGCGCGACGACGCAGGGCGCGAACGCCTGCAGGCGCTGGGCGCCCAGGTGCTCACCGTCGATGTGGCCAACCCCGCCAGCGTGAGCGGCCTGGCCTGGCTGCTCGATGGCGAAAAGATCGATCTGGCGCTGTACGTGGCCGGTGTGATCCGCCGGCCCAACGCGCTCACGCCGCCCACGCAGCAGGACTTCGACGCGGTGATGCACACCAATGTGCTGGGCGCCATGCAGGCCCTGCCCCAGGTGGCTCCGATGGTGGCCGACGCGCAGGGCGTGTTCGCCTTCGTGTCCTCGTCCATGTCGCAGATCGGCAGTGTGGACGACAGCGAGTCCTGGCTGTACCGCACCAGCAAGGCCGCCCTCAACATGGCCGTGGCCGCGGCCCAGCACGACTACCCCGGCGCCATCCTTGTCACCATCGACCCGGGCTGGGTGCAGACCGAGATGGGCGGCGGCGAGGCGCCCCTCACGGTGCAGGAGAGCGTGCAGGGCATGCGCAGTACCCTGGCGGGCGTGACTGCAGCCGACAAGGGGCGCCTGCTGCACCACGACGGCCGGCGCGCCACACACTGGTAAGACCCCCTTCTTCATTGATTCCAAAGACGAGATTCCGGAGACGACACCCATGCTGCTGACCCAAGACCAGGAAATGATCCGCGACGCCGTGCGCGATTTCGCGCAGGCCGAGCTGTGGCCCCATGCGGCGCGCTGGGACAAGGAGCACCATTTCCCCAAAGAGGCGCACCAGGGCCTGGCCGCGCTCGGCGCCTACGGCATCTGCGTGCCCGAGGAGTTCGGCGGCGCCAACCTCGACTACCTCACGCTGGCCCTGGTGCTCGAAGAGATCGCTGCGGGCGACGGCGGCACCAGCACTGCCATCAGCGTGACCAACTGCCCGGTCAACGCCATCCTCATGCGCTACGGCAACGCGCAGCAAAAGAAGGACTGGCTCACGCCCCTGGCACAGGGCCGCATGCTGGGCGCCTTCTGCCTGACCGAGCCGCATGTGGGCTCGGACGCATCGGCCCTGCGCACCACGGCCGTGCGCGAAGGCGACGGCTACGTGATCAACGGCGTCAAGCAGTTCATCACCAGCGGCAAGAACGGCCATGTGGCCATCGTCATCGCCGTGACTGACAAGGGCGCGGGCAAGAAGGGCATGAGCGCCTTCCTCGTGCCCACCGACAATCCGGGCTACGTGGTGGCGCGGCTCGAAGACAAACTGGGCCAGCACAGCAGCGACACGGCGCAGATCAACTTCGACAATTGCCGCATCCCGGCCGAGAACCTGATCGGCGCCGAGGGCGAGGGCTACAAGATCGCGCTCGGTGCGCTCGAAGGCGGGCGCATCGGCATCGCCGCGCAGAGCGTGGGCATGGCGCGCAGCGCCTTCGAGGCGGCGCTGGCCTACTCCAAGGAGCGCGAGAGCTTCGGTACCGCCATTTTCAACCACCAGGCCGTGGGTTTCCGCCTGGCCGATTGCGCCACCCAGATCGAGGCCGCACGCCAGCTCATCTGGCACGCCGCCGCGTTGCGCGACGCCGGGCGCCCCTGCCTGAAAGAGGCAGCCATGGCCAAGCTGTTCGCCAGCGAGATGGCCGAGCGCGTGTGCAGCGCTGCCATCCAGACCCTGGGCGGCTACGGCGTGGTGAACGACTTCCCGGTGGAGCGCATCTACCGCGACGTGCGCGTGTGCCAGATCTACGAAGGCACGAGCGACGTGCAGAAGATCATCATCCAGCGTGCGCTGGCCTGAGGGCCCGGAGGCTCAGGCGTCCGGCGCCCGCAGCCACTGCGTGAGCAGGGTGTGCAGCGTGTCGGCGTCGACCGGTTTGCGCAGCACCAGGTAGCCCTGGGCGTCGGCCTCCTGCAACTCCGGGGCGTCGAATTCGCCGCTGACCATGGCGCCATGGGCGTCGGGGCAGCGCTCCAGCAGGGCCAGCAGCACCTCGAAGCCGCTTTCACCCGAGCGCAGGCGCTGGTCGCAGAGGATGGCCTGGGGCGCGAATCCCGCATCGATGTGGGCGAAGGCCTCGCGCGCGTCCGAGGCCAGCCGCACCTCCACGCCCCAGGTGCCGAGCAGGGCCGCCCAGGCGCCACGCACATGCGGGTCATCGTCGAGCACCAGGCAGCGCCCGGCCAGCAGGGCGTGGCGCCCTGTGGCACCCTGGGGGGCCAGCGGGGAGCCTGGCGGCGGCGCGTCAGTGGCGGGCAGCTCGATCCAGAAGCATGAGCCCTTGCCGAGCCGCGAGCGCAGGCCCTGCCGGGCCCCCATCAGCGCGACGCAGCGCGCCACCACGGCCAGCCCCAGGCCGTGGCCGCTGCGGTGCAGCTGCCATGCATGCTGGGGCCGGTAGAAGGCCTGGTAGATCTGGCCCTGCTCTTCCAGCGCCACCCCGACGCCGGTGTCCCATACCTCGATGCGCCAGTGGCTGCCGCGGCGCCGCGCACCCACCAGCACGCCGCCATGCGGCGTGTAGCGCAGCGCGTTGTGCACCAGGTTGGCCAGCGACTGGCGTGCCAGGGCCGGGTCGGCCAGCACGCTGGCATGGGCCGGCGGGCGGCGCAGGCGCAAGGCCAGCCCGCGCGCGCCGGCCTCGGCCGCGAATTGGGTGTGGAGGTCATCGAACAGGTTGTGCAGCAGCAGCGGCGCAGGCCGCAGCTCCACCGCGCCCGACTCGATGCGCGACAGGTCCAGCAGGGCATCGAACAGGTGGCTCACCGAGCGCATGCTCAGCCGCCACTGCGTGAGCAGGTCTTGCAGCCGCGGGATGTCTTTGCCGTGCAGGGCGATGGCCTCGGCCAGCAGGCCCATGGCGTGCACGGGCTGGCGCAGGTCGTGCGCGGCGGTGCTCAAGAATCGGTTCTTTTCGGTCAGTGCCATCTCGGCCGCGCTGCTGGCCTGGCGGTAGCGCTCGGCCAGGTCCCGGCTGTGTTCTTCGAGCGCCACCTGGCGCACGAAGAAGCGGTGCGATTGGATGGCACTGCGGTAGATCACCGCCATCATCACCAGGGCGATGGGCAGGGTGAAGTACCAGTGGCTTGCGAAGGTCCAGGGCATCAGCACCAGGCTGCCCGCCATGCCGAAGAAGAAGGCGCGGTAGATCTGCCAGGAGGCCGACATCTGGGCGGCGAGGACGGCCACCGTGCCGATCAGGCCTGCATACACCAGCAGCATGAAGTCGTAGCTGGCACTGCCCATGGGCAGTGCCACGGCAGAGGCCAGCGCCAGGCCATGGGCCAGTGCCAGCCGCTGCACCCTGGGCTGCCAGCTGGCGAGCAGATCGGCGGGGGGGCGTTCGAGCTGCTCGCGCCGGTAGCGGCGCAGCAGGTGCCATGCGTGCCACAGGGCTGGCAGGTACAGTGCGCCCCCCACGAAAAAGCCCCACGGGTTGCCGCCGAGCCAGGCCAGCAGCCCGCCGAACAGAAAGCCCATGGCCGGCATGGCTGCCATGCTCAGGCGCAGGCGTGCAAAGGCGGCACTCAGCAGCCGCAGGCGGCCTTCATCGCTGGGCTGGGAAGCGTCTGGCGGGCGTTCTTTCATGTCCACGTGCGATGGCTCCATCAGTGGCCGGGCCGGGGGTGGAGCCACTGGGCCAGCACGGCATGCAGGCGGACCACATCGAGCGGCTTGGGCAGCACCAGGTAGCCCTCGCTTTCGGCCTCCTGCAGCTCGGGCGAGTGCAGTTCGCCGCTGACCATGGCGCCATGGGCATCGGGGCAGTGCGCCATCAGCGCGCGCAGGATGTCGAAGCCGCTCTCGCCCGAGCGCAGGCGCTGGTCGCACAGAATGGCCTGCGGCGTGAAGCCCCGGTCCACCAACTCCCAGGCTTCGCCGGCGCAGCTGGCGAAGCGGGCCGTGATGCCCCAGGCCTGCAGCAGGGCTGCCCACGCGGCCGCCACCTGCGGGTCATCGTCGATGACCAGGCAGTGGCCTGCCAGCGGGCCCAGGCCGAGGCAGTCACGGCCTTCTTCCGCCGTGCTCCATGCCGCGCTGTCCAGGCGGGCGGCAACGGGCGCTTGGGCGATGGGGCGGGCTTCGGGCAGGTGCAGCCAGAAGCGCGAGCCCCGGCCCAGGCGCGATGCGAGCCCGTAGTCAGCGCCCATCAGCTTGGCACAGCGCGCCACCACGGCCAGGCCCAGGCCGTGGCCGTTGCTATCGATGCCCCAGGCGTGCTGCGGGCGGTAGAAGGGCGAGTAGATGCGCAACTGGTCCTCCAGGGCCACGCCCACGCCGGTGTCCCAGACCTCGATCTGCCAGCCCCCGCGGCGCCGGCGCGCGGTAAGCAGTACCCCGCCCTGCAGGGTGTAGCGCAGTGCGTTGTGCACCAGGTTCACGACCGCCTGGCGCAGCAGGTCGGCATCGGCCAGCACGCCGGCCTGGGGGCCCGGCAGGCGCACCCGCAGCTGCAGGCCGCGCGTGCGCGCCTCTTCGCGAAACAGCGTGAGCACGTCGCCGAACAGGCCATCCAGGGCCACCGGAGTGGCGTGCACGGCCACATGGCCGCCTTCGATGCGCGACAGGTCGAGCAGCGCGTTGAACATCTGGTTGACCGAGTGCACGCTGCGCTGCAGGTCGGCCAGCGGCGCATCCAGGCCGGGGTCGCGGTTGCGCCGCGCGATGGCCGCGGCCAGCAGGCCCATGGCGTGCACGGGCTGGCGCAGGTCGTGCGCAGCGGTGCGCAGAAAGCGGTTCTTTTCTTCCAGGGCCGCCTGGGCCTCGTCACGTGCCGCCAGGTAGCGCGCGGCCATCTGGGCGCCGCGCTCCTCCAGCCGGATCTGCTGCACGAAGAAGCGGTGCGTCCTTTGGGCGTGGCGGTAGATGGCCAGGCTGAGCAGCAGCGCCAGTGGCAGGATGGCATGCCAGTGCTCTGGAAACACCCAGACCAACAGGGGCAACGAGGCATTCCAGCCCGCCATGTACAAGCGCATGAACACGCCGAGCAAGGGCGTCTGCAGGGTGGCGTTGCCGACCACGATGGCGGCATTGGTCACCAGCAGCAAAGCGAAGTCGTAGTCCGCATGGCCGGCCACGATGGCCAGGGGCGCGGTGATGCCCACCCCGTGCAGCAAGGCGCATGCTTCGAGCCGGGGCTGCCACTTGCGCACCAGCGCCTGTGCATCCAGGCGCTCGCGGTCGCGCAGGTGGATGCGGCGCTGCACGGACATCGCCAGGGCAAACAGGGCGTAGAAGCCGCACCACAGCCACATCCCGCGCGCGTCGTTCTCCCGCGCATAGAACAGCGTGAGCGCCAGCGACACCAGCGGCAGCACGAAGATGCTGGTGAGCAGAAAGCCGAAGGTCATCTCCAGCAGGCGCGCCTGCCCCTCGCTGCTGATGGGGGCGTCGTCGGACCAATCGGCCGGTGGCACGGCCGCAGGCGAGGCCATCAGCCCGCAGGCCCTGTGGCCAGCACCAGCCTGCGCCCGCGCAGCTGGGTGATGGCCTCGATGCGGTTGCGCGCGCCCAGGCGCTGCAGGATGGCGGTGACATGCTCCTTGACCGTGCTTTCCGACAGGGCCAGGTCCAGCGCGATGCGCTTGTTGGGCTGGCCCATCAGCACCAGGGCGAGGATTTCGCCCTGGCGGGTGGACAGGCCCAGCTCGGCCGGCGTCACCGGCAGCTCACGGCTGCGCAGCCCGCCGGCCTGCAGGCGGCTGGGCGGCACGAACCAGGTCAGCCCGCCCAGCAGCGCATGCACGGCCTGGGCAAAGGTGCCCGGGCTCTCCTGCTTGTGCAGGAAACCGTGCGCGCCCCCCGCACGGGCGCGCTCGCCCAGCAGGGGGTCGTCGTCGCCGCTCATCACCACGATGGGCGTCTCGGGGCAGCGTGCCCGCAGTTGCGCGATGAGGCCCAGCGCCGCCCCTTCGGCCAGCCAGAAATCGATCAGGGCCAGCGCGGGGGCGCCGTGCAGCACCACCTGCTGCAGGCAGTCGGCGGCGTCGGTGGCCAGCCGCACTTCCAGGTCGGGGCGCAGCGAGCGCAGGAACTCCGCCACGCCGCGCGCAACCAGGGGGTGGTCATCGAGGATGAGGGCGTAGGGGAGCGTGGCGGGCATTCGGGTGGCGTGTCGCGGCAGGCGCAGGCAAATTCTGCCAAGTGTGGCGCAAGCAGGCTGCCGCGCAAACCCTACCGCAGTAGGGGTTCCACAGGGGAAGGGCTGCGATGTGCGCGCAAGGCGGCCTGCAACATCCAGATACCTTGTGGGCCGGGTCGCAGTCCGCGGGTGGTGATCCGCATCACCAGCCCCCGCGGGCTGCCAGCCGGACACTGGTGGCACACCAACCAGGTGGACACCAGAGGACGCAGTTCCGCGTTCGGAGTGCCCACCGCTTCGAGAGGAGTTTCCATGCCCATGACCCGAACCCCGGGCGCAATGCGCCCTGAATGGCCTGCCGCGCGCACGCTCGTCCCTGCTGCCAAGGCCTTGCTGGCTGGGGCTGCCCTGGGCGTGCTCTGCGCCTGTGGCGGAGGCGGGGGCAGCGACAGCCCTGCGACGGGCGGCGAACCCGGCATGCCCACCACGCCGACTACGCCGACCACGCCCCCAGCCGAGGTGCGCTGGACGGTCGGCGGAACGGTATCCGGCCTGGCCGCGGGCCAGACGCTGGTGCTGCAGAACCAGGGCACGGACGACTTCACGCTGGGTGCCAACGGCGCGTTTGTGATGGCCGCCAGCTGGCCGGCGGGCAGCCGCTACGATGTGGCCGTCAAGACCCAGCCGACCGGGCAGCTGTGCACGGTCGCGCGGGGCACGGGCAGCTTGACCGCTGCGGTGAGCGATGTCGCCATCGCCTGCGAAACCCTGCCCGTCGCCATGTACACGCTGGGGGGCACGGTGAGCGGCTTGGCCGCGGGCTCCACGCTGGTGCTGCGCACCAGTGCGGGAGAGCAACTCCCCATCTCCGCCGACGGCCGCTTCACCTTCACGACCCCTTTGCCCGGCGGGGCCGACTACACGGTGACCGTGCAGAATGGGCCGGCTGTTCAGCAGTGCGCCGTGCGCAATGGTGTGGGCACCATGCCGCACACCCTCGTGGACACGCTGAGCGTGCGTTGCACCGTGCCTGGCGCCTTGCCGCAGGGGCTGTGGGCGCAGGAGACCTGCCAGCCGCCCGGCGCGCTGGGGCCCTCCAGCCGCGTGGTCCTGCAGTTCGGTGAGGCCACCGCAGGTTCCCTCAGCTACAACAGCGGCTGGGTCTACTACCCCAGCGAGGCATGCCCGGGCGAGGGCCGGTACAACGCCGGGCCCAAGGTCGGTGTCCGAACCTTCAAGGTCGAGCGGACCGAGGGTTCGGCGCAATTCGCGGCGCACTGGGGCGCCTCGGACCTGCTGCTGCCCGTCTCGGAACGCAAGGACGTATGGGTGCGCAAGGAGGCACGCTTGTGCATCCTGGAGGGGGCCACGCAGGCGACCTATCCCACGCTGGCCAGCCTGGAGCCGGCGGTCACCGCTGCGATCGCTGGCGGCAAGTGCTACACGCCCTACTGAAGAACAACGGGCGATTCAACCGGCGCTGTCGCGCCTGCGCAGCACCACGGTGATCTGGCCGTTGGTCTCGATGGTGGCGCGCTCCACCTCGTGCAGGTGCAGGCAGCCGCCGGCGCGCAGCGCGGCCTCCAGGTCGTCGGTGGACAGCAGCTCCTTGCGCATCAGGTCGGCGCGCACCTGGCCGTGTTCCACCAGCACGCGCGGGGTGCCGTCGATCAGCCGCTCCAGCCAGGGGGTGCGGAAGGTGAGGTGGGCCAGCACCACGTGGCAGGCGATCAGCGTGGTGGCCGAGATGAGGCCGCCGACGAGCGAGTTGTCACCCGCATTCATCGAGTTCTGCACCGCGTTCGACAGGATCAGCAGCAGCACCAGGTCGAAGGGCGCGTACTGCCCCGTCTGGCGTTTGCCCGTGAGGCGCAGGAACACCAGCAGGAAGACATAGACCACCACCCCGCGCAGCACGAATTCCCACCACGGCACGCTCATGTTCCACATCGTTGCTCTCCTCGCAAAGGGGTTGTCCTGCGCGCCAGTCTACGGCGTGCGCGCGTCGGCGAAAATCAGGCCCTGCGCTTCCTTGTGTTTGACCAGAGAAAGACCTACCACGCCATGCTGCGTCGCGAATTCCACCACCATGCCAGCGCGGGCGCGCTGGGTGCCCTGCTGCTGGCCGTTGCCCACCGGGCCCATGCCCTGTCGCTGGCCGACCTGTCGGCCGCCGACACCTCGGGCGGGCTCAAGGCCGCCCTGTCCCAGGGCGTGCAGGCCGCCGTCGCATCGCTCGGGCGGCCCGACGGCTTTCTGGGCAACCCCCGGGTGCGCATCGGCCTGCCGGGGCAGCTCGACGAGGCCGCCAAGCTATTGAAGTCGCTGGGCCAGGGCAGGCGCATCGATGAGCTCGTCACCTCCATCAACCGCGCGGCCGAGGCTGCCGTGCCGCTGGGCAAGGACCTGCTGGTGCAGGCCGTGCAGGGCATGACGGTGACCGACGCCCGCAACATCCTGACCGGCGGCGACACCTCGGTGACGGCCTTCTTCGCCGACAGGACGCGGGCGCCGCTGGGCGAACGCTTTTTGCCCGTGGTGAACCAGGCCACGGAGAAGGTCGGCGTCACGCAGAAGTACAACGCGTTTGCCGGCAAGGCGGCCAGCTTCGGCCTGCTCAAGGCCGAGGACGCCAACCTCGCGCAGTACGTCACCGGGCGCACGCTTGATGGGCTGTACCTGATGATCGGTGAGGAGGAGCGTGCCATCCGCCAGAACCCGGCTGCCGCGGGAAGTGCCCTGGCCAAAAAGGTCTTCGGCGCAATCCGCTGAAGAGGATTTCCCCGTGGCCTCTTCCGACACCATTGCCTGCCCCTGCGGCCAACTCAACGCGCGACAGAAGCCGCTGGCCTACGCGGACTGCTGCGGCCGCTATGTGGAGCATTTCGACAGCACACCCGCGCCCGATGCGCAGCACCTCATGCGCTCGCGTTACAGCGCCTTTGTGCGCGAGCGGGCTGACTACCTGCAGGCCACCTGGCACCCGCGCACGCGGCCTGCCGAGCTGGATTTCGACCCCGCCACCCGCTGGCTGGGCCTTTCGGTGCGCAGCCACCGCAGCACGGGCGCGGACACGGCCGAGGTCGAGTTCGTCGCGCGCTACCGCGTGGGTGGCAAGGCCGTGCGCCTGCACGAGACCAGCCGCTTCGTGCGCGAGGACGGTCGCTGGTTCTATGTCGACGGTGACCAGCAGTGAGCTGCATTTCCCCATTCCCTTTTGCGAAGTTTGACCCATGACCTTTGACGCCATTTTGTTCGACTGCGACGGCGTGCTCGTCGACAGCGAGCACATCACCAACGGCGTGCTGCGCACCATGCTCAACGAGGCGGGCTGGGCCATCACCCACGACGAATGCATGGCCTATTTCATCGGACGCACGGTGCGCAGCGCTACGGCGCGCATCGAGGCCGAGACCGGCAAGCCCCTGACCGACGAGTGGATGGCCAGCTTCTATGCGCGGCGCAATGCCGAGCTGGACCAGCACCTGGTGGCCATCGAGCACATCCACCCCGCCATCGAACGCGTGCACGCCCACCATGGCGGGCGCATCGCCTGTGCCTCGGGGGCCGACCGTTTCAAGGTGGAGATGCAATTGGTCAAGGTGGGGCTCATGCCCTACTTCGAGGGCCGCATCTTCAGCGGCCACGAGGTGCCCCACACCAAGCCCGCACCCGATGTGTACCTGGCCGCGGCCGCCGCGCTGCAGGCCGATCCCCGGCGCTGCGCCGTGGTGGAGGACACGACCATCGGCGTCACCGCCGGTGCGGCCGCAGGCGCCACGGTGTTCGCCTACGACCCTCTGGGGGTGGGCGGGCAGGCCCTGCGCGCGGCCGGCGCCTCGCAGGTGTTTCGCAGCATGGCCGAGCTGCCGGCCCTGCTGGGCTGCTGAAGCCGGCGCCGGTGCTTCCCTTCTCTTAAACTCCCGCGCAGAGCGCGCGTTCCTGCGGCGCCGGGAGGGGGCCTGTGACAACACTGCAATCGATGGTGCGTTGGATGGGGGTGGCACTGGTGGCCGTGTTGGCGGGCTGCTCGTCCGTGCGGCCGTGGACCAACGAGCCCATGCCGCTGTCGGAGCAACTGGTCACACAGCGGCCCTCGCAGCGCGACCCGAGCATCCTGGTGGCGGTCACGCTTTCGGGCGGCGGCGCACGGGCGGCGGCCTTCGGCTTCGGCGTGCTCACCGAGATGCAGAACACGGTGTTCGAGTGGAACGGCCAGCGCACCACCTTGCTCGATGCCACCGACGTGGTCAGCGGCGTGTCGGGCGGCAGCATCGTGGCGGCCTACTATGCGGCGCATGGCATCGAGGGGCTGCCGCGCTTCGAGCATGAATTCCTTCGGCAGAACTTCCAGAACAGCCTGATCACCCAGGCCCTGCGCCCGGGCAACCTGGTGGACCTGACCTCGCCCTGGTTCGGCCGCACCCACCTGCTGGCGCGCCGGCTCGACGAGCTGTATGCCGGCAAGACCTTCGGCGATGTGGAGAAGCGCCCACGCCACCCGCAGCTGTTCATCACCGCGACCGACATGTCGCTGGGCACGGGCTTCGAGTTCACCTGGGAGCAGTTCGCGCTGATCTGCTCGGACCTGCGCTCTGTGCCGCTGTCCTTCGCGGTGGCGGCCTCGTCGGCCGTGCCCCTGCTGCTCAGCCCCATGACGCTCAAGAACCATGCGGACCAGTGCGCCACCCGTCCCGCCGCTACCCACCTGGCGCGCGCCACCGCCAGCGACTACCGCTCGCGCCTGTACCGGGTCAACGAGCAAAGCTACCTCGATGCCCGGCGCAAGCCCTACATCCACCTGGTCGATGGCGGATTGTCTGACAATCTGGGCCTGCAGCGCCTGCTGGACCGGGCGCTGGCCGGCGGCGGGCTGCGTGAGAGCTTCAGCGAGGTGGGCATCCCGCCGGGCAGCATCCGCAAGCTCGTGCTGATCACGGTGAATGCCGAGCGCGACCCCTCGTTCAACATCGACACCAGCGACAAGGTGCCCGACATGCTGCAGGTGGTCGATGCCCTGCTGTTCGGCACCGGCGCACGCGCCACGCGCGAGACGCAGGAGTACCTGCGCGACATCACCGCACAGTGGCGCAAGACCCTGGCGGAGCACCCGCACAGCGGTGGCGACGTGTTCGCGCCCAACGCCGAGATCCATGTGGTGCCGGTGAACCTGCGCGATTCGCCCGACGACGTGGCGCGACCGCGCCTGTTGCAGATCCCCACGGCCTTCTCCATCGAGCAGCACGAGGTCACGGACCTGATCGAGGCCGGCGGCAGTGTGCTGCGGCACTCGCCCGAGTTCCGTGCGCTGGTGCAATCGCTGCCGGTGTACCAGGCGCCGCAATAAACCGGTTCAGGGTCGGGTGTCCGGAGCGGGCGTGGTCGGTACGTCCTGCTCTTCGGCCGCCTCGATCTGCGCGGCCATGGCGCGCTGGTAGCCCGGGCGCTGCTGCAGGCGGTGCCAGTACAGCAGCGTGCGCTCGCCGAACTCGGGCGACAGGCCCAGGTGTTCGGCCAGCAGCAGGGCATAGCCCACGGAGACATCGGCCGCGGTGAAGCGCTCCGCACACAGGTACTCGCTGCGCGCCAGCGCCGATTCCACGGCGCGCAGGCGGGCCAGGAACCAGCGGCGGTAGTCCTCCACCACCTGGGGCTGCTGGCGCTCCCGGGGCTCGAAGCGGCCATAGCGCAGCACCAGGGTCTGCGGAAAGGTCAGCGTGGCCTCGCCCAGGTGCAGCCAATTGAGGTAGGCGCCGTAGGCCGGGTCCACGGGGCGCACGTCCAGCCCCGCATCGGGGTGGGCGGCCGCCAGGTACTGGCAGATGGCAGCCGATTCGGTCATGCGCACATCGCCCTGCACGAGCAGGGGCACGGTGCCCAGCGGGTTCAGTTCGAGGAAGCTGCGCGCTTTCAGCCGGGGCGGAAAGGGCAGCATGTGCAGCGAGTACGGCAGCTGCAGTTCTTCCAGCATCCACAGGGGGCGGAACGAGCGCGCGCTGACGCAGTGGTACAGGTGGATCATCGGCATCGGGTTCAGTGTAGTCCCCGGCCGCGGCGGCCCGGGTTCACCACGCTGCCAGTGCGGTTGCAGATTACGCCGCCGTGCGGGCCAGGCGCCGGTATTCGGCAGGCGAGTGCCCCGTCCAGCCCTTGAAGGCGCGGATGAAGCTCTTTTCATTGACGAAGCCTGCGGCCTCGGCCACCTGCTTGATGGGGCGGTCGCTGCGGTGCAGCAGCTCCATGGCGCGGCCCTGGCGCACCTCGTCCTTGAGGCCCTGCAAGGTGGCGCCTTCTTCTTTGAGCTGGCGGTGCAGGGTGCGCGGCGACACATGCAGCAGGTGGGCCAGCGACTCGGCACTGTGCGCGGCCAGCGCCTGGCCGGGGTGGCCCTGCACCGGGGCGCCCAGCAACTGGCGCACGCGGGCCACCAGCAAGCGGTCGCGCCGGTACTGGAGCACGGTGAGCGGCAGCGCGTGCTGCAGCATTTGGCGCAGTGCAGCCTCGTCGCGCCGCAGGGGCAGGGCGAGGTAGCGTGCGTCGAAATGGATGGCCGTCTGCGGCGCGTGGAAGCGCACGGGCCCGCCCGGGAACAGCACGCCATACGCTTCGGCATGCGGCGGCGGCGCAAAGGCGAACTCGGCCGCGAGCAGCGGCACGCGCGAATCCACCATCCAGCAGCCCAGGCCCAGGGCATTGCGCAGCACCGAGACCAGGCAGAACTCGCGCAGCGAGCCCAGGTCGCGGTTCTCCACGATGGCCAGCGTGGCCGTGCTGTCGGCCTGCGTGAGGTGCAGCGTGATGTCGTCGGTCAGCAGGCCATGGTGGCGGCACCAGCGCTTGAGCGCCACGCCCAGGTCGGGCGAGCTGATGGAAGCGCGCGCCAGCATGCCGTAGCTGCCCCAGGGCAGGCGCCGGCCGAACCAGCCCAGGGCCTCGTCGTCGAGCTCGCGCATGGCGGCGCCCGAGACCTCCTCCATCTGCCAGGCCGTGATGCGGGCGCTCTCGTCGAACAGCAGGCCGGGCGCAATCTGTGCCTGGGCCAGGGCCCAGGCGGGGCTCATGCCGCGGCGCCTGTAAGCGAGTGCAATCGCCTGCACGAAGGCAATGGGGGTGGCGGCTGGCGCGGTCTTGGGGGTGAGCAGGCCTTCAGGGGGCGCAGAGGCGGGGGATTTCACGGGTGCCAGTGTGCCCGAGGTGTGGCACGATTTGCAACCTTTGTGTCAAGCAGGGGCCGTGGCAGGCTCCTATGCTTGCATATCGCTCGCCATGCATTCCCTGTGCGGGAGCGCGACACGCAAGGAGACAAGACCATGGGTGCAGCCCTGCCTTCCACCGCCCCGCTGACCACCAGCCTGGCCCTTGGCGCGACCGACGTGCCCTTGATCGAGCAGACCCTGGGCGATTTCTTCGATGCCATGGTGGCGCGCCAGCCCGAGCGCGAGGCCCTGGTCAGCGTGCACCAGGGGCGCCGCTACACCTACCGCAGCCTGCAGGCCGAGGCCCGGCGCCTGGCCAGTGCGCTGCTGGGACTGGGCCTGGTGCCCGGCGACCGCGTGGGCATCTGGTCGCACAACAATGCCGAATGGGTGCTGATGCAACTGGCCACGGCGCAGGTGGGCCTGGTGCTGGTCAACATCAACCCGGCCTACCGCACCTCCGAGGTGGAGTACGCGCTCAACAAGGTCGGCTGCCGGCTGCTGGTGAGCATGGCGCGCTTCAAGACCAGCGACTACCTGGGCATGCTGCGCGAGCTGGCGCCCGAATGGCAGCGCCAGCAGCCTGGCCGCCTGGGCGCGCTCAAGCTGCCGCACCTGCAGACCGTGGTGTGGATCGACGAGCCCGGCCAGGGCGCCGACGAGCCGGGCCTGCTGCGCTTTTCGGAGCTGCTGGCGCGTGGCGATGCGGCCGACGCGCGCGTGGCCGAGGTGGCGGCAGGGCTCAAGGCCACGGACCCCATCAATATCCAGTTCACGAGCGGCACCACGGGCTTCCCCAAGGGCGCCACGCTCACGCACCGCAACATCCTGAACAACGGCTTCTTCATCGGCGAGTGCATGCGCCTCACGCCCGAGGACCGGCTGTGCATTCCCGTGCCGCTGTACCACTGCTTCGGCATGGTGCTGGGCAACCTGGCCTGCTTCACGCACGGCGCCACCATCGTCTACCCCAACGACGGCTTCGATCCGCTCACCGTGCTGCAGACGGTGCAGGATGAGCGCTGCACCGGCCTGCATGGCGTGCCCACCATGTTCATCGCCGAGCTGGACCACCCGCGCTTTGCCGAGTTCGACCTGTCCACGCTGCGCACCGGCATCATGGCCGGTTCGCCCTGCCCGACCGAGGTGATGAAGCGCGTGGTGGAGCAGATGCACCTGTCCGAGATCACCATCGCCTACGGCATGACCGAGACCAGCCCCGTGAGCTGCCAGAGCAGCACCGGCACGCCTTTGGCCAAGCGCGTCTCCACCGTGGGCCAGGTGCAGCCGCACCTCGCGGTGAAGATCGTGAACCCCGAGACCGGCGAGACCGTGCCCGTGGGCGAGCGCGGCGAGTTCTGCACGCGCGGCTATTCGGTGATGCACGGCTACTGGGGCGACGAGGCCAAGACCCGCGAGGCCATCGACGCCGAGGGCTGGATGCACACCGGCGACCTGGCCACCATGGACGCCGAGGGCTACGTCAACATCGTGGGCCGCATCAAGGACATGGTGATCCGCGGCGGCGAGAACATCTACCCGCGCGAGATCGAGGAATTCCTCTACCGCCACCCGCAGGTGCAGGACGTGCAGGTGGTCGGTGTGCCCGACGCCAAATACGGCGAGGAGCTGTGCGCCTGGATCGTGGTCAAGCCCGGCCAGGAGCTGACCGAGGAGGCCGTGCGCGCCTTCTGCAAGGGCCAGATCGCCCACTACAAGGTGCCGCGCTACATCCGCTTCGTCACGGGCTTCCCGATGACGGTGACCGGCAAGATCCAGAAGTTCAGGATCCGCGACGAGATGAAGGACCAGCTGGGCCTGGCCGAAGAAAAGACTGCTTGAAAGAGATCCGCTGCATGACCATCCTAGACACCCAACTGAACCCCCGCTCGGCCGACTTCCTGGCCAATGCGGCCGCCATGCGCACCCTGGTCGATGACCTGCGCAGCCACCTGGACAAGGTGGCCCAGGGCGGCGGCGAAGCCGCGCGTGCCAAGCACACGGCACGCGGCAAGCTGCTGCCGCGCGAGCGCGTGCAGATGCTGCTGGACCCGGGCACGCCCTTTCTGGAGCTGGCGCCCCTGGCCGCGCTCAACATGTACAACAACGATGCGCCCAGCGCCGGCCTGATCGCGGGCATCGGCCGCGTGAGCGGCGTGGACTGCATGGTCGTGTGCAACGACGCCACGGTGAAGGGCGGCACCTACTACCCGCTCACGGTGAAGAAGCACCTGCGCGCGCAGGAAGTCGCGCAGCAGAACCACCTGACCTGCATCTACCTGGTGGACTCGGGCGGCGCCAACCTGCCCAACCAGGACGAGGTCTTCCCCGACCGCGAGCACTTCGGCCGCATCTTCTTCAACCAGGCCAACATGAGTGCCCTGGGCATCTCGCAGATCGCTGTGGTCATGGGCAGTTGCACGGCCGGCGGCGCCTACGTGCCGGCCATGAGCGACGAGTCCATCATCGTCAAGAACCAGGGCACCATCTTCCTGGGTGGCCCGCCGCTGGTGAAGGCCGCCACGGGCGAAGTCGTCACGGCCGAGGACCTGGGCGGCGGTGATGTGCACACCCGCCTGTCGGGCGTGGCCGACCACCTGGCGCAGAACGACCTGCATGCCCTGCAGCTGGCCCGCAATGCGGTGCGCAACCTCAACAAGGCCAAGGCCGCATCGCCGGCCGACAGCGCACCGCTGCCGCCGAAGTTCGCCAGCGACGAACTCTACGGCGTGATCCCCGTGGACACGCGCAAGCCCTTCGACGTGCGCGAGATCATCGCGCGCATCGTGGACGGCAGCGAGTTCGACGAGTTCAAGGCGCGCTACGGCACCACCCTGGTCACGGGCTTTGCACGCATCGAGGGCATGGCCGTGGGCATCATCGCCAACAACGGCATTCTGTTCAGCGAGTCGGCCCTGAAGGGCGCGCACTTCATCGAGCTGTGCTGCCAGCGCAAGATCCCGCTGGTCTTCCTGCAGAACATCACCGGCTTCATGGTGGGACGCAAGTACGAGAACGAGGGCATTGCGCGCAACGGCGCCAAGATGGTCACGGCCGTTGCCACGGCCAGCGTGCCCAAGTTCACCATCATCATCGGCGGCAGCTTTGGTGCCGGCAACTACGGCATGTGCGGCCGCGCCTACAGCCCGCGCTTTCTGTGGATGTGGCCCAACGCGCGCATCAGCGTCATGGGCGGCGAGCAGGCGGCCGGCGTGCTGGCCACCGTCAAGCGCGACGGTATCGAGGCCAAGGGCGGCCAGTGGAGCGCCGACGAAGAGGAGGCCTTCAAGGCCCCCATCCGCCGCCAGTACGAAGACCAGGGCCACCCCTACTACGCCACCGCACGCCTGTGGGACGACGGTGTGATCGACCCGGCCGACACGCGCCGCGTGCTGGCCCTGGGCCTGTCCGCCACGCGCAATGCGCCCATCGAAGACACCAAGTTCGGCCTCTTCAGAATGTAAGGACCGATTGCCATGGGAACGAACAACCTCACCATCACCCGTGACGGCGCCGTGGCGCGCATCACGCTCACGCAGCCCGAGATCCGCAACGCCTTCAGTGATGAAGTCATCGCCGACATCACGGCCGCCTTCACCGAGGTGGGGGCGCGCGCCGAGGTGCGCGCCGTGGTGCTGGCCGCCGAGGGGCCGGCCTTCTGCGCCGGGGCCAACCTCAACTGGATGCGCCGCATGGCCGACTACACGCGCGACGAGAACGTGGCCGACGCCGGCAAGCTCGCCGAGATGCTGCGCGTGATCTACGAGTGCCCCAAACCCACGATCGCCCGTGTGCAGGGAGATGTGTACGCCGGTGGCGTGGGCCTGGTGGCCGCCTGCGACATGGCGGTGGCGGTGGACACGGCGGGCTTTTGCCTGAGCGAGGTGAAGCTGGGCCTGATTCCCGCGACCATCAGCCCCTATGTGATCCGCGCCATGGGCGCGCGCGCGGCGCACCGCTATTTCCTCACCGCCGAGCGCTTCTCGGCCGCCGAGGCGCTGCGCATCGGCTTTGTACACGAGGTGGTGGCGGCCGACCCGGCCTTCGAGGCGCTCGATGCCAAGCTGGCCGAACTGCTCAAGGCGCTGACCAGCGCCAGCCCCGCGGCCGTGCGCGCCTGCAAGAAGCTGGTGATCGACGTGGCCGAACGCGAGATCAACGCCGGCCTGATCGATGCCACGGTGCAGGGCATCGCCGACATCCGTGCCAGCGAGGAAGGCCGCGAAGGCGTGCAGTCCTTCCTGCAAAAGCGCAAGCCGGCCTGGCTGGCGGGCTGACCCCCACTACCCACAGGACTCCCCATGGACGCACTCTGGCTCAGCATCGTTCAGTGGCTGCACACCATCGGCCTGCATGTCGATGCCGGCACGGCGCGCGACGTGGCCGGTGGTGTGGCGCGCGCCACCCAGCAGCTCGACATGCCCGGTTTGCTGGCCCTGGCAGCCGCCCTGGGCTGGGCCAGCGGCGTGCGCCTGTATGCCGTGGTGTTCATGGTCGGCGCCATGGGCTGGGCCGGCTGGATGGCGCTGCCCCCAGGCCTGGCGGTGCTGCAAAGCCCCATGGTGCTGGCGGTCAGCGGCTGCATGCTGATGGTGGAGTTCTTCGCCGACAAGGTGCCCTGGTTCGACAGCCTCTGGGATGCCGTGCACGCCTTCATCCGTGTGCCTGCCGGGGCCTTGCTGGCGGCCGGCGTGTTCGGCGCCGACAGCGCCACCATGGGCGTGGTCGGTGGCCTCCTGGGCGGCTCGCTCGCCGCCACCTCGCTGGCCACCAAGATGACGGCGCGCGCCGCGGCCAACACCTCGCCCGAGCCGTTCTCGAACTGGGGCCTGTCCTTCCTGGAGGACGGCCTGGTGGTGGGCATGGTCTGGCTGGCCACCCAGTACCCGGTGGCCTTCGGCATCACCCTGGCGGTGGTGCTGCTGGTCTCGGTGCTGCTGCTGGTGGTGCTCTTCCAATTTCTGCGCGCCGTGCTGCGGCGCTTGTCCTCTCTTTTCTCTGGCCCTGCGAAGGCGGTTTGACTCCTATGTTTACAAAAATCCTGATTGCCAACCGCGGCGAGATCGCTTGCCGTGTCGCTGCCACTGCACGCCGCATGGGGGTGAAAACCGTGGCCGTGTACTCGGACGCTGATGCGGGCGCCAAGCATGTGGCGGTGTGCGACGAGGCCGTGCACATCGGCGGCAGCGCGCCCAAGGAAAGCTACCTGCAATGGCAGCGCATCATCGACGCGGCCAAGGCCACCGGTGCGCAGGCCGTGCACCCGGGCTATGGCTTTCTGAGCGAGAACGAAGAGTTCGCCCAGGCTTGCGCCGATGCGGGGCTGGTCTTCATCGGCCCGCCACCCTCGGCCATCCAGGCCATGGGGCTCAAGGCCGAGTCCAAGCAGCTCATGGAAAAGGCCGGCGTGCCCCTGGTGCCCGGCTACCACGGTGCCGACCAGGACCCGGCCCTGCTGCAGCGCGAGGCCGACCGCATCGGCTACCCGGTGCTCATCAAGGCCAGCGCGGGCGGCGGTGGCAAGGGCATGCGCGCCGTGGAGTCGGCGGCCGAGTTCGCCGATGCCCTGGCCTCGTGCCAGCGCGAGGCCATCAACAGCTTTGGCGACGATGCGGTGCTGATCGAAAAGTACGTGCAGCGCCCGCGCCACATCGAGATCCAGGTGTTCGGCGACACGCAAGGCAACTATGTCTACCTGTTCGAGCGCGACTGCTCGGTGCAGCGCCGCCACCAGAAGGTGCTGGAGGAAGCCCCGGCCCCCGGGATGACCGAGGCCATGCGCCAGCAGATGGGCAACGCCGCCGTGGCCGCCGCGCGCGCCGTGAACTACGTGGGCGCGGGCACGGTGGAATTCATCGTCGAGCAGCGGGCCGACGGCAGCATGAACTTCTTCTTCATGGAGATGAACACCCGCCTGCAGGTGGAACACCCCGTGACCGAGGCCATCACCGGCCAGGACCTGGTGGAGTGGCAGCTGCGCGTGGCCTCGGGCGAGGCGCTGCCGCTGGCACAGGACCAGTTGCGCATCAGCGGCCACGCCATCGAGGCGCGCATCTGCGCCGAGAACCCCGACAACAACTTCCTGCCCGCCACCGGCGCGCTGCATGTCTACGGTCTGCCGGCCCACGTGGCCTTCGAGCGCGGCACGGTGCGAGTGGACTCGGGCGTGCGCCAGGGCGATGCCATCAGCCCGTTCTACGACTCCATGGTGGCCAAGCTCATCGTGCACGGCGACACGCGCGAGCAGGCCCTGGCCCGCCTCGACGAGGCCCTGGCCCAGACCCATATCGTGGGTCTGTCCACGAATGTGCAGTTTTTGCGCCGCGTGGCGCGCACCGATTCGTTCGCCAAAGCCCAGCTCGACACCGCACTGATCCCGCGCGAGCAGGCGGTGCTGTTCAAGCGCGAAGACGTGGGCCTGCCGCTGGCGGCGGCCAGTGCCGTGGCGCAGACCCTGCTGCGCGAGCGCGCAGAAGAGGGCGTCGATCCGTTCAGCCGCCGCGATGGCTTCCATACGCATGGCCTGGTGCAGCGCCGCTTCGAGTTCGAGTTTGGCGGCGAACATGCCAAGGCCTGGCTGACCTACGAGCGCGGCGGCAGCCTCACGCTGGTGGTGGGCGAGGACGCGGCCCAGGTGGCCGGCCCCCTGGTGTTCACCGCCGTGGGCGATGCCATCGACCTGCAGTTCGCCGGCCAGCGCACGCGCGCCTCTGTCTACGCCCAGGGCGAGATGGACCATGTGTTCACGCCCGCAGGCGCCACGCAGATCGTGGCCATCGACCTGCTTGCCCACTCCGGCGAGGCAGCGTCCGAAGGCGGGCGCCTCACGGCCCCCATGCCGGGCAAGGTCGTGTCGTTCGCCGTCAAGGCCGGTGACAAGGTCGCCAAGGGCCAGGCCCTGGCCGTGATGGAGGCCATGAAGATGGAGCACACCATTGCCGCCCCGGTGGACGGCGTGGTGCAGGAGCTGCTGTACGCGCCGGGCGACCAGGTGACCGAGGGCGCCGAACTGCTCAAGCTCGCCGCCGCCGCGTGACAGCGCAGGGCCGGCAGTCGCGGTAACCTTGCAGCATGAACATCACCTTTTGCTGTACCGATACCAAGGCCGAGCCCTGGCTCCAGGGCCTGCAGGCGGCCCTGCCCGATGCCACCATTTCCGTCTGGCAACCGGGCGCGCCCCAGGCCGACTACGCCGTCGTCTGGGCCCCGCCCCAGCAGTTCGTGGACGAACAAGCAGCGCTCCAGGCGCTGTTCAACATCGGCGCGGGCGTGGATGCATTGCTCAAGCTGCGCCTGCCTGCGGGCATGCGCGTGGTGCGGCTGGACGATGCCGGCATGGCCGTGCAGATGGCCGAGTACGTGTGCCACGCGGTCATCCGCCACTTCCGTGAGTTCGATGCCTACGAGGCCGACATGCAGGCCGGCCGCTGGGGCTACCGCAAGCCGCGCCTGCGCAGCGAGTTCCCGGTCGGTGTGATGGGGCTCGGCGTGCTGGGCGAACGCGTGGCGCGCGCGCTCACGCAGTTCGACTTCCCGGTCAACGGCTGGAGCCGCTCGCCCAAGGCCATCGAGGGCGTGCGCGGGTACAGCGGTACCGACGGGTTCCACGACTTCCTGGCTGCCAGCCGCGTGCTGGTGAACCTGCTGCCGCTCACGCCCGATACCCAGGACATCATGAACCGCGAGACCCTCTCGCGCCTGCAGCCGGGTGCCTACGTGGTCAACGTGGCGCGCGGGGCCCATTTGGTGGAAGAAGACCTGCTGGCCTTCATCGACAGCGGCCATGTGGCCGGCGCCACGCTCGACGTGTTTCGCCAGGAGCCCCTGCCCGCGGGCCATCCCTTCTGGAACCACCCGCGCATCGTGGCCACGCCGCACACCTCCGCGCGCACGTTGCGCGAGGAGAGCATTGCGCAGATCGCGCGCAAGATGCGCGCCCTGCAGCGCGGCGAGGCCGTGGCCGGGATTGTTGATCCCGGGCGTGGCTACTGACCGGGCGCCTACGGGGCACAGGACATAGCGCATGGCAGCCGCCTCTCCCTTTCGCCATTTCCTCGGCCTGCTGGGCTGGGTCCTGCTCGTTCCCGGCGCCATCACGGTCCTGGGCGCGGCCTGGCTGCTGGTCTCCAGCCTGAACCTGGTGGGCGACATGCGCTCGGCCCCGGGGCGCGTCGTGGCCTTGGTGCCGGGCACGTCGGGCACGATGGGCCGCACGGCCCATGGCAGCCAGAGCATGGTGGAGTTCACCACGCAGGAGGGCCAGACCCTGCGCGTGACCGATCCCGTGCTGCGGCGCCTGCAGGCCCAGCATTCCGTCGGTGAATCCGTCACGGTCCGCTATCCGTCCCGGGACCCCTCGCAGGCCGAGATCGGCAGCTCCCGCTGGATCAAAGGCCTGATCGGCGTTGGCCTGTTGCTGGCCGGACTGGTCGGCATGGCCGTGGGCGGACTGCTGCTGCGCTTTCGGCCCAGGCCGGCGATGGCCGCCCCCGGGGCCTGAACACCTCTTCCCATTGGAGATATCCCCATGAGCATCCCTTCCCGAGTCAAACTCGTCGACGTGGGCCCGCGCGACGGCCTGCAGAACGAAAAGTCCCCCGTACCCGCCGAAATCAAGATCGGCCTGGTGCACCGCCTGCAGGAGGCGGGCCTCAAGAACATCGAGGTCACGAGCTATGTCTCGCCCAAGTGGGTGCCGCAGATGGCCGACAACCACGAGGTCATGTCCGGCATTGCGCGCCAGGCGGGCATCGTCTACTCGGTGCTCACGCCCAACCTCCAGGGCTACGAGGCGGCGGTGCTCGACCAGCCCGACGAGATCGTGGTCTTCGGCTCGGCCAGCGAGGCCTTCAGCCAGAAGAACATCAACTGCTCCATCGCCGAGAGCATCGAGCGCTTCGCCCCCGTGGTGGAGGCGGCGCGCGCGGCCGGCATCCATGTGCGTGGCGCCATGAGCTGCACCGTGGGCTGCCCCTACGAGGGCGAGATCGCTCCCGAGCGCGTGGCCTACCTGGCCGGGCTCATGAAGGGCATTGGCGTGCAGCACGTGGGCGTGGCCGACACCATCGGCGTGGGCACGCCGCGCAAGGTGCAGCGCGCCATGGAGGCCACCCTGCAGCACTACGGCATCGACGATGTCTCGGGCCATTTCCACGACACCTACGGCCAGGCCCTGGCCAACACCCTGGCCACGCTGGAGATGGGCGTGTGGCAGTACGACACCTCGGTCGCCGGCCTGGGTGGCTGCCCCTATGCCAAGGGTGCCACGGGCAATGTGGCCACCGAAGACGTGGTCTACATGCTGCACGGCATGGGCATCGACACTGGCATCGACCTCGACAAGCTCATCGATGCGGGCGCCTACATCAGCGATTTCCTGGCGCGCAAGCCCAACTCGCGCGCGGCCAATGCTTTGTTGGTGAAGCGAAGCGCATAAGTCGGTCATTGTTCCATGCACATCGAGTTGCATGGGCCAACCATGGGCGTGGTTTTTGCTGGTGAGCGGTGTGCTCGCGGAGCGTTGCACTGTGTCTGTGAGTCCACAGTACGCTGATCGGTCTTGGCAATAGTTCGGCCGAGTGCAGGCTGAGCGGTGGGTGAGAGCGTTACCATCGACCAAGGTGAAGTTATGACGTTTTGAAACGCTAGCCCAGCCCAAATAGGAGTGATGAGTCCATGCTGAGCCCTGATTTTGTACAAACACTTCTATCCAGTCTGGAGTCAGACTCTGTAGAGCGTACAGCCTCCACAAACAACACGGATAAGTTTGCGCAGGCCATATGTGCTTTTGGCAACGACTATCCAAATCATCGCCTGCCGGGCTATCTCATCGTGGGCGCCAACGATGACGGTAGCCTCTCGGGGCTTTCAGTGTCTGACGAACTACTTCGGAACCTTGCGGCGATACGTGCCGACGGGAACGTGTTGCCTCCGCCGGCGATGACAGTAGAGCGGGTGGTCATGAATTCTGGCGACGAGGTCGCTGTGGTGGTCGTTCAACCCTCAACGGTGCCTCCAATCCGGTACAAGGGGCGTGTCTACATTCGTGTCGGGCCGCGCAAAGGGATTGCGAATGAGCAGGAGGAGCGAATCCTTTCCGAGCGGCGCGCGAGTCTCGTGACGAGCTTTGATGCCCAACCCGTCAGGGAATCAAGTGTCACTGATTTGACGATGCGCCTATTCGACGAATATCGACTGCAAACAGTAGATGCTGACACGGTAGCCGCAAATCATAGAACCACAGAAGAAAAGCTGGCTTCACTCCGTTGCTATGACCTCACTGCAAATGCCCCTACTGTTGCAGGTATCCTGCTGTTTGGCAGCAATCCGCGTTACTTTTTACCCGGAAGCTATGTTCAGTTCTTGAAATTCTCAGGAACGACCTTGACAGATCGTCCAGACGACGAGATAGAGGTGTCTGGGGACTTGCGGACTGTGGTCGAGACCATGCGCCAGAAGATAATTGGTCACAACCATAGCGCCTCTGCGCAAGGCAATGGATTTCGCGATGACTCCTTGCCTGAGTACCCAGAGTGGGCGATGCGTGAGCTTTTCCACAATGCACTGATCCATCGAGACTACCATTCCAACACGCCGGTGCGCTTCTATTGGTTTGCTGATCGAATTGAAATTCAAAGTCCTGGTGGGTTGTATGGTGAGGTTACCCAGACAACGTTGACACGTCGCAGCAGCTACAGAAATCCTGTGCTAGCGGAGGCCATGAAATCCATGGGCTATGTTAATCGCTATGGGTACGGAATTCAGCGTGCCCAGAGCTTGCTTCAAGCAAACGGCAATCCACCGCCTGATTTTGAGATAGACGATAGGGTCTTTTTGGTGACCATTCGTCGGAGGATTCAATGAAGACGATTGCTTTCTTTAATAATAAAGGCGGTGTTGGCAAGACATCGCTGGTGTATCACTTGGCTTGGATGTTTGCGGAGCACGGCGTTCCTGTGCTTGCTGTGGACCTTGATCCGCAAGCAAATTTGAGTTCCATGTTCTTGGACGAGGAGCGTCTTGCTGAGTTGTGGGATGGTGGCGGTGCAAATACTATTTTTGACAGTCTCGTGCCTTTGATGAACCGGACTGGCGATGTTCTTTCTCCCCATGTCGAAGAGATAGGGCGCAATCTTGGCCTCTTGCCAGGAAATTTGGCATTGTCGCGATTCGAAGACTTGCTCTCCGAAAACTGGCCCAAGTGCCTAGACGGGCAGGAGGCTGCTTTCAGGGTCATAACGGCATTTCACAGAATTATGCTGGATGGGGCAAGAAAAATGAATGCCGAACTGGTGCTGATCGACGTTGGCCCCAACTTGGGGGCGATCAACCGATCTGCATTAATTGCTGCGGAGCAAGTGTTGCTGCCATTGGCTCCGGATCTTTTCTCGTTGCAAGGTTTGAAAAACCTCGGTCCATCTCTGCGTGACTGGCGCAAAGGATGGAACAAGCGGCTGGGTGAGTTGCCTTCGGGTGCGGGCATCGAAGCCCCGAAGGGTGCAATGCAACCGGAAGGGTACGTCGTAATGCAGCATGGGATTCGGGACAATCGACCTGTGAAGGCATACCAACGTTGGTTGGATCGTATTCCTGGTGTTTACCGAGAATCAATTTTGGGAAGAGCTGTCGTCAGGTCGCCATCGCCGGAAAAAGACCCGTACAACTTGGCCCTGCTGAAACACTATCGGAGTCTGATGCCTCTTGCGATGGATGCGCGCAAGCCGATGTTTTCCTTGAAGCCGGCCGATGGAGCAATAGGCGCGCACGTTGAAGCTGTCCGTGCCTGCTATCAAGATTTTCTGCGGCTGGCTGAGCGCATTGCAGCCAACGCGGATATCGCAATCCAATGATCTCAGCCCAGGGTCTGCCGGATTGTGTCGGAGTCGTCTACTAGGGATGCGTAACTATGTGCGGAGCGGAACTGAAGAACTTGCCGGAAGGCGTGCAACGGGTGGCAGCGGCGCTGCAGGCGCAGGGCCATCCCCACATGCCGCAGATGCTCGACGATGCGGCGCGCACGGCGCAGCAGGCGGCCGATGCGCTGGGCATTCTCGTCGGCCAGGTGGCCAAGAGCATCATCTTCCGGCGCAAGAGCGACGATGTGGCCGTGTTGGTCGTGACCTCGGGCGACCGGCGTGTGGACGAGAAGAAGGTCGAGGCCCATGTGGGCAAGGTCGGCCGCGCCGATGCCGAGTTCGTCAAGGCGCGCACCGGCTTTTCCATCGGCGGCGTGTCGCCGCTGGCGCATGCCACGCCGCCTGTCACCCTGATCGACCGTGACCTGCTGCGCTTTGAGGTGGTGTGGGCTGCGGCCGGGCACCCGCACAGCGTGTTCCCGCTGCACCCGAACGACCTCACGCGCCTGACCGGCGCGCCCGTGGTGGACGTGGTGCAGGAGCCTGCTCCACCGGCTGCCGCATGAACCCTGTCGAGTTGCTGGCCGAACGCGCCCGCCAGATTGGTGCGGCCGGGCACTTCGATGCCGGCAGCGCGGAGCCCGTGCCCTCGCCCTGCATCTCGGTCTGCCGCATGTCCCCCGACCGCAGCCACTGCGAAGGCTGCTTTCGCACGCTCGATGACATCCGCATCTGGAGCACTGCCGACAGCACCGTGCGCCGCGCCATCTGGGCGCAGCTGCTGGACCGTGCAGGCATCGTCCACCCCGAGGCATCGCCATGAAACGCATCACCTTCTACCTGGACTTCATCTCGCCCTATGCCTGGCTGGCCTTCGAGCGCCTGCCCGAGGTGCTCGAAGGGCTGAGCTACAGCGTGGCCTACAAGCCCGTGCTGCTGGGTGCCCTGCTGGCCCAGCATGCCAACCCGGGCCCGGCCGGCATTGCGCCCAAGCGCGACTGGACCTACCGCCATGTGACCTGGCTCGGCCACGCCCATGGCATCGGCCTGCAGATGCCGGCGCGCCACCCCTTCAACCCGCTGCCGCTGCTGCGCCAGGCCCTGGCCTGCAGCGACGATGGCCACATCAACCGCTATGTGGCAGGCACCGTGCTGCGCCATGTCTGGCAGGGCGGGCAGGATGCGCTGGACCCGGCGCGCATGGCCGATCTCGCCGCGGCGTTGGCCGAGCAACTGCGTCCCGGCCAGGACATTGCCAGCGAGGGCCCCAAGGCCCTGCTGCGCGCCAACACCGAGGCCGCGCAGGCGGCGGGCGTGTTCGGCGTGCCGGCCTTCGAGGTGAACGGCAAGCTGTTCTGGGGGCTCGATGGCCTGCCCATGCTGCGCGCTTACCTTGATGGCGATGCGTGGTTCGACGGGCCCGGCTGGGACGGGGTGAGCGCTGTGCCGTCGGGCCTGGCAGCCAAGGGCTGACATCCCCCTTTTGCGCGGGTCTGTGCGCCAAAAATCTGCCGCTTTCGCCTGGGCGCCGGAGGGGGCTTCCTGACGGCGCGCACACCGACCGGTTGGGGTAAACACCAGCCGCGGCGCCTGCTTTCTCGCATTCTGAAAGCGGCCCCAAGGGTTTCACCCTAAGTTGTCAGAGCGCGGTCAGTTTGGTGCAAGGCCGTGTTGGTTTCGCGTCAGAGCGTGGTCAGTGCCATCTCCAAGAATGTGGGCAGCCGTACCAGAGGTGCGGTCTGAATACATCACACAGGAGACAAACCATGGCAACCCATCCCGCACCGCGGCCGATGACCGCCGAAGAGAAGAAGGTGATCTTCGCTTCGTCGCTCGGTACCGTTTTCGAGTGGTACGACTTTTACCTCTACGGCTCGCTGGCAGCCATCATCGCCAAGCAGTTCTTCAGCGGTCTGGATGCAGGCGCGGCCTTCATCTTCGCGCTGCTGGCGTTTGCGGCGGGCTTCCTGGTGCGGCCCTTCGGTGCCATCGTGTTCGGCCGCCTGGGCGACATGATCGGGCGCAAGTACACCTTCCTGGTCACCATTTTGATCATGGGCCTGGCGACCTTCATCGTCGGCCTGCTGCCCAGCTACGCCACCATCGGCGTGGCGGCGCCCATCATCCTGATCGCGCTGCGCATGCTGCAAGGCCTGGCGCTGGGCGGTGAGTACGGCGGTGCCGCCACCTACGTGGCCGAGCATGCCCCGCACGGCAAGCGCGGTGCCTACACCTCCTGGATCCAGACCACGGCCACGCTGGGCCTGTTCCTGAGCCTGCTGGTGATCCTGGGCGTGCGCCTGAGCCTGGGTGAAGCCGTGTTCCAGGACTGGGGCTGGCGCATTCCGTTCCTGGTGTCCATCCTGCTGCTGGGCATCTCGGTCTGGATCCGCCTGTCGCTGTCCGAATCGCCCGCCTTCCAGAAGATGAAGGCCGAGGGCAAGACCTCCAAGGCACCCCTGTCCGAGTCCTTCGGCCAGTGGAAGAACCTGAAGATCGTGATCCTGGCGCTGGTGGGCCTGACCGCCGGCCAGGCCGTGGTCTGGTACTCGGGCCAGTTCTACGCGCTGTTCTTCCTGACGCAGCAGCTCAAGGTGGACAACACCACCGCCAACCTGCTGATCGCCGCCTCCCTGCTGATCGGTACGCCCTTCTTCGTGGTGTTCGGTGCGCTGTCCGACAAGATCGGCCGCAAGCCCATCATCATGGCCGGTTGCCTGCTGGCCGTGGTGACCTACTTCCCCGTCTTCAAGGCACTGACCGAAGCCGCCAACCCCGACCTGGCCAAGGCCCAGGCCACGGCCGGCGTGGTGGTGACTGCCGACCCTGCCTCGTGCTCCTTCCAGGGCAACCCCGTGGCTCGTGAGATCGACTTCCGCAGCTCCTGCGACATCGCCAAGCGCTACCTGGTGCAGAACTCGGTGAGCTACGACAACGTGGCCGGCCCTGCAGGCTCCAAGGCCGTGGTCAAGATCGGCAGCAAGACGATCGAGGCCCCCACCGGCAATGTGGTGAACCTGAAGTTCGACGAAGCATCGGCCAAGTCCATCGCTGCCTTCAAGAAGGAAGTGACAGAAGAGCTGAAACTCGCTGGCTACCCCGCCAAGGCCGACCCCGCCAAGACCAACAAGGTGCTCGTGGTGGTGCTGCTGGTCTGGCTGGTGCTGCTGGTGACCATGGTCTACGGCCCCATCGCCGCCATGCTGGTGGAAATGTTCCCGACCCGCATCCGCTACACCTCGATGAGCTTGCCCTACCACATCGGCAACGGCTGGTTCGGCGGCCTGCTGCCCACCACGGCCTTCGCCATCGTGGCCCAGACCGGCAACATGTACAACGGCCTGTGGTATCCCATCATCATCGCGGGCATGACCCTGGTGATCGGCACGCTGTTCATCCGCGAGACCAAGGACGTGGACATCTACGCCAACGACTGACGGCGTCAGACGGCTGCGACCAGTGCCTGCCCCCGCAGGCACTGTGTTCCAGAAAAAGGCCTCGCAGCTGCCATGCGGAGCTGCGAGGCCTTTTTGTTGAACAAGCAAACCCCTATCCCCATCCAATATTCAGGAGATTTGAGCCATGTGGAAGATCGTTGTCGGATTCGTACTGTTTGCGGCCCTGTCGCTGTTTGTCATCATGAAGGCCGGTGACAAGGTGGACATGGGTGGCGAACAGCACGGCGGCGACTCCCTGCACGTGCCCGCCGCCCCTGCATCCGGAGCCAGCGCAGCGCATTGAAAAGAAGCACCCCCTGAGGCGCTGCGCGCCTTCACCCCTCTCTCGAATCGCTGCGCGAGTCGGGAGGGGGACGCTCCCGGCGCAAGCGCTGGATACGCCGCCTTCGCGGCGGGGCGGCCCTTGCGCGGGAGCACTGGCCTTGGCCGCGCCAGTTCTTCGGGCTGTGGGCCTCAATTGCGGCCCCATGCCAACGGCAGCTACCGCTTGAAACGCCCGTCGGTACCGATGATGGAGAGGTCGGAGAAATCCAGGCCCGAATGGTCGGTGGCGCTGAAGGAGAGCGTCAAACCCCCCATGTCCCAGTTGCGTATGCCTTCGAGGCCTGCGTGCAGCTTGGCACGGTCGGGCTTGGGGCCGGCGCGCTTGAGGCCTTCGACCAGCACCTTGGCGCTCACGAAGCCCTCGACCATGGCCGGGGTCAGTTCGCTCACACCACCGGCCTTGGCCAGGTCCATGGCTTCCTTGATCAGCGGGTAGTTCAGCGAACGCTCGGAGGGGAAGACCTGCGTCACCACCACGCCGCGCGCGCTGTCGCCCAGGGCCTTCACAAAGCCGCCCGAGGCGTTGTTCGACAGGGTCACGATCTGCCCGGTGACGCCTGCGGTGCGCAGCGCCTTGATGCCTTCCACCACGGCCGCGCCGGTGCCGATGAAGATCACCGCCTGCGGCTGCTTTTGCGCCACGCGCGGGGCGATGGCCGAGTAGTCGGGCTTGGCGCGGTCGAATTTCTCGATGAACAGGGCATCGATGCGGTTGGCCTTGAAGCCCGCCTGGGCCCCTGCCAGCCCGTCGGCACCGAAGGTGTCGTCCACGTGCACCACGCCGATCTGCTTGATGCCCAGGGTGTTGAGGTGGGTGATGGCCTTTTCCACCTCGCGCTGGTAGGTGGCGCGCACATTGAACACGTACTTGAGCACGGGCTTGTGCAGCACCATGGCGCCGGTGGAGGGGCCGATGAGTGGCACACCGTGTTGCTCCAGCACCGGCACGATGCCCTGGGTGTGCGGCGTGCCCCGGGTCATGAAGAGGCCGATCACGCCCTTCTGCTCGATCAGCGTGCGCGTGTTCTCCAGCGTGAGCTTGGGATCGAACTTGTCGTCGAGCGTGATGACCTCGACCTTCTGCCCGGCCACGCCGCCGCGTGCATTGACATGGTCGAGGTAGAGCGAGGCCCCTTTCATGGACTCCTGCACGGTGGCGGCCGCCGAGCCGGTCACGCCGACCGTCTGGCCGATGAGGATCTGGGCCCGGGCCGGGCCTGCCAGGGCCAGCAGGGCCAGCACGGCGCAGGCCGTGGGGGTGGGGAAGGCGGCAAGGTACTTCATACAGACCCCGGTGGTAGGTGGCTGGCGACAGTGTAGGCTGAAGGTGTGACAAAAGGTAGCCGGGGCTTTGCCTGGGCCATGCCTGACAACCGCCGCTTCGCCTCAGCGGCGGAACTTGCCGTCGGTGCCGATGATGGACAGGTCGGCGAAATCCAGGCCGGTGTGGTCGTCGGGGCCGTAGCTCAGCTCCAGGCCGCCGAGGTCGAACTTCTTGATGCCTTCGAGGGCGACCTGGATCTTCTCGCGCGTGGGCTTGGGGCCGGCGCGCTTGAGGCCTTCGACCAGCACCTTGGCGGCGGCAAAGCCTTCGAGCATGGCGGGGCTGATCTCGGCCACGCCCTTGGCCTTGGCCAGCGCCTGGGCCTCCTTGACCATGCCATAGGTCACGGCCCGCTCATTGGGGTAGACCTGGGTGACGATCACGCCACGCGCGTTGGCGCCCAGGCTCTTGATGAAGCCACCGGAAGCGTTGTTCGACAGGGTCACGATCTGCGCGGCTGAGCCCGCACCGCGGATCGCGTTGCCTGCGTCCACCACGGCCGAACCCGAGGCGATCATCAGCACGGCCTGCACCTGGGCCTTGGCCACCTTGGCGGCGATGGGGGCGAAGTCGGGCTTGGCGCGGTCGAACTTCTCCTGCAGGGTCGCGGTCAGCTTGCTGGCGGCCAGGCCCTTCAGGGCACCGGCCAGGCCATCGGCACCGAAGCTGTCGTCGGCGTAAACCAGGGCGATGCGGGTGATGCCCATCGATGCCAGGTGGGTCATGGCCTTTTCGGCTTCGCGCTGGTAGGTGGCGCGCACGTTGAAGATGTTCTTGCGCACGGGCTGGTGCAGCACCATGGCACCGGTGGACGGGCCGACCAGCGCCACGCCGTGCTTGTCCAGCAGGGGGATCATGGCCTCGGTGTGGGGCGTGCCGCGCGTGAGGAACATGGCCAGCACGTTCTTTTCCTCGATCAGCTTGCGCGCGTTCTCGGCGGCCAGCTTGGGGTCGAACTTGTCGTCCATCGAGACGATCTCGATCTTCTGGCCGTTGACGCCGCCCTTGGCGTTGACGGCATCGATGAACAGCATGGCGCCGTCGGCGGTTTCCTTGACCCCCGCTGCCACCGTGCCTGAATAGCCCGCCGTCTGGCCGATCAGGATCTGTGCCTGGCCCGTGCCGCACAGTGCGGCGGCCAGGACTGCTGCGGCCCCCCATTGTGTCCATGTCTTGCCCATGGTCGTCTCCTTGGAATTGTGGGCTTACTCTAAGAGATGTCCGCGCCTGGCGGACCGGCATAACCCGACGCACTGACAGGACTTGTCAGCAGATGTCAGGCCTGGGGGTATTGCAAGGGGGCCGGACGGGAGCGATGGCCCTGCCTAGAATGTTCCGCCTCACCTTGAAAGACCGCATCCATGACGCAGGGACTGATCCGTATCCGCGGCGCACGCCAGCACAACCTCAAGAACCTGGATCTGGACATCCGCACCGGGGAGCTCACGGTGGTCACGGGCCCCAGCGGCTCGGGCAAGTCCAGCCTGGTGTTCGACACGCTGTACGCCGAAGGCCAGCGCCGCTATGTAGAGACCTTCAGTGCCTATGCGCGCCAGTTCCTGGACCGCATGGACAAGCCGGCTGTGGACAAGGTGGAGGGCGTGCCGCCGGCCATCGCCATCGACCAGACCAACCCGGTGCGCAGCTCGCGCTCCACGGTGGGCACGATGACCGAGCTCAACGACCACCTCAAATTGCTGTTCGCGCGCGCCGGCCAGCTGTTCGACCGCGAAACCGCCCAGCCGGTGCGCCACGATTCGCCCGAGACCATCTACGCCGAACTGCAGCGCCGCTGCGCCGAAGGGGGCGACCCGCGCATCGTGCTGACCTTCCCCGTGGAGCTGCCCGCCAACACCTCGGCCGAGCAGGTCGAGCAGTGGCTGTCGGCCAGCGGCTTCACCAAGGTGCAGGCCGAGCGCGAGGTGGCCACGCCCACCGGCCCGCGCAAGCTGCTGGACGTGGTGGCCGACCGCTTCCGCCTGGGCAATGCCGAGAAGGCGCGCGTGATCGAGGCCATCGAAGTGGCCTTGAAGCGCGGCACAGGCCGGCTCAATGTCTACCGCCTGGGCGACGCGCCCGAGGCCGAGCCCGAACTGTGGCGCTTTTCCACCGGCCTGCACTGCCCCGACAGCGACCTGCGCTACAGCGAGCCCATCCCCTCGATGTTCTCGTTCAACTCCGCCGTGGGCGCCTGCGAGACCTGCCGCGGCTTCGGCCGCGTGATCGGGGTGGACTACGGCCTGGTCATCCCCAACGACAAACTCACCCTGCGTGCCGGTGCCATCAAGACCATCCAGACCCCGGCCTGGAAGGAGGCGCAGGACGACCTCATGCGCCACGCCGAGACCGCCGGCATCCCGCGCGACACGCCCTGGAACAAGCTCACCGAGGAGCAGAAGAAGTGGGTCATCGGCGGCGCGCCCGGCTACAAGGAAGGGCAGTGGAGCAAGCAGTGGTACGGCATCAAGCGCTTCTTCGAGTACCTGGAGAGCAAGGCCTACAAGATGCACATCCGCGTGCTGCTGTCCAAGTACCGCAGCTACACGCCATGCCCCACCTGCGCCGGCGCACGCCTCAAGACCGAAAGCCTGCAGTGGCGCATCGGCAGCAAGGACGCGGCCGATGCCGTGCTCGAACCCGGCCAGCGCTTCCTGCCCGAGGGCGTGCAGTGGAGCCGCGCCCAGCTCGAAGCCCTGCCCGGCCTGTGCCTGCACGACCTGATGCTGCTGCCCATCGACCGGCTGCGGCGCTTCTTCGACCGCATGGACTTCGCGGCCGAGGGTGCGCAGGGCAATGAAGGCGAGGCCCAGGCCCTGAAGCTGCTGTTCGAGGAGATCACCACGCGCCTGAAATACCTGTGCGACGTGGGCATCGGCTACCTCACGCTGGACCGGCAAAGCCGCACCCTGAGCGGCGGCGAGGTGCAGCGCATCAACCTGACCACGGCGCTCGGTACCTCGCTGGTCAACACGCTCTTCGTGCTCGATGAGCCCAGCATCGGCCTGCACCCGCGCGACATGCACCGCATCACCGAGGCCATGCTGCGCCTGCGCGATGCCGGCAACACCCTGGTGGTGGTGGAGCACGACCCGGCCGTGATGCTGGCGGCCGACCGCATGATCGACATGGGCCCCGGCCCGGGCCGCCTGGGCGGGCAGATCGCCTTCGACGGCACCACGGCCGACCTGCGCCAGGCCGACACGCTCACCGGGGCCTACCTGAGCGGGCGCAAGCATGTGGGCTTCGGCTTCAAGCGCATGGTGACCGAGGCCACGCCGCGCCTGGTCCTCGAAGGCGCGCGCGAGCACAACCTGCGCGACGTGTCGGTGGAGTTCCCGCTGCAGCGCCTGGTCACGGTGACCGGTGTCAGCGGTTCGGGCAAATCGAGCCTGGTGCAGGACGTGCTGGCCCCGGCGCTGCTGCGCCACTTCGGCAAGGCCACGGATTCGCCGGGTGCGCACGACCGCATGCTGGGCGCGGACCACCTGTCGGACGTGGTTTTCGTGGACCAGTCGCCCATCGGCAAGACGGCGCGCTCCAACCCCGTGAGCTACGTGGGCGCATGGGACAGCATCCGCGAACTCTTCGCCGTGGCACCGTTGGCCAAGCAGCGCAGCTACACGGCGGCCAAGTTCAGCTTCAACAGCGGCGACGGGCGCTGCCCGACCTGCGGCGGATCGGGCTTCGAGCATGTGGAGATGCAGTTCCTGTCCGACGTGTACCTGCGTTGCCCCGACTGCGACGGCAAGCGCTACCGCCCCGAGATCCTGGAGATCAGCATCGAGCGCGGCGGCCGCACGCTCAACGTGGCCGACGTGCTGGCCCTCACCGTGGCCGAGGCGGCCGACCTGTTCGCCAGCGATCGCGACGTGATCCGCGCGCTGCAACCCATCGTGGACGTGGGGCTCGAATACGTGGCCCTGGGCCAGCCCGTGCCCACGCTCTCGGGCGGCGAGGCGCAGCGCCTCAAGCTCGCGGGCTTTCTGGCCGAGGCCGCGCGCACGGCGGCCAAGTCGCGCCAGGCCGTGGCGCGCAAGGGCACGCTGTTCCTGTTCGACGAGCCCACCACCGGCCTGCACTTCGACGACATCGCCAAGCTGATGCGCGCGCTGCGCAAGCTCATCGACGCGGGCCACTCGCTGATCGTGATCGAGCACAACCTGGACGTGATCCGCGCCAGCGACTGGCTGATCGACCTGGGCCCCGAGGGTGGCGACGGCGGTGGCCTGGTGGTGGCCGAGGGCACGCCCGAGGACGTGCGCCAGCACGCCACCTCGCACACCGGCCAGGCCCTGCGCGACTACGAGCTGGCGCTGGGCGAGGGCGGCCATTCGGTGCACGAGAAGGCGGCCACGCTGCGCCGCCAGCAGCGCCTGGCGCATGCCGGCCAGGCCGATGGGGCCAAGAACGCCATCGAGATCGTCAACGCCAAGGAGCACAACCTCAAGAACCTGAGCGTGGACATCCCGCGCGGTCGCTTCAACGTGGTGACCGGCGTCAGCGGCTCGGGCAAGTCCACGCTGGCCTTCGACATTTTGTTCAACGAAGGGCAGCGCCGCTACCTCGAATCGCTCAACGCCTATGCGCGCAGCATCGTGCAGCCCGCGGGCCGGCCCGAGGTGGATGCCGTCTACGGCATCCCGCCCACCGTGGCCATCGAGCAGCGCCTGTCGCGCGGCGGGCGCAAGTCCACCGTGGGCACGACCACCGAGGTCTGGCATTTCCTGCGCCTCTTGTACGTCAAGCTCGGCACCCAGCACTGCGTGAACGAGGGCGCCGCCGTGCAGCCGCAGACGCCCGAGAGCATTGCCGCGCAGCTCTTGCGCAACTTCCGCGGCCAGCACATCGGCCTGCTCGCGCCGCTGGTGATGAACCGCAAGGGCGTGTACACCGAACTGGCCGACTGGGCGCGCCCGCGTGGCTTCACGCACCTGCGGGTGGACGGCAATTTCCTGCCCACCACGGGCTTCCCGCGCATCGACCGCTTCAAGGAGCACACCATCGAGCTGCCCGTGGCCAGCATCGACGTGTCGGCCGAGGGCGAGGCGCTGCTGCGCGAATCGCTGGCCCAGGCGCTGACCCACGGCAAGGGCGTGGTGCACGTGCTCAGCGGCCTGGAAGGCCTGCGTGAGGCCATGCTGGCCGGCAAGCCCACCTCGGCCATTGGCACGCTGCAGGCCTTTTCGACCAAGCGTGCCTGCCCGGTGTGCGCGACTTCGTACGCCGAGCTCGACCCGCGCCTGTTCAGCTACAACAGCAAGCACGGCTGGTGCCCCGACTGCGTGGGCACGGGCGTCAAGCTCACCAAGGACCAGCGCAAGGTGTTCGACGATTCGGTGCAGGACGACAATGAAAAGGGCCGCGAGCAGACCTTTGCCGAGCCCGAGGTCGAGGACCTGGCCGACACCGCCTGCCCCAGCTGCCAGGGCACGCGCCTGAACCCCGTGGCGCGCGCCGTGCGCTTTGCGGGCGTGGCCATCACCGACATTGCGGCCCTGTCCGTCACCGACGTACGCCGCTGGGTCGAGACCTTGCAGGACGAGGGCGGCATGACGGTGCGCGAGGCCGATATCGCGCGCGACCTGGTGCCCGAAATCAAGAGCCGGCTCGAATTCCTGGAGGAAGTGGGCCTGGGCTACCTCACACTGGACCGCGGCGCGCCCACGCTCTCGGGCGGCGAGGCGCAGCGCATCCGCCTGGCGGCGCAGCTGGGCAGCAACCTGCAAGGCGTGTGCTACGTGCTCGACGAGCCCACCATCGGCCTGCATGCGCGCGACAACCAGATTTTGCTCAACGCCCTGCACAAGCTCGGTGACAAGGGCAATACCCTGGTGGTGGTGGAGCACGACGAGGACACCATCCGCCGAGCCGACCACATCATCGACATCGGCCCCAGTGCCGGCAAGCGCGGCGGCCGCCTGGTGGCGCAGGGCAGCGTGGCCGACCTCACGGCCACGGAGGATTCGCAGACCGGCCGCTACCTGCTGCACGCCATGAAGCACCCGCTGCAGCTGCGCCGCAGCATGCAGCCGGGCGAGCTGAGCGCCGAGGACCTGGCGTTGGCCGAGCCCGCAGAGGCCCCCGCAGGGCGTCAGAGCGCCGCCGCGAAAAAGCGTGCAGCGGCGGCGGCCGCACTCGGTGCCGAAGCGCTGGCCGAAGCCAAGGCCCGCGCCGCGATGCGCTGGCTCACGGTGTACGGCGCGCACCTGCACAACCTGCAGGACGTGACGGCCACCGTGCCGCTGCACCGCCTGGTGGCGGTGACGGGCGTGAGCGGCTCGGGCAAGTCCACGCTGGCGCGCGACGTGCTGCTGCACAACGTGCAGGCCTGGGTGCAGCAGCGCTCCACCAAGGCCGGGCGCGATGCCATGGACGCAGGCAAGGCGCCGCCGCTCGTGGGCTGCTCGGGCCTGGCGGGCTTCGAGTCCATCGACCGCGTGCTCGAAGTGGACCAGACCCCCATCGGCAAGACGCCGCGCTCCTGCCCCGCCACCTACATCGGCTTCTGGGACACCATCCGCAAGCTGTTTTCCGAGACGCTGGAGGCCAAGGCGCGCGGCTATGCGGCCGGGCGCTTCAGCTTCAACACCGGCGAGGGCCGCTGCCCGAGCTGCGAAGGGCAGGGCATCCGCACCATCGCCATGAGCTTTTTGCCCGACGTGAAGGTGCCCTGCGAGGCCTGCCACGGCGCGCGCTTCAATCCCGAGACGCTGGCCGTGACCTGGCGCGGCAAGAGCATCGGCGACGTGCTGCAGATGGAGGTGGACGAGGCCGTGGACTTCTTCGCCTCCATGCCCTCCATCGCACACCCGCTGCAACTGCTCAAGGACGTGGGCCTGGGCTACCTCACACTGGGCCAGCCCTCGCCCACGCTCTCGGGCGGCGAGGCGCAGCGCATCAAGCTCGTGACCGAACTCACCAAGGTGCGCGACGAGGTGGGTCGCCGCGGCCAGAAGGCGCCGCACACGCTCTATGTGCTCGACGAGCCCACGGTGGGCCTGCACATGGCCGATGTGGACAAGCTCATCCGCGTGCTGCACCGCCTGGTCGATGGCGGCCACAGCGTGGTGGTGATCGAGCACGACCTGGACGTGATCGCCGAGGCCGACTGGATCATCGACCTGGGGCCCGAAGGGGGCAAGGCCGGGGGGCGGATCGTGGCCGCTGCAACACCAGAGGAGGTGGTGAAGCAGGGCACGCACACGGGGGTGGCGCTGGCGCCAGTGCTGGCGCGCTGACGCGGTACGGGACAGGAATCTCCGCTCTGTACGGCAGGCAGGGCGGGGACAGGGGGCTGGCAGGGCGACCCACGTGGGGGTTGGGAAACGTCCTACGGCAGGCGCGGAACTCGGCGCACGTGGCGAGGAAGGGCAAAAACCTACTCTTCGTTTCATGGGTTACGGCGCAAAGGCGCCAAGCCCAAAAGCCCGTAACCCCCTTCAACTACCCGCACACTGCCATGACCTCCCATCCCAAATCCCTCATCGCGCTGGCCCTCGTATCCGTACTGCTCACCGCCTGTGGCGGTGGTGGTGGCGGCGGAGGCAGCGGCAGCTTCAGCAGCACCAGCAGCAGTGAGCTTGCTGCCGTCGTGCCGGATCCCGATCCCAGCACCGAGCCTGGTGTGCTGACCGTGACCGATGCCACCGTGCCCAGCCTCAATGGCGTCTATGGCAACGGCCAGCTCACGCTGTCCGAGGTGTACTACCAGGAAGCCATGGGCGGCAAGCCTGCCACCTGCGCCTATAAGTTCATGGGCGCCGACAAGGTGGGCGCCACCGCCACCGCTGCCACGACCACTGATACGGTGGTGGACGTGACCAGCACGCCTGTCGCCATCGTCGGCACGTCCACCACGCAGGCCGCTGTAGTGGGCAATATCACCGCACCCGTTTCGCTCACCGGCGCAGCACCCGTGGCAGCGGCCCAGGGCGTTGCGACCGCCTTCGGCAAGATCAGCTACCGCCCCTCGGCCACGGGCCTGTATGTCGTCTTCCTGACCTTCAACGGCAAGGAATACGCGAGCCTGGATTCGGTCGACACCCTGGTGGACCGCAGTGGCAACCTGGTGCGCTTCACCAGCAAGACCATGGGGGCCACCGATGGATCGACCGATACGCTGAAGCTGACGGCCATCATTCCGATGCACGCCACGCGCAACGCCAATTGCTGATCTTTGGTGCGCAGGCGGCCCCTGCGCGCCGGAGGCCCGATTTCCCCCTCGGCCGGTCTCCAGTCTCCGACCGGTTTTTGGCCCGCTTTCCCATGGAAAGCGGGCTTTTTTGCGGCAGTGCGTGCGCCTGCCCTGTAGGCGTGGGTCCTACGAGGGGCAGGGCTGTTGGCGCACGCTGCGCACGGGAACCCGCTCCTACGATGCGTTGACCTCCACATGACAAAGCCGCACACCATGAAATCCCTCCTGAAGACCTGTTCTGCCCTTGCCGCTGCCAGCGCATTGCTGGTGGCCTGCGGTGGAGGCAACAGCGACGATCCCACGCCCAGCAACGAGCCGGGCATCCTCACGGTGGTGGATGCCACCCTGCCTGGACTCAACGGCGTGTATGGCAATGGCGCACTCAACCTGACCGAGGTCGACAAGAAGAACCCCATTGGCTCCGTGCCGGAGCTGTGCACCTTCCGCTTCGATGGCGCCAACAAGGTCGGTTCGCCCGAAACCGCGTTTGGCGATGTGCGCTACCGGCCCGATGCGACCGGCCTGCACCAGATCTTCGTGACCTTTGCCGGCAAGGAATACAGCAATGGCGATACCGTGGACACGGTGGTCGCACGCGACAGCAACCAGGTGCGCCTCTCCAGCAAGACACTCGCGGCCACCGACGGTTCCGGCAACACCCTCAAGGTCAGCGGCATCATTCCCATGCGCCCCAACCGCCCACTGGGTTGCTGAAGCGAAGCACCCTCCCGAGACCTGTAGTTTCCCCCCTCGGCCGGCGAGTCCGCTCCCACCGGTCATTGGCCCCGCCCATCCTGGAGATGGACGGGGTCTCTTTTTTTCTGTGGCACCGTCACAATGGAGTGGCCAGTTCCCTGCCGTCCCATGTCGCCTTCTTCGTCCCCGTCTGCCCAGGTGGTGTGGCTGCACCCCGAGGCGCCTCCCAAGCCCGCCGAAGGCGCGCCCTGCAATGGCTGCGGCCTGTGCTGCCTGGCCGAGCCCTGCCCGGTGGGGGTGCTGGTGTCGCGCCGGCGCACCGGTGCCTGCGCGGCCTTGCGCTGGAGCGATGGCGAAGGCCGCTACCTGTGCGGCATGGTGTCCGATCCGGGGGGCGTGACCGGACTGCGCAACCCCTGGCTGGTGCGCGCCATCGGTGCCTGGGCACGGCGCTCGATTGCGGCGGGGGTGGGCTGCGATGCGCGGCTGGACGCCGAGATGCCGCCGCGCTGAAGGTCCATCGCGGCGGCTGTCCAACATCACCCCCGGCGCGCCAGGTGGATGCCCGCCAGCATGCAGCGCACGGAACCACCCGCCAGCTCGATGGTGGGCACGTCGAGCGGCAGCAGCGTGGCGCTGCGCTCGATCACGGCCTTCTGCTCCGCGCTGAGGCTGGCCGCCGCGCGGGCCGACAGGGCCAGTACCCGGCCTTGCGCTCCCGTGAGCTCCAGTGCGTTGCCCGCGAACGCGCCGATCTGCTGTGCACTCAGTTCGATCACGGCGCGGCCGGATTCCGCCAGGCGCTCGCGCACCGCCTGGCGCCGTGCGGGGTCGCGGATCAGGTGAAAGCCGCCCAGCGCGAAATCGGTGCCCACGCACAGCATCACATTGGTGTGGTAGCAGGGCAGGCCCTGGGCATCGGCCGTGGCAAAGGCCATAGGCTCGTAGTTGAAGTGGGTGCAAAAACGCTCCAGCGCCACCGGGTCGGCGCGGTTCGACTGCGCCGTGTAGGCCACGCGCGCGATGTGGTCGAGCACCATGGCGCCCGTGCCTTCGAGGAACATGCCGTCCGGCTCCAGACCTGAGTAGTCGATCACGTCCTGCACGCGGTACTCGGCCTTGAGCATCTCGATCACATCGGTGCGCCGCTCGCGCCGGCGGCTCTCGGCAAACATCGGATACATCGCCACATGGCCGCCCGCATGGGTCGAGAACCAGTTGTTGGGGAACACGGCGTCGGGCGTGTCACGCTCGCCCAGGTCCTCGAACAGGTGCACGCGCACCCCCGCGGCCTGCAGCCGGGCCGCGGCGGCCGTCACTTCGGCATGGGCGAGCCGGGCGATCACCTCGGGCGCCTGGGCTGTTTGTGACTGGAAGGCGTTGTCGGCTGCCGTGTCGGGGTTGGGGTGGAAGCGGTGCGGGCGCACCATGGCGACGGCGGCAGGGGCTTGGGCAGAAGGCTGGGGCATGGAGTGGGCAGGGATGATGACGGTCCCTGGAATTCTCGAAAAGGGCCGCGCTACAGAAAAGCCATCTACCTGTTCAAAATGCGTGGAAAATTGGCGATCTGATTGATGAATGAATCACTATGGGCAATATCGACGACACCGACCGCCAGATCATCGGCATCCTGCGCAGCGATGCGCGCACCCCCGTGGCCGTGTTGGCGCAGAAGCTGCGCGTGTCGCGCGGCACGGTGCAGAACCGCCTGCGCAAGATGGAGGAGAGCGGTGTCATCACCGGCTACACCCTGCGCCTGCGTCCCGACTCCGAGCCCCAGCGCATACGCGCCTGGATGAGCATTGCCGTGGAGGGCAATGCCGCGCCCGAGGTCATCCGCGCGCTGCGCGGCGAGCCGGCCGTGGACACCCTGCACAGCACCAACGGCCGCTGGGACATCGTGGCCGAGGTGCGCGCCGAAAGCCTGGAGGCCTTCGACCGGGCGCTGGGCCGCATCCGTCTCACGCCGGGCATCGCCAACACCGAAACCAGCATCCTCTTGTCCACCTACAAGGCCTGAGGGGCAGGTGCTGTGGCAGGCGCCTGCGTGACACTTGCTAGGGAGTTTCCTGCATGCCTAACAGAGGGGACTGCAGTCCAATGCAGGGATCTATGTCTTCCAAGGATTCCACCATGCAACGCCGCCGTCAGATCATCCAGTGGGGTGCCGCCGCCGCGGTGGCTCCGGCCACCCTGCTGGCCCGGGCGCAGAGCTTTCCGGCCAAGCCCATCAAGCTCGTGATCGCCTTCCCTGCGGGCGGCCCCACCGACATCACCATGCGCTCGCTGGCCGACAACGCCGGCAAGATCCTCGGCCAGCCCGTGATCGTGGAGAACAAGCCCGGGGCCGGCGGCACGCTGCCTGCGCAGCAGCTGCAGGGCTCCGCACCCGATGGCTACACGATTGCGCAGATCCCGCTCGGCGTGTTCCGCCTGCCCTACACCACCAAGATCAGCTGGGACCCGGTCAAGGACATCGCCTACGTGCTCAACGTCACCGGCTATGCCTTCGGCCTGGTGGTGCCGGCCGATTCGCCGCTCAAGACATGGACGCACTTCGTGGCCTGGGCCAAGGCCAACCCGGGCAAGCTCAGCTATGGCTCCACGGGCACCATGACCAGCCCGCACCTGACCATGGAGCTCATTGCCCAGCAGCTGGGGCTGGAGCTGCTGCACGTGCCTTACAAGGGCAGTGCCGACCTGATGCAGTCCATCCTGGGCGGGCAGATCATGGCGGCGGCCGACTCCACGGGTTTTGCGCCGCAGGTCGAGGCCGGCAAGCTGCGCGTGCTCAATACCTGGGGCGCCGAGCGCCTGGCCAAGTTCCCCGACGCGCCCACGCTCAAGGAGCTGGGGCTCAACCTGGTGCAGAACTCGCCCTTCGGCATCGGCGCGCCCAAGGGCACGCCCGATGCGGTGGTCAAGCGCCTGCACGATGCCTTCAAGAAGGCCATGGAGCAGGAGAGCTACAAGACCGCCCTGGCACGCTACGACATGGTGCCCATGTACATGGGCACCGCGGCCTACCAGAAGTTCGCGCAGGACACCTTTGCGCGCGAGAAGGCGCTGGTCGAAAAGCTGGGCCTGGCAAAGCCATCCTAGGCCCGAGCCATCGCCCTGCTGGCTGTCCAACGAAACGGTGCGTTTCACCACCCGCGGCGCATGAAATTGGCGCGGCCGAAGCCAGTGCTCCCGTGCAAGGGCCGCCCCGCCGCACCGGGAGCGTCCCCCTCCCCACTCGCGTAGCGAGGCGAGAGAGGGGGAAGGCGCGCAGCGACTCAGGGGGTGATACCCCTTACAGCCAACCCGCCTTGCGGAAGCGGTAGTAGAGGTAGCCGCAGGCGCTGGCGATGACCGCCAGGGCTGCGGCGTATCCGTAGCGCCATTTCAGCTCCGGCATGTGCTCGAAGTTCATGCCCCAGATGCCCGCGAAGGCCGTGCACACCGCGAACAGGCTGGCCCAGGCGGCCAGACGTTTGACGACCTCGCCGTCCTCGATGGTCACCATGGACAGGTTCACGTGGATGGCCGTGCCGATGGAATCGCGGATGGATTCGATGGAGGCGTTGATGCGCCCCAGGTGGTCCACCACGTCGCGGAAATACTCCTGCGAAGGGGTGCACAGCTGCGGCACGCGCCCGCCGTGCAGCTTGCCCGCGCCTTCGAGCAGGGGCGCCACCCCGTGCTTGAGCAGCGTCAGGCGCTGCTTGAGCGCATACAGCCGCTGCACGCTGCCGCGCGCCGTGCCGTCCTGGGCCGAGAAGATCTGCTGCTCGATGGTCTCGAGCTCGACCTCCAGTGCCTCGATGACCGGGAAATAGCGGTCCACCACCGCATCCATGAGCGCATACAGCACGAAGCCCGGCCCCGTGGCCAGCAGCTCGGGCTCGCGTTCGCAGCGCTGGCGCACATCGCTGAAACCCTGCTCGCTGCGGTTGCGCACCGAAACCACGTAGTTGCGGCCCACGAAGACATTGAGCTCGCCGATGCGCGCGGGTGTGGCGTTCAGCCCTTCGGTCTCCAAGAGGTGCAGCACCACGAAAAGCGAGTCGCCATACTCCTCCACCTTGGGCCGCTGGTGCCCGTGCTGGGCATCCTCGATGGCCAGTGGGTGCAGGTGGAAGGCCTGCTGCAGCGCGGCCAGCTCCTGCACGGTGGCATCGTGCAGGGCCACCCAGACAAAGCAGTTGGGCAGGTGGATGTGGTCGCCGATCTCGCTGACGGGGATGTCGGCGAGCTTGGTTCCGTTTTCGTAGACAACGCAGTTGACCAGCATGTTGGCTCCGGGCGCAGGGATGGCAATGATCTTGCCATTGCACCACCCGTTGGCGCAGGAGCAAGGGCGCCTGGGCGGCATTTCTGGCGAAAGCTTTACGGCAGGTGCCGAAGTTTTTACGCGGCCTTTATGGGCGCCTGCCTACGCTCGATCCCCTGTCCATCTGCGTTTGATTGCACCCCATGAAATTTCCCCGTGCCCTTTTCTCCATCGTCTTGCTGGCCACCGCTCCCCTGCTGGCCAATGCCCAGCTGACGGGCAACGTCAGCCTGACCACCAACTACAAGTTCCGTGGCCAGGACCAGGATGCGTCCAAGGCCCGGGCCGTCAAGCCTGCCATCCAGGGCGGCTTTGACTACGCCTTCGGCGAATCGGGCTTCTACGTCGGCAACTGGAACTCCAGCGTCGACTGGCTGCCCCGCAACTCCATCGAGTCCGACATCTACGGCGGCTACAAGTTCAAGGCCGGCTCGGTCGACCTGGACGTGGGCCTCCTGACCTACATCTACCCCGGCAACAGCAACGGCAACACCACCGAAGTCTATGGCGCCGCCACCTTCGGCCCCGTGACCGCCAAGTACTCGCACACCCTGTCCAAGGACTACTTCGCGTACGCCGGTCCCGGCTTCAAGGGCCGCAACACCGGC